>OBLQ010000043.1_pt1 | contig 37170 bp, 34 predicted proteins | sample 1519881 | NCBI WGS metagenome assembly OBLQ01 (sample SAMN01911456, study PRJEB22533) | soil metagenome | biome: Soil | place: Malaysia | collected 2012-04-30 | depth DG_metagenome m | reverse complement strand
ACCCCGACTATCTCTCCGGCCAGTACGGCCGTAAGCTTGCCGCCGATCGCGGGATCGAACTGATCCTCGTGCAGCATCACCACGCCCATATCGCCGCCTGCATGGCCGAGCACGGACTGCCGGCCGAATCGAAAGTGCTCGGCATCGCGCTCGACGGCCTCGGCTACGGTGCCGACGGCGGCATCTGGGGAGCCGAGTTCCTGCTGGCGGGCTATGCCGATTGCGAACGTCTCGGCAGCTTCGCTTCCATCCCGATGCCCGGAGGGGCCCAGGCTGCCAGGCAGCCGTGGCGTAATACGCTGGCGCATCTCTATGCCTGCGGCTGGGATGACATGGCGGAAAGATTCGGCGACACCGAGATCATGCGTTTTTTGTCGGGCAAGCCTCTGCCCACCCTGTTCGCCATGCTGGCGCGCAATCTCAACAGCCCGCCTGCCTCATCGGCCGGCCGCCTGTTCGATGCGGCGGCAGCAAGCGTCGGCATCCACCGCGATCAGATCGAATTCGAGGGCCAGGCGGCGATCATGCTGGAAAAACTGGCGACTTCCGTCTGGCCCCAGGAAGCGGACAGCTATCCGTTCGAATTACTGCCGGACGACGATATTATCCGGATCGGCTGGCAACCGCTGTGGCAGGCATTGCTGGCCGATCTGCAGCGCGGCGAACCGGCGGCCCATATCGCCGCCCGTTTCCACCGCACGTTGATTGACGCGGTCACATGCCTGACTCTGAAATTGTGCCATGATCGCGGCCTGGCGACCGTGGCCATCTCGGGAGGTGTCTTCCAGAACCGGCTGCTGCGCGAGGGTGTAACGCACACGCTGGCTGCGGCAGGCCTGACGGTGCTGGTGCCGGAGCGCATCCCTGCCCACGACGGCGGACTCGCATTCGGCCAGGCCTGTGTCGCGGCAGCGCGGCTAGGCTGACACCTTCAATTCCGGCCGGCTTGCGGCTACGATGAAGGTTACGCGGGAAGGAGCCCATTCATGGATCGAAACATCACCGGCAAGCGCGATCATCTGCTGCATCTGCTTCATGCGGTACAGCAGCAGCATCGCCATATCCAGCATGCTTCCATCGTCGACATCGCCCGCCAGTGCGGGCTGCCGATCGGTCAGGTCGAGTCGGTCGTCGACTTCTACAGTTTCTTCCACCGCTCGCCGCGCGGCCGCTACGACCTGCTGTTCAGCAATTGTACCTCCTGCGGCGACCTGTCGCTGATGCAGGCTCTCTGCACACGACTCAACTGCACGCCGGGCAAAACGCACGACGACGGCGTTGTCAGTATCGCCGCCACCTCCTGCATCGGCATGTGCGATCAGGGGCCGGCACTCTTGCTCAACGGCATGCCACTTACCGCGCTTGATGCCGAGCGCATCGAGGCCATTGCACAACTGATCGAAGCCGGCAAGCCGGTCGCCGACTGGCCGGAAGCGTGGTTCGCGGTCGGCGACAACCTGCAAAAGCCCGGCCTGCTGCTTACCTCCCCCTTCGCAGCCGGTTCCGCCCTGCGGACTGCCTTCGAAGCGGGTGCCAATGCCGTACTGGAAGCGATCGGCCGCTCGGGCCTGCGCGGCCGCGGCGGCGCCGGCTTTGCCACCGCCCTGAAATGGAAATTCTGCCGCGAGGCGGCAAGTGCGACGCGTTATGTTGTATGCAACGCCGACGAGGGCGAGCCCGGCACCTTCAAGGATCGTCTGCTGCTCGCCAGCCACGCCGACATGGTCTTCGAGGGTATGACGCTGGCGGGCTACGTGATTGGCGCAAAGCAGGGTTTCCTCTACCTGCGCGGCGAGTACCGCTATCTGCTGCCGCAACTGGAAGCAACGTTGGCAGAGCGGCGGCAGTCAGGGTTACTCGGTAAAGATATTTCCGGCCACAAAGACTTCTCCTTCGACATCGACATCGTCGTCGGTGCCGGCGCCTACATCTGCGGTGAGGAGTCGGCGCTGATCGAGTCACTGGAAGAGAAGCGCGGCGTGCCGCGCGTTCGCCCACCCTTCCCGGTCACTCACGGCTATCTCTGCCAGCCGACGGTCGTGAACAATGTCGAAACGCTGGCTGCAGCGGCAGCGATCGCTGCGCACGGTGCCGACTGGTTTTCCAGCCACGGCACGGAGAAATCGGCCGGCAGCAAGATTCTCAGCATCAGCGGCGACTGTGCGGCACCCGGCATCTACGAATACCCGTTCGGCATCACCGTCCGCCAGATCCTCGACGACTGCAAGGCCAGCGACGTGCAGGCCGTGCAGGTCGGAGGGCCCTCCGGCACGCTGATCCCCCCCGCCGAGTTCGACCGCCGGCTTGGCTTCGAGGATCTTGCCACCGGTGGCTCGTTCATGGTGTTCGGCTCACAACGCGACCTGTTGGCTGTGGTGCAGAACTTCGCCCGTTTCTTCGCCCACGAGAGCTGCGGCTTCTGCACCCCGTGCCGGGTCGGCACGACCGTGTTGCGCAATCTCGTCGACAAGTTCCTCGCCGGACACGGCACCCGTGACGATCTGGACGAGATGCACCGGCTGGCACTGCTGGTCAAGAAACGATCGCATTGCGGCCTCGGCCAGACGGCGCCCAACCCCCTGCTCGACCTGATGCACAAGTTCCCGCAGCTATTCGAAGCGCGGCTGACAGGCAGGGACTTCGAGCCCGGCTTCAACCTGGACGCCGCACTTGCCGAGGCGCGCCGTCTGACCCACCGCGACGATGCGGAGGCACACCTGTCATGAGCAACACCATCAACATCGACGGCCGCGAGATTCCCTTCGAGGAGGGCCAGACGATCATGGATGCGGCACTTGCCGCCGGCATCTATATCCCGCATCTGTGCCACAAGCCCGGGCTCACGCCGCACGGCAGCTGCAAGCTTTGCACGGTAGAAGCGGGCGGCCGCAGTGTTTCGGCCTGCACGATGCCGGCAGCCAGCGGCATGCAGGTCGCCAGCAATACGCCGGAACTGAACGAGGTGCGCCGGACCATCACGCAACTGCTGTTCGTCGAGGGCAACCATATCTGCCCCTCCTGCGAGAAGACCGGCAACTGCACCCTGCAGGCGGTCGCCTACCATCTCGGCATGCTCGACGACCACTTCCCGCTTTTCTATCCGAAACGGGAGGCCGATGCCTCGCATCCGTCGCTGTTGCTGGATCGCGACCGCTGCATCCTCTGCGAACTGTGCGTGCGCGCCAGCCGCGAGGTGGATGGCAAGAACGTCTTTGCCATTGCCGGCCGCGGTACGGATGCCCACCTGATCGTCAACACGGAGAGCGGTTTGCTCGGAGATTCGGATATCGGCATGGACGATCTGGCCGCCCATATCTGCCCGGTCGGCGCCATCCTGGTCCGCGAGCACGGCTACGATATGCCGATCGGCCGGCGCACCTTCGACCTGCACAGTGTGGCCGAACCTGGGCTGGAACCCGTGATCCTGAAGAAGTCGAGGCACTACGATGAGTAAGATCCGTATCGCCACCACATCACTGGCCGGCTGTTTCGGCTGCCATATGTCGTTGCTCGACATGGACGAGCGGCTGGTACCGCTGCTGGAACGCATCGAGTTCGACCGCTCGCCGCTCACCGACATCAAGCATTGTGGCCCCTGCGATGTCGGGCTGATCGAGGGCGGCCTCTGCAATGCCGACAACGTGCATGCGCTGCGCGAGTTCCGTGACAACTGCAAAATCCTTGTCGCCGTAGGCGCCTGCGCCATCAACGGCGGTGTACCGGCCATGCGCAACCATTTCAGCCTGCGCGAGTGTCTGGAGGAGTCCTATCTCGATGGTATCGGCGTCGACAATCCGGTGATTCCGGACGATGTCGAGCTGCCGTTACTGCTTAACAAGGTGCATCCGGTGCACGAAGTGGTACATATCGACTACTTCCTGCCAGGCTGCCCGCCGCCGGCCGATGCCTTCGTGAAACTGATCAGTGATCTTCTCGAAGGCCGCGAACCCAGCCTGCCGAAAACCATGCTGCGCTATGACTGACGCAGGATTGATCCGGAGAACCGCATGACTAATCCAGAGAGCTTCCGGCGCATCGCCATCGATCCGGTCAGCCGTGTCGAAGGCCACGGCAAGATCACCCTGTTGCTCGACGCCGACAACCACGTACAGGAGGCGCGCTTCCACATCGTCGAGTTTCGCGGTTTCGAGAAGTTCATCCAGGGCCGCCCCTACGAGGAGGTGCCCTACTTCGTGCAACGGCTGTGCGGCATTTGTCCGGTCTCGCATCATCTGGCGGCCGGCAAGGCGGTAGACCAGCTCGTCGGCGTGGATGTCCTCACACCGACCGCCACCAAGCTGCGCCGGCTGCTGCATTTCGGTCAGACGCTGCAGTCGCATGCGCTGCACTTCTTCCACCTCTCCTCACCCGACCTGCTGTTCGGCTTCGGCAGCCATCTGGCACATCGCAATATCGTCGGCATCATCGAGGATTATCCCGACCTGGCTCTGAAGGGCGTGAAACTGCGCAAATACGGACAGCAGGTGATCGAGGCGATTGCCGGCAAGCGTATCCATGGTGCTGCCGCCATTCCCGGCGGCATGAACAAACCGCTTTCTGAGGAAGATCGCCAGCGCCTGCTCGCCGACATCGGTGAGATTATCGGCTGGTGCAGTGAGGCGGTGGCTCTGAACGAGAAGATTCACCTCGAACACCCCGAAAACCACAATTTTGCGAAACTGAACTCCAACTTCCTGAGCATGGTCGCCCCCGACGGCGCGCTGGAGCTCTATCACGGGGGACTCAGGGCCAGAAAGGCGGATGGCTCAACGATCTTCGATCATCTCGACTACCGCAAATACTTCGAGGTAATCCGCGAAGAGGTACGGCCGTGGAGCTACATGAAATTTCCCTACCTTACGGCCTTGGGTCGCGAATCCGGCTGGTATCGCGTCGGTCCGCTCGCCCGTGTCAACAACTGTGACTTCATCAGCACACCGCTGGCCGAGGCGGCTCGCCGGAGATTCAAGGCGTATGGCGATGGCGGTTTCGTGCAGGATACGCTGGGCTACCACTGGGCACGGATGATCGAAGCGCTGCATTGTGGCGAGGCGATCCAGCTCCTGCTGAACGATCCGGAAATCACCGGCAGCGATCTGGTGACGCATGGCGAAAGGCAGCGCGAAGGTATCGGTGTCATCGAGGCGCCGCGCGGCACGCTGTTTCACCATTATAAGATCGACGAACAGGGCCTGATCGAGAAGGCCAACCTGATCGTCTCGACGACCAGCAACAACCAGGCAATGAACGAATCGGTGCGCTCAGTGGCCAATGCCTATCTCGACGGCCAGGAAATCACCGAAGGACTGCTGAATCACCTGGAGGTGGCGGTTCGCGCCTACGACCCTTGCCTCTCCTGTGCCACGCATGCGCTGGGCAAAATGCCGCTGCAGGTCGAGCTGATCGATGCAGCAGGCAATGTCGTCGACCGCCTGACCAAGGGCAGCCGCGGCGAACTCGAACGCACGCTTTGACCGCAATATCCGACATCTTGCTCTTTGGCTATGGCAATCCCGGCCGCGGCGATGATGCCCTGGGTCCGCTGCTGATCGAATCCATCGAGAAGCATCATGATCCGCGTGTGGAGTGCCTGACCGACATGCAGTTGCAGGTTGAGCATGTCACCGACCTGCAGCACCGCAAGCAGATCATCTTTGTCGACGCCGACATGTCATGCGAAACCCCTTTCGCATACTCTCGCCTAGCAGCCGAGAAGGATGGCAGCTATACGAGCCATGCAATGACCCCGGCAGCTCTGCTGCATGCCTTCCGGCAGGTTTACGGCGTGGATGCGCCGCCTGCCTTTCTGCTCCGCATCCGGGGTTACGATTTCGGGCTGGGCGATCCGCTCACCGAACAGGCTGCTGCCAACCTCGAGGCTGCCATCGGATTTGTGCAGCCGTTGGTGAAATCGGTAACAGGATAATTTTGATTACTATCGACTCGCGTATTTGAAAATCTGCTTTGGTCAAAGGGAACGTTGCAACGAAAAAATAGAAAAGGGACCAGCCGGTCCCTTTTCCATCAGGTGTTGCTCACATCTTTTATACCGCTGGCTGCCATTGCGCCAAATTCGGTGCCGTTTCCTGGCCATATCTGGCCACTTCGTTCCAGATTCTCGGATGCTTCTCGCGCAAGTGTTCAAACCCATCGGTCAGAAACTCGACGAACGACCTGTCGGGCACATCCATTTCGGAGATAATCTTGATTCCGACCAGGTAGGTATTGAGATCGTACGGGGACGAATGCAGGGCCTCCCTGTATTTGCTCAAAGCGGGTTCATACATCGCAAGGCGGTGCAGGTTGTATGCCTTCTTCAACGAACCGGTCAGTTTCGGCTCGAGCTTGGTCTGTGCCGCAGCGAGTGGGCGGCCAGTGATCTGGGTCCGCTTGTCGGCGACCCAGGCGCGAAACAGTGTTTCCCGATGGGTTTTGATCAGCAGATAGATGAGGGCAGTCAATACAAGAAAATGCCCCCACAACACCGCAAAACTCAGCCAGTCATCGTGCGTGAATGCCCGGCCCTGCTCCCAGGCCCAGATGAGATAGCCGGCATCCAGATGGGTCAGATACCAATGAAATGCGGCTCTCCAGTCGATATTGGTCACATAGCTCATCAGCGAAGTCACTGTCATGGCGCGCTCCTTGGGTGGGAAGAAGTGCAGCCAGAATAGCGACACATGCATGGTCCCAGCTGTGATTTGCGTCATCAGCCATTGGAGCACTGAGCTCCGGCCGTGGACACCTTATGACAAGTTCGTTGCCACCAGCAGCAAGCCCGTAGCTGCGATACCTGCACCGCCAAGGCGCAGCATCGTCTCTTTGGTTCCCAGCGTGCCGAGCAGAATACCGGCCAGATGCAGGAAGACGGTCGAGGCCAGAAAGCCCGCCATAAACAGCCACTCCCCGGCGCCATGCGCCACTTCAGAGCCATGCGCAAGGCCGTGGAACAGGCCAAATGCCGCCATCAGCAGCAAGCCGGCGGCGAGTGTCAGTCGTGCACGGAAGAACAGCAGTGAACCGAGGCCGACCAGTGACAGGGCAATCCCCTGTTCCACCAGGCCGGATGCCTCGCTGCCGCCAAGGCCGAGGAGAAACCCGGCTGCCGCAGCGCTCACGAAACCGGCCGGAATCGCCCAGCGAAACGTTCCGCCAAGCCAGCCGGCCCACATACCGACGGCCAGCATGGCCAGGATGTGATCGAGCCCGGAGAAAGGATGCAGCAGCCCGCCTACCAGTCCCGCCGGGCCGTGAATGCCGACATGTGCCGAGGCTTCACCGGGCAACATTAGTATGAGTACAGGCAGCAGCAGTATTCCCAGTCGCATGGTGATCACTCCTCAGTCTTCATCTCAATAAAACCGCACGGGCACTCCTTGGCACAGATGCCGCAACCCTTGCAGTAGTCATAATCGAAAATGTAAAACGAACCATCCTCCAGCACCTGGCCGGTTTTGAGTACGGCATTGTCGGGGCAAAGCGTCCAGCAGTTATCGCAGGCCATGCACTGGCCGCAGGAGAAGCAGCGGCGCGCCTCGCTCCTCGCTTCGTTCTGGCCGATAGCCCCTTCGACCTCGGCATCGCCAATTCGCTGGCCTATCTCCAGCACCGGAATCACCGCCCTCTTGGCAGGCTCGAAATAGTTCAGGTTCAGTGTCTCGATCGAAATCGGTTCGTCCTGCGTATCGGAAAGCTTGCTGCTGTTAAGCATCGCATCGATGGCGCGTGCCGAGCGATGACCGTCGCCGACCGCTGCTGCCACGGTGCCTTCGCCCCCTTTCGCATCGCCGCCGACGTAGACACCCGCCAGCGAAGTGAGTCCCCAGGCATCGGCGGAGAGCAACGATCGCCCCGCCAGCAACTCGGCGAAGATGCCGGCATCGACCTCCTGGCCAACGGCTGGAATCACCTGATCGACGTGCAGGATCGTCTCGGTACCCTCGAACGGGATGCGGTGCAGGCGGCCATCCTCGCCCAGCAATTTCTTCATCTGCACCATCTCGACGCCGATCGCGCGCTCGCCTCGGAGGATCAGGCGGGTAACCCCGTGGTGCGGGTGGATTTCCACCCCCTCCTCGATCGCCTGCGCCACCTCTCTGGGATTGGCGGGCATGCAATCCGCATCGGGTGGCAACTCGCGATGGGTGATCAGGTGCACCTGCTCGACACCGGCACGACGCAGCACGCGCGCCACATCGACAGCCGTGTTGCCGCCACCGATGATGGCAGCACTCCTGATGGACGGCACGGCTCCGAACTCGACCCACTGCTCCAGCAGGTGCACGCCATCGTGCAGATCTGACGGTACGGCCCCGCCGATATTCCAGGCACGCGCCTTCTGGGCTCCGGGCCCGAGGAAGATCGCCTCGAAATCCTGCCTGAGCTCGGCCAGCGTGACATCCTTGCCCAGCCGCGTATGGGGCTGCAGTTCGATACCGCTGCCGAACAGGCGTTCGCATTCGGCGTCCAGTACATCCTTCGGCAGCCGGTAGGCAGGCAATGAGGTGCGCAGGATGCCGCCGGCCTGCGCCAGTTGCTCCAGCACTGTCACCTGGTATCCGAGGCGGCGCAAATGATAGGCAGCCGACAAGCCGGCGGGCCCGGCGCCGACCACAGCAATGCGGCGAGCATCGTTCGCCAGGTCCGGCACATCAAAGCTCCAGCCACGCTTGTGCGATTCGTCGCCGAGGAAGCGCTCGATGCCGTGGATGGCGAGGGGTTCGTCGTACTGGCCGCGATTGCAGCCGGTCTCGCACGGATGCGGGCAGACACGACCGGTGACCGACGGCATCGGATTGGTCTCGACGATGGCGCGCCAGGCGGCCTCATAGTCGCCCTGCTCGACCAGTGCCAGATAGGCCTGCGGATTCTCACCAGCCGGACAGACATGCTGACACGGTGCCACCGCCGGCCGGTGCGTCGGAATCTTCTCGCGCCAGCCGCCGGTCTTGTAGGCCAGTGTGGTGCCCGGATAGGCGAAGGCGCCGCGGGTGAGTTTCGTCATACGCCCCCTCAGGCCGGCCGCGCACCGCCACGGTGGGCGGTATCGGCGGTTTCGGTGTCCATTCCCTCGTCGCCGCGGGCCATCAGGCCGTAGACCTCGATGTTATGGTCGGCCAGCGCCTGCAGGTGATAGAGCTCTTCCTTCGCCTTCGCCTGATCGCTGAACAGGTGGGCGAAACGCTTCTGCAGTTTCAGGTATTCGCTGACCGGATGCTTGTCTCGGATCGGCAGCACGCCGACCAGTTCGCCGCGTTCCAGCTCGATGAGCGGAAACAGTCCGGTCTGCACGGCAAGCCTTGCCACCTCGATCGTCACGTCCGAATCGTGGCCCCAGCCGAGCGGGCACGGCACATGCACGTGCAGGAATGTCGGGCCGTTCACTGCCATCGCCCGCCGCACCTTTTTGCGCAGGTCCGACGGATAGGCCACCGAGGCGGTCGCCGCATACGGAATATGATGAGCCGCGATGATGCTGATCAGATCCTTTTTCAGGTGCCGTTTGCCCATGCGTGCCTTGCCGGCCGGCGAGGTGGTGGTGGTCGCGGCATGGGGTGTGGAGCTGGAGCGCTGGATGCCGGTATTCATGTAGGCTTCGTTGTCGTAGCAGACGTAAAGGACATTGTGCTGCCGCTCCAGCATCCCGGAGAGCGCCTGGAAACCGATATCGAAGGTACCACCGTCGCCGCCGAACGCGAGCACCTTGGTATCGCGACCCTTGGCCCGCATGGCCGCCTCGATGCCCGAGGCGACGGCAGCGGCATTCTCGAAAATCGAGTGAATCCATGGAACCCGCCACGACGACTCCGGCCAGGCAGTGGTGAAGACCTCGAGACAGCCGGTGGCGTTGGCGATGATCACGTCGGGACCTGCCGCCTCCAGCACCAGCCGTGCGCCCAGCGACTGGCCGCACCCCTGGCAGGCGCGGTGCCCCGACTCGAGGCCGAGGAAACGCGGTTGCTGGTTGCGCAACTCGGCGATCGGAATGGGTGAGCGATTCGTCGGTTTGCCGCTGCTGCTCATGTTATCGATCCTCATCGGCGAGTTTCGCCTTGTCGACATCGATGATCCCGAAGCGCTCGGCATGCTTGCCCTGGCTCACGGCGATCAACCGCTCGTACATGGAGAGCGGGATATCGCGGCCGCCGAGACCGGCCGCGACGGCGTGCACACGCGGCGGCGATTGCATTTCGCTGAGCGCTGCCCGCACCTCGGCAGCGACGATGCCGCCGGCACCGGGAGAGAGTGCTCGCTCCAGCACCACCAGTTCCTTCAGTCCCTGCACCGCCTGCTTCAGCGCCTCGACCGGGAACGGCCGGAAAGCGCGCAACTTCAGAATACGCACTGGAGCCAGTTCCGGATTCTCCTCGGCGGCGTCATACAGGGTGCCAAGCACCGAACCCATGGCGAGGATGCCGATTTCGGCCTCGGCCGGCCCTGTCGCCTCGATGAGTCCACCGCATCTTCGCCCGGATATCGCCGCCCACTCGGCGTCGACCTCCTCGATCACCTGCTGGGCCTTCAGCATCGCCTGATGGTGGGCGTAACGCACCTCGGTGAAATACTCGGGCGTGACCAGCATGCCGTGGCTGAGTGGATGCGCCGTGTCGAGCCGGCGCTCGAAGCTGTAGGGGGGCAGGAAGGCGTCGACTTCGGCCGGATCGGGCAAGGTCACTGGCTCCTGCGTATGGGTCAGCACGAAACCATCGACACAGACCATCACCGGAATCTCGCAGCGCTCGGCGATGCGGAAAGCCTGGATACTGGTGTCCACAGCCTCCTGGTTGCTGGCGCAGTAGAGCTGGATCCAGCCGGAATCGCGCACGGCCATCGAGTCCTGCTGGTCGTTCCAGATCGACAGGGGTGCGGAAACCGCGCGGTTGGCACAGGTCAGCACGGCGGGAATGCGCAGGCCGGCGATGTTGTAGAGCACCTCGCTCATCAGCAGGATGCCCTGCGACGAGGTCGCCGTGTAGGCACGCACACCGCTGGCTGCTGCGCCCAGCACCACCGAGGCGGCCGAGAACTCGCTCTCCACGCTGACGTATTCGCACTCCAGCTGCTTGTCGGCGACCAGCTTCGACAGCCGCTCGACGATATGGGTCTGCGGCGTGATCGGATAGGCGGCGATCACCTGCGGCCGGCACATGCCGACGGCCTGGGCAACCGCTTGCGAGCCCTCCAGCACCTGCGGCTTCATGCCTTCACCTCCCAGGCACCTTTTTCAACCATGCCGGCAGCCTGCTCCACCAGCTGCCGGTTGGCCTCCAGCACCTCTCCCCTGAAGCGCGTCTCCAGTACCCGGATCACCGATTCCGGTGATACCAGACCGGTGAGCGTGACAAAAGCGGAGATCAGCGCCGTATTGGGAATCGGGCGGCCGAGAATCTCCTGCGCCAGATCGGTGGCCGGGATGGCGACAACCCGGCTGTCGCTCCCCAGCTCCAGATGGCTGCGCTCCTTGCGGCTATTCACGAGCAGTGCACCGCCCTTTTTCAGGCCGGCGGTAATGCCCGGCTGGTGCAGCAGGCTGTCGTCCTGGATGATCAGGAAATCGGGGTTGAGCACCTGGCAATGACGCTGCAACGACCTGGCTGCGAGCCTGACGAAAGCGGCGACGGGTGCGCCGCGACGCTCGGCACCGAAGTTCGGGAAGGCCTGCGAGAAGTGCCCCTCCTCGAAGGCGGCGGCAGCCAGCAGGTTCGCCGCCAGTACGTTGCCCTGGCCGCCACGGCCGTGAATTCGCACCTCGATCATGATTTCTATTTATACTCCAAAGCCCTAGTCATCTCAACAGGCGAACCGCATCATGCGGATATGTTCAGTCCGAATCAGACCATGGACGATCTTGCCGAATGGAAGATGTCATGCAAGCGCTGAATGCCAGCAACATGCAAGCCGGACGCACGATCCACAGCCAGAGTACCGATGAAGCATTGACCCGGTTGGGCAGCGGTCGACACGGGCTGACGCATGCCGAAGCACTGGTTCGACTGGAGATGTATGGCCCGAACCTGCTGCCGCAACCGAAACCGCCGGCCGTGCTACTGCTCTTCCTGCGCCAGTTCGCCAGCCCGCTGATCTATATCCTGATCGCCGCCGCCCTGCTGTCGCTGCTGGTGCAGGACTGGAGCGACGCGCTGTTCATCGGCGTGGTTCTGATGATCAACGCGGTGATCGGCACCTTCCAGGAGCTGTCGGCGAACCGTGCCGCGGCCGCCCTGCGGCAACTGGTGCCATTGCACTGCCGCGTACTGCGCGAGGGCGAAACCTACGAAATCGAGGCAGCCGGACTGGTTCCGGGAGACATCATCCTGCTTGAATCAGGAGACCGTATCCCGGCCGATGTCCAGCTACTGGCCTGCAACGACCTGAGGGTCGACGAATCGTTGCTGACCGGCGAATCGCTGGCCGTTGGCAAGAATCCGGCGGCCAGCATCCCGGATACCGCCCCGCTCGGCGACCGGGCGAACATGCTGTTTGCCGGCACGATCATCGATCGTGGTCGTGCACAGGGAGTCGTGGTCGATACCGGCGATCGCACGGAGCTGGGCAGGATCGCAGCCGAAGTGCTGGGCCAGGAGTCGGCCAAACCACCGCTGATCGTGCGCATGGAGTCCCTCAGCCGCTGGATCTCGATCGCCATGAGCACCGTGATCGTCGTTATGGTGGTGGTTGCCGTGCTGCGCGGCATGCCGGTCGTCGACACCATCCTGTTCGGCGTAGCACTTGCCGTAGCCGCCATTCCGGAAGGGCTGCCGGTCGCTGTCACCGTGGCACTGGCGGTAGCACTGCGGCGCATGGCCAGAAGGCATGTAATCATCCGCAAGCTGGTGGCCGTCGAGGCGCTCGGATCCTGCACGGTGATCGCCGCCGACAAGACCGGTACGCTCACCATCAACCGGCTGACGGCGACACGCATCGTCACCCCGGACGAAACGACCTGGGAGATCAGCGGCCAGGGGCTGGAACCGGAGGGCTCCTTCTTCCATCTCGGGGGTCAGCCATCGGCAGCGGACCGTGAGCTTGTCGAGCGTCTCAGCCGTGCGGCGGTACTGGCCGGCAACGAGGCTTTCCTGGGCCGCCGCAACGGCAGCTGGAGCAGCCACGGCGATGCCGTCGATATCGCCCTGCTGGTGATGGCCCACAAGGCCGGCATCGTCAAGGCCGAGGAGCTGAACAGCTTTCCGCAACTCGCTGCCATTCCCTTCGAGTCGGGCCGCCTGTTCGCCGCCGGCCTCCACGACATCGGTGGCAAGAGGATCGCCTTCGTGAAAGGAGGGGTCGAACGCATCCTGCCGATGTGCAGCCTCATGGACTCGACCGCCGGTGCCGTTCCCGTCGACCGGCAACGCATCGAGCAGCAGGCGGCAGTCTTGAGCAACAGCGGTTTCCGGGTCCTGGCCGTTGCGGAAGGATCTGTCGAACTGCAAGCCGGACAGACCTTCTCGGAGGAGCATCTGCGCGGACTGACGCTGCTCGGACTCATCGGCATGGAAGATCCGCTGCGCGAGGAGGCCAAGGCATCCATCCGGCAGTGCCATGATGCCGGTATTCGGGTGGCCATGCTGACCGGCGACCATCCGGATACCGCTTTCACCATTGCCCGCGAGCTGGGCATGCTCCAGGAGCGCAGCGAGGTAGTCACCGGCCAGCAGCTGCATGCGGCGGGCGAGACGCCGGCATTCGACGCACTGGTGGCGAAGGCCCCGGTATTCGCCCGCGTCGAGCCGCAACAGAAGTACGCCATCGTCCGCTCGCTGATGGCGGGCGGCCACTTCGCCGCCGTGACCGGCGACGGTGCCAACGATGCGCCGGCCCTCAATGCCGCCAATGTCGGGGTCGCCATGGGCAAGAGCGGTACCGACGTGGCGCGGGAAACCGCCGACATCATCATCACCGACGACAACATCGCCTCCATCGTCGCCGGCGTCGAGGAAGGGCGCATCGCCTACGCCAACATCCGCAAGGTCGTCTTCCTGCTGTTCGCCACCGGCGGCGCCGAGCTGGTGCTCTGCACGCTGACGTTGCTGGCCGGCCTGCCCCTCCCGCTGGTTGCCGTACAGCTGCTGTGGCTGAACCTCGTCACCAACGGCATCCAGCATGTCGGCCTCGCCTTCGAGCCGGCCGAAGGCGATGAGCTGCGGCGGCGACCGCGGCCACCGCAGGAACCGATATTCAACCGCCCGATGATCGAGCAGGTGCTGTTGTCCTCGCTGGTCATGGGAGCGGTCGCCTTCGGCTACTTCGACTGGCTGCTCGCCCGCGGGGCAAGCCTGGAGGAGGCGCGCAACCACGCGCTGCTGCTGATGGTGCTGTTCGAAAACGTGCACGTTTTCAACTGCCGTTCGGAAACGCAGTCGCTGTTCGCCCATAACCCGCTGCGCAACCGCATGTTGCTCATGGTGGTGGCCGGCGCCCTCCTGATCCATGTCGGCGCCATGCACCTGCCGGGGCTCAATAGCATGCTCGGCATCGCACCGATCGCCGCCGGCCAGTGGTGGCTGCCGCTAGTACTGGCGCTGACCGCCTTCCTGCCGGTTGAGCTGCTGAAGTGGCTGCGCCGCCGGAGGACTGGCCGGGCCTAGTGGCTTCTCGGCTGGCGGCCTAACTTCTTCTCCAGCTCCAGCACCATCCTTGTTGTCTGCACCACCGTGTCCGGGTTGAGACTCATCGAATCGATGCCGATCTCCACCAGATAGGCTGCCATCTCCGGATAATCGGAAGGCGCCTGCCCGCAGAGGCCGGAGTGGCGCTTGTTGCGGCGTGCACCCTCCACGGCCATTTTGATCATCTGCTTCACACCCGGATCGCGCTCGTCGAAATCGAAAGAGACGATCTCCGAATCGCGGTCGACACCGAGGGTGAGTTGGGTCAGGTCGTTGGAGCCGATGGAGAAGCCGTCGAAATGCTTGGCGAACTCGTCGATCAGGATGACGTTGTTGGGAATCTCGCACATCACGTAGATCTCCAGTCCGCCCTCGCCTCGCTTCAGGCCGTTGGCGGCCATTGTCTCCAGCACCTTGACCCCCTCCTCGACCCGGCGGCAGAACGGGATCATCAGCTTCAGGTTCGTCAGCCCCATCTCTTCGCGCACCCGCTTCATCGCCCGGCACTCCAGCGCAAAGCCCTCGGCATAGGCCGGATGGGCGTAACGGGAGGCTCCGCGGAAACCGATCATCGGGTTCTCCTCGGTCGGCTCGAAGCCGCGGCCGCCGAGCAGCGAGGCGTATTCGTTCGATTTGAAATCGGAAAGACGCACCACCACCGGCTTCGGCCAGAAAGCGGCGGCGATGGTCCCGACCCCCTCGGCGAGCCGCTCGACGAAATAGTCGGCCGGTGAAGCAAAGTGGCGGGTCAGCTGCTTCAGCTCCTCGCGCACCTTGCCGTCTGCAACCTTGTCCGGATGCAGCAGCGCCATCGGATGCGCCTTGATCGATTCGTTGATGATAAATTCCATGCGCGCCAGCCCCACCCCGTCGTTGGGCAGGAAACTGGTCTTGAAGGCGATCTCGGGATTGCCGAGGTTCAACATGATGTGAGTAGCCGGCCGTGCCAGTTCCTCGAGGTTAGTCTCTTCCACCTTGAACGGAATTTCGCCCGCATAGACCCTGCCGACATCGCCCTCGGCACAGCTGATGGTCACCGTCTCGCCGCTGGTCACGTCGGTCGTGGCCGAGCCGCAGCCGACCACGGCCGGGATGCCCAGTTCGCGGGCGATGATCGCCGCATGGCAGGTTCGGCCGCCACGGTTGGTGACGATAGCGGACGCCACCTTCATCACCGGCTCCCAATCTGGCGTCGTGTTGTCGGCCACCAGCACCTCGCCCGGCCTGAATTCATTGAGATGTGCGAGATCCGTAATCACTCTCGCCTTGCCGCAGCCGATCTTGGTGCCGACGGCGCGGCCGCTGGCCAGCACCTCGCCCTTGCCCTGCAGCCGGTACTCCTCCAGCACCTGCGCAGTACGCTGAGAAGCGACCGTTTCGGGGCGTGCCTGCACCATGTAGAGCTTGCCGTCGAGGCCGTCCTTCGCCCATTCCATATCCATCGGCTTGTGGTAGCCGGCCTTGGCGCTGTAATGATTCTCCACCTTGATCGAGTAGTCGGCGAGTGTGAGCACATCCTCGTCGCTGATGCAGTAAAGTTCACGATCCTCCTTCGGCGTGGAGATGTTTCGGATCGGTTCGCGCGTACCGCCCTCGGCATAGATCATCTTGATCTTCTTGGCTCCCAGGGCGCGGCGCAGCACCGCCCGGTGCCCTTTCTCGAAGGTCGGCTTGTGCACGTAGAACTCGTCGGGGTCGACGGCCCCCTGCACGACGTTCTCGCCCAGGCCGTAGGAACCGGTAATGAACACCACGTCCGGGAAACCGGTTTCGGTATCGAGCGAGAACATCACACCGCTGGCGGCGAGATCGGAGCGAACCATCTTCATGATGCCGATGGAGAGTGCCACCTTGAAGTGGTCGAAACCCTGGTCGATGCGGTAGTGGATCGCGCGATCGGTGAACAGACTGGCGAAACAGCGACGGCACGACTCCAGAAGCTCCTCGTCGCCCTTGATGTTCAGGTAGGTGTCCTGCTGGCCGGCAAAACTGGCCGTCGGCAAATCCTCGGCGGTGGCCGACGAACGCACGGCCAGGCTCAGGCTCTTGCCGTACTCTTTCTGTAACTTGTGATAGGCATCGAGAATCTCAGCCTGAAGATCGTCCGGCAAGCCGGCGCCGTAGACGAGATTGCGGGCTTGCCGGGCACGCGTGGCCAGATCGTCGACATCGTCCGGATCCAGTTCGTCGAGGATGCCATGCAGCTTGTCCCACAACCCCTCCAGCACATAGCGGTAGGCCTCGGCAGTGATCGCGAAACCGTTGGGCACCAGCACCCCCTGCGGCACCAGCTCCTGATAGAGCTCGCCGAGCGAGGCATTCTTGCCGCCGACCAGCGGCACATCCTCCAGCGTGATTTCGTCGAACCAGCGGATATATCGGGCTTTATTGTTCACGGAGCACTCCCCCATCCTGGAATCTTCGGCCATATTTAGTATAGGAAAGCCTGACGGTAATTCGCTACAGCAATTTGCATTGGGGCGGCCGTCAGCGGCCATTCAGCAGCCGGTATTGCCGCCACAGCCAGTACCCGCCCCAGATCATGGCCGCCAGCATGATCATGCTGCCCGAAAACTGCGCGATTCTTGCCAGCGTGTGGTCATAACGGAGCAAACCGCTCTCGCTGAGAATGAACTCCCAGTCATGAAATCCGTATGGCGCCTCATGGCCGACATTGCCGCCGACCAGGGGCAACGACAGGCTGCGGGCATCGTTGATATACGGCGCCATATCCAGAAAGTTCTCGCCGAACCACCATAGACACACGGCTGCGCCGAAGGCGTCACGGGTCTTGAAGCGCAAGACGAACAGGCACACCAGAGGCATTAGCAATTGGCCCAGGCTACCGCCCAGCGACGTCATGAACCTGCCGAAGGGTCGGAAAATGATGTGGCCGGCTTCATGGAACGGCAGGTTGACCAGATGCAGGAAACTGGCGCCGGCGGCATTGGAGGCCAGCGGTGCCGGAATCAGGTGCCAGCTGAACCAGGCTATAAGCACCAGCACGAACACCCGGCCATAGAACAGCAACGGATTGGCCGCATCGGGAACGGGAATATCGGAAAGTTTGGGTTGCACGCCGGTCCGTCTCCTGCCTCAAGCGCATCCTTCGTCAGCATATGGGCATGGAAAGTATAGAGAGGGCTGGCTGCGGTGTGCCATGGCCAGGATGCAAAAAGAAAAAAGGGCCACGTTACCGTAGCCCTTTTTCTTCATGTGGCGCACCCGGAGCGATTCGAACGCCCGACCCTCAGATTCGTAGTCTGATGCTCTATCCAGCTGAGCTACGGGTGCGTGTTGTTTCCCTCTTGCGAGGCGGGCTGAACACTAATGGTCTTCAGCCAAAGTTTCCATTCCGGATCGTCGAGTCCGAACATCTCCGGAAAATCTGCGTAGAGCCAGCCGCGGTAGGCAACCTTGCCATCCCGGCTGATCTCGACGAAGGCGGCGGCATTATCCACATTCGGATCATCAAGGAAAGCCCCGGATTGAATCCTTAGTCCCTTCGCCAAACCCAGCAGTTTCACCTTCCAGCCCTGCAGATCGGCCTCTTCGCCCATCGACAGTTTCATCTCGAAGGTGCGGGTCGTGGTCTTCTGCAACCAGACCAGACTTGCCGAGCCATGCTGCGACGTGGCCCACTCCGGCAGAGCCTGCTCGTCCACCTGCGTACCGTGTGGGTCGGCCGGTGCCTCCAGAGGAATCTGCCACTGCAGCTGCTCCTCGGGCTTTTCCTGGTTACCGCAGCCGGCCAGCGAAGCAGCCAGCAGCAGAGCCACCAGGAATACGGCGGAGCGATTCCGGCCAATCCGCTTACGCATCATGCCGGAAACACCTGCCTGTATGGCGGAGAGAGAGGGATTCGAACCCTCGATACGGTTAATTCCGTATAACACCTTAGCAGGGTGCCGCTTTCGACCACTCAGCCATCTCTCCATTACCCACTGCAGCAACAAAACGCGGCGCAGTGTAGCAAAAATCTCCGGGTCTGCATCCCTCATCTGCACATCGGGCAGCTGGCGGAAGGGGTGGGATTCGAACCCACGAATGGTTGCCCATTGCCGGTTTTCAAGACCGGTGCATTCAACCGCTCTGCCACCCTTCCCAATGCAGGCCAAATCGGGCCCGGAAAGATAGCACGCAAGGCAGTCATGGCAATGTTTCATGCCGTCACCGGATGCAAACCTCCGGTCAAGTCCGACAGGTGATATAATGCCATTGCAGCCAAGTGAAGGCTGCCGGAAGGATCACAAGGAGGCGACCATGAAACGGATTGTTATCGCTTTGCTTTCCATGTTCTTGCTGGGCGGCCTTGGTGTACAAACTGCATCGGCGGCCGATACCCGGATCACCACGATGGTCAACATCATCATGCATCTGCAGCACTACCCGTCGGATCAGGAGATCCAGACCCTGAAAGAGATTACCACCGACGCGCAGGCCACGGCCGGCGAACGCACATTGGCGGGAGCTCTGATGCGCATGCGTCATACGGTCGGTGCCGATGACGCCGCCAAGCTGCAGGACCTGAAGGCCGATCCCGACGCCCGTGCCGACGAACGCAAGCTGGCCGGCATCCTGCTCGGCATCGCCCATCACCCCAGTGATGAGGATAAGAAACAGCTACAGATGATCCTGAAGAACAGCGACTAGCCCGGCGTCAGACGGTAATGCGCTCCAGTCCGCCAACATAGGGGCGCAGTTTCTCCGGAACAACCACCGAGCCGTTCGGCTGCCAGCCGTTCTCCAGGATGGCGATCAGGCAGCGACCGATGGCCAGCCCCGAGCCGTTGAGCGTAGCAGCGGGCTCGGGCTTGCCCTTCGGTTCCTCTCGGAAACGGATGCCGGCACGACGCCCCTGGAACTGACCGAACGACGAGCAGGAGGAGATTTCGCGGTAGGTGTGCTGGCTCGGCAGCCACACCTCGAGATCGTAAGTCTTTTGCGACGAGAAACCGATATCGCCGGCGCACAGTGCCATGACGCGGTACGGCAGCTCCAGCGCCTGCAGGATCGCTTCGGCGTGACCGGTCAACGCTTCCAGATGCTCCAGCGCCTTGTCGGGATGCGCGATCCAGACGAGTTCCACCTTGTCGAACTGGTGCTGGCGGATCATACCGCGCTCGTCGCGCCCGGCCGAGCCCGCCTCTCGGCGGAAACAGGCGGTGTAGGCGCAATGGCGGATCGGCAGTTGCTCGGCATCCAGAATTGCGTCCTGGTAGAGGTTGGTGACCGTCACCTCGGCGGTGGGGATCAGGAAGGCATCCTCGCCTTCCAATTTGTAGAGGTCGTCCGCGAACTTCGGCAACTGGCCGGTACCGGTCATCGTCTTGCGATTGACGATCGACGGGGTCCACACCTCTTCATAACCGTGTCTGTCGGCATGCATATCCAGCATGAACTGCAGCAGGCCACGCTCCAGACGGGCAGCGGCCCCCTTCAATACGGTGAAGCGGCTGCCGGCCAGCTTGGCACCCGCCTCGAAGTCGAGAATGCCAAGGGCGGCACCGATATCCCAGTGCGGCGGCACGGCATCCTGTCGCGGCGTACCCCAGCGGCGCAGCTCGACGTTGGCGTTCTCATCCGCACCATCCGGAACGCTGTCATGCAGCGGATTGGGAATCTCCAGCAACGCCTGCTCGAAAGCAGCCTCGGCGTCGCGCGTTTCGGCCTCGAGCTCCTTGACGCGTGCCGACACCTCGCCCATGCGCGCGAGCTCTGCCGAAGCATCCTCGCCCTGCCCCTTTTTCTGGCCGATCAGTTTCGAGACGCGGTTGCGCTCAGCCTGCAGAGCCTCGACTTTCGCCTTCAGCTCACGCTGGCTCACATCCAGATTGCGCGCCCGCATAAATGGGCTGTCCTCTGCAACGACCTCCCCCCCTCGCCGTTGCAACCCCAAATACATGGAGTCGAAATCACGCCTGAATTGCTGGCGATCGATCATGCCTCGTCGCCTTCTTCTGTTTCCTGGGCATCGTCGATCTCGTCGTCGAATTCCTCACCCTCGATCTCTTCCTGCTTCTCGGCCACACGAACCGCGCCGATCACGCGCTCGCCGGGCTTGCAGTCGATCAGTTTCACGCCTTGGGTATTGCGGCCGATCACCGACACACCGTCCATACGGATGCGCACGAGTCGCCCGGTATCGGTCACCATCATCACCTGATCGTCGTCGATCACCAGCAGTGCCGAAACCATGGCACCGTTGCGGCCGCCCGTCTTCAGCGTGAAGACGCCCTGGCCGCCGCGCTTCTGCACACCGTACTCGGCTACCGAGGTACGCTTGCCGAAGCCGTTCTGCGACACAGCCAGCAGTGTCGCCCGATCGGTCACCAGCGTCATCGAGATCACCTTGTCGCCCTTGGGCATACGCATGCCGGTGACACCCCGCGTGGCGCGTCCCATCGGCCGCGCATCGGTCTCGTTGAAACGGATCGCCTTGCCGCCGCTGGAGGAGAGCATGATGTCCTGTTCGCCGTTGGAGATGACCACACCGATCAGGTCGTCGTCCTCGTCCATGTTGATGGCGATGATGCCGTTGGAGCGGATGTTCTGGTATTCGGAGAGGCGCGTCTTCTTGATCAGGCCGTTCTTGGTGGCCATGACGATGAAACGCTGGTCGTCGAATTCCCTCAATGCGAGGGTCGCCGAAATCTTCTCGTCCTTCTCCACCGGCAGCAGGTTCACCAGCGCCTTGCCGCGTGCGGCGCGTCCCGCCTGCGGCACTTCGTAGACCTTGGTGCGGAACACGCGGCCACGGTCGGAGAAGAACAGCAGGTAGTCGTGCGTCGAGGCGACCATCAGCTGCGTGACAAAATCCTCTTCCTTCGTCGCCATCGCCGTCTTGCCCTTGCCGCCGCGGCGCTGGGCGCGGTAGAGGGTGACAGCGTTGCGCTTGATGTAGCCCTCGTTGGAGATGGTCACCACCATATCCTCCTCAGTGATCAGATCCTCCACCGAGAGTTCGGCCGTCTCGTCGACGATTTCGGAGCGGCGCGGATCGGCATACTTGTCGCGCACCTCCTCCAGCTCCCCGACAATCACCTGCATCAAGAGCTTGTCGTCGGCGAGGATCGCCTTCAGGCGGGCGATCTGCGCCTGCACTTCTGCGTACTCCTGCTTGATCTTGTCCCGCTCCAGACCCGTCAGGCGCTGCAGGCGCATATCGAGGATGGCCTGCGACTGCTTGTCCGACAGTCCGAAGCGGGCCATCAGGCCGTCCTTCGCCTCCTGCGCAGTCTGGCTGGCACGGATCAGCTTGATCACTTCGTCGATGTTATCGAGCGCGATCAGCAAGCCTTCCAGGATATGGGCACGCGCCTCGGCCTTGTCGAGATCGAACAGGCAACGGCGGGTAACCACCTGGCGGCGATGATCGACGAAATGCAAGAGCAGCTCGCGCACGCCGCACAGCTTCGGCTGGCCGTCGACAATGGCGAGGAAGTTGCAGCCGAAGTTGCACTGCAGCTGGGTATGCTTGTAGAGGTTGTTGAGAATGACCTCGGGAATCTCATTCTTTTTCAGCTCGATGACGATGCGCATGCCGTCGCGGTCGGATTCGTCGCGCAGGTCGGCGATGCCCTCGATCTTCTTGTCGCGCACGAGCTCGGCGATGTTCTCGATGAGGTTCGCCTTGTTCACCTGATACGGCAGTTCAGTGACGATCAGCGCCTCGCGCTTGGTGCGCGGATGGATCTCGACCACCGCCCTGGCACGCATGGTCACCGAACCGCGGCCGGTCGTGAAGGCATCGCGCATGCCCTTGCGGCCATAGATGAAGCCGCCGGTCGGGAAATCCGGTCCCGGCATGATCTGCATCAGCTCTTCATCATCCGCCGCCGGGTTCCTGATCAGCGCGATGGTGGCATTGATGCTCTCGCCCAGGTTGTGGGTCGGAATATTGGTGGCCATACCCACAGCGATGCCTTGCGAACCGTTGACCAGCAGGTTCGGGAACTTGGCCGGCAACACCTTCGGCTCGGAGAGCGACTCGTCGTAGTTGGGTACGAAATCGACGGTATCCTTGTCGATGTCGGCCAGGAGCTCGGAAGCCAGCCGGCTCATGCGCGCCTCGGTGTAACGCATGGCAGCAGGCGAGTCGCCGTCCACCGAACCGAAGTTGCCCTGGCCGTCGACCAGCACGTGGCGCATGCTCCACGGCTGCGCCATGCGCACCAGTGCGTCGTAGACCGCCGAGTCGCCGTGCGGGTGATATTTACCGATCACGTCACCGACCACGCGCGCCGATTTCTTGAACGGCTTGTCATAGGTGGAACCGAGATCCTGCATCGCGTAGAGGATGCGGCGATGCACCGGCTTCAGGCCGTCGCGGGCATCCGGCAGCGCGCGGCCGACGATCACGCTCATCGCGTAATCGAGGTAGGAGCGCTTCATCTCCTCTTCAATCAGAACGGGAACTGCCGGATTCAGAATTTCTTCTACCACGTTAGCCTCTCATGTATCAAAAAAAGAAAAATGGTGCTCTCGACAGGATTCGAACCTGCGGCCTACGGATTAGGAATCCGTCGCTCTATCCAACTGAGCTACGAGAGCCAAAAAAGCGCTCGCGATCCTAGCGGCAAAGCATCGATCCTGCACCCTGCAAACCGGCATCAACCCCGGGGTCAGTCATAGCGGACCAGACTGTGGGCCTTGACATCCTTCAGGGCCTTGCGTCCCTGCAAGGCCAACAATTCGATGACGAACAGGCAGCCGTCGACTTCGGCACCGAGCTTGCGGATCAACTGCACCGTCGCCGCCGACGTACCGCCGGTGGCCAAGAGGTCGTCCACGACCACAACCTTGTGCCCCTTGGAAAGGGCGTCGCGGTGAATCTCCAGCCGGTCCATACCGTACTCGAGCTCGTAATCGACGGAATGAACGTCGGCCGGCAGCTTACCGGGCTTGCGTACCGGCACGAAACCGATACCCAGCTGCTGGGCAAGCGCCGCGCCGAAGATAAAGCCGCGCGACTCGATACCGACGATGGCATCGACGTCGTGGCTGACAAAACAGGCAAGCTGCGAAATCGCCGCACCGAAGGCATTGCCATTGGCCAGCAGCGGAGAGATGTCGCGGAAGATGATGCCGGGCTTCGGGAAGTCGGGAATGTCACGGATATAGTTGGTCAGCTGCACGGCAGTAATGGTAGTCACAGGATCTCCTCCAGTTTCACTTGGTCGGCCTCGGCCATGGCGCGCAGCTTCTGCAGCGCCGCCACCTGGATCTGCCGGATGCGTTCGCGTGTCACGCCCATATGCTCGCCGATCGCTTCCAGCGTCCATGGCTCATCATAGACACCGAGTCCGAATCTGAGACTGACCACCTCTCGTTCCTTGCGCGACAAAGAGTTCAGCCACTTGTTGATCATCGCATCGCGATTGCTGATTTCCAGACGATCGCCGGGGGCTTCGGCATTCTCGTCCTCGGTGACATCGTAGATGGTGAAATCGCCGTCGTCGTGCAGCACCTCGTCGGCGCTCTCCGTCGTCAGGGTCATCTCCTGCAGGGCCTGCACGCGCGAGACCGGGATGCCCATGTGCTTGGCAACCTGCTCGTCCGTCGGTTCGGTACCATGCTCGACACGCAGCGTACTGAAGGCGCGCATCATACTGTTGTATTCCTTGCCGACATGCACCGGCAGGCGGATGGTGCGGGCCTGGTTCATGATCGCCCGCTCGACGGCCTGGCGGATCCACCATGTCGCATAGGTCGAGAAACGGCAACCGTGCGCGTCGTCGAACTTCTCCACGGCATGCATCAGGCCCATATTGCCTTCTTCGATGAGGTCGGCCAGCGGCAGGCCGCGGTTCAGGTAACGGCGGGCGATCTTCACCACCAGCCGCAGGTTCGCATTGATCATCTGCCGGCGGGCATGGTCGTCACCGGTGGCGATACGCCGGGAAAGATCGATCTCGTCCTGCGCGGACAGGAGCTCGTAGCGCGAGATTTCGCGCATGTACATTGTCATGGGATCCAAACTGCGACGTTTGGCCATCAACCCCCTCCCGCTTCGCCGGACATAACCGTATTTCTCATATGCACAGCAGGAAAAAACTATCTCATCGACTTGGCAGATAGGCAAGCGGGTCGACGGGAGTGCTGCCGCGCCGCACCTCGAAGTGCAGATGCGGGCCGCTGGCGCGCCCCGTTTCCCCCACCCTGGCGATGACATCGCCCTGTTTCACACGGTCGCCCTTGCGCACCAGATTGCGCTGGTTGTGGGCATAGGCCGTGAAGACGTCGCCGCCATGGCGAAGGATGATCAGGTTGCCGTAACCGGAAAGGCGGTGATCGGAATAAACCACCTCGCCATCGGCCGCCGCCCGGACGGGGGTACCGGCCGGGGCACCGATGTCGACGCCGTCGTGCATGCGGCTGCCGCGCGAGCCGAAACCGCTGGTGATGGTGCCGTTCAGAGGCCATTGCAGCCTCGGCACACGGCCGTTTGCAGCCGGCTGGACTGTCTGGGCGGCAGCGGATGAGACAGTACCGGAAGCGGAGGTGGAGGAGGAGGATTCTCCGCTCTTCAGCCCGGGAAGCAGGGTCGAACGCGGCGCCACACCGGCCAGGTGCAGCTCCTGCCCGATATAGATCGTATAGGGATGGCCGAGGTGATTGCGGCGGGCCAGTTCGTGGTAATCGATGCCGTACCGTTTGGCGATGCTGTACAGCGTGTCGCCGGGTCTGACCTTGTAGATCCTTGAAACACTCGCTGCCGCCGTCGCGGCCCCACCGATAGTCAGCGCCTGGCCGACATGGATCGTATAGGGATAACTGAGGTGATTGCGGCGGGCCAGTTCATGGTAATCGATGCCGTACTGCCTTGCGATGCTGTACAGCGTGTCGCCCGGCCGGACGGTATATTCCCCCTGATACCTTGCGGAAACCCGAGCGGGTTCCCGCGAGCCTTCGGGGTGTACCGTGGTCTTGATACATGCACCCAGCGTCAGCAGAAGCAGGAGCCCGATGAACCTCAGCGCCACAGCCATAGCATCACGAATCCGGCCACCACCAGCAGCGCGACGAGCACGGTCATCCATTCGAAATGGCGCTCGACAAAACGGCGCAGCCTGTCGCCTCCCCAGCGCAGCAGCATGCCTTCCAGGAAGAAGCGGGCACCGCGCGATGCGGCCGAGGCCAGAATGAAGCCCGGAAACGACAGCCCGAAGGTGCCGGCCGCAATGGTGATGACCTTGAACGGAATGGGCGAGAAACCGGCAATCAGCACCAGCAGCAATCCCCATTGGGTGAACAGCTGCTGCACATGCGTGAACTGTCCCATGGCACCGTAGAAATTCAGCAGCGGCTCGGCAATGCTGGTGAAGAAGAGCATGCCGATCGCATAACCGATGATGGCACCGATCACCGATCCGGAGGTCGCGAACGTTGCCAGACGCAGGCCGAGGTTCGGGCGACCCAGCGCCAGCGCAATCAGCAGCACGTCCGGCGGAATCGGGAAGACGCTCGCCTCGATCACGGCGATCGCGAACAGCGCCCATTGCGCCTGCGGATGGTCGGCCCACGACAGCGTCCAGTCATAGCTGCGGCGCAACCATGAAGGGCGCCGGTTATCGACGCCTAGCCGAACCGCCGAATCAGGAATGGTTCACCCCTTCCAGCAACGGCACAAAGGTACAGGCGTCGAAATACTCTTCGTCACAACCGCCCTGCGGCCGCTTGCGACGGCGAACCAGGCGATGTTCCCGCCCCTCACCCTCCGGCAGCAGCAGGTAACCGCCCGGCGCCAGCTGCTCAAGCCAGTGCTCGGAGGCGAAGCCGCCGGCGGTGACGATAATGGCGTCGAACGGTGCATACTCTTCCCACCCCAGGCGGCCGTCGCCGCACCTGAGCATCACGTTGGCGTGCCGCGCTGTGCGCAGGTTCCGCTTGGCACGCTCGTGCAGCGAGGAAATGCGCTCGATGCTGTAGACCCGACGGCAAAGTCGCGACAGGACGGCGGTCTGATAACCGCAGCCGGTGCCGATCTCCAGCACGCGCTCGTGCCCCTTCAGTTCCAGCAGCTGGGTCATGCGCGCCACCATGTAGGGTTGGGAAATTGTCTGACCGTCGCCGATCGGCAGCGAGGCATCCGAATAGGCGCGACCGGCCAGCGGCGGATCGACAAAAAGATGGCGCGGTACGCTGCTCATCGCCTCCAGCACACGCGGATCGGTAATGCCACGGGGGATCAGTTGTTCGGTCACCATCCGCTGGCGGGGGCGATCGAAATTCTGGGCCGCGCCGGAAGAAATCATGCGAAATTCCTACCGGCAACGGTCCTGAAAAAATGGTCGGGACGAGAGGATTCGAACCTCCGACCACCAGACCCCCAGTCTGGTGCGCTACCAGGCTGCGCTACGTCCCGATTCATCGAACGAACACTACAAAACGGTCGATGTGAAATCTAGAAATCAGTCAGAGAGAAGCTTCAGGATATCGTCCAGTTCCTGACGCAGATGGTGCAGGGTCACCTGGGCGTCCCCCTGCTCCACAATCTCCTCGAGATCACCATTCAACAGGCGCTTCTTGGCCCCCTTGATGGTGAAGTTCAGATCATACAGCAGGTGCTTGATCTGCAATACGGCATAAACGTCGCGTTGCCGGTAAAACCGGCGGTTGCCGCTCTTCTTGACCGGCTTGATATTGCGGAACTCGGTTTCCCAGTACCGCAGCACATGCGGCTCGATACCACAGATATCGCTGACCTCGCGTATGGAAAAGAAGAGCTTGTCCGGCAACTCCGGAATTTCGACGCCGGCACTGGTCAGTGCCTGCAGCTGGTTGCTCATTCATTGCCCTCGAGTAGCTGGCCCTTGAGCAACTGGCTGGCACGGAAGGTCACGACACTGCGCGACTCGATGGTAATGTCGTCACCGGTCTTGGGATTGCGGCCCCGGCGCGCATGCTTCTTGCGCACGACAAAATGGCCGAAGCCCGAAAGCTTCACATCTTCGCCCCGTTCAAGCGACTTGCGAATCACATCCAGAACGGCCTCGACGATCTGCCCCGATTCCTTCTTGGAAAGGCCGACGCGCTCATGAACAATCTTGGCAATTTCGGCTTTTGTCACGGTCCCCGGTCCCTTGTAAGATCAAACTGTTAATACAATTAACTCGAAACAACATATGCACTGTAGCAAAACATGTTGATTTGTCAAAGCTTTTTGATAATCAAAGTTCGAGCAAGGTTCCGCCGTGCAGACGCAACCTGCGATCACAGGCGCCGGCCAGTGCCGAACTGTGGGTCACCATGACCACCGCCGCACCCTCTTCCCGGCACAGCTGACGCAGCAAACCGAATACCTGACCGGCCGTATCCTCGTCCAGATTGCCCGTCGGTTCGTCGGCCAACAATAGTGACGGGCTGGTCGCCAGGGCGCGGGCAACGGCCACGCGCTGCGACTCGCCGCCCGAGAGTCTCGCCGGCACATGCTCCAGCCGCTCTCCAAGGTGCATACGTTCCAGCAGTTCGGTCGCGCGGGTGCAGGCGGCATTGCTGGAACGGCCCTGCACCAGCAGCGGCAGCATGACATTCTCCAGCGCAGTCAGTTCGGGAATCAGGTGATGCGCCTGATAGACGAAGCCGATTTTCTCGCTGCGCAACCTTGCCTGCTGGCGCTTGCTCAGGCTGAACAGACTCTCCCCGCCCAGCCAGGCCTCTCCCCGGTCGGGAGGATCGAGGGTGCCGATAATCTGCAGCATGGTGCTCTTGCCGGAACCGGATTCGCCGACCACGGCCAGGAACTGACCGCCGGCCAGTTCGAAGGAGATATCCTTGAGGATTTCGAGATGGCCGGCCGGCGACTCGAAGCTCTTGGCAAGGCCTTCGATGCGCAGCAGAGGCGTCGTGGGCATGCAGGATTATTCCGGCTTGCGCTTCATCAGGACCTTGATGGTATCCTGCACCCGCTGCTTCTGGTAGGCCTCGACGACCTTCCTGACCGACGGATATTCGGCGACAATAGCGTTGAAACTGTCGCGCGACAGCTCCATCAACTCGACGCGTCCCTGGGCGATCACGGTTGCGGTGCGGGGCTTGTCGGTCAGGAGTGCCACCTCCCCGAAGAAATCGCCCTCCTCCATATGGCCCAGCTCGATCATCTCCCCGCCCTGCTGCATCTTCTGGGTGTAGACGCCGACCCGGCCGGAACGGATCAGGTAAAAGCAATCGCCGCGATCGCCTTCGCGGACGATTACTTCGGAATCACTGAAGGAGTTGAGCCGGAAACGGCTGGCCAGCGCCAGGCGCGCCTCGGGCGGCACCCCTTCGAACACCGGCGTGATGGCCAGCACACGCGCCAGTACGCGCTGGCGGTAAAAGTCCTCGACCGTTGCACGGATGGAAGGATATTTCTCCACCCATTCGTCGAAGGTCTGCCGGTCCATCATCAGCACGCTGCAATCGGTTTCGGCTACGGCAGCTTCCGAATGGCTGACACGCGACATGAAGGCGTGCTCGCCGAAGAAGTCGCCCTCGATCAGGTGTGAGAAGACCCGGCTGCGCCCCTTCTGATCCTTCATCTCCAGCCGGACGTTGCCCATGCCGATCAGGTAGAGGTAACTGCCGTGGTCGCCCTCCTTGTAGATGTGGGAATCAGCCGGTACTGACTGCAGCTGCAGGCAATCGATGAAGGCCTCGAGCTCTTCGCCGGAGAGGCCGGAGAGCAGCGGCGTGCGCTCGAAACTGAGCTTGGCGCGGTCGACACTGGTGATGTCCGAGGCCGTCACGCGGTCGTGCGGTGCGATGGTGGAGATCGCCCAGTCGTCGCCGCGCTCGTCGGAGAGCTCCTTCAGGCGATCCTTGACCTGCGTCTGCTCCGGGGCGAGGCGCAGGATGATCTTGTTGATGGCGATGGCCTGCACGACAAAACCCTGCTCGGCATAGGCGTTGGCGATGATCAGGTAATCCTTGACGGCACCGACGGTGTCGCCGGTCTTCTCGCGCAGTTCGGCCAGCTTCACATGGGTACGCAGATCGCCCGGCTCGGCCTTGTGAAGCTCGACGTAATACTCCAGCGCCTTCTTGTACTTGCCTTCAAGCAGCGCCCGCTTCGCCTTGTTCCTGATCTCTGCAACCGACATAGTGCTTACTCGTACCTCAATGCATCCGCCGGCGGAACGCTGGCCGCCCGCCAGGCGGGATAGAATGTAGCCGCAATTCCCATCACCAGACTTGCCCCCACGATAATCATCACGGAAACCGGGTCAATGATCGATGGAACGTGATCGATATAATAAACGTCGCTGGAAAGAAAAGTCACTCCGGTCAGCCGCTCGATCATGGCCAGCAGGTCGCCGAGCTTCCACGACAGCAGGAGCCCGAATGCCGTACCGATGAGCGTGCCGGTACCACTCAGCAAGGCGCCCATCAGCAGAAACACCCGCATCACCGACGCATGCGTGGCGCCGATGGTCTTCAGGATGGCGATCTCCTTGCGCCGCTCCATCACCACCATCACCAGCGACGAGATCATGTTGAACACCGCCACCAGCACGATCAGCGACAGGATCACCCCCATCACCACCCGCTCGGTCCTCAGCGCATGGAAAAACGAGCGGTGGCGCCGCTGCCAGTCGGTCACCCAGGCACCGGGCGGCAACGCCGAACGGGCCAGCTGCGCGAACTCGCCCGCCTTGTCGCGATCGTTGAGGAAAATCTCGATGCCGGTCACCGAATCACCGAGCCTGTCGAGCGCCTGCACGGCCGCGAGCGGTGTCAGCATCAGGCCGACGTCGTATTCGTAAAAACCGGAATCGAAGATGCCGACCACCTCGAAGGCACGCATGCGCGGCATGGCACCGGATGGGCCCACACCGGCAGATGGCGACACGAGGCGTACCGAATCGCCGATGGAGAGCCCCAGCTTGCGCGCCAGATCCTTGCCGACCACCAGCTGGTAGGGCGAGCCCCGCGCCTCCAGAAAACGTCCGGCCACGATATGGGAGGAGATGGAATCGCCGCGCGTCAGGTCCACTCCCTTCAGGATAGCGCCCGCCGAACTGCTACCGTGCGTAGCCAGGACCTGCGCCTGGATATAGGGAGCGGCCCGCTTGATCCCGGGCAGTTCTTCGACCGTATCGAGCCACGCACGCCAGTCGCGCAGCGTATCCTCCGGTCCCTCGACGTCGACATGCGACGAGAAACCGAGAATCTTGTCCTTCAGCTCGACATCGAAGCCGTACATCACGGAGAGCACGGTGATCAGCGCCGCGACGCCGATGGCGATGCCGATCGCCGAACTCCAGCCGATCACCGACACGAAACGCTCGCCCCGGCGGGCCCGCAGGTAACGCCGGGCCAGCATCCATTCGTAGGGACGAATCATTGTTCGCAACATGCCCGGCTCGTTCCTCTCCTGCTCCGGCTCAGCCGGAGTTTGTCATTAGTGCAGATAACGCAGGTAAAGATAGATATGCGAGATCAGAATGGAAACAAGCATCAGGCCGAAGGCATGCTTCAGGAACTGCACGAAGGTGATCGGATGGCCGGCACGCTGGGCGAAACCGGCAACGATCAGGTTGGCCGAGGCGCCGATCAGCGAACCGTTGCCGCCCAGGCAGGCGCCGAGTGCCAGCGCCCACCACAGCGGCACCAGCGCCGCATCGCCGCCGAAGGTCGGCGCCATGTCGTGGATCAGCGGAATCATCGTGGCGACGAACGGGATATTGTCGATCACCGCCGAGGCGAAGGCCGAAATCCACAGGATCGCCGCCGCCGTGGCGTTGAAATCGCCGCCGGTCATGGCCAGCGTCTGGTGCGCCAGCCAGGTAATGGCGCCGGTATGCTCGACACCGGTAACGATGATGAACAGGCCGACGAAGAAGAAGATCGTCGTCCACTCCACCTCGGCCATGACCGATTCGTAGGCGTGCTCCTTGTCGGCCAGCGGCTTGCCCCAGGTCTGCAGCAGGAGCAACAGTGCCGCACCGGTCAGGGCGATCGTCGCCGGCTCCAGTCCCAGCATATGGGTGAACGTGAAACCTGTAATGACGACGAACAGCACGAACAGGCTCTTCTTCAAGAGCGGCACATCCTTGATCGCTTCCTTCTCGTTGAAGCGCATGACGAGTTCGCGGCTTTCCTGACTCGCCGTCAAGTCGTTACGGAAGAGCATCCAGATCAGCAGCAGCGAAACGACCATGACTACCGGAATGATCGGCGCCAGGTTGACCAGGAAGTCGTAGAAGCTCAGGTGCGCCTGCGAGCCGATCATGATGTTCGGCGGATCGCCGATCAGCGTCGCCGTACCGCCGATGTTGGAGGCGAGGATCTGCGAGAAGAGATAGGGATACGGACGCACGCCCAGCGCGTCGGTGATCAGCAGCGTCACCGGCGCGATCAGCAGCACGGTGGTGACGTTGTCGAGGAAGGCCGAAAAGAGAGCCGTTACCGAGGCCAGCATGAACAGCACGCCCCACGGCCGTCCCTTGACCCGCTTCGCCGACCAGATCGCCACATACTGGAACATGCCGGTCTTCTGGCTGATGGCGACGATCACCATCATGCCGGTCAGCAGGCCGATGGTGTTGAAATCGATGCCGGCCACGGCCATCTCCTGCGTCAGCACGCCGGAGAGGATCATCATGCCGGCACCCAGCAGGGAGAGCACGGCGCGGTTGAACTTCTCCGCCATCACGACGCCGTAGACGCCGAGCAGGATGATGACGGCCACCCACACGGGGTTGAGCCCGAAGATCACATGGCCGGTCTCATGCATTGGGGTGCGTCCCTTCGGCCGCCTGCCGGGCCAGGCAGTCCAGCACGTCGCCGGCCGAGATGACGCCGAGCAGATGCCTGTCGCGGTCGGCGACCAGCGCGTATTCGTGCTTGCCGTAGCTGATCATCGCCGCGGCCACGGAGAGCAGCTCCTCGGTCGGGCTAACCAGCAGGGGCTTCACGTCCATCACCTCGCCCACCGTCTTGCCGGCCACCTGCAGGTAGGCGCGGCTGAGCAGGCCGAGTTCGGGGACATAGGGAACCGATTCGAGATCGCCGCTGACGATGTAGTCGGGAACGATATGCTCCATCACCGCGAAGGTGGAGAGCACACCCTGCACGCAGCCGGCCTCGTCGATCGCCGGCAGCATGCGCATCTTGTTGGTGCGCATCCGGTGCAGTACATCGCCGACCGGTTCGGAAACATTCGCTGTCACGGGGTTCCTGACCATGATGTTCGAAGCGATCATATCAGCCCCCGTTCCTTTCTTATTCCGGCCGCATGTGCGGGAATAGCAATACGTCGCGGATCGAGTGCTGCCCCGTCAGCAGCATCACCAGCCGATCGACACCGATGCCGACACCGGCCGCCGGTGGCATGCCGTACTCCAGTGCCCTGAGGTAATCCTCGTCCAACGGAGCGGCCTCCAGGTCGCCGGCCAGCTTCGCCTGCTGCTGCGCCATGAAACGGCCGCGCTGGTCGTCCGGATCGTTGAGTTCGGAGAAGCCGTTGGCCATCTCCTTGCCGCCGATGAACAGCTCGAAGCGGTCGGTCACCGTCGGCTCGTCGGAGTTGCGGCGTGCCAGCGGCGAGATGTCGACCGGATAATGGGTCACGAAGGTGGGCTGCTGCAGCTCCTCCTCGCACAGCGTCTCGAACAGGGCGGCGAGATAGTGGCCCGCCTTCCAGGTGATCAGCGGCTTGAAATCCTCGATCTCCTGCAGGCAGACGGTAGCGAGCAGCGCCTTGTCGTTGGCGTGTCCCCGGAGGTCCGGGCGCTTCTCGAACACCGCCTCATCGAGGCGGATGCGGCGGAACGGCTGATCGAGCCGGATCGTCGCCTCATCCCAGGTCACCGCACCGACGCCAAGGCCGGTGGCGATCTCGCGGATCACCGATTCGGTGGTGTCCATGGCATCGTTCACATCGGCATAGGCCTGGTAGAACTCGACCATGGTAAATTCCGGGTTGTGGGTCGCATCCAGACCCTCGTTGCGGAAATTGCGGTTGATCTCGAACACCCGCTCGAAACCGCCGACCAAGAGCCGCTTCAGATATAACTCTGGAGCGATGCGCAGGAAAAGATCCATGGAGAGCGCGTTGTGGTGGGTAATGAAGGGCCTGGCCGCCGCGCCGCCCGGCTGCACCTGCAGCATCGGCGTCTCGACCTCCATGAAGCGCTTGGCCTCCAGCGACTGGCGCAGCAGGGAGACCACCTTCGAGCGGGTGCGGAACACCTCGCGCGATTCGGGGGTCACCATCAGGTCGACATAGCGCTGGCGGTAGCGGGTCTCCTTGTCGGCAAGGCCGTGCCACTTCTCCGGCAGCGGGCGCAGGCACTTGGTCACCATCTCGATGCGACCCGCCTTCACGGAGAGCTCGCCCGACTTGGTGCGGAACAGCTCGCCCTCGGCGCCGACGATGTCGCCGAGATCCCAGCGCTTGCTGGCGTTGTAGATCTCCTCGCCCAGCGCATCGCGGTTAAGGAAGAGCTGGATGCGGCCGTCGCCGTCCTGGATATGCATGAAGCTCGACTTGCCCATGACGCGGTGGCCCATGATGCGGCCGGCCACCTTCACGGTGACCTTGGCCGCCTCCAGCGCCTCGGCATCCAGCTCGCCGTACAGGGCGAGGATGGCGGCGGTGGTGTGGTCACAGCGCCAGTCGTTGGGATAGTCGTAGCCCGCCTCGCGCATGCGGGCGAGCTTGTCGCGCCGGACAGCGATCTGCTCCGGTGTCTGTGCTTCAACCTGGACGGGGACTTCCTCGATCATCGCCGGTTACTTGGCGCGGCTGTTGACGTCCAGGTCGCCGAAGAAGAAGGCGATTTCGATCTCGGCGTTCTCGGCCGAGTCGGAACCGTGCACGGCATTGGCGTCGATGGAGTCGGCATGGTCGGCGCGGATGGTGCCGGCCTCGGCCTCCTTCGGGTTGGTGGCGCCCATCAGCTGGCGGTTCAGGGCGACGGCATTCTTGCCTTCCAGAACCATGGCCAGCACCGGGCCGGAGCTCATGAACTTGCAGAGGTCCTTGTAGAACGGACGCGCGGCGTGCACGGCGTAGAAGCGGCCGGCCTGCTCGTTGGTCAGATGGGTCATGCGGGCGGCGGTCACGGAAAGACCGTTTTCCTCGAAACGGCGGATAATGTCGCCGATCACATTCTTGGCGACGGCGTCCGGCTTGATGATGGACAGAGTGCGTTGAACAGCCATGGGTTGTATTCCTCTCCCTGGGGTAATGGCAGCAGCCTGCTGCAAGTGGCGCGGCACTCTAGTGGACGCCGCAGAATGGCGCCACAACCAATCATGTGATTGTTAGACGCTGATTTATTGCCATCCGGGCAAAAATCAGTACGCCCATGCAAAAGCGCGGTTTTGCACGGGCTCACAAAATCAATGGCTTACGCCATCGCTTTTGGCAGGCCGTCCATGGCCTGCGCGGAAACGCTGAATTAGCCCACGTTTCCTTAGGGCTTTTCCCCAACGGCCGCGACGATGCCGCCGCCCAAGAGCTCGTCGCCGGCGTAGAAAGCGGCCACCTGCCCCGGGGCCGTCGGCTTCTGCGGTTCGTCGAAACGGACAGTAAGCCCAGCATCGGTCGTTTCGATGCCGCAGGCAGCCGGGCGCATCTGGTAGCGCACCTTCGCCTCGACATGCTCGCCCGGACGGGGCTCGCGAATCCAGCTCACCTCGCCCACTGCCACCTCGCGGATCAGCGCCTCGTCGGGATGCGCCACCACCACGCGCGCCGCGTTTCCATCAAGCTCCACGACGTGCCACGGCCCGCCGGCCAGCCCCAGCCCCTTGCGTTGGCCGAGCGTGTAGTGGGCGATGCCGGCATGGCGGCCCAGCACGGTGCCGTGCGTGTCGACGATCTCCCCTTCCCTGAAACCGGCAACCGCCCCCTCGCGCTTCAGAAAGGTGATGCGATCACCGGCCGGGATGAAGCAGATGTCCTGGCTCTCGTGCTTGCCGGCGGTCGGCAGCTGGAAATATTCGGCGAGCCGGCGGGTGTCGTCCTTCTCCAGATGGCCGACTGGGAAAAGAATGCGCTCGGCCTGCTCGCGACTGATGGTGGCAAGGAAATAGCTCTGGTCCTTCTTCGCATCATTGCCCTTGAAGATGTGCACACCGGTTTCGTCGTCGCGCCGCTGCACGTAGTGGCCGGTGGCCACGTATTTCGCCTCCAGCCTGTCGGCCGCCTCCAGCAGGGCGCCGAACTTCACGAAGCGGTTGCAGCGCTCGCAGGGATTGGGCGTGCGGCCCGTCTCATAGTCGGCGATGAAGGGATCGATGACATCGCGCCGGAAAGCGTCGCGCATGTCCATGTTGTAGAACGGAATGCCGACCTTGTCGGCCACCCGGCGGGCGTCGTAGGCATCGTCCAGCGAGCAGCAGGAGCCGTGGCCGGCCACCTCGTCGCGCGAATAGTCCCAGACGTTGAGGAAGACGCCGATCACGTCGGCCCCGGCATGCTTGAGGATTGCCCCCATCACGGAGGAATCCACACCGCCGCTCATCGCGGCGATCACGCGCACCCCCTTCAGGTGCGACAGATCGGGAATCAGGCTCTCGATATCGGACATCGGCGAAGGTTATCGCCTACCCGCTTTCTCCGCACGGGTGCGAAACGCCTTCTCGTTATGTGCCTTCGTCACCCAGCTCAAGAGCCGGCCTAGAGGGCGTAGTGATAGACGATGAACTGCTCGTCGCGTTTCCAGCCGAAGTCTTCGTAGAGCGATTGCGCCGTCTCGTTGGTGATGGCGGTCGACAGGGTGAGGCGCACCGCACCGAGTTCCCTGGCGAATTCGACGGCCGCCTGCATCAGCAGGCTTCCCGCCCCCTTCTTGCGGCTGCCCTCGGCGACAAACAGGTCGTTGAGGATAAAGGTGCGCGCCAGTGCAGCCGAGGAGAAGCTCGGATAGAGCTGAGCGAATCCAACCGCAGCGTTGCCGTCAAAAGCGATGCACAGGATCGATTCGCCGTGGTTGAAGCGCTCCTTCAGGAACGCCCTGGCGGCAGCAAGATCACTCGTGCGGCCGTAGAACTGCCGATAGGCATCCAGCAGCAGCACCAGCGCATCCAGGTCGGATAGACCCGCCTGGCGGACGGTCACGGTTGTCGTCATCGCATGAACCCCCAATCCCCGTAGAAAATTGTCACAGATTAGACGTTCCCGGGTATATCCGAACGGGCTGAGCATTTGCCGCCTTTCAATACCCCGCCTAAGTTAGTTAGCTTGGTCTGACCCATTGGAGGAACGTATTATCTCGTAACCGATTTGCCCTTGAAATTCACAGACTGTTTCCGCCCTCTCACCTACAATATGATGAATCGTCCTATCGCCGCCATCAATTCTAGAATCAATATATGCCTCGTCGCCATAAACAAAAACTTTCTTTTCTGAACCACATGCAAAACGATCCATGCCGAGAAGCAGCTTATTTAATTTCGTATCGGGAACATTAGTACCGTCCTCATTTGCAACAGCAATATAGCGATACCCACAACCAGCCCCCGCCGTACTAATTGCTTCCATGCGCACAATGTTTCGCGGAATACCTATATTATCTATGTTTACTGTTGCCATGCCTTCCAGAGCCTGTACGGAGTCAGGTCCTGA
>OBLQ010000042.1_pt1 | contig 37301 bp, 33 predicted proteins | sample 1519881 | NCBI WGS metagenome assembly OBLQ01 (sample SAMN01911456, study PRJEB22533) | soil metagenome | biome: Soil | place: Malaysia | collected 2012-04-30 | depth DG_metagenome m | reverse complement strand
CGTCGCGCGCGGTCAGCGAAGCGGCACGGGAGGGCGCCGTTTCCATATTTAGCGATCAGAGCGTTATGTATCGTCGGGGCGAATTGGTCGATCGACTGGCCGTGCAACTCGACGACGTGAAGCCCGAGGTGCGTCGCAAGGCAATTTGGTGGCTTGGCAGAATGAACGCAGTGGACGTTGTTCCAACACTGCAGGGAATGGCGGCCAATGACACGGATGCACAGGTTCGCAAGACGGCCGCCATCGCCATCGACGCAATCGAAGAACGTGATTCCCCATGCGGGGACCAGCCCGTTCCGTGAACGATTGGTGATTTCGTGGACAAAGCCGCGCGTCTTGTCCCAGAATCGCGAGCAATGACCAAGCCCACCATTGTTCTCGTTGCCGGGGCGCGGCCCAACTTCATGAAGGTGGCGCCGGTGTGGCGTGCGCTCACTGCCACCAAGAAGTTCCGGCTCGTCCTGGTTCATACCGGACAGCACTACGACGACAACATGTCGAAGGTCTTCTTCGATGACCTGCGTCTGCCCAAACCCGATGCTTACCTGGGTGTGGGGTCGGCGAGCCACGCGGAGCAGACGGCCAGGATCATGCTGGCCTTCGAGCCGGTGTTGCTGGATGCGGACGCGGACCTGGTGGTGGTGGTGGGAGACGTCAACTCCACCATGGCCTGCACGCTGGTGGCTGTAAAACGCGACGTCCCGGTGGCCCACGTGGAGGCCGGCCTGCGCAGCTTCGACCGCACCATGCCGGAAGAGACCAACCGCAGGGTGACGGACATCCTCTCCGACCTGCTCTTCATCCATTCCCCGGAGGCCCGGGACAACCTGGTCCGGGAGGGGGTGGATCCCGCAAAGATTCACTTTGCAGGAAACGTGATGATCGATAGTCTCCAGTACTACGCGGCGGACGCGGAGAAGTCCAACGTCCTGAAGACGTTGGGCCTGGAGGGAACCCGCTTCGGGCTGGTCACCCTCCACCGGCCGTCCAACGTGGACGACCCCGCGGTACTGGCGTCCCTGATGGGGGCGCTGGCGGAGGTCGGTAAAGATTGCCCGCTGGTGTTTCCGGTGCACCCCCGTACCCGGGCGGTCATCGAACGGATGGGAATCGAGGCGGACGGACGCCACGTTCGACTCATTGAGCCCGCGGGCTATCTGGACTTTATGAAGTTAATGCGGTATAGTAGTGTCGTTCTCACCGATTCGGGAGGAATCCAGGAAGAAACAACTGCTCTCGGTATCCCCTGCCTGACGATCCGAAACAACACGGAGCGTCCGGTCACGGTCGAAGTAGGTACCAACCGTCTGGTTGGGACGCGACCCGAGCGGATTGTCAGTGAGGCGCGAGATGCGTTGCAGCGTGGGGCTGGCAACGCAAAGATTCCCGACCACTGGGATGGTCAGGCGGCGCCTCGAATCGCGCAGGTGATTACCGGGTTCCTCTATGAGCAGTCGTAGCTCCTGGTCTTTCAAAGATTCCACCGTCGGGCAGAGCTACGCGTGGAGCCTTGCGCTCTCGCTCCTTCCTGTTCTCGCCGCGTTCATCAGTTCCTGGATCATTGCGCGTTTCTCCGGACCCACTGTCTGGGGCACGGTTTCGTGGGCGATGGCGTTTGCCACGCAGTTGCTCATCGTGGCCAAGGTGGGCATCGAGCTGGGCGCGTCCAAGCTGGCCAGCGAGTACGGTGTGTCGCAGCCGGGTGTGCTGCGCGACCTGCTGCGCATCGCATCCAATATCCGACTCGCGTTCACGCTGCCGACGGCGCTGATCTGTTACTTTTTTGCGCCGCAGATTGCCAACCTGTTCCACAACCCGGATCTGGTCAGCTCGGTTCGCATCGCCGCGGCCATCATCTTCTGCGCCAGCATCTACGAGTTCCAGGAACAGTTCCTGGTGGGGCTGAACCGCTTTGCCACGGTGTCGCGCGTGCGCGCCACCATGCTGTTCGCGCGGCTGGTTTCCAATACCGCGATCGTGGTGATCGGGATGGGGGCGGTGGCCATTCTGGTGGGGTACGTGGGCGCGTGGCTGATCGGCATCGCCGCGTTCTCGTTCCTCCTGCGCCGGTACCTGCCGCCGACCCAGGGACACGCCGAACACAAGCCCATCCGCCGCCGCCTGCTGGCCATGACGTTACCGCTGGCGGTGAGCAGCGCGTCGGTGGCGGTGTACACGCAGATCGACAAACTGGTGCTGGGCTACTTCGACAACGTGGTGGAAGTGGGGCAGTACTCCATCGCCCGTGCGGTGATGGAGGTGTCGCTGTTTCCGACCTTCGCCATGGTGACCACGCTGCGCCCCGCGCTGGCGGCACGCTACGCGCGCGGCGAAAAGCGCGAATGCGCGCGCATCGTCAAACGCTCGCTGCTCTTCACGCTGGTGTCGGGAGTGCTGTTCGGTTCGGTGTTCCTGGTGCTGTCGGTGCCGCTGCTGCAACTGGTCTACTCCAGCAAGTACCACTACGCCGGACAGTTGATGACGTGGTTCTCGGCGGTGATCCTGATCCGGAGCCTGGGCGCACTGGTGCTGCCGGCGCTGCTGGCCGCGGACCGCATCAAGACCTACGCCTGGCTGACCGCCGGAGCGGCCGTTCTCAACCTGATCCTGAACGTGGTGCTCATTCCGCACATGCATTCGCGGGGGGCCATCATTTCCACCATCGTGTCCTACGGGCTGCTGCTGGTGCTGGGGTTACGGGAAGTCTTCGACGTTTTCGACGTGCGCCTGCATGTCCGCTCGATCGGCCGGGTGCTTCGCACACTTCTTGCTGGCGGATTGGTGGCAGCCATGGTCTGGCTGGTAATTCACCAGGTTCCGGCGGACAAGTGGGGCTGGACGATCGGTCTGGCGACGGCTCACGTGGTCATTTATGCCGTGTTGATATTCGCGTTTAGGGTCGTTCACCCCGCGGAAATTCGTCCCATGATGGGTAACTTGTTGCGAGTAAAGGGATAAACAGAATGGTTACCCTTGACACCATGTTCGAGCCTTGCGTAGCCTGCAACCGCAGCTTGCGGCGAGGCGAACGTCGCAAAAGTACCAGGTCGCCGCAGGAGGCAGTGCATTGTTGAGCATCTCGAGCTGGAATCCTGGTCTGGTCGCGTTCGGGTCCGCCCTGGTGGTCAGCCTGGTGGCGACACCGGTGGTTCGCGCCTGTGCCTTGCGCTGGCGTCTGGGCGACAAGCCCAACGGCCGCAAACTCGACACGCGTCCCATTCCGCACCTCGGCGGAATCGCGCTCTTTCTGGGAGTGCTCGCCGCGCTGTTCCCGTTCATCGGGCTGGCGCGCGCCAATCCGTTTTCCTCATCGCTCATGGTCCGCGCCATTCCCGTGGTGCTGCTGATTGTCGCGCTGGGCGTGGTTGACGACATGCGCAACCTGCGCGCGCGTCACAAGCTGATGGTCCAGGTGCTCGCCGCGTGCGGCATGCTGGCGCTCGGCTATCGCCTGTTCACGGGGATGTGGATGTTCGACGCCTGGGTGGGCATGCTGTCCATCGTGTCGCTGATCTTCATCGTGGGCATGTTGAGTTCGATCAATCTCATCGACGGCCACGACGGTCTGGCCGCCGGCGTTTCCATCATTTCCGCCGCCACGTTCGCCGTAATCGGATGGCTGGTGGGTGTTCCGCACCTGCTGCCGCTGGCGCTGGCGGTGTGCGGCGCATGCCTTGGATTCCTGGTCTTCAACTTCCCGCCGGGACGCATCTACATGGGTGACACCGGCAGCATGCTGCTGGGTCTCCTGCTCGCCATCATGGCGTGCCTGGTGTCCATGCGCGCGCCCTCGCCGGGCATGTTCGCGGCGGTGGTTCTGGTGCTGGGTGTTCCTCTACTGGACACGGTACTGGCCATCGCGCGGCGTATCGTGGTGCGCGCGCCGGTATTCAGCGCCGACCACCTGCACATGCATCACATCCTGCGGGGCAGCGGCCTCTCGCCGCGGCGTACCCTGTTCGTTCTGTATGCCATGCAGGTGTTCTTCTGTCTGCTGGGCGTGGGTGCCGCCATGGGCTGGGTGCTCCCGGTGATCGTGGGCCTCGGCTTCACGACCATGGCCTTCATCGCGTTCCTGCGCATGATGGTGGAAGAGCATACGGTGGCGACGAGCACGATCACGCAGCCGATCACGGCCAACACCATCCCCTTCAAGTCGACCTTCGCGTCGAGCCTGCAGGAACGCCGCACCTCCGTCGGACGCTAGGTTCGTCGCCCGAGTCCGAGCCGCGGCGCGATCCACCATGGAAAACCGGGTGGTCGCGTTGACGCTCCACCGGGCGTGTGTTATCGTCCCGACACTCACGACTCCAGGCGCGGAAGTGCACGTTCCACCGCACGGACGGACCAGGTGTGACCACAAAAACCACGTGCCGCATTGCCGGCGACATCGACCAGCTTTCCCGGGTTCAACTCGAAGAAGTAATTCGTGGGCTCGAGCCACAGGGTTCGAAGCACGGGATCGATTTTGTCGCTGCCGCGGACTCCGAGTTTCTGAAAGGTTCGCGCGCCCTTCCATCATCCCCGGAACGTCTGGCGTTGCTCATGAGCCGCCTGTTGGACGGCGAGTGTGACGCGCTGGTGCTCGATGCGCCGTTGCTTCCGGCTCGGCTTCCCTCGGGACTCACCATCGGTGCACTGACGCGCCGCATCACCTCCGTCGATGCGGTGGTCGCCAACGACGGGTGCATCCTCGACGAACTGCCGGAGAACGCGTTGCTGGCAACTGCGTCGCTGCGGCGTGAAGCCCAGCTTCGTTACTATCGTCCCGATCTCAAGATTGTGCGCACCCAGGGCAGCGTGGATTCCATGCTGCAGAAGGTGAAGGGTGGCAGCGTCGACTGTGCGGTGCTGGCCGCCGCCGATGTCGAACGTCTCAACAAACAGGAATTCGTGTCGGAGTTGCTCACCAACCAGGTGTGCGTTCCCGCTGCGGGACAGGGCGCGCTGGCGGTGCTGATTCGTTCCACCGAGGAGCAGTTCCGCGACGTGGTGCAGACCATCAACGATGCCGCCACGCACGCCATGCTGCGCGCGGAATGGTCCTTCCTCGAGCACGTCGGCGTGGACGCGTCCGCACCGGTGGCGGTTCTGGCCAGCATCGAAGGCAAGGCCATCGAGCTCGAGGGCATGGTGGCATTCCCCGACGGCAGCGAGAAGATTCTGTGCATGGTCAAGGGCGCGGTGGGCAACGAAGAAGACCTGGGCAGCACCCTGGCCAAAGAAATCCTCGACGCCGGCGGGCGCGAAGTCATCGAAGAGTTCCGGCTCGCCTGACCCGTGATTGACCGTCGTCTCATCCGGGAAGACCCCGACCGCCTGCGTTCGGGACTCGCGCGCAAACGCTCCAATGTTGATATCGAGCGCCTGGTTCAGCTCGACCGCGAGCACCTGAACAACCTCCAGCTCTCCGAAGAACTCAAGCACACGCGCAACGTGGCCTCCGAGGAAATCGGCCGCAAGAAGGCGGCGGGTGAAGACATTGCGTCACTGCACGCCGCCATGAAGGAAACGTCGACGCGCATCAAAGAGCTGGAAGCGCGCAACAAGGAAATCGAGCGAAAGCTCGATGACCTATTGCTTTCGGTGCCGAATCTTCCACATGAAAGCGTTCCTGATGGCGCCGACGCCGGTGCGAACGTGGTGGTGCGCTCCGTGGGTACGGCAGCCGCCCCGTTTGATGGTGTCTTGCCACATTGGGAAATCGGCGAAAAATTGGGCATTCTGGATCTTGAGGCCGGCGGCCGTGTCTCCGGGCGCGGCTTCGTGGTGTTTCGCAAAGACGGCGCGCGCCTGTGCCGCGCGCTCATCAACTTCATGCTGGATATGCACGCCGAACAGGGCTACGACGAGGTCCTGGTGCCGTACCTGGTGAGCCGCGACTCCATGACGGGCACCGGACAGCTGCCCAAGTTCGAGATCGACATGTACCACTGCAACGAGGACGACCTCTTCCTGATTCCGACGGCGGAGGTGCCCGTCACCAACCTGCTGCGCGAGTCCGTCGTGGAGCGCGACCGCCTGCCGGTGAAGTACACCGCGTTCAGCCCGTGCTTCCGTCGCGAAGCCGGCAGCCACGGCGCCGACACGCGCGGGCTCCTGCGTGTGCACCAGTTCGACAAGGTGGAAATGGTGAAGTTCGTACACCCCGATTCGTCGTACGACGAACTGGAGACGCTGGTCGACGACGCCTGCGCGGTGCTCGAGGCGCTGGAACTGCCGTACCGCGTGGTGGCGTTGTGCGCCGGCGATCTCAGTTTCGCCGCCGCCAAGTGCTATGACCTGGAAACCTTCGCACCCGGTGTCGACAAATGGCTCGAAGTGTCGTCGTGCAGCAACTTTGAAGACTTTCAGGCGCGCCGTGCCGAGATTCGCCTCAAGAAGGGCGAAGACCGCCACCGGTTCGTGCACACCCTCAACGGCTCCGGACTCGCGCTGCCGCGCGTCGTGGCCAGCATCCTCGAAGTGCATCAGACGCCCACGGGGCGCGTGAAAATTCCCGCGCGCCTTCGTCCTTACATGCGCGGGCAGGAGTACCTGGGATAGCGCCCGTATCATGGCGCAGGCGCCCGGCAGTAACCTCCGCTTCTGGCTCAAGGGATACCTGTTCCTCGGCGTGGCCGTGCTCAGCCTGGCCATGTTCTTCTATTCCAACCATCTGATTTCGCGCATGCAGGCCAATGCGCAGGCAACCAGCCGGTTGTTCTCGCGCTACATGTCCAGCATGCTCTTTCAGGTGTCCGACGACGGCAGCCTGGCGGACTTGCGTGCGGTGGTGCAGGACAGCGACCTGCCCATCATTATTACCGTGCTGGGGGGAGTGCCCATCCTGTGGCACAACGTTCCCGTCGACGAACGTACGCAGGAAGACTTCGACATGCTCATCAATATGGACGTGAACAACCCGCCGACGCCCAAGTTGAAGAAGCTGGTCGAGCTGTACCGCGAGTACGACAAGACCAACAAACCCATTCCGATTCAGGTCGTCGGGGCGCCGCCCACCGACAGTTATGTGCACTTCGGCCAGTCGGCGCTGCAACGCGAACTGCGCTACATGCCGTTCGTGATGCTGGCCATCTTCCTGGCGTTCATGGGTGTTGCCATCCAGGGGCTGCGCTACCTGAAACTCAGCGAACAACGCTCCATCTGGGTGGGGATGGCGCGCGAAACCGCACACCAGCTGGGAACGCCGCTCTCGGCCATGCTGGGGTGGGTGCACGTGCTGAAGGATCACGCCGAAACGCGCGGGGACAACGAGATGGCGGGTTACGTCTCCGAGATGGAAGTCGATCTCGCGCGCCTCAACAAGATCACGGAACGCTTCAGCAAGATCGGTGCGACCCCGGAGCTGGTCGTGGTGGATCTGAAACCCGTGCTGGAGAGAACCGTCGCTTATTTCCATAAGCGTCTGCCGACGTTGAACTCGACATCGACGCTTTCGCTGTCTGTCGACAGCGATGTCCGTGTGCGTGGCAACGAGGAACTGCTGGAGTGGGTGTTCGAGAATCTGGTGAAGAACGCCATCGACTCGCTGGGCGAATCCGGCGGCCGCATCGAAATCGACGCGCGCCACGCCGCCAGCGAACCCATGGTGGACGTCACGGTGCGCGACACCGGCCGCGGAATTCCCGGCGCGCTGCGCGATCTGGTGTTTCGTCCCGGATTCACCACCAAACGCCGCGGCTGGGGACTGGGTCTCGCGCTCGCGCGCCGCATCGTTGCCGAATATCACGGCGGTTCCATCCGTCTCGCTGAATCCAAAGCTGGCAAGGGCACCACGTTCGTGGTGCGACTGCCGGCGGCGTAATTTCCTCGTACAACCTGCTGCATGGATCGATTTGCCGCCGCGCGGCGGAACGGGTGCCGGGGACGCACGTCATGCGGCGCTTCCGGCAGCTTGCTTGATCGGTCGCGACCGCGCGCTTATACTTCGACCTGCGCCCGCCACAAACACGCCGGACGCGAAACGAACTACCAATGGAAAAACGCATTCTCTGGGTTGACGACGAAATCGAGCTGCTGAAGTCGCATGTGACCTTCCTGCAGGGGAAGGGCTACAAGGTTGACACTGCCACCAACGGGGCGGACGCGCTCAGCATGGTCAAGGAGCACAAGTTCGACGTGATGCTCCTGGACGAGTCCATGCCGGGCCGCGGCGGCCTGGAAACGCTCGTCGAAATCAAGGAAACCGATCCCTCGCTGCCGGTGGTCATGATCACCAAGAACGAGGAAGAGCGGCTGATGGACAACGCCATCGGCCTCAAGATCGACGACTACCTGCTCAAGCCGGTCAGCCCGCTGCAGATCTACTCCGCCTGCAAACGCATCCTCGACGCGCCCAGGATCCAGGAAGCGCGCGTCTCGCCCGACTACATCAAGGAGTTCAACGAACTCAATTCGTTGATGCAGGAGAACACCTGGGATTCGTGGCTGCGCGTCCATCGCCGCCTGTGCACGTGGGACCGCGAGTTCGACCAGTTCCGCCAGACCGGTCTGGAATCGACGCACGACGACCAACGCCTGAAGGCGGCCGATGAGTTCAGCGACTTCGTGGAGCGGAACTACCGCGACTGGGTGGCGTCGGAAAAGCGTCCGCCCATGAGCGTCGACGTGTTTCCGCGTTTCATTGCGCCGCATCTGCAGGCGGGCGAGAAGCTGTTCCTGATTCTCATCGATTGCGTTCGTCTCGACCAGTGGATGGTGATCGAAGAGTTTCTGGCCGAGCACTTTACGGTGCAATGGGACTACTACATGTCCATTCTGCCCACGGCCACGCCCTACTCGCGCAACGCCATCTTCAGCGGCCTGTTCCCGGACGAGATTGCGCGCCGTTATCCGGACAAATGGCTGGAACGCAGCAACGAGGAGTCGAGCAAGAACAAGTACGAGCAGTTCTTTCTGCAGCAGCAGATGCGCCACGCGCGTCTGGACGAAAACAAACTGCGCTATCTCAAGATTTTCACCGCCAATGAAGCGGCCGACGTGAAGAAGAAGGCCGCCGGCCTCATGAACTCGCCCTTCGTGGCCATGGTCTTCAACTTTGTCGACATCCTGACGCATGGCCGCAACCAGTCGGAGATCCTGCAGCAGTTGCTTCCCAACGAGGGGGCCTTCCGTTCGCTGATGCACTCGTGGTTTTCGCACTCGGTGCTGCGCGACCTGCTGGCCGATCTCGCCCGCGCCAAAGTGAAGGTGGTCATGACCACCGACCACGGGTCCATCCTGGGCCGCAAATCGGCGCTGGTGTACGGCCGTCGCGACACCTCCACCAACCTGCGCTACAAGTTCGGTGACAATCTCAAGTGCGACGCCAGCCAGGCCATCATCTCGCGCAAGCCCGAGGAGTTCCGCCTGCCCGCCGAATCGCGCACCAAGAATTACTTGTTCGCGCGCGAGTACTTCTATTTCGTGTATCCCACCAACTTCCGCGACTACGAGAAGGCATACGAGGGCAGCTTCCAGCATGGCGGCGTCTCGCTCGAAGAGATGGTCCTCCCCTGCCTGACGCTGACGCCCCGCTAGTCGACATGGCATCCCGGCGTGTCATCGCCTGCACCGTGCACACGGCATCCGAAGCCGAAACCGCGCGCTTCGGGGCCGAGTTGGGCGAGTGCCTCACACACGGTGCGTGTGTGAGCCTGGTCGGTCCGCTGGGCGCGGGCAAGACGGTGCTGGTGGGCGGGCTATGCCGGGGGCTGGGGATTCGCGAGGAAGTGGTGAGTCCCACCTTCATTCTTCTGGAAACCTTCGAGGGCCGCCTGCCGGTGGTGCACATCGATCTCTATCGTCTCGAACACGAGCGCGAACTGGAAGAGCTGGGCGCGTTCGACTTTCTCGCCGGCGGCGCGGTGCTGCTGGTGGAATGGGGCGACCGCTCGCCGCGTCTGAACGAACTCGCCGACGTCGAGATACGCATCGAGGGCAGCGGCGGCGAACGCACCATCACGGTGCACGCCATCCCCGAGCTGGCCGAAGATTTCGCGGAGATTGCATGGTAACGCTGGCCCTGGATACGTCGCACCCGGTGGGCAGCGTCGCGCTGGCCCGCGACGGCAGTGTGCTCGGCACGGAACGATTCCAGGAACCCTCCACCCACCTGGTCTCGCTCGGGCACGCCGTCGATCATCTGCTGGCGTCGGTCTCGCTGACCCCCGCGGGCATCGACCGCATCGCGGTGGTCACGGGTCCGGGGAGCTTCACGGGACTGCGCATCGGGCTCTCCTTTGCCAAAGGACTGCACGCAGCGCGCGCGACGCCGCTGGTCACGATCAACGCCCTGCATCTACTGGCCCTGCCGCTGCTCGGGCGCGGCCGCGTGTGCGCAATGATCGATGCGCGCCGCGGCGAAGTGTACGCGGCGATCTACGAGCGCGACCCGTCGGCGGACGCCGCCCACCCCGCCGCCGCCCGCGAAGTATCCGCGCCGCATGCCCGGACGCCGGAGACGTGGCTGGCCACGCTGGATTCCGCCCCGGACGTTTTCGTGGGCACCGGCGTGGCCGCGTTTCGCGCGCCGATCACCGCAGCATTTCCCGGCGCGTTCATCGCGGAGGAAATCTATCCGTCGACGGCGCACCTGGCGTCGATTGCGCACCGCCTCGCGCCGCTGGAGGAAGCCGCGGTGCGAACGCTCGAGCCCTTCTATGTGCGGCCCAGCGGGGCGGAGCGAAAGCGCCTGCGTACCCACGGCCGTCTCCCGGAGGGCGCGGATGGATGACGTGGTGATGGAGCGACTGGCGGAATCCCACCTGGCGGATGTGGTTCGTATCGAGCGCGAGTCGTTCGCCGCACCCTGGACGGAATCGATGTTCCGCCAGGAAGTGGAAGAAACCTGGTTGTCGCGCTCCTTTGTCGCCGTGCTCGACGGCCGGGTGGTGGGGTACATCATCGCCTGGTTTCTGCGCGGCGAGGTGCACATTCTCAATCTCGCCGTCGCTCCCGGCCACCAGCGACGTGGCATCGGGCGCCGGATGCTCGACCACGTCATCGATCTGGCCGAAGACGGAATGCACCATCTGGCCACGCTGGAGGTTCGCGCCAGCAACGAACCCGCCAAGCTGCTCTACGTGACCACGGGCTTTGCGCCCGTGGGAATCCGCCGCCGCTACTACCGCGACAACGACGAGGATGCCATCGTGATGGTCAAGCGCCTGGGCGAGCGCAAGAAGCCGTGAGTCTGGCCGTCATCGCGGGGAGCGGACTGGGCGACCTCGCGGCCGCCCTGCAGGTGGAGCGCACCATCTCGTTCGACGATGTCCCGGGCGTGGGAGCCGCCGGTGTCGCGGGCCATGCGGGACGCATCCTCTCCGGGACGATCGCCTCGCGCCCGTGTCACATGGTGATGGGCCGGCGCCATTTCTACGAAGGGGACGAGCGTCCCATCCACCATCTCATTGACTACCTGGCCGGCGCCGGGGCCACCACCCTCCTGATTACCTCGGCGGCCGGATCGTTGCGGCGCTTCCACAACCCGGGCGACCTGGTGGTCATCCATGACATTGTCGATCATCAGAATCGCCGCCGCTTCGCCGCCGCCGGAACCGTGGCACGCGAACCGGCGACGCGGGGTATCAAGCCCGACCCCAACGTCACCCGGCGGTTCGAACGGGCGGCCGCCGCTGCCCGCGTTCCGTGGCATCGCGGCACCATGCTCTGCACCAGCGGGCCGTTGTACGAGACCCGCGCCGATGTCGAACTGCTGCAATACGCGGATGCGGACGTGGCCACCATGTCGGGCGCACCCGAGGTGACCCGGGCCAACGCGATCGGGCTGCCGGCGGTGTCGGTGGCGGTGGTTACCAACCCGTGTACGGGCATCAACGCCTCGGTTCCGTCCCATTCCGAGGTCCTGGAGGCCAGCGGACGGGCGGCCCGGGGGCTGGCCCGGGTAGTTGAGCAATTCATTTTTTTGCTTTGAGTTATGGCTGGCTGCGGGTGGCCGAAGGGGCCGCTTCGGGGCCAGATTGGGGTTGTGGGGGGGTGGAGCGGAGGACTATAGTCTCCTTACCGGTCACACGTAGAAGGAGTACCCCTTGTCCTGGTTTAAGCGGGAAAAGAAGGGCGTTCAGCCCATTCAGAAGAAGCAGATCCCTGACGGTCTGTGGAAGAAGTGCGAGATCTGCGGCGAGATCCTGTATGTGAAGGAGCTCGAGAAGCGGCTGTGGGTGTGCTCGCGTTGCGGCAACCACTTCATGATCCCGACGCAGACCTACATTGAGATCCTCTCCGACCCGGACACCTTCCGCGAGACGCACACCGGCCTGGTATCGGGTGACCCGCTGCAGTTCAAGGACCTCAAGCGTTACACCGACCGCATCCGCGAGTACCGCGAAAAGACCGGTATGGACGACGCCTTCGTCACCGGACTGGCCACCATGAACGGCCGGGATGTGGTGCTGGGCATCATGGATTTCTCCTACATGGGCGGCAGCATGGGCTCGGTAGTGGGCGAGAAGTTTGCCCGCGCCACCCAGGATGCCATCCTCCGCCGCCGGCCGCTGATCGTGGTGTCGCGTTCCGGGGGCGCCCGCATGCAGGAGTCCATCTACTCCCTCATGCAGATGGCCAAGACCAGTGCCATGCTGGCGCGCCTCTCCGAAGAGGGGCTTCCCTTCATCTCGATTCTCACGAACCCGACCACGGGTGGCGTGACCGCCAGCTTTGCCAGCCTGGGCGACGTGATCATCGCCGAACCGAAGGCCCTCATCGGTTTCGCGGGACCGCGTGTCATCCAGCAGACGATTCGACAGGACCTCCCTGAAGGCTTCCAGCGCAGTGAGTTCTTGCTCGAGCACGGAATGATCGACATGATTGTTCCGCGCGACGAGCTTCGACGCACCCTCGAAGGGTTGCTCGACTTCATGTGCGCCCGGGCCGTTTCCGCCTCGGAACAGGAAGTGAAGGATGGTTCGCAGTCTCCGGCCGTTTCCTGATCTCCCTCCCCGACTTCCGCCCAGCCTAAAATTTGTTCTCGGCCTTTCGCCCTCGGCGATGACGCTCGGGCTCGGGAACATCTCCGCCATGATGGAACGCCTCGGCCACCCGGAGCGCCGCTTTCGCTCGGTGCTGGTTGCGGGCACCAATGGCAAGGGATCGACCACCACCATGCTGGCGTCGATCCTGCAGCATGAAGGGGTGCGCACCGGACGTTACATATCTCCCCATGTTTTTCATGTGGCGGAGCGCATTTCCGTCGACGGGGAGTTCGCGACGCTCGATGAACTCGAGGAGGCGGCAAATCGCATTTCGTCGCTGCGCGACGATATCTCGTACAGCTACTTCGAGGCGCTGACGGCCATGGCGTTTCTGATCTTCGCCGAGCGCGGTGTCGAGGTGGCGGCGCTCGAGGTGGGGCTGGGCGGCCGCTTTGACGCGACCAACATCGTCTCTCCGGTGGCCAGCGTCGTAACCAGCATTTCGCTCGATCACCGGCGTATTCTGGGGGATACCGAAGAGGCCATTCTGGGGGAGAAGCTGGGCATCACCCGGCCCGGCGTTCCGCTGCTGGTCGGCCCGCTCAAACCCGGTCTTCTGAAGCGGGTGCATGAGCGGGGCGAGCGGGACGGGTTTCCGGTGTTCGAGGTGGACGACATCGGCAGCATGGAGATACGCGGCGAGTCGCTGGGCGGACTGGACGTCGCGCTCAAAACCGAACGCGCCGACTACGGGACCGTTCACGTTCCCTTCGGCGGTTCCCACCAGGCCGCCAACGCGCTGCTCGCGGTGGGCGCGGCCGAACAGGTGTTGCCGCGGCTCGCGCACGTACGCGAGGGGATCGAGCACGCCTTCATCGCCGGGCGGTTCCAGTGCATCCCGCACGGCGAACGCACCTACGTGCTCGACATCGGCCACAACGAGGAGGCGCTGACGGCGACCGCACGGCACCTGGCGGCGTTCGCCCCGCGCGAGCACACGCTCCTGATCTTCGGCCTGCTGCGCCGCAAGGAGCTGTTTGCGGCGGCGGAGCACCTGGTGCGCGCGGCCGCAACCATCTGCCTGGTCGAACCCGAATCCGAACCGGGGAGCTCCGACACCGCGTTTGCGCCGCACGAACTTCTGCAGCAGTTCTTCCTTCCGCACTTGCCGGATACGGCCACCAACGTCATTCTCTGGAACCGGCGCGACCCGCGCGACGATTCGCTGCGCCGCCTGGCGGAGCGGCTCGAACGGGATGCAGGCACCCACCGGGTCGTGGCCGCGGTGGGATCGCACCGCGTCGTGCAGGATTTCGGGCGCTGTATCTGGGACGGAACACAACCGGCATGAAGCAGTATCTCGGCATCGACATCGGCGGGACCAACATCAAGCTCGCCACCGTCTCCGACCGGGGAGCCGTGATCGCCCGCGGGTTGATCGAAACCCATCCCGACGACGGAGCCCGCCGCGCGTTCGAGCGCATTCACGCCGCCGCGCGCCTGCTGGGGCGCGATGGGATTCAGGGTGTGGGAATCGGGTGTGCCGGCCTCTTCGACGACCGGCGCGGGCGCCTCACGGCGTCTCCCAATCTCAAGGAATGGGAAGGCGCGCCGCTGGCGCGTATTGCGTCGCCGCACTTCCCGGTGCCAATTTTGATTCAGAACGACGCCACGTGCGCGGCCTACGGTGAATCGCTGGTGCGGCGCCGGCGCGGGAGCAATCTGGTGCTGATCACCCTGGGGACCGGCGTGGGAGGAGGCATTGTGTCGGAAGGGCGGGTGGTGCGCGGCGCCAGTGGATTCGGGGGAGAAATCGGACACATCGTGGTGGATCCCAACGGTCCGCGCTGTCACTGCGGATCGTACGGCTGTCTGGAGGCTCTGGTGGGTTCGTACGGAATCGTGCGCACGGCGCGCCGGCTGCGCCGCAAGACGGGGCACCTGAGCGGCTGGGGCATCTTCCACGCGGCGCGCGGCGGACAGCGGTGGGCGCGCGAAACTGTGCGCATCACCGGCGAACACCTGGGCACGGCGGTGGCCACGCTTCTCAACACCCTGAACCCCGCCGTGATCGTCTTCGGTGGCGGTGGTGCGGGCGGGTTCGACCTGCTGTACCCGCATGTGATGCGTTCCATGAAGCGGCATACCTTCCGGGAGATGCTCGATGCCGTGCGTCTCGAACCCGCGCGCCTGGGCAACGACGCCGGCATGATCGGCGCCGCCATGCTGGTGCGCGACACCATCTCCACGAGGCACCCACGGCGATGAAGCATCGTCTCTTTCTGCACCGTGCGGCGCGAGGGTCCTGCGCCCCGGCCGCGTCACGGATCATGCTTGCCGCCGTCGCTGCCGCCGCATGGGCGCTGCTCAACCTTCAGACGGGTGCGGCTCAGACCCCGCCCCGGCCGAGCAACTACTACGACGTCAGCGCCGACCGCAGCGAACTCAAGAAGATCAAGGGCGAAACCGTCCTCGAGTTGAACGACCACGTGCGCGTCATCCACGGCGACGTCACCGTGACCGCCGATCGCGGACTCTCCTACACCGAGCGGCGCATGACCCAGCTCTTCGGCAACGTGCGCGCCGTGCAGCAGACCATGGTGATGACGGGCGACGAAGGTGAGTACATGGAGAACGAAGACCTGGCGGTGCTGCGCAAGAACGTGCACATCATCGACCGCGGCTGGGTCCTGACCTGCAACGAGGTGCGCTATTCGCGCCTCACCGGCGACGCGTGGCTTCTGGGCGACGTGCAGGGGCACGATTCCACCTCCACCATCAAGGCCGACCGCCTCCTGTACCAGCGTCTGACGGAACGTGCGGAGGCATTCGGCAACGTCGAGATCGCCGACAGCGCGCAGGACGTCATCGTGTACGGCGATCACGGCACCTATTTCCGCGGCCATGGCGAAGGCGTCGTCGACAGGAACCCGCGTCTCGTCTCCGGCGCCAAGGATCCCGAACCCGTCACGGTGATTTCCGACACCATGCGTGTGTACCCTGACAGCTCGCACGCCACCGCCTACTACCGCGTCAACATCATGAAGGGCAACATGGTCACGCAGTGCGATTCGGCCATGGTCTACGACGACCAGAAACGCGTGGAGCTGTTCGGTCATCCGCTGGCGCGCCAGGACAACGTGTGGATGAAGGGCAGCAACATGGAGGCGTTCTACAACGAACAGGAAATCACGCGCATCCGGATCGAACACGACGCCGAAATCCGCGAGGTGCCCAAGGATTCGCTGGTGGTGGATCGCGACAACTGGATGAAGGGCGACGACATCACGCTCTACCTGCACAACAACGACGTGGATTCGGTCCGGGTCAAGGGCACGGCGGAGACCGAATACCATCCCGTGACACCGGGGAAAGTGGAGCGCAACCAGCTTACGGGCGACGACCTGTTCATGCGCTTCGGGGCCAATGAGGTGGAATGGGTGGATGTGAAGGGCAATGCGGCCGGCACGTACCGCTACATCGACCTCAAGAAGACGGAAACCGCCGACAGCCTGCGCGCCGTGCAGGACACGACGCTCAAGTACATCCCGTTTCCGGGGAAGAGCCAGCGTGTCGACTACGCCGCGGAGCACATTCAGTACGATGCCAACACCCGCGACCTGTTCCTGCGCAAGTCCGCGCAGGTGGCCTACCGCGGCAACGAATTGACCGGCGAGTCCATCACCTATCACTCCTCCAACCAGATTCTGGACGCCACCGGCAGTCCCACCCTCACCGAGGGTGGGCAGAAGATCTACGGCAACCGCATGGACTACGACATGGACAGCGAAACCGGACTGGTTACCGAAGGCAGCACGCGCTACGAGCAGGGTTTCTACAGCGGAAAAGATCTCGCCAAGGTGGGCACGAATGAGATGAAGGTGTGGAACTCGTACTACACCACGTGCGATCTGAAGAATCCCCACTACTACTTCGCGGCCAAGACCATGAAGGTGTATCCCGACGACAAGGTGTTCACGGGACCGATCTGGCTGCACGTGGGCAAGACACCGATTCTCGCCCTGCCCTTCATGGCCAACTCCATCAGCCGCGGACGCCGCTCGGGGTTCCTGCGTCCCGACTTCGAATTCGGGATCACCGGCAACAAGAGCCGCTTCATCCGCGGCCTCGGCTACTACTGGGCGACCAACGATTACACCGATTTCACGTTCGTGGCCGACTACGACGAGGACGTGAACTGGCGCATGTATATTTCCAACCGCTATGCGCTGCGCTACAAGTTCACGGGCGGCGTCAACTACAACTACGTGCGCAACGTCGACGGCAACCACTCCGAGTGGACGCTGGACGAGACGCACAGCCAGGACCTGGGAGAACGCTTCTCCCTGAACGCGGGACTGCGCTTCGTATCCAGCGACAACGCGCCGCAGAGCGTCAACACCATCGACAACGTGAACCGCTACATCGACCGGTCGATTCGCTCCAACGTGAGCCTGCGTAAGAGCTGGCGGACCACGGCCTTCAGCGCGTCGGCCAGCCGCACCCAGAATCTCAACATCACGGATCCCAACGCCACCCGCGTGGAGATGACGGCGCCCGACCTGCAGCTGTCGATCCCGTCGCGCAATCTGTACTTCGGGTCCGATACCGGAGCGGCCAAAGGATTCACGCAGAGCCTGCTCAAGAACACGCGCTACTCACCCTCGTTGGGCGGCAACTACCGGCGTACGGAGAAGCTCTATGAGACCACCGACGTGATGACCGGGCGCGCCGGATTGGGCCTCACCAGCCCGCAGCGGCTCGGGTTCATCACGGTGTCGCCCAATATCTCGGCCAACCTGCTGTCGACGCGCACGACCGACGACATACGCGCGCACAATGAATTCACCTATACCTCGACGGACACGGATACGACCTACGTTGCCGCTCTCAACCAAACCCAGACCAAGAGCGACTTCAGTTGGAGCATGGGTGCGTCCGCGAACACCAACTTCTACGGCACCTTCTATCCGCATGTGGGCCGGTTGCGCGGTATTCGCCACGCCGTCACGCCGTCGGTGGCGTATTCGTTCACGCCGGCGCGCAGTTCGTCGCCGCGCTCACAGGCGGTGAGCCTGGGGTTGCGCAACTCGCTCGACCTGAAGGTCGCGGGCCGTGACACCACCCAGAGCGGCGAAGAAAACGTCCACAAGCTCTCCGGCGTGATCATCTGGAGTCTGTCCACGCAGTACCGGCCGGATACCAACGTGAACCGTGCGTGGAGCAACATCAGCTCGTCGTTGAACCTCAACCTGCTGGGCATCAACCTCTCTCTCAACCACACCATCAACCCGTATGAACGGAATGTGATCAGCACCAGCGCCACCTCGGGGTTCCGCATCGGCGGCACGCACCCCTTTGGACACGCCTCCAACGTCGAGGTGAAGGAACTGAATACCGTGGCCGCATCCGACACCGCGCGCGCGGATCGCTCGGGCAGCGGCATCGACTACACCGGACGCGATGAATACGGCCAGGCGAAGAAGGACAAGAAGTCGCTCGAGCTCAAGGAGGGGCGTCTGCCCTGGGAACTGAACCTGGGCCTGAGCTATTCCAAGGGCTCGTCGGGAAATATCAGCTCGACGATGCGTGTCGGGTGGGACATCCAGCTCACCGACAACTGGCGCATCGACTACTCGACCATCTACGACGTCGAGGCGCGCGAGCTGAACGGGCAGAACTTTGGCATCACCCGCGATCTGCATTGCTGGGAGATGAGCTTCGCCCGCCAGGAGCTGGGCGACGAGTGGCAGTATTACTTCCGTATCACCCTCAAGGCGCACCCCGACCTGTACGGCGAATCGGGCACACGCGGCCTCGGCAGCGGTCTCATGGGCCAATTCTAGACCCGTCCGCCTCCGCCGATTCCGGCGAGGGGCGGATTTCGGCGTCGCCATGCGCCGAACCCGCGAATAAATGTTGACACGTTTTTTTGGAGGTCGATAAAGTCCGCGTCAGATCGGGAAGGAGGTGAACCAATGAACAAGACAGAACTCGTCGAACGCATCGCCCAGAAGACGGGCCTTACGATGAAGGACTCGAAGAACGTCATCGACGCTATCTTCAGCACTCAGACCAAGCATGGCATCATCGCGGCCGAGTTGAAGTCGGGTCGCAAGGTTCAGATCACGGGCTTCGGGACGTTCCAGGTCCGCAAGCGCAAGAAGCGCGAGGGTCGTAACCCGCAGACCGGGGCGACTATTGAAATTCCGGCGACCAAGTTCCCTGCATTCTCCGCGGGCCGCGCACTGAAGGACCGCGTGAAGGTGTAAGGAACCCTGGTTCCGTGTGCATCGCGACAGGCGGGGAGGGCCCCGCCTGTCGTAGTTTTTTCCCCTTCTCCCCTTCCTTCTCCTGTCTGCGGCGCTCGGACGCTGGACCGCATCGCCCGAACGACATGGGCGGACTCGCGCTCCTGCTCGCCGCACGCCTATCGTGGTTCTGAGCGCGCGTCTCAAAGTCGCGCACCGTCCGCCATGGTCGTTCGCGCTCGTGCCGGGTTACGGGTGCGAGCGGGTGGCACCGGACGGGGACCCCGGCAACGAGCGAAGCGAAGTTGTTCCGGGGTGGCCGGTGACAGGACCCGCGACCGCGTGTGCCTTCCACCACGTGAGCGGGTGGCACCGAACGGGGACCCGTCAACCGGCGGAGCATGAAGCAACGGGGTGGCCGGTGACAGGCCCCGCGAGCACGCGCGACTACCCGGCGGGCAAACGTTGTGACGGCAACGTCTTGTGACTGCCGCGACGGAGTGCTATATTCTCCGGCATATGCGCATGACATGGGCAATTGCAGTCCTGCTCGCGCTGGCCGCGGGCGGAGCCGAAACGCCGCCGGCCCCGGACGCCGGCTGGACGCCCGACGCCCGGCTCTTCTATGAGAGCGACACCCGCGCGTACTACCGTCCCTGCGGCTGACACGCCAATGCCTCTGGCGGACTCTCCCGGCGGGCGAGTCTTCTGAAAAAGCTGCGTGCGGACGGTGTGCCCCTGTGGGTGTGCACGGCCGGTGATTTTTACGGCACTGCGGACGTCTTCAACGAAGCCAAGTCGCATTTCGTGGCGCGCATGATGGGCGAACTGGGCTACGACGCCATCGGTGTCGGCGAGATGGATCTCAACTTCGGGTTGAGCGCGCTCAGCAAGGACGCGCGCGCCTACAATCTGCCGATCGTCTGCGGCAATCTGATTGCCCGCGTCGATTCGGTGAAGGCGCACGGCGACGGCGACGAGATGCGGGCCGCCCAACGGCTGGGCACGGTATTTCGTCCCTATCACGTCGTCAAAAAGAACGGAGTGCGCTTCGGGTTCCTGGGGCTCTTGTCCCCGACCACGAAGGTGCGCACAGCCGGCGCCTCATCGGTGGACGCCCTGACCTACACCATTGAAGATCCGCACGCGGCCGCGGCCGCGCTCGTGCCCGAACTGCGCAAGAAGTGCGATGTGCTCGTCGTCCTTGCCCATATGGACCAGATCGAGGCGCAGCACATCGCCGAGGCGGTTCCGGGAATCGACCTGATGGTGCTGGGCCACGATCCCAGCAATCGTCCCATCGGCGATCCCATCGTGGTGGGCAATACGCGCATCATCCGGGCGACGGCGCAGGGGCAGAACGTCGGGCAGCTCGACATCCAGCTGAAGAAGAATCACCAGATTGCGCAGCTGCGCAACCACATCCACCCGCTCTCGGCGACCTACCCCGACGATCCCGACATGGACAAGCTGCTGGACGAGTTCGACAAGAAAAACCGCGAAATTCAGAAGGATCTCTACGCCCGCGAACAGCTCAAGGGGACCGAGCAGGACCCCTTCGGGGTGCGCTATCTGGGCGTGGGGACCTGCCAGAGCTGCCACGAAGCGGAGTTTCAGGTGTATATGAAGACAGCGCACGCGCACGCGTATTCCACGCTGTCTTCGGAGTTCGTCAACCGCGACACCAACTGTGTGGGATGTCACGTGACCGGCTACGGCGACAAGGGTGGTTTCGGAGGGGTCAGGATGCGTGGCGCCATGGTCGATCTTGTCGACGTGCAGTGCGAAGCATGTCATGGTCCCGGCGCGGAACACTCACGCGACGGAAGTTATCGAACCCGCGCCCGCGAGGCCTGCGTACGCTGTCACACACCGAACGATGATCCCGACTTCAATTTCGACAAAGACTGGCCGCTTATTGCGCACTAGCTTCCTGCCCGCCCTGATCGGGGCCATGTTCCTCGCCGGTGCCGCCCACGCCGCGGAGCAGACCGATTCATTTCTGCTCCCCGGTCTCGACATGCGTTCCATCGAATTCAAGGTCGGCGCGTGGTGCCGCTACCAGGTGGTCGATGAGGCGCTGGGGGAACTGGACACCAGCCTGGTGTACCTGGCGGTGGTGGGAGAGGAAAAGACGAAGACCGGGCGAGCCTACTGGCTGGAAGTCGAGAACACGGTGCCGGGCGGACATGATTCCGATCGCGACGTGGCGCGCGCCCTGGTGGATGAGCGCATTCGCACCATGGCCGAAGGCGATTCGGTCTACCACTACATTTCCCACTTCTACACCATGAAGGGCAACGGCCCGCCCGAGAAGGGCGACTCCGAACTGCTGCGGCGATTGACGCTGATCTCTCCCGCTGCGCCCGGAGACTGGAAGACCGAGTCCGGTCGCCGCGTCGAAACGCCCGCCGGCCCGTTCACGTGCGAGTACCGGAGCTTCGATCGTTCCGAAGCGCGCGACATTCCCGCCAGTCACGTGGTGCTGAAGCAGAAACGCAGCGATCACGTCGAGGTCTTCACATCTTCCTCGGTGCCGCTGTTCCACCTCGTCAAGAGCGAGATCGATCGCACCCGCGAGTCCCACGCTGTTCCCGCCATCAAGGGCATCCCGGAGACCGGGCCCCGGCAGTCCCGCACCACCAGCACGCTGATGGCGATGGGCACGGGCGCGAAGCCCATGGTGCCCCTCCCATAGCCGCGGCGGCCTTGGACGGGCCCGCGCGGGTATGCTATAACTGACGAAATCCTGGCCGCGATTGGATTTCATTACCCGCAAGTCTTTGTCATATCCAACGAATCGAAGGAGGCCGGCGCGCATTGCCCGCGCCGGGTCATGCGAATGAGCGAACGACTGAGTCGCGTGAAGTTTGCCCAGGATGTGCTGGGTACCATGGGAAACACACCGCTGGTGCGTCTGAACAGGGTGGCCCGGGACGTCAAGTGCACCGTGCTCGCCAAGCTCGAGTATTTCAACCCGGGCGGCAGTGTGAAAGATCGCATCGGGATCTACATGATTCAGGAGGAGGTGCGGAAGGGAACCCTGAAACCGGGTGGCACCATCGTGGAATGCACGTCGGGCAACACCGGTCTGGGTCTGGCGCTGGCCGCGTCGCTGCTCGGGTACAAGTGCGTGTTCACGATGCCCGAGAAGGTTCCCGTGGAGAAGGAATACATGATGAGGGCCTACGGCGCCGAAGTGGTGCGCTGTCCGACGGAAGCACCGCCCGATTCTCCCGAGAGCTACTACAACGTGGCCAAACGGATCGCGAAAGAGCGTCCCAATGCGGTGCTCAGCAACCAGTACCACAACATGATGAACCCGGAGGCGCACTACCGCACCACCGGCCCTGAGATCTGGCGCGACACCGCCGGGCAGGTGGACTGTTTCGTGGGCGGAATGGGAACCGGCGGCACCGTGAGCGGTGTGGGCCGGTATCTCAAGGAGCAGAACCCGAAGGTGCAGATTGTCGGCATCGACCCGCGGGGCAGTGTTATTGCGGAATACTTCGAGACGAAGAAGACCGGTCACGCGGACCAGTACCTGGTCGACGGCATCGGCGAGGATTTTGTCCCGAGCACCTGCCAGTTCGAATATGTCGATCGCATGATTACCGTCGACGACCGCGACTCCATTCCCATGACACGCCGCCTGGCCCGCGAAGAGGGCATGCTGGTGGGGAGTTCCTCGGGCGCCGCGGTGGTGGGTGCGCTGGAGGTGGCGCGCGACTTCGACGCCGACAAGATCGTGGTGGTGCTCATTCCGGATACCGGTGAGCGCTATCTCAGCAAAGTGCATTCCGAGAAGTGGCTGGCTCAGAACGGATTCAAGGACATTTAACCCCGGGGAACACCATGGGATTTCTCACCGATTGCGTGCATGCGGGACAGGAGCCGGAGGACAGGACCGGCGCCGTTATCACACCGATTTTTCAGACCTCGACCTACAAGCAGGATGGAATCGGCAAACATCGCGGGTACGAATACGCGCGTACCGCCAATCCCACGCGCGAGGCGCTGGAGCGGAACGTGGCGGCGCTGGAGAAGGGGACCTTCGGTATCGCGTACTCGTCGGGGATGGCCGCCACCGACACCATTCTGCGCCTGTTCGGCCCGGGTGACGAAATCATCGTCACCAACAATGTGTACGGCGGCACCTACCGGCTCTTCGAACTGGTGCTGCGCCAGCTGGGCTACGTATTCAAGTTCGTGGATACGTCGGACCTGAAGCAGGTGGAAGCGGCGCTGACGGCAAAGACCAGGCTGGTGTTTCTCGAGTCACCCACCAATCCCATGCTGCGTGTGACGGACATTCGCGCGGTGGCGGAAATGGCGCACGCGCGGGGCGCCGTGGTGTGCGTCGACAACACCTTCATGAGCCCGTATCTGCAGACACCGCTCGATCTGGGCGCCGATATCGTGGTGCACAGCACCACCAAGTTCCTGAACGGACACAGCGACATGGTGGGCGGTGTGGTGGTGTTGAAAGACGCCGAGAAGGCGCAGAAGTTGCGGTTTCTGCAGAACGCGGTGGGTGCGGTGCCCGGACCGATGGATTGCTTCCTTGCGTTGCGCGGCACCAAGACGCTGGCGGTGCGCATGAAGCAGCACGAAGAGAACGCGCGCACGCTGGCGAAGTTCCTGGCGGCGCACCCGAAACTCAAGAGCGTCAACTATCCCGGCCTCGAGACGCATCCGCAGCACGCGCTCGCAAAGAAACAGGCGCGCGGTTTCGGCGCGTTGATTTCCTTCGACACCGGTTCGCAGGAAAATGCGGACAAGATCCTGCGCGCGACGAAGCTGTTCACGCTGGCGGAAAGTCTCGGCGGCGTGGAGAGTCTGATCTCACATCCTGCCAGCATGACGCACGGCAGCGTTCCTCCCGAGGAGAAGTTGAAGCTCGGTGTGACGCCGGGACTCGTGCGCATTTCGGTGGGCATCGAAGACGTCGAGGATCTGCAGGCCGATCTCGATCACGCCCTGCGTTAGTAGAACGCCGGTAGTGTATTCCGGCTGCGTTTTCCACCATCCGGTTGTCCACGGATGATTCCTCATCGTTTCTCAGGTGGTATTGCGCCACCGCGGGAACCTGCCTATATTTAGCGGGTCGATGTTGCCGCACGACAGACAGTAAGCGAGCTAACTCTCCGCAGTTTTTGCTTGACGCATCTTGTGGTGGATGGATAAGTTCACCGCAATATATTGTGTGACATGGTGCGTCAGGGCACAGCATCCTGTGTATCCCAGCCATTATCATTGGTTTAGGCTGTTGCCTGGTTTTTCACCTAACCGCGGAGGAGTTGGGAATGGAGAAACGGGAAAAAGGCGGGGTGCTCACGAAGGACAAAGAGTACGTCAAGTTCGTCCAGCTCTTGCGCAAGGCCGAAAAAGACGGCCGACTGGATGGGTATCCCTGCACGTTGTGCGGTTCACGATACAGTACGAAGGAAGACGCGGAGGGGTGTTGCCGGATCGTTCTTGCGTGACGTTCGGCGGACGTGAATCATGGCCATCGTGAGCTCGAATACAATTCGCCAGCATTGTTCGGTCTGCAAAGCCGACTTCGACATGGACATCATCAAGCAGGGCAGCACCGAAGATGTGCTGTGGCTGAAGTGTCCGGGATGTCAGGGATTTCTTCCCTACATGCCGAAGGAGGATCTGGACGGGGCCGACGACCACGTTCCGGAAGAGCAAAGCGTTGCGATCGAAGATCTCGACGTTGAGAATGCCCGGGAGTATTCCGAGAGCGAGGAATACGAAGTGGGCGACGTTATTCACCACCGGTCGTGGAATGACTTCGGAAAGATCGTCGCCAAGGACCGGTTGCCGGGAAACCGCCGGACGATCTGGGTTCAGTTCATTCGCCAGGGCCGGGTTCAGCTCCTCGAGGGCGTGGTCCACTAGGACCGCGCGCCGGGACCACATGAAACCGATCGCCGTCGCGGCGCGGCTGGTGCTTGCCGCGTCGGTGGTGATGGTGGCGCAACCGATGAAGGCCGGCGCCGCGGGCGTTTACGAGAACGCCTCTGCGGAGCCGGCCTTCCTGCTTGCTCCGCGCCGGGCGACGCTGCGGGGCGACATGGACTTCTCCCGCAACGAACCCACCGAAGCGTCCGTGTACCGTGCGGGCGCCACGTTTCCCCTGCGCGGCGCCATGATGGTGGGGGTGGAACAGACCCTCGTCAGTGTCTCCAACGACAACGAGATCAAGTCCGGCATCGGCGATCTGTACATTCGCGGCAGCGCGCGTGTGTGGAAGACCACGGGACGGGCGGTGTCGCTGCTCGGTTTCCTCGGCACCGGAACCACCAAGCAGGAATATTTTCCCTACTCGTCCAAAACCCTCGACCTCTCGGCGTCGGTTGCCTACACGGACACGCTCGAGACGGTGTCCCTTTATGCCACGGCGGGACGCACGTGGGTGGCCCGCCAGGATCAGGAACGCCCCGTCGACGAACGCAATACGGACTACTGGCGCGGCAGCGCGGGAGTGGTGTGGGACATGTCCGGTCCGGTGGCGGCGTTCGGAGGCGCCCTGTACGAATACTCGACGGACCACACCACGCGCCTGATCATGTACGCGGGCGCCGGGGTGCTGGCCACGGATGAGCTGATGGTCCGCGCGAACGTGCAGTTCGAACTGGGCAACGAAGCCCAGCGCGTGACGGACATCGGCGGCAGCGTGGGCGTTACCGTCCGGTTGTAGCCCCGAGCAACCCCTGCCGTGCAGGCTGACGCTGCCCTCGCAGATTGCCATGATCCGCCTTGCGTTTCCGCCGGCGGGAGTGGGGAGGCGGGTTCCGTATTGCGCCGCGTCGGGCGCCGCCAATTCCCATGAAGTCCCTGTAAGGACGCCGCAAAACGCCGGTCGGGGTGGCACATGCCTTGCCATTTCACCCCCCGCCAGACCCTCTGGTTGACATTGAGTTTTGAGCTGCCACACCGTCCCCACGCGGGACACTGGAGGGACACTTGATCCGGGTCGTACTCATCGAGGACGATCACCTGATGCGCGAATGGCTGGGGCGTTCCCTGGCCAGCCGCGGTCACGAGGTGCGTCGCTTCAAGCGCGCCGAAGAGGCGTTGCCGGCGGTACTCGCCGACACGCCCGACGTGATCGTATCCGACGTGTGTATGCCCGGCATGTCCGGCATCGCGTTCGGACGCATGCTGCGCGCGCGCGGGATCGATGTCCCCATCGTGTTCATGACCGCCGACACCGACGCGCGTCTGGATGATGACGCGCAGGCACTGGGTTCGCGCTGGATGCTGCGCAAGCCGTTCGACGACATCGCCCAGTTGTGGACGGCGGTCGACGAAGCCTATGCATCGCGTCCTTCCGAAACCAACCTCACCGAGGCGTCGCACGCGCTGCGCACTCCCCTCACCGCCGTCAAGATGGCGCTGGAGGGACTGACGTCGGGGCGCGAGATGAGCGCTGAGGAACGCCACCTGGCGGACATCGCCAACCGCAATCTCGACCGCCTGAGCGACGCGGTCGAAGACCACCTGGCCCAGCTGACCACTCAGACTGCCGACTGATCACAGGCGTCGCGCCGCGACGTTATTTGGGGGAGTTGGTTTCGAGCAGCTCCGCCATCTTCGATTTGCGGGGCTTGCGCGCAGCCGCCACGCCCAGCGCGCTGGCGGTGGTGGGATCAGCCTGTGTGAGGATTTCCTGGAACGGATCATCGATGGTTCGCTCCACGTTGTTCTGGCGGGGAACCAGTTCGAAGGTGCCCACCTCGACCTCGCGCAGCAACTCGACCAGGGCCTCACGGCCCGATTTTCCGAAGGCTTCGCAGTGCACGGGTTCGCCGTACTGCAGAAACACACGCGCTTTTCCCTGCGCGGACTTCACCTTGAGCACGCCGGTCATGCCGGTATCGTTGGCGGTACGCAACACTGCGGCAATTTCGATCTGGGAAAGGTCGCCGGCCAGCGTGGACGGCACGTGCAGGCGGCGGGCGAGTGCCTGCGAAACCGGCGACCGGAACAGCGCCCACGCTGCGAAGAATGCCAGGATGGCCAGCAGGTAACGGTCCAGGAAGCGTCCCACGGCGGCCAGGCCGCGGTGCGTGGCGCGCGACAGCGCCGAGCTCGCCGGCGTGTCGGCGGTCGGATCGGGTTCCGCGGGCGGAGCGGACAGGCGCCGGAATTCATCGCGTGCCCACTCGTTGGATGGATCCTGCGCCAGAATCGCCTGCAGCACATCCATGGTTTCACCCCGCACCCATTCTTCCGAATCGAGCAGTCGTTTGGCCGACGCCACCATGTCGCCCACCTGCGCCTTCTGAATGCGCGTGGCGATTTCGCCGCGCAACGCGTGCAGGTGCTCGTCGGGGTCGTGGGCAATGGCGCGGTCCATGTACGTGAGCGCGGAATCGGTTTCACCGGTGGCGGCCAGACAGCGTGACTTTGCCACCAGGGCCTCGGTGCTCGCGGGATTGATGGCCAGCAGAGCGGTGGTGCGCGGCAGCGCCTCGTCGTAGCGCTGTGCGGTCATCAACGAGTCGACGGTGTGGGACAGGGAGGCAAACAACGCCCGGTTGACCACCTCCAGGGAGTCGGCAATTCCGACCCGCATGGGGGAAAGCGCGCCCGCCCGGAGCAGCAAACCGCGCGAGTATTCGAGCCGATTCGTGCGCCGGTAGAGCGACGAGAGTTCGCACATCGCGTCAACGTCCGCGGGATTGCGAAGCAGCATTTCCTGGAAATAGATCTCCGCCAGCGGGTAGTGCTGAAGTCCGACCGCCGAACGGCCCATTTCCAGAAGTTCCCCACGGGTCGTCGTTGAGTCGAATAGTCCCTCACGATTCCATTGCGTCACCAGGGTGGAAATGGGTTCGTTGCCGGCGCGGACCCCGGAAACGGCGGTTGCCAGCGAGAGAACGGTCACCAGCATGAGGTGGCGAACACGCATAAGGCTGGAGCAAATCGCAATCTCCATACCAGTCGGGAAAGCGGCGCACCGGCCGCCGGATGCGGGGAGCTAGTGTGCGGGGGGGAAGGTCTCGCCGAGCCAGGAGGAGACCCAGGCGTAGATTTCCGGCTGGCGCAACAGAGCGGCGCCGTGTCCGGCCGCGGCCACCGCGTGCACCGTCAGCAGATTGGATGGGCGCTGGCCGCGGACACTGTCCACCGACCGTACCGAGAACATGTCCTCGCCGCTCACCACCATCAGCGTGGGACGCGGAGCCCGGAACTCCATCGCCGTGGCGAGGTCGCGGTCGAGCGGGTCGAAAACCGGGGAAAGATCCACCACGATGGCGTCGAGACCGTGTTCGTGCATGGCCTGCTCGACGTCCCCGCACGCCTCCCCTTCCACCATCACGGCAATGCGGTCGGCCGGGATCTTGAGCGTCTCGCGCAGATAGCGGTGCGCGGTGGCAATGTCGGAGGGGATGTGTTCGCGCTGGTCGGTCGACAACTCCTGGAACGACGGCAAAGAGTCACAGCGGCTGTCGCCCTGGCCGCGCGGATCGATGGTCAGTGTGGTGAACCCGTCGATGCTGAGCAACTGCGCGTAGGGTGTGAACACGGAACGATGTCCGCCGAGGTCCGGAACCAGCAACACCGCGTCGGGCCCCTTGCCGCGTCGTAGCGTGCCTTCCAGGCGCACGTGGCCTTCTCCCTCCAGCTCCACCATCTCGGCGCCTTCGTGACGGAGGTCCTCGGCGCGTTTGCGCCGCGCGTCCTCGATGAGCGCGCGCATGCGCGCGTGAAACTTGCCGGCGTCAATCGAGCCATGCGCCCGGGTTTCGTAGGCGATCAATGCGTTGACGTCATCCGCATTGGCTCCGCCCGTGAGACCCACCAGCCTTTCGTAGGCAGCGATCGCCTGGTCGCGTTTGCCCAGCGCCTTCCAGCTGGCCGCCTGTGTGCGCAGCGCGGCCTCCGCGGCGTCGGGGTCGAGGTTTGCCAGGGCATGCTCACTGGCGTCGATGGCTTCCTGATGCCGGTTCAGCTGGTCGAGCGCGCGCGCGTACAGGCTGTAGCTCTGTCCCAGACTCAGGGGACGCGGTTCCGCCTTGGCGGCCCAGGCGATATTCCGCTCGAGAAGCTGCTGTGCGTCGCCGGCCTTGTGTCGTTGGTCGAGCAGAAAGGTCGCCAGCAGGTTCACGGTTCCCAGGTCGTAAGGATCGAGAACGAGAATGCGGTCGTAGGCCTGCTGCGCCTTGTCGAGTTCGCCCGCGGATGTGTAGAGATCGGCCAGCCAGCGCAGATAGACCGTGAGTTTGTCGGGGGGGACATCTCCCTGGGTCAGGCGTTCGATGCGCTTGATCTGTTCCTGCGTGCTGCCGCGCGTGTCGATGGCGCCGCTCTCGTCCTGCGCCAACGCGCCGGACACGAGTGCACACACCAGGACGATGGCGGGGAACAACCGCTTCATCACAGACCGAGGTCCGGGGCGATGGGCTTGAGGGCGGCCAGCACGTGCGCGATGTGTTCGTCCTGGGAAATCCCGAGCAACTCCGCGCCCTGGCGGATGTCATCGCGCGACACGTTGCGCGCAAACGCCTTGTCCTTGAGTTTCTTTTTCACCGAGGACGGTTCCACGTCTTCGAGTTTGCGCGACGGACGCACCAGCGCCACCGCGGTCACAAAGCCGCACAATTCGTCCACGGCGAACAGCGTCTGGCGCATGGGCGTGGTCCGGGGCACGCCGGTATGGGATCCGTGGGAGAGAATGGTCTGGATGAGTTCCTCGTCCACGCCGCGTTCGCGCAGGATTTCCGCTCCGCGAAACGGGTGGTCGTCCAGCGAGGGATACTTTTCGTAGTCGAAGTCGTGCAACAGCCCGGCCACACCCCACGCCTCCACGTCTTCTCCGGTGCGCGCCGCGTAGTAGCGCATGGCGCCTTCCACGGCGAGCGCGTGCTTGATCAGGCTGTCGCTCTGCGTGTACTCGGTGAGTATGGCGTAGGCTTCCTGGCGCGACGGAAATGACACGATCACGGCTCCACGGGAAAGGGTGATGTTCGCCGCCCGCGACGACCACGGGTATCCGCACGTTGCAACCCGGGCATCGCTCGTCCGGGTTTGCGAGAGTGGGGTTTCATCGTCTATATTGGGAACTCGTTTGGCCCCGATCCGGCCAAGGCTGGCCCGCGTACACGCGGGCGCACGGCGACCCCAGACCCCGAAATGATAGTATGAACGCTCCCGCGAGTTCCAAAGAAAAACGCCGCATTGCGTTGCGTTCTGTTCTTCGTTATCTGCGTCCCTACCGCACGCCGTTGATTGCCGGGGGCGTGTGCCTGCTCCTGGCCGATCTCCTGATGCTGGCCAGTCCCTGGATTCTCAAGACGACGATCGACGCGCTCAAACGCGGCATCACCAAACGCGAGCTCCTGACCTACGCGGGATTGCTGGTGGCGGTGACACTGGTGGGCGGCGTGTTCCGCTTCTTCATGCGCCGCGTGATGATCGGCGTATCGCGGCGCATTGAAGTCGATATGCGCGCGGACTTCCTGGGCCACCTGCAGTCGCTGAGCCCCGCCTTCTACCACCGCCACCGGACCGGCGAACTCATGGCGCTTGCCACCAACGATCTCAACGCCGTACGCACGCTGGTGGGGCCGGCCGTCATGTACTCCATGAATACCGTCGTGATCGGGAGCATGGCGATCACGCTGATGATGTGGCTGTCATGGAAGCTGACGGTCGCGGTGCTGGCGCCGATGCTGGCCATGGCGGTGGGTGTGTACTTCAGCGTCAAGGTGATCCACCGCCTGTTCGAACGCGTGCAGGCGCGCTTCGCCACCATCAACGCGCGGGCCCAGGAAAACCTGAGCGGCATCCGCGTGGTCAAGGCATACGCACGCGAGAATTACGAGACCGGGGAGTTCGAGACCCTGAGCCGGCATTACGTCGACGCCAACATGCAACTGTTCCGGGTGCAGAGCCTGCTGCAGCCGTTGTTCGCCACCGTGGCCGGGCTGGGTGTGCTCGCGATTCTGTATTTCGGCGGCCGCCAGGTGATCGGCGGACAGATCACGCTGGGCACGTTTGTCGCGTTCAACGGCTATCTGATGATGCTGGTGTGGCCGATGATTGCGCTGGGCTGGGTCATGAACATGACCGAGCAGGGACTGGCGTCGATGCAGCGCATCAACGAGGTGGTGGCGGAGCAGCCCGAAATCACCGACGCCCGCGCCGCCGCCGGCAATGTGCCGGTCGACGCGTCCATTCGTTTTGAGAACGTGTCGTTTTCGTACGGGCCGGGTTCGCGCGAAGTGCTGCGCAACATCAACCTGGAGGTTCGCGACGGGGAGACGCTGGCCATCGTGGGCGCCACCGGGTCGGGCAAGACCTCGTTGATCTCGCTGATCCTGCGTCTGTACGACCCCAATACCGGCGTGGTGTCGGTGGGGGGGCGCGACGCGCGCGAGTTGCCGCTGAGTGAGCTGCGCGCCATGGTGGGCCTGGTTCCGCAGGACATTTTCCTGTTCTCCGAATCCATCCGCGACAACATCGGCTTTGGCGTGTCGGAGCTTCCCGATCCCGTGATGCAGGTGGTGGCGCAGACCGCGTCCATTCACGACGAGGTGATGGAGTTTCCCGAGCGTTATGAGTCCATGATCGGCGAGCGTGGTATCAATCTGTCGGGCGGCCAGAAACAGCGCGTGGCCATTGCGCGCGCACTGGCGCGGCAGCCGCGCATTCTGATTCTCGACGACGCGCTTTCCAGCGTGGATGCCACCACCGAGGAAAAGATTCTGAATTCGCTGCGGGGCGAACTGGAAAAGCGCACCGCCGTGCTGATTTCGCACCGCATTTCGACGGCACGCCAGGCCGACCGCATCGTGGTCATGAGCGACGGCGAAATCGTGGAGCGGGGAACCCACGACGAGTTGATCGCGCTGGGCGGACTCTACGCCGACATGCATCACAAGCAGATGTTGATGGTGGCGCTCGAAAAGGAGTGACGTGGAGTACATCCAGGCCGACGAACTGCAGGAGAAACCGTACGACAGCCGCTTGATGAAGCGTCTGCTGCGCTACCTGTCTCCCTACAAGCGCCTGGTGGCGATCAGCGTGTCCATGCTGGCCGTCGAGTCGCTGCTGGAACTGGCGCCGCCCTTCCTCACCAAGATGGCCATCGACCGCTACCTGGCCCCGCAGGGACCCGTCGAGCTGGCGGTGCGTTACGGCGGCCTTCTCAAGGTGGTGCTGATTCTGCTCGCGGCGTTGCTGGGCGGATTCGTTTCCTCGTACGTGCACGGCCTCATCATGAGCCTGGTGGGGCAGCGCGTGATGTTCGACATACGCATGCAGATATTCCGGCGCCTGCAATCGCTGGACGTGTCCTTCTTCGACCGCAACCCGGTGGGACGCCTGATGACGCGCCTGACCAACGACGTCGAGACCCTGAACGAGATGTTCACGTCGGGTGTGGTGGCCATCTTCCTGGACATCTTCACGCTGGCCGGCATCGTGGTGGTGCTGATGTGGCTCAACTGGAAGCTGGCACTGATCACCTTCACGGTGCTGCCCCTGCTGTACGTGTGCGCCCACATCTTCCGCCTGCGGGCGCGCGACTCCTACCGCAAGGTGCGCATCCGGCTGGCCGCGCTCAACACCTTCCTGCAGGAAAACGTCACCGGCATGAGCGTGGTGCAGATATTCAACCGTGAACGCGGGCAGTTCCGGCGCTTCTCCTATCTCAACAAGGATCTCTACGACGCGCACATCCAGTCGGTGATGGCGTATGCGGTGTTCTATCCGGCGGTCGAATTGCTGAGCTCGGTGGCCATCGCACTCATCATTGCGTTCGGCGGACTCGACGTGATGGGCGGTCTGATGACCTTCGGGTCGCTGGTGGCGTTCATCCAGTACGCGCAGCGCTTCTACCGTCCCATCAGCGACCTCTCGGAAAAGTACAACGTGCTGCAGGCGGCGATGGCGTCTTCGGAGCGGATCTTCGCCGTGCTGGACCGCGAGCCGCGCATCGTGGATCCGGGGGCGCCCGCACCCATTCCCGACGCGCCCAGCGAAGTGGTGTTCGACCATGTGTCGTTCACCTACAGCACGGGCGACGAGGTGCTCCACGACGTGAGTTTCAGGGTGGCCGCGGGCGAGAAGGTGGCCATCGTCGGATACACCGGCGCGGGCAAGACCACCATCATCAGCCTGCTCTCCCGGTTCTATGACGTGAACCAGGGCCATATTCGCGTCGATGGCCGCGACGTGCGCGAATATCGCCTGGGCGAGTTGCGGCGGCACATCGCCACGGTGCTGCAGGACGTGTTTCTGTTCTCGGGAAGCGTGGCGCACAATATCCACCTGGGAAACCCTGACATCGGTGAAGAGAAGATCCGCGAGGTCGCGCGTTACATCAACGCGGAACGCTTCATCGAACGCCTGCCGGAGAAGTACGAGGAGAACGTGGGCGAACGCGGGAGTTCGCTCTCCGTGGGCGAGCGGCAGCTGTTGTCGTTTGCGCGCGCGCTGGTATACGACCCCCGGGTTCTGGTACTCGACGAGGCCACATCCAGTGTGGATACCGAGACCGAGTATCTGGTGCAGGACGCGCTGCGCAAGTTCATGGCCAACCGCACCTCGATCGTGATCGCGCACCGCCTCTCCACGATTCGCTATGTTGACAGGATCATCGTGCTGCACAAGGGCCGCGTGATCGAAGAGGGCACGCACGCCGAACTGCTGGAGAAGAACGGCCACTACGCGCGGCTGTACGAACTGCAGTTCAAGGATCAGGAGAAGACACAACTACTGGAGTGAACCCATGTATATTCTGCGAATCGAACACCGCGTTCCGGACTTCGAACACTGGAAGAAGGTTTTTGACAGTGACCCGGTGGGACGCGAGAAAGCGGGCGTGCGGCGGTACCGCGTGTTGCGCCCCGCGGACGACGCCAACTACGCCATGGTGGATCTCGAATTTGACACCCGCGAAGCGGCCGGCAATCTGTTGGCGTCGCTGCGGGTGCTGTGGAAGCGGGTGGAGGGTGACGTCATGACGGGGCCACAGGCCCGGATCATCGAACTGGTGGAAGCACGCGAGCTGTAACTGCGCAGGGAGGCATACACGATGAACAGCCAGGCCGAGAAGGGAAGGCTTTTTCGCGAGCTGCATGCACGTGAAGGAGCCTTTGTCATCCCCAACGTATTCGATGCCGGTAGCGCGCGCATCATGCAGCACACCGGTTTTGCGGCCGTCGCCACCACCAGCGCGGGTGCGGCCTACACCATGGCCACCGTGGACCAGCGCGTCAGCCGTGACGCCATGCTGGCGCACGCGCGGGCCATCGTTGCCGGTACCGACCTGCCCGTGAGCGCGGATCTCGAGAACGGCTACGGCCACGATCCCGCCACGGTCGCGGAAACCGTGCGTCTGGCGGCGCACACCGGACTGGTGGGGTGTTCCATCGAAGACGGCACGCAAATCGAAAACGACCCCATCTACGATATCGGCAAGGCGGTGGAACGTGTTCGCGCCGCCGTCGAGGCCGCCCACTCGCTGCCCTTCACGTTCACGCTGACGGCGCGTGCGGAAAACTACGTGACCGGACGTCCCGATCTGCGCGACACCATCCGGCGGCTGCAGGCGTACCAGGACGCAGGCGCGGACGTTCTGTTTGCGCCCGGGCTCACCGACCGCAATGACATTGCCACCGTCGTGAAATCCATCGACCGGCCGCTGAACGTGGTGGTGGGCCTGGCCGGCTTCGTTGCCGGTGTTGCGGACCTGACGGCACTGGGCGTGAAACGAATCAGCGTGGGAAGTTCGCTCACCCGCGCCATGTACACCGCGGTTCTGAACGCGGCGCGCGAGATGCGCGAGCACGGTACCTTTGCGTTTGCAAAGGAGGCCGTGGGTTCCGCGGAACTGGAAAAAATGTTCAACCCGTAGCCGCGGGGCCGTAGCCGTTCACGCGAAAATCGAGTAAACTTCCGATAGACCAACCCTGGCCGCGCATCGGAGACGCGCCGCACTCCGCGTGGAGGCCACATGCCTTTCGATCCTGCCACTGAGATCCAGGACTTCCTGGTATTCGGAGAATACGGCGACGTCAATCCATCCATCTGTGATTCTTCCACATACACGTTCCTGAGCGTCGAGAAGATGGAAGAGGTCTTCGACCACGATATCGAGGGCTGTTTTCTGTATTCGCGCCACTGGAATCCCACCAACAAGGCGCTGTCGTCGGCGCTTGCGCGCATGGAAGCGGGCGAGTCGGCGCAGGTGATGTCATCGGGGATGGCGGCCATCAGCACCACGTTGCTGCAGTTGTGCTCATCGGGCCACGAGATCGTGTCGAGCCGCACCATCTACGGCGGCACCTATGCATTGCTCGCCAATCTTCTGCCGCGTTTCGGCATCAAAACCCGCTTTGTGGATCTCAAGGATGAGAACATTGTGCGCGCCGCCATGACGCGGCAAACGCGTGTCATCTATTGCGAGACGATGAACAATCCGCTGCTCGAAGTGGCGGACATCCCCATGCTGGCGCGGGTCGCAAAGGAACGCGGCGTGAAGCTGGTGGTCGACAACACCTTCAGCCCGCTCATCATTTCGCCGTTGCGTCTGGGTGCCGATGTGGTGGTGCACAGCATGACCAAGTTCATCAACGGCACCAGCGACTGCGTGGCGGGGTGCGCGGTGGGGTCGAATGATTTTGTGGCGGCGCTGGGTGACGTGAAGAACGGCACCAGCATGCTGCTGGGCCCGGTGCTCGACAGCATCCGCGCCGCCGGGATTCTGAAGAACCTGCATACGCTGCATGTGCGCATACCGCGCCACAGCAACAACGCCATGTTTCTGGCGGAGCGTTTCCAGGAGATGGGACTGGCGGTGTACTATCCCGGCCTCGAAAGCCATCCCCAGCACGCCCTGCTGTCGCGCATCATGAATCCCGGATACGGTTACGGCGGCATTGTGGCCGTCGACGTGGGCGACCGCAAGGTGGCCGATGCGCTCATGGTGCGCCTGCAGCAGGAACGCGTGGGCTATCTGGCGGTGAGCCTGGGATATTTCAAGACGCTCTTCAGCGCGCCCGGCCACAGCACGTCGTCGGAGATTCCCGAGGCGGAACGCCACGCCATGGGCATGGGTGACGGACTGATTCGTTTCTCCGTGGGGCTCGACAACGACATGGCGCGCACCTGGCGGACCATCCGCAGTTGCATGCACGAACTGGGAATCGGCCGCACCAGTTCCGGTGTCCGCTGAGCCCGCCGGTCCAGGCAGGTGTCCAATGCAGACACGTCCAGCATTTCGGTGGGTGGCCGTTGTGGCGGTTGTGCTGGGCGGGGGATGCGCCGCCGATGACACCGCAATTTCTCCGGACGTTCCCAACGGGCAGAATCACGCTCCGACGCTCACGGCGATTCCCGACACGACCGTGATTCTTGGCGACACGCTCCGCGTCCATCTGGTTGCGTCCGATCCCGACGGTGACCGGCTCACGTACAAGATGACCGTGCTTTTGCACGATGCTTCGGAAGTGAACTACGTTGCGGACGCACACATCGATTCGGTGAACGGAGATTTCTGGTTTGTTGCAGGTGGACGCGACCGCCCGTCCCGCTCTTTTCTCTTCACGGTGGTGGACAAACACGGTTATCCGGCGCTGGCCCAGCTCGACGTGACGGTGACCTACTACGTGGATCAGTTCAGCACGGCTGCCTCGCTATGGAGCAGCGTGCCCTTTTATTCGCCCATGGGCCAGGAGTTCACGCCCGTCTACAGCGCGCTGGATGTCGTCGAGCTGTATCTGCGCGGCGAATCGGCGGGTCCGGGCGCGTTTCTCGTGAGGATACGTGACGGAACCATCACGGGGCCCGTGATGGCGGCCAGTGATACGCTCATGCTTGCGGGCAACTTTTCCGGCGTTGCGCTGTTTCCGTTCGAGCGCGTGACGCTCACGCCGCAGCATCTGTACGTGCTCGAGATCGTCGACATTACGGGTGGGAACTGCCTGGCCGGTAACAGCGGCGGCCCCGCCTCGGTATATCCGGGCGGCAGGTACATCAGCAAAGGCCAACCGAACGACAGAAGCGACATGTGGTTCAAAGAGGGCGCAATATCACCACCCCCGCCGGAAGTGCCACCCGGCGCGGTTGTGAGCGCCCGCGGGCCCTGAAAGAAGGCGTCATGAAGACCTCA
>OBLQ010000041.1_pt1 | contig 37700 bp, 36 predicted proteins | sample 1519881 | NCBI WGS metagenome assembly OBLQ01 (sample SAMN01911456, study PRJEB22533) | soil metagenome | biome: Soil | place: Malaysia | collected 2012-04-30 | depth DG_metagenome m | reverse complement strand
ACCGTCGAATGCGAGGACACAGTATGCATGGGCCTCGGAGTCATCAAAGACAAATCGGCCGAAAACGAAGAAGGTCGTCAATGCAGATGGGTCGCTGCTCTACACGGTCTGGGACGGTGCCGGGTATAGACGGATGACCCAGGAGGAGATAGACGCTTACGAAGCCAAACTTGAAGCGGACAGCAAGAAGATCGAGGAGGGCCGTCAGTTGCTCATCGCCCACGATCTCCTCCACGCGCGCCAGACTCTGACAGAGGCGTTTGTGGAACAGGCTCCTTCCAACTATCCCATTGGCATGTACCTGGCGATAGTCGCTGTTCTTGAAGACAAACCTCAGGAAGCGCTCGCCCTGATGGCTTCGTACCGGCCTGAGCAGATCAGAGAGACCGGCGCGCTGGTGGTTGCCTATTCTTCATCTCAGGGCACGAGCGATCCGCGAGTGGCCGCTTTTTGTACCCAGTCATTGAGGAGCGTTACTCGTGGCATGGGCGACGACATGCCCGTTCTGGCGAACTCGCAGAAGACTATCGCAACGCTAGCACTCGGCATCGTTCTCTACACTCAACTGGGACCTGACGTTGCGATCGATCTCTTTACGCAGTGCTTGGCTGATGAACCAACGAACCCACTTGCAAGCTACTATGTGGGCCAGACAGCCCTTGACAAGGGGCAGTATGCAAAGGCCGTGGCCAGTTTCGATGTCGCAAATTCGCACGGTGGACCCTTGTTGAAGAAAATGGCTTCCAGCAAACTGGGATATGCAAAGTGGAGGCTTGATCATGGCGGGGGCAATGGTTAAGGCGGTGGTTGTCCTTCGAGTGGCTGGATAGGCTCGTGCCTGAGTAGGACTACTCTGTAAGCCGCTCCTTTTTCGCGAGACCCATCACGATCCTGGCATGCCCTTCGCGCTCTTGTTCTGAACCATGACGACGCTGCGCGCGTAATCGATGCTCCAGACGAACTTTGAGAGCAGGTCCGAACCCACTCCGATCAGCAGGGGCTCGGGCAGTCGCTGGCTCAGGCCCTTGAAACTAGCCACCTTGGCAGCGGGGACCGTGAACTCGAGAGGGCCGATTTCGACGGACTGGATCTTGCTTCCGTGGACCGTGATGGGAAAGTTGAGTTCGTGATCGAGTTCTGGATCGACGACGCAACGGGACTTGCCGGTGTCGAGTTCCATCAGCAGTGGGCGTCCGTTCACTTTGCCGTGCACGAGCGGCAGGCCTGGAAAGGCGTCGGACACAACCATCTTGAGTTCCTTCCAGCCCGGCAGGGACTTGCCGGGCCCACGTCTGACTGCGACCAGTCCTGACTGGTAGTCGAACGTGACGATACACCCCTGCAGATACTTTGGGCCAAGAAGGCCGTAACCAAACAACGTGCCGTGAACCTGGTCGTCGTCGATCGAGGTTGCCCGTTGGTCGCTCCACGTCTGGCCGAAGACTGACATCTCCTTGACGCGGAAGACTGACGTGTAGCCGATCACCGCTCCGCTTGAGTCGAGATCCTCCCACTTTCCCACGACCGAAAGGTTCAGTTCCTTTGCCTTGTTTGTTGAGATTGAGAGCCCAGCCATGTTGGCCGTATCGAACATGAGATCGACCGGAGCGCCTTGAATCTTCGTGGTCACGACCGGTATTCCAGGCTTGCTGATTTCAACGGTCCAGACCTCTGAGGCCGAATAGCCGAGGGTCTTGATCCATAGTGGGGGCGTTTGGACGGATCCTAACGAGGCGAAAGCGACAGCAACTAAGAGCATTTCATCGAACTCCAAGGCTGCAAGCGCAGGGATGTAACTGCAGTCTAACAGCCTCGCACAGTGGTCAGGGGGCTCGTGTGGGTCGCCTATTTCTTAGCGAGGCCCATCACAACTTGGGCCCGACCCTCGGCGAGGTTGCGGTGGACGTTCCTGATCATCTCGCCAAACTTGGGGCCGACGACGACATATGGGGTGAGCGCAGGCTTTTCCTTTCGATCGAACCCCGCCTGGATCCAGTCCCTGCACTCGTCCGTGACGTCCTTCCATTCGGTCACCGAAAGACCGACACCGGCCAGGTCTTTCTTGAACTCGCCCTCTGTGGCTGGGAAACTGGCTTCGGCAGTCGTGGCCCAGGGGACGGGGTAGTGCAGCAGACTGCCTTCGGGGCGCACTATTTCGTGGAACGCATAGGTTCCGCCAGGCTTCAGGACGCGCCAGACGGACTCGAACAGGCCGAACTTGTCCTTGATGTTCATGGTCACGTGCTGAGTCCAGGCACCGTCGAACGACTCGTCGCGGTATGGTAGTTGCAGCGCGTTGCAACAATCGAACTTGGCGGTGTTGTAGGTCGCCGTCGCCAGTTTTTGGGCTGTATCAATAAAGTCCTTGGTGATATCGACCCCCTGGACGGAGCACCTCCGTTCAGCGGCCAGCCACCGGGCGGGGCCGCCGATCCCGCAACCGACATCGAGAATCTTCATCCCCGCCTTGAACCCTGCGAGGTCCGCCAACTCCTGCGTCGCCTCAAGCCCGCGGATGTGGAGTTGGTCGAGGGGAGCGAGGTCTCTAATGCTGAGCCTTCCCCAGTCGATGCCCGCCGCCTTGACCGCCTCCTTGATTCTTTCGAACAGGCCCTGGGAGCCGTAGTGCTGTGCGACGGGACTAATCACTATCCGATCCATATGAAAATGATGGCAGACCGTGGGATACGGTTGGAGGAATCTTGGTATAGTAAGGCATGGAGAGAAAACTGAAAGTGGATACCCCCCCCGCTCGTCTCAATAAGAGGTGTGGAGGCACCAGCGCATTATGGCTTGCGGTAGCGGTGCTTGTGGGAGCGTCATTGTCGCTGTTGGCTCAATCAAGCCAGGCAACGACCATAACTAGTACACAGCCAGGTGCTTGTCCCGCCACAAGTTGCATCATATGCGTGGAGAATAACTGCAACCTCGCTGAAAACGAAACCCTAGTCTGGTGGTTCGACGACCAAGACGACAGATGCGTTGAGTATGACCACATAGATCCTGCGCACTGCGCGACCTTTACAGTCAAGCACTACAAAATCTACGACAACTTCAGTCAGTTAATGGGGGACTGCATGAAGATTGATTGTGCAAATGGTGTACCGACACAAACCGAATGTATAAACCCCTGGATCCTACCGCTACTCCCACCACCGGTAAACGCTGCCGAGAGACAGCAATCATAATAGGGTGGGAAGGAGACAAAAAATGAGAAAATTGATCAAAAAGCCGACATGGCCCACCGTTGCCTTGTGTCTTATCGTCGCCGCATCCGCCTTTGTTTTGACGGGTTTCGTCACAAGGCGGGTTGCAAATGTGCCGAGGGGAGGTGGGCGGGACAACGCCATGCTCCAGGCACGAATGATATATGATCAGTTGCATGATGCGAACTGGGATCCTGCTGCGGTAAACCCCACTCTCCTGCGACTTCCAGAACAGGACTACAAGAGCAGCGCCCTCGAGCGGGCTCCATACACTGACTCATTCGCAATCCGGTTCCATGACGCGATTCCGCAATACGATGAGTTAGCGTTGCTTTCGAGCACCTTCGTGAACACGACTCTCACAGATGATCCTTCTGCAAGCGAAGGTCGCCGGGCCACTACAACTGGCTACTTCATCGTCGGGTTCAAAGACGGGCACGTTGTAACGGTAGACGTGACGGACGCTCGGCTGTTCGAATACAAGCCTGGCAAATGGGTGCCTGTGTTCCCGGGTATGGACGAATACGACCCCGGACTTCGAAAGTATCCAGGAACCTAAGATAATATCGACGTGCCCCCCGTCCCTAGTTTCTTGGGACAGGGGGCATGTCATTGCGAGAGTTGGGTGTCTCTCCCGAATTCGGGACGCATTACTTGAGTTTTCAGAGAAACAGTTGGTCTCGGTGCGAAGGCTGAAGCGCCTGATAGGCGAAAGCGGCATTTTCCAAAGCCCGGTATTCACCTCCTGTGGTAACTTCGTTTCGTGCTTGCCGCCGCGATTCTCGCCGCCACAGTGTCTCAGGCGGCGCAACGCCCGAACATCGTGTTCATCTTCAGCGATGACCACGCCGCGCACGCGATCAGCGCCTACGGCAGCGTGATCAACAAGACGCCGAACATTGACCGCATCGCCGAGGGCGGGATGCTGTTTCGAAACTGCTTTGTCGGCGACTCTCTGTGCGCGCCGAGCCGCGCGACGGTACTGACGGGCAAGCACAGTCACGAGAACGGCGTCATCGACAACGTCAAGAAGTTCGACGCCACGCAGGAGACGTTCATCAGGATCCTCCAGAAGAGCGGCTACCTGACGGCGATCATCGGCAAGTACCACCTCAAGTCCGACCCGGTCGGCTTCGACTACTACGACATCCTCCCGGGGCAGGGCGTCTACTACAATCCCGACTTCATCAACAAGGACGGGCAGTACCACACGCACGGGTACGTCACCGACATCATCACAAAGAAGTCGCTCGACTGGCTCAAGCAGCACCGCAACGACAAGAAGCCGTTCATGCTGATGATGCAGCACAAGGCGCCGCACCGGCCTTGGCAGCCCGGGCCGAAGTACCTCAATCTGTATCGAGGCGAGACGATCCCGGAGCCCGTCGACCTCTTCGACGACTGGACCGAGCGCAACACTGGCGCCCAGCAGCAGGAGATGTCGGTTCGCAAGAACCTCATCCTGGACTACGACCTCAAGATCGGCCCTGCGCCGCAACGGCTCGACGAGCAGCAGAAGAAGGTGTGGGACGCTGCGTACCAGCCTCAGAACGAGTGGTTCAAGAGTGCGAACCTGAAGGGCGACGACCAGGTGCGCTACAAGTACCAGCGCTACATCAAGGACTATCTGCGCTGCATCGCCTCAATCGACGAGAGCGTCGGCGAGGTGCTCGACTACCTCAAGCAGAGCGGGCTCGATAAGAACACGATCGTTATCTACAACAGCGACCAGGGGTTCTTCCTCGGCGACTATGGCTGGTTCGACAAGCGCTGGATGTACGAGCCGTCGCTACGCACGCCGCTCATCGTCAAATGGCCTGGCGTGACGAAACCTGGCAGCGTTAACACCGACCTGGTGCAGAACATCGATTTTGCCGAAACGTTCCTTGACATCGCTGGCGCGAAAATCCCGTCGGACATGCAGGGTCGCAGCATCGTGCCTCTACTAAAAGGAGAGCACCCTACCGACTGGCGACGCTCGATCTACTACCATTACTACGAGTACCCGCAGCCGCACCACGTGCCGCCACAGTACGGCGTCCGAACTGACCGGTTCAAATTGGTCCGGTACTACACGATCAACGAGTGGGAACTCTTCGACCTCAAGGCCGATCCGCGCGAGAGGCACAACCTCTTTAACGACAGCGGCTACCAAGTGACGAAGGACCACATGTTGCAGTTGCTTGAGGCGGACCGCGAGTACTACAAGGACGACACTGCGCCGCCGGTCTTCGGTGGCCCCTCGCGTTGACCCTATAATGACGCATCGCTGCAGTTCTTGAGAAAGTGATGCTCGTTGCGGACGTCGGGATCGACGCCAGGTCGGCGGGATCGGAGGCCGTCTACACCTATCGGGCGACCGGAGATACGAGGGTCGGCGACGCTCACTTCGTGCCGCTCGGCCCGCGGCGAGTGATGGGTTTCGTCATGGCCGTGCGCGAGACAGACGAGCGGGAGCTGGGGTTCGACGTCAAGGCCCTCAAAGACCTCGGGCCTAGGGTCGAAGGCGTCGATCTGCCCGCATCAACGGTAGCCCTCGCGCACGAAGTTGCGCACCAGACCCTCTCGCCGCTTGCGACGGCGGTGTCGCTGGTCGCGCCGCCAGGCATCCGAGACAGAGTGGTGACGCAGTGGCGCGCAACCGGGAAAGAGCCGAAGGAAGAACTCACATCGTCGCAGAAGGAGGCACTGAGCGTTCTGCGCGAGGGCGGGATCAACGACACCAAGTCACGTCCAGTCGCTCGTGGTGCACGCAGCGCGCTCAACGCCCTAGAGCGGCGCGGCTTGGCTGCGAGGACGCTGTTGGTCGCACCGACGACGGATCGCAACAAGCCCAACGCGCTGTTCAGGTTGACGCAGGACTCCATGAAGATCGAGAAGTTCCTCTCCGGCGCAGGCAAGAAGCGACCGGCGCAGATGGTGACGGTCATGCGCCTGCAGGGATCTGAGACGGCCTCCTTTACGATGAAGGAGATCAAGGCGCTCAGCGAAGTGAGCGACTCGACGGTTCGTGCGCTCGTCACGCAGGGGCTTCTCGAGCCGGTCGAGGAGGAGCAGATCGAGCGAACTGTTCCGCCGGTGCCGAACCCGGCACAACAAAAGGCGATCGATGCGCTGACGAAGGCGATCGAAGAACGAAAGGGCGAGAGGTTCCTGCTCTACGGCGTAACGGGGTCGGGCAAGACCGAGGTGTATCTGCGAGCCGCGGCCGACGTGCTCGAGAAGGGAAGGCAAGTGCTCTACCTTGTGCCCGAAATCGCGCTCACAGCCCAGGTGGTCGCGCAGTTGCGCGGCCGGTTCGGCAAGGGCGTCGCGGTGATGCACAGCAACATGACCCCGGTCGAGCGGCTGGAAAACTGGATGTCCGTACGTCAGGGCGAGTCGCCAGTCGTGCTGGGCGCGCGCTCGGCGCTCTTCGCGCCGTTCACCGATCTGGGCCTGGTCATCGTCGACGAGGAGCACGAGGCGAGTTACAAACAGGAGAACGCGCCCCGATACCAGACGAAGCGGCTGGCATCGTTCCTCGCGGAGCGCTTCGGTGCGCCGCTGGTGATGGGCTCGGCGACGCCGAGCGTCGAAACCTTCTATGAGGCCGAGCAGGGAAGGGTCACCAGGCTCGATCTGCCCGACCGCACGGCGAGCGCGAAACTCCCGGAGGTCCACATCGAAGACCTCACGACCCTGTACAGGGAGAAGAGGGCCTCTCTCTTCTCACCGCGCCTGGAGGCCCTATTAAAGGAGGCGTTGGCTGAAGGCCACCAGGCGATCCTCTTCCTCAACCGCCGCTCGTACTCTCCTTTCATCGTCTGCCGGGACTGTGGGCACAGGTTCCTGTGCCCCAATTGCTCGGTCGCCTTGGCGCTCCATCGGAGGGACAGAAAACTGCGGTGCCACCATTGCGGGCACCAGGAGCCCGCCCCGGACACTTGTCCAGAGTGCGGAGGGAACAAGGTCAGCGGCTTCGGTGTCGGCGCCGAGAAGGTCGAGGAGGCGGTGAGGGACGAGTTTCCGACGGCGAAGGTGGCCCGGCTCGACCGTGACACGACGCGAATCAGGGGCGCGCTCGAGGAGACGTTCGCAAAGTTCCGCGCCGGCGACATAGACGTCCTGGTGGGTACACAGATGGTGGCAAAGGGTCTGGACTTTCCCAACGTCACCGTCGTTGGCGTCATCGCCGCGGACGTCTCGCTCAACATCCCGGACTTCCGCGCGGCAGAGCGCACGTTCCAACTTCTTTCTCAGGTAGCGGGCCGGGCGGGAAGGGGCTCCGACCCGGGGCAAGTGGTGGTGCAGACGTTCAACCCGACGCACGTCGCGATCGAGTGTGCGCGCACCCACGACTACGAATCGATGTTCGCGACGATGGTTGAAGAGCGCAAGGAAGCCGCGTATCCTCCTTTCGTCCGGCTTGTGAACGTGCTCGTGATCGGCGACGACTATAAAGGTGTCGTTGCGGTCGCGGCCACTGCGGCGGAACGGATCAGGAACGCGATGCCGCGCGACACGGTGCTTGGCCCGACCTCGTGCCCGATCGAGCGCCGCAAGCGGCTCTGGCGTCGGCACATACTGGTCAAGATGGCCGTGGACGAAGATCCGTCGCCAGTGCTGGAGGCGGTCGCAGGCCTCGACACGCGGCGGACGAGGGTCTTCATCGACGTCGACCCTTATAGTTTCGCGTAGGGCGTCTCTGGTCGATCCCGGGTGCTGAACGGCCCGCTGTCATACTTTAAGCATGTCCCAGCGGCTTCCGGACTGGCTCAGGATCAGGCTTCCGCGCCCGGACACCATCAAGCAGGTCGAGGGCATGATGCGCTCGAAGAACCTGCACACGGTGTGCGAATCTGCGCGGTGCCCCAACCTGCCTGAGTGCTGGACCAAGAAGACTGCGACCTTTATGATCCTCGGCGACACCTGCACGAGGTCTTGTGGATTCTGTGCGATCAAGGTCGGAAGAGGTCTGGAAGTCGACCCGTTCGAGCCGCTCAATGTCGCGAAGACGACGAGGGACCTCGGTCTCAAGCACGTGGTGGTGACGAGCGTCGCGCGAGACGACCTGAAGGACGAGGGCGCAGAACAGTTTGCAAAGACGATCCGTGCGCTGCACAAAGAACTCCCCAACGTTATTGTCGAAGTTCTCACGCCGGACTTTAAAGGAAAGGAAGAGTGCGTCCGAGTGGTATGCGACGCGCACCCGGAGATATACAACCACAACATTGAGACCGTCGAGCGGCTGCACACGATCGTCCGGCCCCAGGCGCGCTACGAGCGCACGATGCGCGTGCTGGAGATGGCCAAGGAGATCGACCCGACGATCTATACGAAGTCCGGCCTCATGCTCGGGCTTGGGGAGACGAGGGACGAGGTCGTCAAGACCCTGCAAGACCTGCGGGACAGGGGCGTGGACGCCATCACGATAGGCCAATACCTGCGGCCCACGATGAAACACCTCCCGGTCGTGGAATATATCCATCCAGACGTCTTCAAAGAGTACGAGGCGATCGGCGAGGAGATCGGCTTCGCGTTCGTCGCCAGCGGCCCGTTCATCCGCAGTTCCTACAACGCCATCGCCTTTAGCGAGAAGGTGATGAAGGAAAGGTTGGAAAGAGTGGGTGAAACCGTTCCAGCCGCGCAGTAAAAGGCGTCTATGCTTATAGACACGGCCGAATGCGAGGCATCCTGCACACATCGTGGCGGGCGCTGCTAGGTAGTTCAAAACTTCTGGCATGGGCGCCGACTGCGGTCGTCGCCTATTGGGGCGGCGCCTATATGGCGCGGTGCGTGAACACGATGAGCGCGCCCGGTGTGCCGATCGAATACCGCTATGAATCCGATGCGGGACAGATGCTTGTCCGGGCCGAATCGTACAACTTTGACCTCTCAAAACTAGACGGTTTCATCAACAAGGTCAGAGTGTACGACCCTTCCGGCCGAATGGTGGCCAGCGTCGATCTCGTCGACGTAGGGCTCGACGGCGACGTGGTCGTCGCTCGTCTTTCACGGCCGGTCGTCTATGTCCGTCGTCTTGCCGATGGATCATTCGATATCGCCAAGATGCTCCCCAAAGCACTGGATGAGAAATCCACCGGCGGGTCGACCCGAATCGCGATCGACCAAGGGACGGTGCACTACTCCGACGCGTCGGTGCGGAAGAACGAAGTCTTGCTCGGTCTGCACCGGTTTCAGGTCGACGGTGCCGAAGGTTCGTACATGTTCCGCGGCAAGATTGAGGGAGACCTCGTCGCGGACGTCGGCGGCTCGTACACGAAGGACGGAATCCTCTGGACAAAGGCCGACATGGAGAACGCGGAAGTCGCTCCGCTGCTGCCGTTCGTAAACGCGTTCCTCGACGAGAATTCGATGGGTGAGTTTGCGCGGATGGGTGCGCGCAGCGCGTCTATCACGGGCTCGGTCAACGTGATGTACACGAAAGCGAACGGCCTGCAGGTCGGCGGTGACGCGCGTCTCGTCGCAAAGGGGCTCGAGTCGCAACAGACCTTCCACAGCGGCGACGCAGACGTCGACGTCAAGAGCGACGGCACGGTCGCGCGCGTGACGGGAACGGTTCGCCAGAACGGATTCATCGCAAACGTCGATGCCAGCACGCAGGTGCACGGCCCGTTCCGCTTCGTGGGAGATGTCGACGCGCACTCTGACTCTCGTGACACCCTTCCGCCGCAGATCAAGCCGTTCGTCGACCCGGCGGTCGCGTTTTCGAACGCCGACTATCACGGCACGATCGACACGGACGGCGAGACTGTGACTTTGGCTGGCAGCCTAAGGGCGGACAACATCCAGTACGCGGGAGAGACAGTGAGCGGAGTTGACAGCCAGGTGCGGCTCGATAGCGACAAGTTTGTCGCTCAGTTGGACGAGGCGACTTGGGCGGGCGTAGGGTACAGCGGCGCGGTCTCAGTGGACCTCGCCACCGGAAAACTCGACGGGAACCTCCAGTCGCAGCGAGGCAGGCTGGAACCGATCGCCGAGCACTTCGGCACAGACCGAGTCAAGGGCATCGTCAGCGTGTTCGCCGTGCTCAAGGGCACGTACGACGTGCCGATCGCCGAGGTCTATGCGCGCGGCAGCGGCGGTGTCCGCGTTGGTTCGGAGGACAACCTCGTGTCGCTCGGCGTCTTCGAGATGCGCGGCCGCCTCGACCAAGAGGGTGCGCACCTGGACCGTCTCGAGGTCAACGGACAGAACGGTCTGCTCGTGGCAGACGGTTCGATGAAGTGGGACGGCAGCGTGCTCGATTTCAAAGTCAACGGCGGCGGGCTTGATCTCCATTCCGCATCGAAGAAGGTCGAGGGGCTGGGCTTCGTCAAGGCGAACATCACTGGCACGCGCGAAGCGCCTTCTGCCAACGGGCGCATCGAGATCTATGGACTCAAGGCGTTCGACCGTGCCGTGCCGCAACTGGTCGTCGACTGGTCTGCCGACGGCGACCACCTATCGTTCGACCGCTTCGCCGCGCGCGCCGGCACGGGCAAGGTCGACGGACACGCGACGCTGGACTTCAAGAGCAATGGGCTCGACGGAGAATTCAATGGATCAGGCGTGCGCCTCGAAGAGTGGCTGTCGAAAGACACGGTCGGCTCGGTGGCGGTCCAAGACGGTAGGATCGGCGGCACGCTCGACGATCCGACCGCGAGTGCACGCGTCGTAACAGGCCCGCTCTATGCGGCAGGGGCGGAGATCAACTCGATCGAAGCGCAGGTGACCGCGGACAAGACCGCAATCAAGAGCAACGACTTCACGGTCTCGCTCGGCGGCGGAACGGTGAAGGGAAGCGCGGACTACGGGTTGGACAAGAAGGCGGGGAGCCTCAACGCGAAACTGGCAGACCTCCCTCTCAGCGAGATTCCGTTGCAGGACTACTCGCTCGCACTTGACGGCCTTGCAAACGGATCTCTCTCGCTGGGTTACGACGAGACGGGCCTGACGAGCGGCGCGCTGGACGTCGACGTGCAAGAGGTCAAGGTCAACGACACGTCGGTGGGTCGCGGTTCGCTCAGCGCACAGTACGCTGACAACGACATCGTCGCGAACGCGCAGGTCGGTTCGCTCGAGCGGTACATCCTCCTCTCCGACGCGAAGTACAACACGAAGACGAAGGAGGTCGGCGGGCAGGCGATCGTCTACAACCTCCTGCTGCAGGACATCGCGCAGGCGGTCAAGAAGCCGATAGCGAACTGGCCTAGCGAGGCGCAGCGGATCCTCCTCGAATCCCAGGGCCTCGTCAACGCGAGCGTCACCGTCTCGGGTGACGCCACTGACCCGACGATCACAGTCGACTCGTTCGATATGACGGACCTGAGCCTCGACGGGCGCGAAGGCGGGCGCCTCAACTCTTCGGGCTCGAGAAAGGGCGGCGTCTGGAACATCGACAAGTTCGAGTGGCGGTACCGCAACTCCGACGAGCAACCGACCTTCTGGATGAAGGGCACGGCCGGAGAGGACGGCGGCTTCACGGTCAACGGCGCGATGGAGGGATTTGACGCTTCCTGGATGCACACCCTTTTCCCTGGGTTCCCTTTGCTGGCAGGGTCGCTCGATATCCCCGAGTACAGTTTCAGCGGAACCGTGGACGATCCGACCGGTTACGCCAAGTTCTCCGCTGAAAACCTGAACTATTTCAATGGCGCCGAAGTGGTCAACGTGAAAGGGAGACTCGCGAACGGTCGTGTGGACGTCGCGGACCGCATGATGGACGTCAAGGGCGACATCGAGGCATCAGGCTTCAAGGGGGTCCTGCTCGGCAACGTACCGTTCACCTCGCTCTATGAGCCGGAGGACGGGTCGCGCCAGCCGATGAACCTGCAGGTCGACCTTTCCCCAACGAAATTCAGCGCGTTCGCTCCGTACTGGGACGGCATCGACGCCGAAAGGTCGAAGGGGACGGTCAGCGGATCTGCGTGGCTCGTCGGCCTGTGGGGAGACTTCTCGGTCTATGGCGAGATGAGCGCGAAGGGCGAGTCGTTCGCGATGAAGGGCCAGGAGACTGCACTCCAAGACATCGATCTCTCTGCGCGCATGAACGAGTGGGCAACGACAGTGCACGGCACGGTCGGCAGTTCGACCGGAGGAAAGGCGACCGTCGACTTGAGTGCGCAGAGCCCCGACATGTTGGCGCAGACGATCTCGGGCGACCAGTTCAAGAGCCAGACGACGCTCGACGGCAAAGTCCTCCTGGACAACTTAGGTCTCGCGTTCACACTGCCGTTCGCCGAGCGCGCGTCGCACGCAACGGTCAATACGAAGGACTTCAAGATCAGCGGCACGCTCGCTGCTCCAAAGTTGTCCGGCAACATCGATCTCAAGAACGTCTACGTGCGACTGCCCGACCAACTGTCCGAATCGCGCGAAGCGATCGTTTATCCGATCGACCCGGTGTTCGACGGTGTGACCGTGCGCGCGGCGGAAGGATCGAGGCTCGATTCAGGAAACGCGCGCATCCAGTTCTTCGGAGCGGGACGCTTGGACGGCAGCCTGCAAAACCCGGACGTCACCATGCCGCTTTCTGTGACGGGCGGAGTGTTCGAACTTCCGACGGCGCGTATCACGCTCGAAAGCGGCGGCGCGATCAACGTCGGCTATCGCAGTACGCTCGGGCTCGCGCCGTCTGCTCGCGTCGATCTCAATTTGGAGGGAAGGACGTCGGTCTCTGCGCGCAGCACAGAAGGAAGATACGAACGGTACGACGTGCACCTTAACATTCGGGGAGACCTCTTGAGCGAAGAGGGGCTCGACATTGTTGCGTCGAGCGATCCGCCGGACCTCACGAGCGACCAGATCATGGCCGTGCTCGGACAGAAGGACCTCATAGAAGGGTTCGCGCGCAGCGGCTCGCAGCAAGACCTGCGCAACCAGGTGTACTCCGCGGCACTGCCTGCGGCGGCGAACCTCGTTACAGGAAGTCTGGCGCGCGAACTCGCGCTTGACTACATTACGCTCGACTACAACCCGATCGACCTGACGGTCGCAGGTGTCGGGAAAACGATCACCAAGGGGCTTACGCTTCACGCTGACCGGCAACTCGAATCGACTGCCGGACAGCGGATCAAGTATCAGATCGAACTCACCTACAGGCTCCCGCTCGAGGACCGCTTCTTCAGCCGGATCAGGCTGGGGTTCGGCTTCGACCAGGACGTACCGTGGCGGTTCAGACTAGGCTGGGCCCGCCGATTTTAGGAACTCCGGGCCCAAGAGGGCAAAACGGTATATTGTGTGGGCCGTCTATATTGCCGGTACCTCCGTAGGAGCACGAATCGTTGAAACTTGCGTCAGTCATCGTCGGTGTCTGCCTTTGCGCGGCATCCTTTGCGCAGCAGACAGTCGTCAAGACGATCACTGTGAGGGGCGCCAACGTGATCAGTTCCACTGCGATCACAGCGGCCATGGTGTCAAAGGAGGGTTCGGTCTTTGATCAGGCCGTCGTACGCGCGGACGAGACGCGCATCCTCGACCTCGGATACTTCAAGGACGTCAAGATCCTGACGCACCAACTCAGCGATACAGAAGTGGAACTGGTCGTGGAGATTTCCGAGAACCCGATCATCCGCGAAGTGCACATCGTGGGCAACACCGTCATCACGACGGAAGAACTGACGAAAGCGGTCACGGAAATTCAAGAACTTGGAAAGATCTTCAGCAACCGTTACCGTGCGCGCATCCAGGCGGCGGTAGAAGAACTTTATTCGGACAAGGGTTACCTCGTCGCCATCGGTCGTCTGCAACCGGATCCTGAATCAGAAGGGACGCTGCTCGTTTCGATCATCGAACCGCGTCTGCGCGAAATCAGAATCACTGGCCTCGTGCACACGAGGGAGAGTGTCATCAGAAGGATGATGAAGACGAAACCCGGCCGCGCGTTCAGCAATGAAGGGATCCAAAAGGACCTTGAGAACATCTACGCGACGCGGTGGTTCGACGACATCAAGCGCAAACTCGTCGACACAGGAGAAGTCGGTGTCTACGATCTGGAACTTGAGTTCTTCGAAGCGCGCACAGGGCAGATCAACGGCGGCGTCGCGCTCGACCCGCAGAGCAAACTTGTCGGGTTCGTCAGTTATAGCGACTCCAACTGGCGCGGTCTCGGCCAAAGCGTAGGGGTCAACCTCTCGCAGGCGACGGTCGGCGGCGGAGCAAGCGCCGTCTTGCGCTGGTCCAACCCGTTCATGGACAGCAGGGACACCGCGGTCTCGGTCAGCCTTTATTCGAGGGTCGTCTACAACTTCTCGGGCAACGGCCTCGGCGGGTTCGAGGGCCCACTGGGCGGCAGCCGGTTCGACGAGCGCAGGACGGGCGGCGCGATCAACTTTGCAAGGCCCTTCGCAAAGATCAACCGGGGCAACGTCGGCATGAAGTTCGAGAACGTCAGGTCGCTCAACCTCACGTCGAACACTACTGGCAGCTCTATTCAGCAAGACGGCGACATCCTGTCGCTGCAACTGGGAGTCGACAGTGACACGCGCCATCCGGTGGTGGAACCGTTCGAGGGGCAGTTGGCCAGCATCCTCGTCGAGCCGAGTTACAGCAACATCAACAAGATCGGCGGTTCGGTGGCCAACTTCCAAAGTATCCTTGGTCCGAACTACTATCTCAAGACGACGCTTGAGTTTCGCAAGTACTGGTCCAAGCACATGCCGGCCGACACGCCGGTCACCCAGTCCAGACCGGTCGTCGCCTTCCGCGCGGCGTATGGCTTTATTACTGGGGACGTTCCGTTCTTCGAGCAGAACTTCGTCGGTGGTCTGGGCTCCGTGCGCGGCTATCAGAACCAGCGGTTCTGGGGGAAGCAGTCCCTGGCCGGCACCCTGGAGTATCGCTACCCCATCCAGCGCAGTTTCAACCTCGTCGGGTTCGTGGACTACGGCGGGGCCTGGGGCGGCTACCCCTCCATCGATACGTTCTCGCAGACGAACTCGCCCGCGTTCCACCTCGGCTATGGCGTCGGAGTGTCTTTCCGCACTCCGGTCGGACCGATCAGGATAGACTTCGCCTTTAACGGGGAAGGCGGGAGTCGAACGCACTTCGCATTCGGTACTAACTTCTAGGATTCATACGGTAACAAGAAATGAACAACAAGATCGCACTCATCGGATGGTATGTCGCCGCCGCACTCATAGGCATCATGGTGGGCAGCGGCTTCCAAGGCAACAACGAGAAAATGGGCGTCGTCGACCTGCGTCGCGTGATCATGGAGAGCAAGATCAACCAGACGATGACGGACAAGGTCGAGGCGGAACGAAAGTCTCGCCTGGCTGTCCTCGACTTCATCGACCAGCACCGGGTCATCACGGCGGCGCAGGCGCAGCGCATCCGGGAACTAGAACTCAAAGACCCGAAGACCGACGCCGAAAAGACCGAACTCGATGGACTCAAGCAGACCGTGACCGCTGCGACAAAGGAATACGAGACCATCAACACGAAAGGCAAGGATCAACTGACAGACGACGATCGCAAGAAGATCAACGACTACGCGCTGTTGTTCCAAGGCTCGGCCAAGATATTGCAGGGTTGGTCGCAAGAGTTCGACCAGCAGTTCAGTCAAATCCGCGACCAGGCTGAGAGGGACGCCATCGATCTCGCTCAGAAGGCCGCGTCTGCAGTCGCCAAGAAGCAAGGCTACACGATCACATTCTCATCTACGGCAGTAGCGTATGCCGCCAACGACATCACAGCCGATACGATCAAAGAAGCGAGCAAGTAACGCAGCGATCCTTCTTCTGGCGCTGAGCGGGGTCTTGGGCTGTGCCCGTGACCCCGCGCTCGTTTATGTCGACCTGAACAAAGTTGCGGCCGCATCTCTGCAACCGGTCGATGCTCCGAGAACGGACAAGCAGCCAGAGATCGGCTCGACGGAGAGCATCCCACAACTCGACGAGCGCGACCTCTTCATCGGATCGGCTGAGGAGCGCGCGACCGCGGCGCTGGAACTGTATCAGAAGACGCAGGAGCAGGCGGCCAAGGCCGTTCTAGACCGCCTGCAGAAGGCCTACACCGCCGAGGCCGAGAGGGAGGCGGGCACCGAGACCGAGCAGGCGAGACAGCAGTACCAGGACGGCGTCCAAAAGGAGATCGACGCGATGCACGCGCTCTTTGAGAAGCACGCCAAGGACGTCGGGCAACTGCGGTACGACCTCACGGCCGTCGTCGGCTTTCCCGACCCCGACCCGCGGTCCTTGCGCGTACCGCGGGAGACCGACGTCGAGGCGACGAAGCGGTTTAACAAGGCGAAGGCGCTCCGGACCCAGATCAAAGACTTGGACGACGCCTTCCGCGAGGAGGTCAAGACGCGAACAGCGACCCTCTCAGAGGGCTACAACAAGCGGCTGAACCAGATCGGCCTGGAGGCTTCCGAGGCTCGAAAGCAGGCCCTAGAGAGGGCCAAGAAGGACGCGGACGCCCTGGCACAGAACGCTCTCGCCCTGCTGGAGCGGACTGCCCTCGACCCCAGCGCCAAACTAACGGCGGTGCCTGGAGCCGAGTCTTCAGTAAACTCTGGGCCAGAACAGCGAAAGCCGCTAGCGAAGAGCACGGGCGCCAAAGAGCCGCGCGACGAGATCAAGGCGCAACTCGAGGTCTTTCTCAAGGTGTATCGCTACAGGCTGGCAAAGCGCCCATCGGAGGGGCGCGACGTGACGCAGGAGTTTCTGCAATGGAGAAGGATCTACATGGTTGGACGCTGAAGGAACTGGCCGAACTCCTTGGCGGTGAACTTCGCGGCGATCCCAGCCTGCGCGTCGAGCGCGCCGTCCCGGCCGGGACTGACGATCTGCGCGGCGTCACATTTGCGGAGTCTGAAAAGTTTCTCACCCTCAGTCTCTCCAAGCCGATCGGAGCCGTCTTGGTCAAGCGCGGTACCGGCGCACAGTCGCGACCGACGATCGAGGTCGATTCGCCGCGTTCTGCGTTCGGCTTTCTGCTTTCGCGCCTCGTGAGGCCCCTGCCGGTCGAGCCGGGGATTCATCCTTCGGCGGTCGTCTCGCCCGAGGCGAGCGTCGATCAGACCGCCTCAGTCGGCGCTTACGCGGTCGTCGAGCAAGGGGCTAGCGTAGGGCCGCGCTGTCGGATCTATGCGTTTGCCTATATCGGCGACGGCTGCCGCGTCGGTGCCGATTCTGCCGTCTATCCGCACGCCGTCCTCTACCAGGACGTGCGCATCGGCGAGCGCTGCGTCGTCAACGCAGGAGCGGTGATCGGCGCAGACGGCTTCGGCTTCGTCTGGGACGGCAAGAAACAGGCGAAGGTGCCACAAGTCGGCGGCGTAGTGATCGGTGACGACGTCGAGATCGGGGCCAACGCCTGCATCGATCGCGCCACATGTGGCGAGACCGTCGTCTCCGACGGGACCAAGATCGACAACCTTGTGCAGATCGGCCACAACGTGTCCGTCGGTGAGGACACGGTGATCGCAGCGCAAGTCGGCGTCAGCGGAAGTTCGCGAGTCGGTTCGCGCGTGACGATGGGCGGACAGGTCGCCGTCTCCGACCACGTTGCCATCGGTGACGACGTTGTGCTCGGCGGACGCAGCGGGGCGTTCCAGGACGTCGTCGAACCCGGCCAGTACTTCGGCCTTCCGCCAGTGTCCGTTATCTCCGCGATGCGGCTGATGGCTCTGCAGCAGCGCCTGCCAGAGATCTTCGGTCGAATCAAGAAACTGGAGGTGGAGATCGAAGAGTTGCGTGGGGATGAGTAGGTTTCCTCGCAAGACCGTCAGAGAGTGCACCGAGTTCGAAGGGAAGGGCCTGCACAGCGGCGAGCCGACCACTGCGACCGTCCACCCTGGAGAGTCGGGGATTGTGTTTTTCTCTGGCAAGACGCGCACTCCCGCAGTGCCAGAGAACGTCACCGACACATCTCGATGTACGCGCCTCGGCGAGATTTCGACGATCGAACACTTGATGAGCGCTTTCGCTGCGCTCGGTGTGACAGACGCAGAAGTCGAGGTGACGGGCGCCGAACTTCCTGCAATGGACGGTTGTGCATTGGCTTTCTTCGAGGGTCTCAAAAAATTAGGACTGCAGGAGATCGGTGAGCGTGAAGTTCCGCTGCCGTTCGAACGCGTCTTCCACGTCGATGGCGAGGTGAAGATCGCTGTCTCGTCCGGCCAGGGCCTATGGCGTTACGAGTTCGAGTGCGGCGACCGGTGGCCGGGCTCACAGCACTTTGAGTTCTCGTTCCCCGGCGACTATGGCGTCGAGGTCGCGCCAGCACGCACCTTCGCGTTCGAGGAGGAGATGGAGATGGTACGTGCCGCGGGGCTTGGCCGCGGTCTGGACGCGACGACCGCCTTCGTCATCGGTCGGACCGGCTATGTAAACGAAACTCGCTTTACTGACGAGCCCGCCCGGCACAAGTTGCTCGACCTCGTTGGTGACCTCTACCTTTCGGGAATACCGCCAGTGTTCCTCAACGTCGTGTCGACGCGATCGGGACACAGGCACAACGTTGCGGCAGCAGCGAAACTGCGACAGAGCGCCTAGTCGGTAGCGGGTGTCAGAAGGAACTTCTCGACTCGCCACTCCGAGAGCGCAGTCGAACGTCTCGCTGCGACGAAGTCGAGGCGCGCGTCCCCCTTAGAAAACTCCACGGTTCCAGCAAAACTCGCGTACTGCCAACTCTGGTCCGCGCGCGATCCGACCCAAGACCGAGTCGGATGCAGGTCGTGCAGCGCCTTGTAGTCTCCATACCGATCGAGCCATGACGAGAACGTCTCCTTCGTCAACGAGCCCTTGAGTGTCAGCGTTCCGAGGAAGTAAAGGTTCTTGAAGTCGCTTTCTCCAAGTACCTCTTGCGTCGTCTCGGCGACGAACGGCTGCGCCGACGCACGGATCGTCGCGTGTGCGCGGAAGTAGACGAACAGCAGCCCGGCCATCGGAAAACCGAAGAAGAACACCATGGCCAGGACGACCGCGAGCCTGCGACGCAACACGGCCCTATTATGCTGTCATCGCGCAATCCAGACGTGCCACACGACGGACTGGAAGAGCCATAGGCCCACGGCTAGCGCCCCTTTTACCAGCCAGGCCCGCCAGCCCTTGAGAGAGCCCGATGCAGACTTGAGGATCAGGTAACTCCCGAACACCTGCGCGCCGACGACGCCGACGTTGTTGATCGGCTGGAACGGGAGGTCTGAGAGCACATAGATGGAGTGCGTCGAAACGTGCACTGCGTACACAAGTTCGACCCAGCAAAGGACCATGCCGACGGCGGCGAGCACGATCATCGCAACTTCGGCGAACTTTGTAAAGCGCGTCATGAGCCACACTGCGGCGAACGCAAAGATCGCACCGTCGATGACGTTACCCACCAGGTGCATCTGTGGCACCCAAGGCGTGTCGAAGTAGTACGACAGTGCCGACTGCACCATCTGGCGCATCCTGTTGGTCTGGATGTTCGCAGCGAAGAGCAGGGTGCAGGCGCTGGCGACCAGCCAGTCAGCAAGTCCTGGACCGTCGTATGCGTGGCGGATGCGGAGCGCCATCGCTAGTCGCTCGGCATGGCCTCCGGCCTCTCGACGCCCTCGATCTCGACGTACTCGCCGCGGTGCGGCGCTGCGTGCGTCGCATGGATGACCTGTAGCACGTGTCGCGCGAGGGCGCCGCTGGCGCGGGGCTCCCTGCCTTCCTCCGCGGCTTGCACCAAGTCTCGCACGCCGAGCCCCCTCGAGTTCTGAGCATATGGTCGCGCGAGCGGGACCTCCTTCCAGTCGTCGTCACCCGCTGAGCGCAGGCGCACCTTGCCGTCGAACCCGTTCGGATCGGGAACCCCAAGCGTGCCTTTTGAGCCGTAGACCTCGATATGCGGCAGGGTGTGGTGCTTGACGTCGAAACTCGTTGTGAGTTGACCGACTGCTCCACCGGCGAACTCCATGACGGTGACCAAGTGCGTCGGCACTTTGACATCGATCTGCTCGCCGCGCTTTGGCTCACTGCCGATCGTGCGCGTCTCAAACGACTTCTTCTTTGCGCCGCACACGCGCGCCACTGGGCCGAGCAGCGCGACAAGTGCGGTCAGGTAGTACGGCCCCATGTCGAACAATGGCCCGCCGCCGAAGTCGTAATAGAACGCTGGGTCTGGGTGCCACCCTTCGTGCCCGGGGCACATCATGAATGCGTTGAAGGCAAGCGGTTCACCGATCGCGCCGTGGTCGATCAGTTCACGGCAGGTCTGGATGCCTGCGCCGAGGAACGTGTCAGGCGCGCAACCGACCAACAGCCCTCTGTCTGAGGAAGTGGCGAGCAGTTCGTCCGCCTCACGGACGTCGATGGTCAGCGGCTTTTCGTTGTAGACGTGCCTGCCCGCCTCCAGCGCGGCCTTCGCGACTGAGAAGTGGGAGGGCGGTGTAGTCAGATTGAGCACAACCTCGACGTCCGGATCGTCCAAGAGTCCCTTAAGGTCAGTCGCCTTTTTGACGCCGAACTCTTCTGCTCGTGCCTTCGCGCGTTCTGGCTTGATGTCGGCGACTGCGACCACTGCGGTCTCATCGAAACTGGACAGGTTTTGCAGATAGATCGGTGCGATGTTGCCGCACCCTACGACGCCGACGCCGACTTTGCGCATCGGCTCATTCTGACGCATGCGGGTGCGGTTCGGCCCCTTCGACTTATGCGGGCCCATCATAATGTGGGGACTTTGCCGTCGCTCTACGAAGTCCTGGGTGTCGACCCCAGAGCGCCCCTTGAAGACGTGCGCTCCGCCTATCGGACTCTGGCGCGCGAATACCACCCGGACGTCAATCCCGATCCGCGGGCGCACGAGCACATGGCCAAGATCAATGAGGCTTTCGAGGTCCTCGGCGACCCTGTGCGGCGGATGGAGTACGACACCAGCATCGGCAACAGCGTGTTCCTCGATCCCTCGGCCGACAGCACGGTGCGACGCCCGACCGCGGTCACGGCGACGCTGCTCTACCGCCACCGCGACCACAGATCGCCGGTGTACGGCGTCGGCTTTTCACCGAGGATGGGACGGCTCTTCTCGTGTTCGTTTGAGAACGAACTGATCGCGTGGAGCGAGGATCTGGAGCGAAGCGAGCACCAGTTGCGCCTCGACGGCGGAGCCGTGAGCGGGCTTACCGTGGTGGATGAAGGGAGGCTCGTCGCCGTAGGGAGCACGGAGCAGTCGGTCACGTGCTGGAACGTTCGTGGAAGAGAGGTGTCGATGTGGAGGCAGTCGCCGAGGGCGTGGGTCACGACCCTCGTCGCGTCGCCGGACGGTGCAAGCGTAGCGCTCGGGTCGGTCGACAACAAAGTGCGCGTGGTCTCCGCCGACCGCGGCCGCGACGTCTTCATCGGGCGGTCGCACACTGATTCCGTGACCGCTCTGGCTTGGTCGCGCGATTCTAGGACGCTGGCGACGGGTTCTGCGGATGCGAGCGTCAAACGATGGGACGCGCGTAGCGGCACAGAGCGCCAGACGCTACAGCCTGTCCGATCGACCGTCACCTCGATCGCGTTCAGCCCGGACGGCCGCTGGATCGCAGTCGCGGCCGTCGACCTCAGCATCCGGGTTTTTGATGTGCGTTCGGGGGCGCTCAAGCAGAAGTTCTTCGGCCATAGCAAACCGGTCGAGGCGCTCGCGTTCCATCCGCACAACTCGCTGCTCGCGAGCGGCAGCCGTGACGGCACGGTGGGACTGTGGAGCATCAAGTCAGGCATCGGCCATGGTCAGATCATGGCCTCGCACCAGTCGGTGGCCTGTCTGGCGTTCAATCCTAAGGGCGACAGGCTGGCGGCCGGCGGACTGGACAAGGTCTTGAGGATCTGGGCGCTTTCAGTGCCCGACTAGTTCGGATTGATCCACTCGGTGAGCATCGAGGGCGTGGCGCGGAACGGCCCCGTCGTGCGCGAGTCCACGATCTGTCGCTGGAGCAGCGGGACGATCTCTGAGAGCCTCTCGATAGTGTCGGTCGTCTCCAGAAGGCGCTGCTTTTCGATGTTCTCAAGTTTCAGCAGGTTTGCGACGATGAAACTCAGTGCCGTCGGGTCGGGTGGAAGTTCGACCTGCTGGATGTTGACGTCGTAGTGGCGGAACTCGACCCGGATGTACTCCTCGACGCACTCGCGTAGTCGATATGTGAGCGCATCGACTCGCGGAGTGTCCTCGACCTCCAGTTCGACGATCTGCTCGACCAGGCCGGTCAAGAACGGCTTTGACCCATAGTCCAGTCTGCGCACGCGGAACCGCCTCTGGCCCCTCACCCTGACCTCGATCTCTCCTTCGCCCAGGGTCTCTGTCCGATCGATCCTGACCTCCGTACCGACCAGATATGGGTCATCGCCCTCGGACTCCTTGCGAAGGACGATGCCGAAACCCTTGTCGTGCTGGACGCAGTACCGAACGAGGTCGACGTACTTCGGTTCCAAAACACGCATCTGTAATTGCGCGTATGGAAAGACGACGGTATCCAGCGGAAAGAGGGCTAACTCCTCCAGAGGGGTTGCCATTTCATGGATTATAGCGGCTGTAGCAGGGCTACCGGTTTTGTGCCCAAATCCCGGTCGGAGCCGACTGGCGGAAAGGTATCCTTTAGCCCTTGTTTGTGCGGCTGTTGCCGCCCGATGATGGATCGATACATGAGTGCGAAGGCGAACAGCGGCGAACTCCTCCGGAAAGAGATTGAAAAGCTCCAGGCTGAGATGGAGCGCCTCAAGAGGGAGAACGAAGATCTCAGGCGCAGTTCCGCGCACGGTGCGGTCGCTGAGGCCCCCGGGCTGGACTCGGGCGTCGAGGTTGCGCCGATCCAGGAAGGGGACGTCACGCTGCGCAGGCTCGTCCAGCGTATAGCGATGATCCTCCAGGCGGAGAAGATCGTCATCATGTTCTACGACCGGGAGGAGGGCGACCTCGTGGGCATACCGCCCGCCTACGGCGTGGACGAGGAGAGGCTCGCACACTTCAAGGTTCGTGCGACGCAGGGCATTTCTGGCCTCGTCTTCCGCGACGGCGAGCCGCAGATCTTCCACAACGCGCCTAGCGATCCGCGCACCAAGAAGGACCTTGTCTCGCTCCTGCACGTGGAGAACGGGATCACGGTGCCGCTGATCATCGAGAAGCGCGACGAGGAGAACCGCGTCGTCGAGCGCACAAAGATCGGTGTGCTCCACGCGTTCAACAAGCGCCACGGCGAGGACTTCAACGACGAGGACGTCCGGTTGCTCGAGCGCATGGCGCGCAACGTCGGCTCGATCATCGCCAACCTGCAACTTTACAAAGAGGTCGTCGAAGAGCGCGAGGAACTCCTGCAGACGTTCGAGTCCCTCACCTCGGGCCTCGTGCTGGTCTCGCCGGAAAAGCGCATCAGCCAGATCAACGCCAGCGCGCGCAACATCTTCAGCCTCGGCCAAGACGCAATCGGCAAGAACTACACCGACATCATCAGAGAGGAGAGCCTGCTCAAGTTTTTCGACCAAGGGTTGGAGAGCGAGGAGCCCGCGCCGCTCGAGTACACCATAAGTTTTGGCGGCGTCGAGCGCGTGCTCTCGGTGCAGGGCGCGCGGGTCATGAACGAGGAGGGCCGAAACCTAGGCTTCGTCGTGATCCTCAACGACGTGACTGACCAAAAGAACCTCGACCGCATGAAGTCGAGCTTCGTCGCGATGGCCTCGCACGAACTTCGCACTCCACTCACGGCCATCAAGGGCTTCGTCAGCACGCTGCTGATGGACGACACGTTCGAACTTGAGGACAGGCGCGAGTTCTATCAGATCATCGACCACGAGTGCGACCGCCTGACGCGGCTGATCAACGACTTGCTCAACACCGCGCGAATCGAGGCCAACGAGAGCCTCAAGCCGAACTACACGAGCGTCGCTCTCAAGGAACTGCTCGAAAAGTCCGTCGTGATCCAGAAGCAGGCGTCTCCGCGGCACAACGTCTATGCGAAGATCGAAGAGGACTTGCCGAACATCATCGGCGATGAGGACAAGATCGACCAGATTCTGACCAACCTCCTCAACAACGCCATCAAGTATTCGCCGGCTGGCGGGGACGTCGTCCTGCACGCGAAGAAGGACGGCGACTATGTCCTCATCGGGATCGAGGACCAAGGGATCGGCATCCCGAAGGACCACCTGTCCAAGGTGTTCGACAAGTTCCACCGCGTACACAACGAGGACAACCGCAAGATCTACGGCACCGGGCTCGGCCTGTTCCTAGTCAAGCACCTCGTCGATCAAGTGCACTTGGGCGAGATCTGGGCAGAGTCCGACATGGGCAAGGGCTCGACGTTCTGGTTCAAACTGCCGATCCACCTCGACATCGAGAAGGCCAAGGAGTTGAACGCATAGGCGTCCTCCAGGCGCTCGTCTTCGACTTTGACGGGCTGATCGTAGACACAGAGACCCCCGAGTACGAATCGTGGTGCGAAGAGTTCCGCGAGCACGGCGTCGAACTGCACATCGACGAGTGGATCAAGTGCGTCGGCGCGGGGCCTGACCAATGGGACGTCGTGGAGCACCTGCAGTCGCTCGTCGGCCCTCTCGACGCCGAGACGGTCCATCGCCGGAGAAGGGAGCGCTTCTTGCGGCTCTCGGAGAGCATGTGCGTCCTGCCGGGAGTGGAGGCGCTCTTGGAGCAGGCCGGACAGCGAGGCGTGCACTGCGCGATCGCGTCCAGTTCCAAGATCAAGTGGGTCGAGGGGTATCTCTCGCGCTTCGGTCTGGCGGACCGCTTTGCCACGGTCGTGACGCGCGACCAGGTCTCGCAGCCCAAGCCTGCGCCCGATCTCTACGAAGAGGCGTGCCGGAGGCTCGGCGCGGCGCCTGCGGCGTCGGTAGCACTGGAAGACTCGGCCAACGGCGTGAGGGCTGCTCGCGCGGCAGGGCTCGTTTGCGTCGCAGTACCCAACGCGATCACCAAACGCTTCGACCTCTCACACGCGAACCACGTCGCTTCCTCGCTCGCCGAAGTCGACCTGGAAAGCCTTGTGTCGCTATTGGAACGCTGAGAACTAGCCGAGTTTCGCCAGTTCGGACTTCAGCACGTTGATCGAGTCGATGTTCTCCGGGTCGACATCGTTGAGCGCTGCGAGATAGATCGAGACGAAGTCGCCGATGAAGGTCAGCGTCAGAAGCCGCGCGAGCAGCGAAGTCCCGCGCGCAGTTACGTCGGTGAACTGCACTTGGTCCGAGACGAGCCGCGCCGACACTTCGGCGCGCTTCTTCATCCGCGCGCTCTCGGAGCCGTCCTGTAGGAGCACGCCTGAAAAGCGCGATACGCCCTGCCCGCCCGCCTTGACCCATCCTAGGATCTCGTTGTGGCAGAGCTCCGGGTAACCGCCGACCAGCGCGAGGTTTTTGGCGTTCTCGTTGATCTGTCCCTTCCACCGGTTGGCGACGATCGCCTGCCAGGAGCCGAGCCCGTAAACGACCCCGAACGCCCCGTGCAAAGAGGCGGCGATCTGCTTGGCAGGGTTGTCGTCAAAGGGCCTTTGCGCGCCGTAGAGCGAGACGCACTCGTCGAGCAGACTGATGGCCGTCTCGTAGTCCTGCTCAGGAAGAAGGCCGAGCCGCTCGCAGGCGACGACGACCGGCAGAAAAAGGTAACCGAGCGCTGTCCTCGGCGGCTGGCCGCCCGGCACAGTGATCAGTCCGGCCGTTTTCTCAAGGGCCAGTTTGCCGCCGCTCGTCACGGCGACCACCGTGGCTCCCTTCGACTTTGCGTCTGCCGTGGCCGCAAGCGTCTCCTCAGTGTTGCCGGAGTAACTGACGGCAAAGACTAGCGAGCCAGGGCCACAGTACGAGGGCATCGAATAGTCGCGGTTGACCAGGAACGGCACACTGCCCGCTTCCTCGAAAAGCGCCCTGGTGAGGTCGCCGCCGGCCGCCGAGCCGCCGAGCCCGGTCAGCGCGACGAGGCCTGGCGTGGTCGCCAGGGAAGGAAGGTCGCCGACCTGGGCGAGCGAGACGGCCTGCCTGCACTGGGCAGGGAAGGCCTCGGTAAGCCGGAGCATGCCGGCAGGGTCGTTTCGCTCGACAAACGACCGATCGTCGAGCGGGTGCATCCCCTACTCGTCCGCAAACGGGTCGTACTCGTCGTCGGCGGGAGCCACGGAGACTGGCTCGGGCTGTCCGCCGCGGTCGCTGCCAGCGTCGTCGCGCGGCCTGTCGAGGCCCTGTACGGTGTCAGCGACGATCTCAACGACGTTGCGCTCCTGGCCGTCCTGCGTCGTGTATTTGCGCTGCTGGAGGCGGCCGTCGACGGCTATCAGCCGGCCCTTGGTCAGGTACTTCGCCACGAAATCGGCGGTCGAACCCCAGGCTGATATGTTGAAAAAGTTGGTGTTGTCCCGGTTGAACCGGTCGTCCACGGCCAGGCCAAAGTTGACGACCTGCTTGCCGGTGGTCGTGTTCCTCAGTTCGGGGTCGCGCGTCAGGCGGCCCACCAATACGACTCTGTTGATGCTCACTGCTATGCCTCTTTCAGGTAGATCCGGTGCCGGATCACGTCGTCGCTGATGCGCATCAGGCGGCTCAGTTCCTTGGGAACCTGCGTGTCGCACTTGAAGTCCATCAGGACGTAGTTGCCGTCAGTATGGCCCGCGATCTCGTACGCGAGTTTGCGCTTTTCCCACTTTCCTGCCGAATCGACCGTGCCGCCGTTCTTCTCGACGACCTCCTTGAACCTGTCCGAAATGGACTTGACTTCGGAGTCGGTCTTGTCCGGGGCGACGATATAGATTGCTTCGTACTGTCGTTCGTTCATGGCTCCCTCTGGACTATCTGGCACCGGAGACCGGGGCAGAGAGCGTTGAGCAGGGCTCAGGATACCAGGACCACCTGGCCCCAAAAGGACGAAAACGGGGGAACCTTGGTCGGCCAGAACCGGTATGTGACTTTGAGCCTAACGCATAGGAGCAGGTTCTTATGAAGACATCGCACAAGATTTGGATCGGCACGGGCGCGCTCGCCCTCGCCGTCATCGGTACCGGGGCGACCCTCGCCGCACAGAGCCGCGGCGACGTCCACTCGCTCCTCAAGGGCGTCGGGGCGGACTCGCCCACGGAGACCTACGGGTCAGAGAACATCTGCCAGGACTCGACGGACTGGCAGCTCGCATTTGCGGCCCAGGACGCGGCCAAGGATGCTGCCGACAAGGACGACACGAACTTCGCGTGGGTCCAGGACGACGTTCAGTCGATCTTGGACGCGGTCATGCAGACCCTCCAGGAGGAGGGCGTGTTCTCGGACAAAAAGATGACCGACGAGCAGAAGGCCGAACTCAAAGCCAAGCTCAAAGCGCGTCTCGGAAAACTGCACACCGGCATGATGTACAGGTTCGGCTCAAAGACCTTCAAGGGCTTCGATCCTGACACGTTCAAAGGGTTCGGCAACGGGAAGGATTTCACCTGGCACAACGACACCCAGATGACCGAGGAGCAGCGTAAGGCGTTCGAGGAGTCGATGAAGGCGCTGAAGGAGAGCCTGAAGAACCTCCCGCACGGCCACGACTTCGCCGTTCCGCCCATGGGCAACTACAAGATGTCCGACGAGCAGCGCAAGGCGTTCGAGGAAGAGATGAAGGCGTACTCAGAGTCGATGAAGGCTCTCCGCGAGAGCCTCAAGGATCTCCCGAACGGCCACGACTTCGCCGTCCCGCCGAAGGGCGACTACAAAATGACGGACGAGCAGCGCAAGGCGTTCGAAGAGTCGATGAAGGCTCTGAAGGAAAGCCTAAAGAACCTCCCGAGCGGAAACGACTTCGCCGTCCCCAAGATGGGCGACTACAAGATGTCCGACGAGCAGCGAAAGGCGCTCGAGGAGTCGATGAAGGAGTACTCGAAGTCGATGAAGGATCTGCAGGAGAAAATGAAGACCTTCAACAAGAAGGAGTTCGACGAGCAGATGAAGGGTCTCCACCTCAAACTGGAGAACATCGGCAAGTTCATGAAGAGCCTGACCCCTGAACAGAAGAAGCTGGCTGACAAGCAGGGCTATCTAAAGCCTAGCGACCTGACCAAGGAGCAACGCGATCTTCTCGGAATCGGCAATGACGAAGAGTTCAAGGGCTCGATCAAGTTTGTCGTAGACGACAAAGTCTTCACGATTCGCTCAGGCGACAAGTCCGACGGCTCAAGCACTACGCGAAGCGGCGTTATTACAGCCTGACCATAAGCAAGCACACGGGGCGCGCGGCAGCGCGCCCCTACTTCTATTAAGATCGCCCTATTCCAGCAGCGTCCCGTTGACCGACAGACGGAACTCGTAGCCGAAGAGGGAGGCTGCGCGACGGCACATCACCATGCGGCTGAGAAAGATCTCGAAGTACTCCATCACGCTGGCGAACTCGGTGTCGATCTCCAGAGTCAGTGTGATGGTCTTGGACTTGTTGTCCATCTCGACGCGGCTCTTCTGTACCGCGTAGTTGACGCGGTCGTGGATGTCGAACGTCTCCAGTACAGGGTTCTGCACGCGCGAGTAGTGGACGTCGCTCTTGTCGGCGATAATGAGCGCCGCTGACATGTAACTGACTGGCGTGCCCGCGAGTTCCTCATGGTTTCCGATCGCTCCTAGGATAGGTGCTATCTCCTCGGTCGGCATTCCCATCTCGGTGAGGAGGTCGTAGGAGATGTTTGCGCCCGAGATCGGGTGATCGATCCGGTTGATGACGTTGCCGATGTCGTGCAGGTAGCCAGCGATCATGCCAAGTTCGATTTCGCGCTGCGGCATGTCCAGGTTTTCCATGATGTAGCGCGTGATGCTGCTGACGATGCCGACGTGCCTGTGGCCGTGCTCGGTGTAGCCCATTGCGAGCATGACTTCGTTCGCGCCGTTGATCAGAGCGACCACCTTGGGATTGGCCTTGACGTCCTTGATCAGGACCGACGGTTTTGCGCTCTTGTTCATTTGATCACAAGTATAGGTCAGGGCTGGACGTAGGGGTGGACGGTGCCCTTTTCGACCCGGTCGAGCCAATACCTGAGACCGTAGGGCCCGTCATACGCCTGGATGCGCGGGAGGGCGTAGCGGTTGCGCTTAGGGTCGTTCGGTGAGGGGGCGGGCCCGGCTCCGACCATTAGTGCGGCCTCGTGCGTGTATGTCTTGCCTTTGTATTCAAAAGACTTGAGCAAATCGCGGTTCTTCGGGCGGACTCCGAACGGCAGGCACAGGATGCGAGGGTTCTTCACCCCGAGGTTGCGCAGGTAGTCCTGCATCCCGGCAAGTTCCTTCTCGACACCTTCGTCCGTGAGTTTGGAGAGGTTCGGATGCGTCATCGTGTGCGAGTCCACTTCGCATCCCCAAGCGAGCAGTTGAGCGACCTTTTTCTTGCCGTCCCTGTCGAACGGGCCGTTGGCGTTGACGAAGAACGAGCCCTTGACGGGGAAGTCGGGGTGAGCCTTGGCGAACTGCTGCCAGATCCCGACGGCGCAGTCTGGGTCGATCGAGCCGTCCGGCAGGTAGCGGAACTGGTTCTCAGGCGAGTCGTCCCATGTCATCGCGACGGGCGAGGCGCCGGGAGCGAGATCCATCTTGTTGTCGATGTACTCGCCGACGGTGACCGGTCTGAACCCCATATCGTAGAGCCGCTGCAGGTCCTTCTTGAAGTTGTCGACCGAGCGCACGAAACTCCCCTCATTGGGCAGTATGCGATGGTACATCGCGATGAAGACGACGCCGTCCGTATTGGCTGGCCTGTCGCTGACTCGCTCCTTCTTCTTGGGCACCTCGGGGATCGTCTTGGGAGGTGCCGAGACCTTCTCGGCCGACAGAGGGCGCTGGGGCGTAGAACACCCGACTGCGAGGGCCAACAGGACGGCAATGACGGGTGCGCGCATGGAAGTGCCTGACGCTAAGAGTATTCCATGCGCCCCGCGGGTCGCGGACTAGAAACTGGGCGGATAGTATCGGAACACGAGGAGCGAGTCCTTGTCGCTCTTGCGTCCGTCGAGTTTCAGATAAGCGCCGTTCGCCCCGATCTGCCAGCCCCAGTCGGGCGTCGCGCCGATCGGCACGAAGACAGACTCGCTGTTGTACTTGACGCTCAGTCGGAACTGCTCCAGCGCGGGGGTCTGGCCCAGGTCGCGGACCCGGTACGCGATGAGCCTCTCTTCCCGGTCGACCCCGCTCTTGCCGACCGGTACAGTGAACTTGAGCCGCAGAGAGTGGGTCGCGTTCTTCTTCATCGCCAGTTTGTATCTAAGCGTGTAGTGCCCCGCGTCGGTGCTCTCAGGTGTGCGCACGACGATTTGCGGATCAGGCAACGGTTGGTCGCTCCACTTGCCCTCGACCTTAATGGCAGAGCCGAAGCCCGAACGGTACGAGCCGAAGTCTACGTCCAGATTCACTTCGCCCTCAGTGGCCGACGTGTTCTTATAGAGCGTGAGGCTCTCGAACGTGACCGTATCCTTGGTCAGCGTGGCAGTAGAGGCGTGGATCGTAACGACCGGAGTGACGCCGGAGCCTTCGGCGGGCGTAAGGACCGGCATGGCCGGATAGACCGCCTCTGCGTCCTGTGGGAGTCCGGCAGGAGCCTGCTGCTGGAGCGTTGCGAGTGTGAGTGCGAGCGCGATCATCGTCTTCCTCAACGTTATTGTGCGCGATCAGTTACGCGTCTGCGCCAATACGCCCATCATCTCGATGGCCGCCAGCGCGGCCTCCCGCCCCTTGTTTCCCATCTTCATGCCGGCCCTTTCGATGGCCTGCTCTTGGTTCTCCGGCGTTAGGATGCCCCATGCGATCGGCGTGCGTTTTTCGACCTGCATCCACATCAGCGCGCTGCTCACGTCGCTCGCCAGCATTTCTGCGTGGGCCGTCGCGCCTTGGAGGATCGTCCCCAGCGCGATCACAGCGTCCACCCCCTCCTCCTCGATCAGCGCCAGCGCCGGGACCGGCCCCTCCCAGGTTCCCGGAACTTTGACGACCTCCACCTCCGGGTCGCCGTGCTTCCTGAGTTCGTCCAGCGCACCCTCTAGTAGCATCTGGTTGACGTACTCGTTCCACCGGCATACGACGATGCCGACCTTCTTCCCGCTCGCGTCCATAGTGGACCTGGATTCCGCCATCCGAAGCACCATTATGGCTTTCAGGGCCCTAGCGGGAAGGGTCAGCGTCTAAGAGCCAGGAGCAGGCCGTCGCGGATCGGCACGACCGTCGTCGCCCAGTCCTCGCTTGAAGCCATGCGCGAGTTGAACGCCATGATCGCCTTCGTCTGGTCGCTGTCGTCGCCTTCAAGCACCCTTCCCGACCACACGACGTTGTCCGTGATGAACGCGCCCCCCTTTCGCAGTCGCGCCGTAACGGGCTCGATCGTTTCCGGGTACGCCTGTTTGTCGATGTCGTTGAAAACCAGGTCGAAGGGGCCCTCGTGCTGTTTGAAGGCGGCTACCGCCTCGCCGACCGTGTAGTCGATCATTGTCTTCGCCTTCGCTCCCGAGTCGGTCGCCGGGTAGCCAAGCGCCGCAAGGTGCTGCCGCGCCATCTTGGAGAGATCCTCGTCCCAGACGACGTGGTGTACGACCCCACCCCCGTTCTCATCGACCGCCCTCGCGAACCAAGCGGTCGAATAGCCATACCCCGAACCGAGTTCGAACACGCTTCGCGCACCGACCATCCGGGCGACCATGTAGCAGAACATCCCGGATGCCGGGCCGACGATCGGAAACCCCTTCTCAGCCGCGTAGGCTTCCATCTTCTGCAGTTCGTGGTGCCGTTCCGGCACGAGCGAGTCGAGGTAAGGCTCAAGGGAGGAGAAGGAAAACTCTGGCATGGTAGGAGGTTACCGGAGCGTCAGTCGGATGCCGAGCGCTGTGTGTGTGCATCCGATCCCGCGCGACTTATTCCCCTCCCTCCGAGACGCACTGCCGAGCCGGTTCGTAGTACAATCAACGAAGAGCCTCGCCCGCCACTCCATGCACCCGTTCCAGCCCGTCGCCGATCCCCTCGCCATGCCCGTGGGTGCGCTTGCCGCGCACAACGATCCGGTGCAGGTCGGTGCTTCGGTCCGGGCCGCCGCCCACGCCCTGGCCGATTCCGGCCTGACCGCCTTGCCCGTCGCAAGGGGGAGGACGGTCGCGGGGATCATCGACGAGAACACTCTCCATCGGGCCCTCTCCCTGGGCATCGACCCCGACTCGCCGATTGAGCGAGTAATGGACAACGACCCCGTCGTGCTACAGCAGAGTGCGACCGGCGCCGAGGCACTTCGGCTGTTCGAGACTTCTGGCCGCCGGGCTGCGGTCGTCGTCGACGAGGCTCTCGAGGTCGTCGGCGTCCTGACCCCTTCGCGCCTTTTTCACAGACCGACCCTCCGATACCGGCCGCAGATCGTCGGCGGACTTGCCACCCCGTTCGGCGTCTATCTGACGAACGGCGTCGTCACGGGAGGGCCACGCGGGGTCGCTCTTGCTGCGGCTGGCGCCTACCTGTTCGGCATCGTCCTCGTGGCTTCGCTCGTGGTTACCGCGCTCGTGCAACTCGCCCACCTCGACCACAACAACGAGACCGTAGGCACGTTGATGAGCGTCGCCTCGACTGCACTGTTCCTAGTCGGGCTCCGGCTGGCTCCGCTCTCAGGCACGCACGGCGCAGAGCACATGGTCGTGCACGCCATCGAGCGCGGCGAGCCGCTCGTCCCGGAGGTCGTGCGCCGCATGCCCCGCGTACACCCGCGCTGTGGCACCAACCTGGCCGCGGGAGCGATGCTCTTCATCGGGTTCTTCGAGTGGCAGTGGACGCGTTATGACGACGTCAGGGCGCTCGTAGCCGCGCTGATTACGCTCTTTCTCTGGCAGCCGGTCGGCAACCTGCTCCAATACCTCTTCACAACCAAGACCCCGAACGACGAACAACTCGAAAGCGGCATCAAGGCGGGGAAGGAGCTCCTTGCAGCCTCGGCTGCCGCGCCCCGCCTCAGGGCGAACCTGTTGCGGCGCATCGTCTCGGGCGGGATCATCCACGTCATGATCGGGGCTGCGCTCGCCAGCCTGATCGCAACGAGCGTCCTAAACCTCCTGCACCTGCCTGAGGCCTGGCGGGTACTATTGTAGGCCCCAAGAGGTCGTTGCGTTGGTTATCGCCTATAAGATCATCACTGGACTGTCCTTCTTCCTGGCGTTCTTCTTCGTGCTGCTCGTCGTCATCACGAGCAAGGGAGACGCGATGTCGGGCGGATCGACTGGTGTCCGTACGAGTTTCAAGGGCAAGGCGAGTTTCGAGGACAAACTCTTTGTCCTCACCGCGTCGCTCGGTGCCGTGTTCTTGGTGCTGATGATCGTGCTGGACGTCCTCGCGGGCCGAGCGTTCCCGACCTAGCACGGGAGGCAAGGGTGCCGGACATCACCCTGGTCCATACCAACGACCTGCACGGAAAACTCACGCAAGAAAAGGCCGCCTATCTCGGTCGCGTGCGTGAGAAGGCCGACTTCTACTTCGACACCGGCGACCTCGTCCGCGCAGGAAACCTTGCCGTCCCGGTCCGCCCCGACGCTGCCTGGCCGCTGCTCGCATCGCTGGATTGCAGCGCGATGGTGCCTGGCAACAGGGAGTCTCATCCGCTCAAGAAGGGCGTGAACGCAAAGTTCCAAGGCTGTGAGACGACGGTCGTCTGCGCCAATTGGAAGGACAAGAAGGGCAAGCGTCCGTTTCCTGACCACGCGGATTTTGAGACAAAGCGGATCCACATTGCCGTCTTTGGTGTGATGGTGCCGATGGTCACGGAGCGCATGGCGACCCAGGCCGCCAGTCAGTACCTTTGGGATCAGCCGGTCGAGGTAGGCGCCGCCCTCGGCGCAAGGCTAAAGAAGAAGGCGGACTTCGTCATCGCCCTGACGCACATCGGGCTCAGCCACGACAGAAGGCTCGCACAAGAGTGCGCCGACATCGATCTGATCCTCGGCGGACATTCGCACAACGTACTGGAACAGCCGGAGGTCGTCAACGGCGTGCCCATCTGTCAGGGAGGCTCGCACGCGCGGTTCATCGGTCGATATACGCTCCGGACCGGGAAGGGGCTGATCAAAGCGGAGTTGCTGCCATGGCCCTGATCTCTTGCACCGGGCTCGGGCGACGCTTCGGCCCTCGATGGATCGTGCGAGGTGTGGAGATCGAAGTCTCGCAGGGTCAAGTCCTGTGCGTGCTCGGGAGCAACGGCAGCGGCAAGTCGACCCTGTTGCGCATGCTCGCGGGGCTGCTCTCGCCGACCGAAGGGAAGGTGGAGCGAACTGGGACGCTCGGCTATTCCGCGATCGACCTCGCCGTGTGGCCGCAACTGTCTGCGCGCGAACACCTGGATCTTGCAGGTGAATTGCGAGGTAAGAGCACGGACACCGTCGCACTCCTCGAGCACGTCGGTCTCAAGGACGCGGTCGACCAACCGGCAGGTGAGTTCAGCACGGGGATGCGCGGACGCCTGAAACTTGCGCTCGCAATTCAACACTCTCCGCAGATCCTGCTCCTCGATGAGCCTTCTGCTGCGCTCGACGGCGCAGGGCGCACGCTCGTCGAACAGATCGTCGACGAACAAAAGCAGCGATGTGCGGTCGTCATCGCGACCAACGACCCGATCGATAGGAGGCTTGCGACGCATGAACTCGACTTGGATTAGCCAGGTGCGCGCACTGCTCACCAAGGAGCTGCGCACGGAACTGCGTTCGAAGCACGGCCTCTTCACCGCGGGCCTCTTTGGGTTCCTCGCAGTCGTGACGATCGTTTTCGCGAGCATCGCCGACAAGCCGTCGCCCGGTCTTGCCGCCGCGCTGCTCGTCGTCGCGCTTGTCTTCTCGGCGGTCGTCACGGTGCCGCGCACGCTCATTGTCGAGGACGAGCAGAACACGTTCCCGCTCCTGATGCTGATCGCCGATCCGTCGGCCGCGTACTTTGGCAAACTCTTTGCGAACGGTATGCAAATGCTTGCTGCGTCCGCCGTGCTCGGTACGGTGTTCGTCGTGATGGCCGATGTCGTGGTGCAACGCCCGTGGATGTTCGTCCTCGGGCTGTTCTTCCTCTCGCTCGCATTAGCCGGCGGCACGAGTTTTTGTGGAGCGCTCGTCCTTGGCGCGAGCAACCGATGGCTTCTGGCCGGAGCGGTCGCCTTGCCGTTGCTCGTCCCGGTCGTGTTCTTGGGCGTCGTCGCGCTACGGTGCGGTCTGGGCGCAGGCACGGTCGAGGGTGGCGTCGAGGGGCTCGTCGCGCTTGCGGGCTACGCGCTCGTCTGTTTCGCCGCGGCCCCACAACTCGTCGGCGCAGTCTGGCGTGCCTGACTATTGGTTCTCGCGCGCGACAAGCGGGTAAACCCGCAGAATGCTCACGCGCCGAGAGTTCATCGAGTCCGCGGCCATCGTCGCCGCGTTCCACAACAGTAGCCTCGATATCGTCGAAAAAGCGATCAAGTGGGTGGACAACGACCCGCAGCAGGCTGCGCAGGACGAGGACTTCTGGTCACAGGTGCAGGCCGCCTTTACCCAGGACCGCAACCTGATCAACTTTAACAACGGTGGCGTGTGCCCATCGCCTCGCATCGTGCTCGAGGCGCTCGAAAGACAGCTTGAGTACTCAAACCAGGCGCCCGCCTACCACATGTGGCGTCACCTGGAACCGGAGGTCGAGCGCGTGCGGACGCGTTTGGCAAAGACCTTCGGCTGCGACCGCGAAGAGATGGCGATCACGCGCAACGCGAGCGAGGCGCTGCTCATTGCGATCAACGGCATTGACCTGCAGCAGGGCGACGAGGTTCTTACGACCGACCAGGACTACCCGCGCATGATCAACGGCTTCAAACAGCGCGTTAGGAGGGAGGGCATCAAGATGGTGCAGGTCTCGTTCCCCAACGTACCGAACTCGAAACAGGAACTCGTCGACGCGATCGAGGGCGGCATCACGGACAAGACGAAAGTCATCCTCATCTGCCACGTCATCAACCTCACTGGGCAGATTTGGCCCGTCAGGGACGTCGTGGAACTTGGACGTAAGCGCGGTATCCCCGTCATCGTGGACGGCGCTCACGCGTTCGCACAGTTCCCGTTCGACCGTGACGGTCTGGACTGTGACTACTACGGCACGTCGCTTCACAAGTGGCTCATGGCGCCGATCGGCACGGGCTTCCTTTATGTACGCAAGAAGAACATCGAGCCGCTATGGCCGCTCATGGCCGACAACGACGGCCAGCACGACAACATCAGAAAGTTCGAGGAGATCGGCACTCACCCCGCTGCGAACCACAACGCGATCGCGGAAGCCCTGACGTTCCACGAGATGATCGGCGTCGCACGCAAGGCAGAGCGGCTGCGCTACCTGCGCTCCGTCTGGGTCGACAAGATTCGCGGCGAGAAGAACGTCCGCTTCAACACGAACCTCCTGCCCGAGCACTCGTGCGGCCTGACCAACGTGGAGATCGTCGGGATCGAGCCGGGCAAACTCGCGGGCTGGCTGTTGAACGAGTACGGCATCCTCGTCACCACCATAGGCCACAAGCAGTTCCAGGGAATCCGGGTCACGCCGAACGTCTACTCGACGCTTTCAGAGGTCCGCCTCTTCGGCGACGCAATGCTCCGGGCCTGCCGCGAAGGCATCGCCTAGGGGCCAAGGGCCCCGCAACCTTGCGGGCATTACGACTCGTAGTATGCTCAGCCATGCTTTCCGCTCTGATGCTCTTCACGGCGGTCGCTGCCCCGGCGCAGCCCCCGCTCTTCTTTCAGCACCCGACGGTCAACGCCACGTCGGTCTGCTTCGCCTTTGCGGGCGACCTGTGGGACGTCCCACGTTCGGGCGGCGACGCCCGCCGGCTCACCTCGAGCCCAGGACAGGAGTCCTCGCCCTACTACTCGCCCGACGGCAAGTCGATCGCGTTCAGCGCGCAGTACGAAGGAAACACCGACGTCTACGTCATGCCTGCCGAGGGCGGGATTCCCAAGCGGCTGACGTTCAACCCGGCCAGTGACACCGTCGAGGGTTGGACGCCGGATGGCAAGAGCGTGCTTTTTGCCTCGACGATGGAAGGCCTTCCGTTCGTGCCGCGCCTCTTCACGGTGTCGGTCACAGGCGGTCAGGCGGTCGGTCTCCCGTTTCCGACGGGAACGATGGGCAGTTTCTCGCCCGACGGAAAGCAGATCGCTTACGTCCCGTATCTCCAGTTTGAGAAGGCCTGGAAGCGATACCGCGGTGGTGAGGCCTACCCTGTATGGGTGCTCAACCTCGCCGACTCCAGTTGGAAGGAGGTTCCGCGCAAAGGATGGAACGACAAGGATCCACTATGGATTGGAAACCGGCTCTACTACCTCTCTGACCAGGACGGCAAGTTCGACCTCTGGGCGAGCAGCACGGACGGCGGCTCGCGACTGCCGGCGATGGCGTGATCGCGCTTGCAGAGCCGGGAACGATCAGCCTCTACGACACTAAGAGCGGGAAGACGAGCGACGTCCCGGTGACCGTGCGCGGAGACTTCGCCGAAGTGCGTGAAAAGTACGTGTCACTGGCCGACGGGATCATGGAGGCGGACGTCTCCCCGAACGGCAAACGGGCGGTCTTCTCCTCGCGGGGCGAGATCGTGACCGTGCCG
>OBLQ010000040.1_pt1 | contig 37880 bp, 38 predicted proteins | sample 1519881 | NCBI WGS metagenome assembly OBLQ01 (sample SAMN01911456, study PRJEB22533) | soil metagenome | biome: Soil | place: Malaysia | collected 2012-04-30 | depth DG_metagenome m | reverse complement strand
AGCCGCTCCAGACCGGCATCAAGGCCATCGACGCGATGATCCCGATCGGCCGCGGCCAGCGCGAGCTCATCATCGGCGACCGCCAGACCGGCAAGACTGCCATCTGCATCGACACGATCATCAACCAGAAGTCCACGCACGAGCCGGGCGGGTCTCCGGTCTACTGCATCTACGTCGCGATCGGGCAGAAGATGTCGAACGTCGCGCGCGTCGTCGAGACGCTGCGCGAGCACGGCGCGCTCGAGTACACGACCATCGTCGCCTCTTCGGCCTCCGACTCGAACGCCATGCAGTACCTCGCACCGTTCTGCGGCGCCGCGATCGGCGAGTACTTCCGCGACAACGGCATGCACGCTCTGGTCATCTACGACGACCTTTCTAAGCACGCGCAGGCGTATCGCGCGACCTCGCTCCTGCTCCGCAGGCCTCCGGGACGTGAGGCGTACCCAGGCGACGTCTTCTACCTTCACTCGCGCCTGCTGGAGCGCGCCGCCAAACTTTCGGACAAAAAGGGCGGCGGCTCACTGACGGCACTGCCGATCATCGAGACGCAGGCGGGCGACGTCTCGGCGTACATCCCCACCAACGTCATCTCGATCACCGACGGCCAGATCTACCTTGAGCCCGACCTGTTCTTCGCCGGCATCCGCCCTGCGATCAACGTCGGTATCTCGGTCAGCCGTGTCGGTGGCAACGCCCAGGTGAAAGCGATGAAGTCCGTCGCCGGACGCCTGAAACTCGAGATGGCGCAGTACAACGAAGTCAAGGCGTTCGCGCAGTTCGCAAGCGACCTCGACCGTGCGACTCAAAACCAGTTGAAGCGCGGCCAGCGGCTGACGGAACTGCTCAAGCAGGACCTCGTCTCCCCTGTCGACGTGGTGAACCAGATTATCGCGGTCTTCGCTGGAACGGGCGGTTTCCTCGACGAGATCGAGAACGACCAGGTGCACGACTATGAGAGCGGGCTCATCGCCTACGTCCACGACAAGTATCCAGACACCGTCGAGACGCTGCGGAGTTCGCTCAAGATGGACGACGCGATCGAGACAACGCTCAAGAAGGCGTACCGCGAGTACACCGACCAGTTCAAGGCCCAGTCCGCGTAACAAGAAATGGCGACGCTCAAGCAGATCAGACAGCGCATACGCACTGCGAAGAACATCCAGCAGATCACGCGTGCGATGAAACTGGTCGCGGCTGCGCGCCTGACCAAGGCCAAGACCCGTGTCGAAGAAGCCCGCCCCTACAGCGAGAAGATGCGCGAGTTCATCGGCAGCATCGGCGCGGGCGGCGACCTGCCTGACAACCCGCTGCTCGCCCGTCGGCCCGTCAAGAAGGCGTGTTTGGTGCTGATGACCGCCGAGCGGGGACTCTGCGGTTCGTTCAACACCAACCTGCTCAAGAAGGCGGGATCGTTCTTCGATGAGCAGGAGGTCGAGACCTCGATGATAGGCGTCGGCAAGAAGGGTGCCGCGTTCTTCCGCAAGCGCGACATCGACGTCGTCAAGGAGATCAACCTCCCCACGGCGGGGCCAGAACTCAGCCACGCCGTCGAACTGACCAAGACCGTGCGCGAAATGTTCGTGGAAGGCGAGGCCGACGCGATCTACGTGCTCTACAGCAAGTTTTATTCGCCGATCCGCCAGGAGCCGACGGTCGTGCAGGTGCTACCGATCGAGCCGCCGACGGGAGAAGGCGACGCGAAGGCGTACGAGTTCGAGCCGGAGCCCGAAGCGCTGCTCGACCTGCTACTGCCCAAGTACCTTTTGACCGTGATCCTCCAGGCGATGCTGGAATCCTCGGCAAGTGAGCACGGCGCACGCATGACTGCAATGACCAGCGCGACCGACAACGCCGGCAAGATGATCGACAACCTGACGCTGACCGCCAACCGCGCTCGCCAGGCCGGGATCACCAAGGAGATCCTCGAGATCGTCGGCGGCGCCGAGGCGCTGAAGGCGTAGCACTACGCTTGTGGTGCAGGCGTCCCGCCTGCGCCCCTCAAGATCCTGGCTTGGGCCTCACAGCGTCCCTCAGTCGAAACGTCAGAAAGTACGTTGCTGCACACTTCTCCAAGTGAGGGAGTTCGCCCCTCGATCGAATCCTTGCAAACGGAGTCTTGCGCGGGTCGATCCAACCGGTCAGGGGGTCTACTGTCCTGCTCGGATGGGCCGATCCATACAGCCAGTCCGAGGCCGTCGCGCACTGCCCCGATTTGACAGGGTTCTGCTCCGTGTACTCGCAAAACCAGGCGAACTGTTCAGCAGTCCGAATGACGTGGTCAAACGACTCGCGCTCCCACACGGTTCCTGTGGTGGACAGCATGGCATTGATCTTGTGCGCCGTATAACTCTTGATCGAGTGTGTGTATTGGGGAAGGCTAACTCCTCCCATGAGTGAGGCGACGATGTGGACGTGGTTGGGCATGACGCACCATGCATGCAGGAGCTGCCTCTCGCCGCGACCGAAGTTGATCGCCTCCGAGACGGCTTCGGCCACTTCGGGGTTAGCAAGGATGCAAGAGCCCACTGTGATACCGGGTTCTTGTGAATCCAGGGCACGGACGGCCCGGTCGAACGCTGGATCTCCGTCTTCTTTCGTCACGCCGGCATTCTACACAACAGACAACAAGAGAACAGCAGGTGCAGGCCTGTATAGGCTGCAAGTTGCAAGCCAAAAGAGGCAGTCAGGTGCAGGCGAGACGCCTGCACCACAATATGGACGGTCGTTGATCCGGGCCGCAGCCTAGAGAACTTCGCCAGCAAGAATCTTGGCGATCTTGGTGCCGTCGATATTGCCGCCTGAGACGATGCACACGACCTTCCCATGTCCAGCCCTCCCTGCCATCGCCGCCGCGACGGACGCGGCGCCCGCCCCTTCAGCCACGACCCTGTTGCGCTCGACTATGAACCGAATTGCATCGGCTATCTCCTTGACCGAGACGACGAGCGAGCCGTCCAAGATCGTGCTTGCCAGCCCCCACATCTCAGGCAGGACGCTCTTGCCTCCGATGCCGTCTACGAAAGTCGCCTTGTATTCGACCTCGACGGGCTTGCCTTTCGCCAACGAAGCCGCCAGCGGCGCTGCGGTCTCCACCTCGGCCGCGAACACCTTGGTGTCGGGCTTGAGCGCCTTGATCGCCGAGGCGATGCCACAACTCAGCCCTCCGCCGCCGTAGGGCACGATCACTGCATCCACGTCCGGCAAATCCTCCAAGATTTCAAGGCCGATGGTTCCGTTGCCCGCCATAACGGCGTTGTCCGACACTGGATGGATGAACTTCCCTTCCATCCCCTCGAGGTGGTGCTCGACGATCACCTGCCACCAGCGGTCGAAAGGCACCTTGATGACGGAAGCTCCGAGCCGTTCAATGGCGTCCAGTTTGGTCGCTGGCGCGTGGTCGGGCACGACGACGCGAGCAGGAATCCCGAACTCGCGCGCAACCCAGGCGACGCCCTGCGCCATGTTGCCTGCGCTTGCAGTGTAGACGCCATTTGCGAGTTCCTCCCTCGGGACGCTCAGCATGGCGTTGGCAGCGCCGCGAATCTTGAAACAGCCGACGGGTTGGAGGTTCTCCAGTTTCAGATAGATATCTGAGCCTTGGACAGGAACGAGCGGAGTGCGCAGCGCAATGCCCTGGAGCCGCTTCTGGGCGGCACGTATCTCTTCGATAGGGACAGGTTTACGAGGATTCATGTCTCGCGCCCCCCAGTTCGAGCGATACGCCCGCGCCCTGGTCGATCGCCGCACGGTAGATGTGGTGCGCCGCCGCGAGGTCCTCGACCGCGACGCCGAGGCTCTTGAAGACCGTGACCTCTTCCTCTGAGGTCCTACCCCGCGCTTTGCCTGCCAAGACCTCGCCGAGTTCGGCACGGACGTGCTCGTCGCCGAAGGCGCCCTCTTGCTTAGGGATCAGGAAGTCGCCCGCCTCGTTGAACGCCGATTCGCGACAGTCCACGATAAACCGTGAGCGAGCGACGAGCGCCGTGTCGAGTTCGCGCGCGCTCTTCACGCACGCTCCCACGGCGTTGATGTGAGCGCCGGGGCTCACCCAGTCTCCTAGCACGACCGGCTCCTTCGAGCCGGTCACTGTGCAAATGATGTCAGCGCCTTCCACGGCCTCTTGAGCCGTCCCCGCGACCTCGACCTCGATGATCGTGCGCGCCCACTCGGCGAACCTACGTGCGTTCTCGGCGCTTCGGCTCCAGACCCGGACACGGCGCAGGTCTCGCACCTCGGCCATCGCCTGCAGGTGCGAGCGTGCCTGCGTCCCGGAACCGATGATTGCCAGGTCGCCCGCGTCCTCTCGCGCGAGAACCCTGGTCGCAGCCCCACTGGCGGCGGCTGTGCGGATCGTGGTGATCTCGCCGCCGTCCATGACCGCCATCGGCGCGCCGTACTTTGCGTCGAAGAGCATCACCGCGCCCTGGTGCGACTCGTACTCCGTGCCCTCGTTGCTTGGAAAGACGGTGACGACCTTGATGCCGAAGAGTTCTGGGCTGCCCAGGTACGCGGGCATCAGCCCGAGGCCGCCCCGCTTGTCGGGGTGCCACACGATGGAGCGAAGCGGCATGACGGCCTTTCCTGCTGAAAAGGTCTTGAGAACTTCCGCCATCGCATCGATGCACTCGTCCATCGGCAGGAGACGGACGACTTCCTTGTGGTCGATGTGGAGCACTTTCATTGCAGAATCTCGGTCAGTAGGTCGGCGTCCAGGTTTCCTCCGGACACGATGCACACTGTCTTGCCGCGCTCTACACGCGGCGTGGCGAGGGCGGCGGCCAGAGCGAGCGCGCCCGCCGGCTCGACGATCAGTTTCTGCACGAGGCAGAGCGTGCGGACGGTCTCGCGCACGGTCTCCTCGCTGACGAGCACGACCTTCTCCACGAGGGAACTAAGCAGCGGGTACATCTCATCGGTGATGTACGGCACCGCGACGCCGTCGCAGATCGTCTTGCACTCGACCGACGCAGGCTTGCCGTCTTGGATCGATTGATAGAGGGACGGGCAGCACTCCGGCTCGACACCGAAGATGCGCACGTCCGGCTTGAGCGCCTTGAGCGCGCTGCCGACTCCGCCGAGCAGACCGCCGCCGCCCACAGGGATGAAGACCGAATCGACGTCTGGAAAGTCCTCGATGATCTCGATCCCCATCGTGCCGTGGCCGGTCATCACCCGCTTGTCGGTCCAAGGATGGACGAACGCGTACGGCTCCTTCTCCCAACCGTGGCCCTTCATGTAGGCGAAGACTTCGACCATCGGCAAGAGGACCGGCGTCGCGCCCAGCCGTTGCACGGCCTCAATCTTGTTGGTCGGAGCGTGGTCGGGCATCACACTGCGCGCCGGAACCCCAAAGTGGCGGGCCGTCCACGCGAGCGCCTGGGCCGTGTTGCCCGCGCTCACCGTGCTGACTCCGTGCGCTCGCTCCTCGTCGGTCATCGTGGCGACCGCGTTGTAGACGCCCCTGATCTTGAACGACGCCATCGGTTGGTGTGTCTCGACCTTGAGGCGGACGTCCGTCTCCTCGCCGGGACGGAAGGGCACGAGGGGGGTTCGGCAAGCGACGCTCTTGATCCTGTCCGAAGCGGCGCGGATCTCTGCCAACTTCGGACGGTCGCTCATGGGCCGCATTCTACCGGGCCAACGTCAGGACAGCATCTCGTCGACGGCACGGGACACGTGGATCTGCGCCGTGTCGTAGAACGGAACCGGCGTTTGGACGACATCGCGGAGGATCAGCGGCAGTTCCGTACCCGCGAGCAACAGCCCGTCGATCCTGTGCCGCGCGACCAACTTCCCGACGATCTCCATGAGCCCGTCGCGGGTCTTGGGGAGGAACACGCCCTTGACCAGTTCTCCAAAGTACTTCTCCTGGATCCAGTCCTGTTCACCCGAAGTCGGCACCACAAGAGAGAGGCCTTCGCGCTCGAACACGTCTGGATAGAACCGCGCCTGCATTGTGAAGCGAGTGCCGAAGAGACCGAGGCGCTTCCTACCGTCAGCCTTGGCTGCCGCGCAAGCCGTTTCGACGATGCTTAGCAACGAGATTCGTGACCGCTCTGCCACTTGGTCAAAGACGATGTGAGGCGTGTTCGCGGAGATGAGGGCGAAGTCGGCACCGGCACGAGCGAGCGTCTCGATCGATTCGACGACGTAGTTCGTCATCGAACGCCAGTCGGACTCATTGGCCCAGGCGAGCATGCGCCCAAGGTCGATGCAGTCGATGAAGACGGGCGGGTAACTGCCATCGCTAATTCTCGACTGATATTCGGCGACGAGCAGTCTGTAGTAGTCGATCGTGGACTCAGGGCCAAGGCCTCCGACGATTCCCAGTTTCTTCATCTGTCCTTTCCGTGGCTCGATGTCAGAGCGAGGTTACCGCCACGTATAACTTGACCCCGCCAGGAACAAATCGGTAAAACCGTCCGCGAGGCCATCAATGATGCTAGCCAGCCTGGTTCTTGCGACAGTCGTCAGCCCCACTTTCAACCCCGTCCTACAGGTCGTGAGGAGGGACCAAGACAATTACGAGACGCAGGCGATCTACGAGCACAACGAAAACGTGCCTGACCCGAAAGACCCCAGCAAGATGGTCTCGGCCCAGGTGCACTACTTCTTCAGGTTCTTCGTCCACTGGGAGCCGTTCCCCGACGACTACGAGATCACCAGGACCGTCCGCACGCGCCCAGAGTCGCCGGCGAAGAAGTTCCAGATGACCCGTGAGAGGATCGGCCTCAACGACGACGTCGACAGCAGACAGTCTGCGAACATACTCTTTGACACAGCGATCAAGGAGGGCATCCCGCCTTCCGTGGGGCCGACCCTCTTCTCCGCCTTGACGGAGTTGAAAAAGAGGACGATCGAGGACATCGATCCGACACCGATCACGATCGACCCGAACAATGGGATCAAGCCTGGCGGATGGACCATTCGCGACTACGGCTACAACCTCTACTACACGGACCTCCACATCCAGTTGTACAAGGCAGTGAAGGCCGCCGGCCAGAAAGAGTGGACTGAGACCAAGGTCGGCCAAGAGCGGTTCTACGACCTGTGGGAGTACAGGATTCCGATTCCGATGTTCGATGAGAAGTTCATTCCTGACAGGAACACGGACACCAACACGATGCACATCGGCTACACGCTGCCAGACGGGTTCGGCGGTGTCCAGTTCAGTGATGAGCACGCGAGCCTTCTAGGGCTCGGAGGGACGACCCTACCGCGGCTGTCGCTTTCGTACGACATCACCGGAAAGGGCCTGGTCACCAGCGCCGCGACCTATCGCAAAGAGGTCCTCAACACGCTACCCAAGCGTCTCAACGACTTCGTCAACATCACTGGCCTTGGCGCAAACAAGGTCGACGGCCTACTGAACTCGGTCGCAGCGCAGGGGAACAGTATGAACTCGCTACAGGTGCCCGGCGACCCCGGCAGCCTCGGCGTTCCCAACTGCGGGTCAAGGCTGTTCATGCCTCCAGGAACAATCTGGGTGCCGGACAAACCGGGCTACCAGGTCATGACCAGCACGACGCCGATCGATGTGATGTTCGCGCTCTCCGCGGACGTGAACGGCGGGCTGCCGATGTTCGAGTCTGGGCGAATGCACTGTCTCAACAAGGATCTGCACGAACCTGCGCCGGGAGTCCGCTACTTCCCGTACATGAGCAACGACGACGTCATTACGCAACTTGCGGAGATCGCCTCGAAGAGCCGCTTCCGCGGCCCGTGGGACCAAGTCCGCACATGGATCTACACCGACCAGGTCGGGTTCGACGATGCCAACGCCCGTATCTTTCCGCCCGTAAGCGCCGGGCAGTACACGAACGACCTTTTCGACGTGTTCAAACTCGGCGGGCTCGACCCGAAGTCGTTCAAGAGCGACAAGATCTTCGATCCCAAACTGCTGACGGCTGCGACAGCGACCGACGCGGCGATGAAATGGTTCTCGATGCAGATCGGGGAGCAGTTCGGGAAGGAGGTGCGCAAGTGGATGGAGAAGATGCCGAAGGAACTCTCCTCGATGCTCGCGGCACCCGCAGACGATTTCGAAAAGAAGCACCTGCCCAGGTTGCTCACGTCCCTACTGGGCTCGCTCGACGAGGACACGCGCATGGGAGCGCTGGCCTTTCTGGACAAGTCCAAGGGGGGCGAAGGCGTCCTCAAGGACCAGGTCGGCGACTTCCGGGACAGCCTCTATTCGAGCGACAAGAAAGAGGTCGCTCTGGCCAAAAAGGTTGCTGCGCGCTATCTGTCCGAACTCCCGCCCGACGTTCAGTGGCTGATGCAACAGTAGGTCACTTCTTCGGCAGAGTACCGACGTAGGCAAGCGAGGCTTCGACCGACTTCTTGAGCATTCTGTCGCCTCTGTCGCCTTCGAGACTGACCTGCAGCCACCCCTTCATGGGTCTGCCGGTAAAGTCGGCGAGCGTCGTGCGCCCGTCTTTGAGCGCTTCCTTTGCGGCCTTCTCGCCAACGCGTGCGATCAGCCAGTCGTGGTAGACGCCCACGCAGATGTTGCCGTTCAGCATGAAGCAAGCACCGCCGAACATGGTTCTCTGCTCGACACCCTTCTTCCCATCGAGAACCTTGGCAAGTTTGGAGACGATCTTTGGATTGGAGTGCATGCCTAGCCCCCGATGTGCTTGAGCGCTGCCTCCGGATCGGAGGCGCAAAGGTCGAGTTCCTCGTCTGAGGCGGCGAGGAGCCTCTTGTGCAGATCGGCCATCTGTGCGGCTCTGCCCTGTCTCAGGTGCCTGCGAGCAAGGCCTTCGATGAAGGCGATCCGGTCTTCCCGCGTCTCGCAGATCAGTCGCGGCACTTCCGTTGGCTGACCGTCGTCGTCGAGTGCGACCATCGTCACGCGCGCCGTGTTCGTGTGCCGCTTGTCGCCCTTCGTCAGGTCCGTCGCATAAACGTCGATCGTCACCTCCAGTGACGTGCGACCGACGTAGGTCACCGAACCCTCCATTTCGACGTAGTTGCCGACCTCGACAGGATGGAGGAAGTCCACGCGGTCGAACGAGGCCGTCACACACATGCGTCCGGAGAACTTCTGCGCCGTCGCGCTCGCAGTCAGATCGACCATGGCGAGAATGGAACCGCCAAAAACGTGGCCGAGGAAGTTGGCGTCGTTCGGCGTCATGAACTGCGCCATGCGTGTCAGGGTCTCGCTCGTTCGCTTTCCGTTCATGCGCTCAACACGATCCTTGCGAAACCGTCGGCGTCCAGAGACGCGCCCCCGACGAGCCCGCCATCGATGTTGGGCTGGGCGAAGAGTTCTCGCGAGTTGTCCGGCTTGACAGAACCGCCATAAAGTATGCGCACACTGTCGGCGACGTCATCGTCTGTGATATCGCCAATCGTCGCTCTAATCACCGCGCAGACGCGTTCTGCCTCGCCTGCACCACAGACGTCGCCTGTGCCGATCGCCCACACGGGCTCGTAAGCAACGACCATCGAGTACATTTCGGCGCCGTCGACACCCTTCAAGGCGCCTTTCAACTGTTTCGCCACGACCTCGTCCGTCTTTCCCGCGGCTCGTTCGTCGGCGGTCTCGCCTACGCAAAGGATCGGGTTGATCGAGTAATAGAGCAACGACTTGATCTTCAGATTGACCGTCTCGTCCGTCTCCGCAAAGTAGCCGAGCGTCGATTTGGTGAGGTCAGTCGAACCGAAGCGGCCGCGCGTCTCCGAGTGGCCGACTATGCAGTAGTCGCAGCAGAACTCGTGCAACATCCGAGCGCTAACCTTCCCTGTGAACGCCCCAGACTCCTGCCAGAAGCAGTCCTGTGCGCCGACCTTGACCTGCGTGTTTTTGAGTAGTTCGCGCACGCGCGGGATCGCCAAGTACGGCGGACAAACGACCACGTCCAGGTCCCACAGGTTCTCGATCTGTTTGATGAACGCCTCGACCAGCGCGGCCCCCTCCATCGAGGTCGGATTCATCTTCCAGTTGCCGGCGACCAGTTTCGTGCGCATGGCTATCTCATTCTATGACACTATGATCTCTGGCTCGACGGCGATCTCGACTTTTCCTCGGATCGAGTTGGTGATGATGCAGTAGTTGTCGGCCTTGTGCGCCATGTCCTCCGCGACTTTGACCTGGGCCTCGTCGGTCCCGGGCGCAAGCGTGATCTTCGACCTCACGGTGATCTTCTTGTAGGTGAACTGGGGGCCGTTCTCCTCGACCTCACCGACGGCCGTGGCTTGGACGTCCGTCACCGGGATCTTGCGGTTCTCCGCGATGATCCCGAAGGTGATCATGTAGCACGAGGCGACCGCCATCGCGAGCAGTTCCTCTGGGTTGGTGCCTCCGCCGACACCGCCGAACTCCTGACCGACCGCGATCGGTACAGTGACCCCGTTCTTCGAGTCCTTCGCCTCGCCCTTGCCTCCCCGACCGCCTTCCCAAGTGACGCTGGCCGGGTATTCGTGCATCTTTGACATGGCGCGAGGTTACCGGGAACCACCGGCTGCTCCAGGCCCTTCTATGAGAGGCTCCCAAGGGTAGAATCACCACCCCGAGGCGCCGTACCCAAGTGGTCAAGGGAAGGGTCTGCAAAACCCTCATTCAGCGGTTCGAATCCGCTCGGCGCCTCCATCTTTTTGCCTGATCATCGGAGCGAGAGGTCGTGGCTGTCGATCGACGCGCTGAAGTGCTCGGCCCCCGGAACACCGCGCTGTGCGGGGCTCGTGTCCTTCCACTTCCCTGACCGACCCTCGACCTTGATGTGCCCGTCACCAACGGTGACAAAGGCGAAGAGCGAGCGGTCGTACGGCGCCATGCGGCCGTACTGTTCGCCGACCCAGGCATAGGAAGAACTGTTCATCCGGAAGTAGTGGACCCCGCGCCGCTCCTCGTAACCGTCGATGTGCAGGTGGCCCTGGAAGCAGGCTACGACCTTCTTCCATCCGGCGCGGCGGTTCGCCTCCTCTATGATCGCACGCGCGCGGTGTCGGTTCGGGCACGTGCCACCGGCATAGCCCTCGTCGATCGGCTGGTGGACGAAGACGATCGTCTGCTTTTTCGTCGTGAACACTTCGTGCGCGAACCAGTCGAACTGTTCGTCGTCGATGTGCGAGATGACCGAACCGCCGCGATAGAAGTTCGCGTTCGCGTACGCCTCGTAGCGACCGTTCTCGTAAATGTTGTTCGCGTCGAGCACGACGCAGTGGAGTTCGCCGGAATCGAACGCATAGTAGCGGCTTGGGATCGACCAGAACTGAATCGCGTCCTCTTTCGTCCCCATGTCCATGTCGTGGTTGCCGAGGACTCCGTAGCGCGGGCCCCGATAGTCGCTCCAGACATCGAGAAACGCGCGCGCCTCGGCCGTCGGGTGGTTGAAGTCCCCAACTTGGATCACGAAGTCCAGGTCGCGCGTGCGTGCTTCGTCGATGAAGACCCGCAATCGTTGAAGAGCGTCCGGCGCGAGACCGTGGTGCACGTCGGTGATCAGACCGAACTTCACTGGCTTTTTGATCCTTAAATCGGCCAGAGCGACCACAGGCGAGAAAGCAAGCACGCCCGCTCCCATCGCCAAAACGTCGCGCCTACTAAACCTGTCCGCCATGTGCGTTCTAGGAATCTACCGTTAAGTGGACAGTTCCTTCGCGCCCAGCGCCGCGAGGGCCCCGTATTGCTCCGCCTTCGGGCTCACCTTGACCGCGCGGCCCGCCCTGAGCGCCTGCTTGGCGAGGCGCTCCATGTTGCCTCCCGGCGCGACGGTGACGAAGTTCAGACGGTTCGAGAGCGCGGCGACGAGACGGTCGCGAATTCGGTTGCTGTTCCTGTGGTATCCGGCCTCCGGGCTGACCCAGGTGACGGCAAGATCGGTCTTCGCGTCGAACTTGTAACGCCATAGACGCGCAGCACGGAACGGTTCTTCGTTCAAGTTTGGACCAAAAACCTGGAAGAATCCACTGTCGAGGACGAGGACTCGCGGGGCGCCCCAGCGCAGCGGCACGACCGCCGCGTGGCGGTACTCGGGCGTGTCGTGGCCGCTCACGAGCACTCCCCCGGCGAGCACGCCCTCTTCGACGGTCTGCTCGATCTGACCGATCGCGCCCTCCGGCGAGTTCCTGCTGCTCATCACGCAAAAGGTGTCTGAGTCAAGGAGCCTCGCGTTGCCGTAAAGGAACAGCACGCCGGGCGGATCGGGGTCGATCGCTTCGATCCTGCGCGGATAGTTGGCGTCGGCTGCGGAGACCACTTCGATGTCGTAGCCGGCGATTTTTTCCAGCAGCGCGTCCGCCTCCTTGATGCGCCCCTTGACGTTGCTCGTCCAAGACTGTGCCGCCTTGCGCGTGAAGCGATACTCTTCGCGCAGCGCCTCCGCGCCGAGCCGTAGAAACTCCTCGATCGTTCGGCCCAGGAGGTCGTTGCGCGTCAGCGCGCGCGTCACGGTTCGTCCCCCGACCCCCGGAGTAAGCGAAAGCGCGACGACGAGCGTCCGGCGCGACGGGTTCAGCCGCGTAGCGCCACCTCGACCGCGCTGACGAGGGCCTCTACGGCCCTCTCTCCCAGCTTTGTCATCGCTTCGCCCACTTCGTCGTGGGTGAGTGCGCTCTTCGTCAGTCCCGCAGCGAGGTTCGTTACGACCGCCAAGCACCCGTACGGCACACCTGCTTCGTGCATCGCGACCGCCTCTGTCGCGGCAGTCATGCCGACCACGTCAGCGCCCATCTTCTGCAGGCGTTCGACCTCGTACGGCGTTTCATAGCGCGGCCCGTCCGTGCAAGCGTACACGCACGGCAATTTTGCATCTGCTCCCAAGGCGGAAAGCAGGTGCCTGTGCGCAGGAAAAGGGTCAGAAAAGTCGGTGTGGCGCACTGTCCGATCGAACATCGTCAAGTTCCGCCCGGAGAGGTCGAGCATGTCTGTGCAGACGGCCATCGTGCCCACCCCCCAGTCCGCGTGGAGAGAGCCGACCGCAGCAGTGGAGAAGCACGCCTTTGCGCCGAGCCTTCGGAGCGCATCAGCCATAGCAAGATAGGGAACGTGGTGCGGCGGGGTCCTGTGGCCGAAGGAGTGGCGGCGCACAACGAACGCCCGTGCTCCGCCCACCTCGACGAGCGTTCCGCGGGCGGTTCCGTGTGGTGTCGGGACGTGCATAGCCTTCCCGCCGAGGGCCGCAAGGCGGTCGCCGATTCCGGTGCCGCCGATGAGTCCTACGTCTACGCCCAACACGGCCCAATGTTACCGTGCGGCATACTCAGCCATGCCCCGGTCAATCACGTTCGACGGCGCCGCAAGGACGGTCACTGGCTCCCGGCACTGGATCGAGAGCAACGGCAAGCGGATCCTCGTCGACTGCGGGCTCTTTCAAGGGCCGAGAGAGATCCGCGAGAGGAACTGGACCGAGTTCCCGTTCGACCCCGGATCGATCGATGTCATGTTGCTGACTCACGCGCACACGGACCATGTCGGGATGTTGCCGAAACTCGTGCGTGAGGGATTTCGCGGGCCCGTTTATGCGACCGGAGGAACGATCGCCATCGCGAAGGTCTGCCTCCCCGACGGTGGCAGGATCCAAGAGGAGGACGCCCGGTTCCACAACCGCCACGGCACTTCGCGGCACGAGCCGGCCGAACCGCTCTTCACCGAGGCCGACGCATACGAGGCGCTCAAGGTCATCAAGCCGGTGCACTACCACGAGCCGCTCAAACTGCCCGGCGGCGCAACTGCGCGGTATCTCCCTGCAGGTCACATTCTCGGAGCGTGCCACATCGAGATCACGTTCGACGATGGGTTCGTGCTGCTCATGTCCGGAGACGTCGGGCGCTACAACCGCCCGATCCTCAAAGACCCGACCGACATCTACAACGCCGACGTGATCGTGATGGAGAGCACGTACGGCGACCGAGTCCACGACGACGACAAGTCGGTCGAGGTGCTCGAGCGGTTGATCAAAGAGGCGGACCAGAACCGGTCCGTGATCCTGGTGCCGAGTTTTGCGATCGGTCGCACGCAAGAACTGCTCTGGAACATCCACCTGCTCATCGAGCAGAAGCGCATTCCGCACATCCCGATCTACGTCGACAGCCCGATGGCGACCGCGGCGACGCTGCTGTATGCGACGCACACGGAGGACCACGACAAGGAGATGCGCATCCACATGGGGCGAGGGGAGTCTCCGCTGCGCCCAGACCTGGTGCGGTTCGTACGCGACAGCAACATGTCCAAGCAACTCAACCACGCACCAGGGCCGATGATGATCATCGCAGGCAGCGGCATGCTCACCGGAGGACGCATCCAGCACCACCTGAGGGCGCACATCGGCGACCCGTCGACGGTCGTGCTCTTCACGGGCTACCAGGCCGAGGGCACTCTGGGACGGAAGATGATCGAGGGCGCAGACCACATTCGGCTCTTCCACGAGGAACTAGAAGTCAAGGCGCGAGTCGAGAAACTCAACTCCCTTTCGGCACACGCGGATTCGGAAGAACTCTTGAAGTGGATCTCAAAACTCAACAAACCGCCAAAGCAGGTGCACCTCGTCCACGGCGACTACGAAGTGCAGCAGGTGTTCCGGCAGAAGATCATCGACAGATACGGGTACGACGTCGATATCCCGCCGCCGCTCGAACGTCACGATCTCTGAACGGCACCCTGCGTCAACCACCAAGCGCTTGTTGGATGCGCTGCCGCACTTGGTCTTCGTTCAAGATGCCTACAGTGCGCCCATGATCCTTCTCGGTCTGGACTGTCAAATCAGTGATCTTCAGCCAAGTCATGAGGCGTTCGTAGACCTGAGCGCGACTTCCCGCAGGTTTGCCGGCGGCGAGATCGAAGTACGCTTTACGATCCGGCGTACTGTCCAGATATCCAATTTCGCCAACAGCCCAAAACATTGCCTTGTCGTCCTTAGCAGCCCTCGCAATGTCGAGAAGGTCACCATTACCCGCTTCGATGTCAGCCTTGCTTAGCTGGTTCGCGAAGATTCTGCCGGCTTCAGAGATGTTTGCTTTCCACTCGACGGATGGCCAAACGTATGCGTCCGGCATGCGTACTCCTTCGACCACCACCGCTCTACGTGCTACGTCGAGAAACCGTCTCATGTCCTTCCCCGTCTGCTCACTTGTAAATTCTGCCAGAACGCTCCATAAGTAGACTTTGTCAGTCCACGATGCGGTGGCCTCCGTATCGGTGATCACTCTGTGAACTTCGTCGGCCAGGCGCGCTAGCTGTACGCTGCGCGGGTCGGGCCTCTGGTTCTGTTCGACGAGCGTCGCTGGTGGATCCTCTCGAACTTTGAAGCGCAGATCCTTCGACATTGAGGCCAGAGCATCTCCGCGCGCATGCGCCATGTTGAGGGCGACGAGATCGTAGACGTATCGCCAGCGCGGGCCGCTCTCAGGCCAGGTGACCCCGTCGACAGGAAAAAGTCCAGACATCGTCGCTATGACACCCGGCTGCTCGCCTACGTTTATCGGTGAACTCTCCCCAATGTCCATGTCGCAGTCGGGGTCAAAGACGATAGTTCCGGCACTTTGCTTTCGCCCGATAAGCAGATACTTGCCTCCGTCCGTCGGTATGGGATCCTGCGGCCCCTCTCCCAGAAAAGACTTCTTGCCTACGAGTAAAAGCCGGTGATCGTGTTTTCCTGTGTGTCAGGGCTGTCCAGCACGGTGAACTGCTGCCTGGTATACCACCTGTTCCTGTCCCAACGGACAACTGTGGGCGGACCAGCAGGAGTGACAAGGGCAATGAGATCCAGCCTCTTCGCCGTTTCGTATCTGACTCCCCCGAGGCCAAACATCAGATTTGCCTGCGTGGCGAATTGACCCACGCCCGACGTCTGTGCCATTAGGAGCCCTGCCGTAATCAGTGTCGTCATCTTTCTGTCCTCGGTTCGTTTGTCTTCTTCATTGAAACCCTAGTTCTTGCTGTGGACAAGAGTGTCCGTCCACATCTGTAAGTGGTATGAGCCAATCTGAATGCCAGTCGTCCCGTTCTTGTCGGCGTCATAGGTCGCGGCAAAGTAGTTGTGCGTCGCGTCGTAGAAGGCGGGATTCCCACTTCCTATTGGCCAGGCGAGGTGTCCCGCTCCAGTGTCGAGATGGATTATCAAGTTGTCGTGCCCGAACGTTCCTGGCCACGGATCGCCAACGTTTGTCGCCGCTGGTGCCGATGTGATCCACAGCGTACCTTCGGACCAATTGGTTCTGAAGCCCGGCCAGTTCGCTGTGTTTGTACTGTAGAGTTTGTGTGGATCTTCATTGAAGGCCGAACCCCACTTTGTAAACGGGCCGGGCACGAAGCGCTCTTGAACCCAGAGCGACGGCATTGCGTCGCCGTTCGTGTCGAATACGTTGAAATCTTGGATCGCCCAATATCCTGTATTGGTGTTCGGTTGGTTTATATCTGGATACGCCTCCACTAACGTTGGCATCCCTGTCGCAGTCATGCTCGCGGGCTTGTGGCACGTAAACGTGTAGAGGTCGGAATCTATGACTGGCGCACCATTCGCCTGGTCAACTGAATTGGGCCACTCAGTTGGGTCAAGGATCGATTGGACAGACAGGAGCACGCCGTCAATGTCCACAGTGACCCATAGAGTCGCACCGACGGTCGCTGCACCAACGGCCGACCCGTCGGTCGCACCAATGTCAATAGAGGGAGAGGCAGCGGCCTCAGATGCCGTCTTACCAACGATCTTGATCGGCCCCGTAAGTGTCCAGTCGACCGAAGCAAGCGACTCGACCTGCTGGTATTGCACGCTCACCTCGCCCGTCTGCGCTCTCTGCCAGTAGGAACTCAGAGTATTTGGCGAAAAGAGCAGATTCGTATCGTAACCGAAGTATTGGAGGTATCGAGCACCTGCCCCCTTTTTGTCGCGATCGGGTGTTGCCTGGTGAGTCTGCGACATTGATTGGTCCGACACGCTGAACACAAGTGGCCCGCCCAACACATAGGCGTACTTGCTCGTCGTTACGTGTTGTGTGCCTGTCGCCTGCTTGACGGAGTCAAAGTATATGACAGTACATCCCGTCGAGTATCTTCCTGTCATGTATGCATGCCCGTCTACGGTTGCAGGCATAAGGTTATTCTGGCCAGGGTCGGCCACAAGCCAAGTCTCGGCAGGTACACCCGGATATGGTTGCCCTGGGTTATTCTTTTTCCAAGTTACAATGTCTGTCTCGATTCCATCCCAAATATAGCCCAAGATTTGCCAATTATCTGGCTTTGAAATCGTAGTTATCGTCATCGTTATATGAGCAATTGGGGTTCCCGTATTCCCAGTCGAAGGCACGTAGAAAGCGCCGTCCCAATGAATGTCTTTTGTCCACTCATCGTAGTTGATTTGAAAGACACCCTTCTCTTGTCCAGGAGGCACGATTTGCGCATAGCAAGCACCGACAATGCAGAGAAGAAACAGGGTAACTCCGACCTTCATATCCGTAAGATACTCGATTTTCGAGGATTTGCTGCAAATTCGGTAGCTCTTTCTTAAATGCGCACCCACACTTGCATCGCGTTGGGGCCACGGTTCGCCCATGAAAAGTACGGTACAAACCGGGCGCTAGCCAGCCCTGGCTCCGCCGCCGGGTTCCTGACGTAGAGGCCCTTGGTGACCTCGGGATCGAGCGAGCCCTCGACCTCCAGCGCGACCTTGTTGCGCGGGTCGTTGCCCGTGTGTGTACCGACGATGCCCTGCATGTCCGCTTCGAAGCGGTGCGGCAGCGCGCCGAGGTCGTGCTGCTCCAGGCAGTAGACGACCGGCCCACGAGAGAGCGCCGCGCGCCCTGCACACGAATGAACTTTGCTGTTCGCGACCGACCACTCGGCACGCATCGGGAGCGAGACGCGTACAGCCTCGCCTTCTCTCCAGTCGCTTGTGACTTCCACCGCGCCGTCCTTGGGAGTGGCGGACACACCGTCTATCGTCACTTCTCCGGCCCAATCCGGGACGCGCAGGCGCAAGGTCTGCAGGCCGCTAAGGTCGGTCACGCGCACAGAGAAGTCTCCCGACCACGGCCACTCGGACTCGATAGTCAACTTCGCGACGTTCGTCTGGTACGTCCCCGCGAGCGGCAGCGCTATCGAGACCGTGCCGCTGTCTTCGGCGATTGCGTACAGTCCGACGGACATGACGAGCCGTGCGATGTTCGGCGGACAACACGCGCACGAAAACCACTCCTTGCGCTCGTGCTGGCCGTCGCTCTCCAGAGGGTTGTCGTAGAAGTATTTCGTGCAGTCGAGTGAGACGCCGCTGAGAACCGTGTTGTAGAGCGCACGTTCGAGCACGTCGACGTAGCGAAACTCTCCCGACCAAATGAACATCCTCCATGCCCAGAAGACCAGCCCGATTCCCGCGCAGGTCTCTGCGTAAGCGTCGAGGTTGGGGAGGTCGTATTCCGTCGTGAACCCCTCGTTCTTGCCGGACGAGCCGATGCCGCCCGTCACGTACGTCTGCTTAGAAACGAGGTTGTCCCAGATCACTTCCAAAGCAGAGGTGGTTCGCTGATCATGGCCGCACGCGTCGAGCGCTCCGCAATAGTAGTACATCGCGCGCACAGCGTGGCCGACGGCGCGCGTCTGTTCTCGCAACGGCAAGTCGTCCTGCGCGTACGCCCCATCGTACTTGCCGTCTTTGACAAAGAGCGGCCTGACGCCCGGCGTTGCGGCGACCACCTCTGCGTCTTCCAACTCTGCCTCGTACGGGCTCGGCCTAGCGCCGCGCGACTCGATCAGCCAGCGCGCGTAATCGGCGTACTTGCGGTTCCGTGTCGCCGACGACAGGCGCACGAGCGCAAGTTCGATCTCCTCGTGGCCCGGATAGCCGAACCGCGTGTCCGGGCCGAACGTCGCCATGACGTGGTCTGCCGCCTTGGTGCAGACGTCAAGGAGCGCTGTGCTCCTCGTCGCTTCGTGGTGCGCGACCCCAGCCTCGATCAGGTGCCCGATGCAGTACATCTCGTGCATCGCGTTCAGGCTCCGCCAACGCAACTGCGGATAAGTGAGTTGCACGTGGCTGTTCACATACCCGTCCGGCATCTGCGCCGATGCGGTGGCCTCGATCGCCACATCAATCGCCGACTTGAGGTGCGCGCCCTTGCCGACGGTGACCGCATAGGAACTCGCCTCAAGCAGTTTGTAGATGTCGCTGTCGTTGAAGCGGTAGCCCACGGAGCCGCCCGACTCGCCCCTCGCGCAACGCAGTAGGTTTTCCAGCCTGCCCGTCTGCTCGCACATGCGCCATTGGTGCGGGATGCCCTGCGTGGCCATCTTCTCCTGCCACTGCGCCCAAAACGGGTCGGTGACCGTGGTCGAGGCGAGCGGGAGCGCGCGAAGCATCGTTGGAGTCTATCTCGAACCTGGGAACCATTCGCGCAGGAAAGGCATTATTGCATGCAGGGCTCGAACGCGCGCCGGGTTTTTTCATGCGTCAGGACAAGGACTTTGAACGTACCGTCAAGGGCGAACTCGCGGTCCTCTACCGCGTCGCCCGACGCATGGGTGCGACGAAGGAACAGTCCGAGGACGCCGTCCAGTCCACTCTCCTAAAGGCGTTCCAAGCCTGGGACAGGTTCGATGGCCGCCATCCCCGCAGTTGGCTGATCCGCATCCTCCGCAACGAGCGCCTGATGGCCATCCGGTCGGAGCGCGACGAGGTCTCGCTCAACGAGGACGCCTCCAGCAGCATCCCCGAGCAGGACGGTTGGGACCAAGTCATCTGGAAAATCGAGGCCGACCGGGTGCTTTTGGAACTGGAGAATCTGCCGGACATTTACAAGTTGGCGATCCAACTTTGCGACGTTGAACAGATGAGTTATGAGGAAGCCGCCGATGCCATGGACGTTCCCATCGGAACCGTGCGTTCGCGGCTCTTTCGCGCGAGGACGATGCTGAGAAACAGACTGCTGGCCACGAGCGCAAGGCTCGAGAGGGTGACGTCATGAAGATCGACTGGCAGGCGTATGAAGACGGACTCCTAGGGCCCGAGGAAAGAGAATTGGCGGAAAAGGCGCTGAGAACCGACCCGAGCGCGCGCAAACAACTCGAGGGGCTGCGTGCCTTCCGGGCAATGCTCCGGAACGTCGCTCTGCGCGAACCCGTACCGCACAGGAGACTCCGGACTATCCTGCGGTCGGTGATCGGTCGAAGCAGGCCTGCGTTGCGCAGGTACGCCCTGGTCGGTGCGGCCACGGTCGCTGCCGTCGTTTTCGCATTCCTCTCCTTCCGTGCGATCTACCAGCCGCCGGTCGGCGAGATGAGGGAGAGCTTTGATACATTTGCACAGGCACAGACTTGGGCGAGCCGACAGACAGGGTTCGTGATTCCAAAGATTGAACTCGCTTCGCTTGGGGCGTTTCAATCCGTCCATTGTTCTAGCGGCGAGGCGTGCTTCGACTACCTCGTTAACGGCCACATCCTGCATGTTGCGATTTCGAGAGTGAAGATCGATCCGACGCACTGCGGCCTGCAAGTGATCGAAGGAAAGCCGATGTACGTGGACAAACTTGGCGACGCGATCAGTTTCGAGTCCTCCGACGGATCGACCGTGACCGTCGAAGGGTGCTCCAAAGAACTACGGCTCCAGGCGGCGGGGATCCTCTACGCCCAACTGCATCCTTAGAGCGAGACTGGGCGCCCGCTCTCAAGCGATCTGACGACTGCGCTCATCACCTTGACCGTGCCGATTCCCTCCTCTAGGTCGGGGCTGTTCCGCGCGCCGGTCCTTATCGCGTTTGCGAAGGAGTCTAAGACGTTGCAGAACTCGCCGTAGTGCATTCCCCTCAGTTCGTGCCTATAGTAGTAGCCCGCCATCGAGTGTGACCAGTCCTCTTCAACCTCGGTGCCTTCGGCGTCCGTGTATGTCAGGCGCAGTTCGGGGTAGCGCGCCAGCGCCGCACCCTTCGAGCCTTGAAGGTGGCCCTCGATCAGCGCCCTTCCGCGAGGCAGTTCGTGGATACCGTAGTTCCCGAACGCGCGTCCGATCCTTCCGTCCCCAGACACGAACGTTGCCGAGATGACGTCAGGCGTCGGCAGTCCAAACTCCTCGGCCAACGACGTGCGCGATCCGTAGGCGTGCACCTCGCTGATCTCACCTAGGTACTGGCGCACAAGATCGACGGGGTGGCTAAGTCCGAGGTACGCCCAATGGGTCTCACCCAGTGACCAAGGGCTCTTCTTATAGAACCAGTCCATTCGATGGCTGTACTGCGCGTCGAGGACCTCGACATCGCCGAAGAGCCCGCTGTCGTACAGTTCCCTCATGCGTAGGAACGGCTCATAGAAACGGGTGGACTGCGCCACCTGGAGCCGGACCTTGTGCTTCTTGCCGAGCGAAATCAACTCTTCGGCACGATCGAGATCGTTTAAGAGTGGCTTTGTGCAGACGACGTGCTTTCCTGCCTCGAACGCCCGGGCGATCTGGCCGGCGTGGAGGCTGTCTGGAGTGTAGATCGCGACAATCTGCACGTCGTCCCGCTCCAACATCTTCTGGTATTCGTCGGTCGTCCAAAGCCCTGGCGAAGCGGCTTCCGCATCCTTGCGCTTCTCTTCCGACAGGTCACAGCCCGCAACCGCCCGGCAGAGCCCCGAAGCGCGCAGGGCGACAAGGATCGTGTGACCCTCGTGCAGCCCGACAACACCAACGCCGAAACGCTCCTCGCTCGGCAGTTCGCCCCATGAGCGACGACGACCCACCGTAGGGTCGCCGGTCGGCAGTGTGTCGGGATGGCGCATCGCGCCGAATTTTTGCACATCGGGCCGCACGCCGTCAGAACGGAGGCTCGACGAGTCAGCCTAGAGGCCGATGTCGTTGCGGTACTGACGTCCTTTGAACGAAATGCTCTCGACGGCGTCGTACGCCGTGTCCCGTGCCTCATCGAGGTCAGAGCCGGTCGCCGAGACGCTGAGTACGCGGCCCCCGCTGGTGACGAGGTTGTCCATCAACATGGAGGTTCCGGCGTGGAACACGACGACCTCCTCGGCGAGGTCCGTCGGGATGGAGATCTTTCGGCCCTTCTTGTACTTTCCGGGGTAGCCCTCGCTCGCCATCACGACCGTCACCACTGCGTTGTCCAGCACCTCGATCTCAGGAACCGGCTTCCCGTCCGCGACAGCCTTGAGTGCGCGCACAAAGCCCGCGCCGATGCGGCGCACGATAGACTGGGTCTCAGGGTCGCCGAAGCGAACGTTGTACTCGAGGCAGTACGGCTTGCCCTCGACGACCATCAGGCCGCTGAACAGCACACCTCGAAAGTCGATGCCCTTCTTGAGCAGCGTGTCGAGAAGCGGTTTGACCACCTCCTGCTCCGCCCGCTCAATGAGAGCATCGTCCAGCCACGAGACGGGCGAATAGGTACCCATCCCACCAGTGTTCGGGCCCCGGTCGCCGTCATACGCGCGCTTGTAGTCCTGGGCGACCGGAAGCGATCTGAAACTTCTGCCTGAGACGAGAGTGAGCAGGCTGAATTCGCGCCCGTAGAGACAGTCCTCGATGACCACCGTGTCACCGGCCGGGCCATACACCTTTTCGATCATCGTACGCGCGATCGCCTGCTCGGCCTCCTCCGGCGTCAAGCACACGGCGACACCCTTGCCGAGCGCCGCGCCGCTCGCCTTGACCGCGACGCTCCGACCGCGCGAGAACATCTGTGACACGTACTCGCGAGCATCGGCCGGGTCAGTGAATTCGCCGTAATCGGCTGTGGGGACGCGGGCCTCGACCATCATCCGCTTGCTGAAGGCTTTGGAGCCCTCCAACTGTGCGGCCTGCTTGCCTGGGCCCAGCACGGCGATCTCTGCCGCCCGCAGATCGTCTGCAAGGCCCTCAATCAGCGGATCCTCTGAGCCGACGATGACGAGGTCAGCGCCAATATTCTTGGCCAGTGAGACGATCCCCGGCCTGTCGGATGGCGGGACGTCGAAGCACTCACAGGCGGACGCGATGCCGGCGTTGCCCGGCGTGCAGTAGACCTCCGCCTCCTGTGCGACCTTCCAGACCAGCGCGTGCTCCCTACCGCCCGAGCCGACGACCAGTACCCGCATTAGATGTCCCTCCTGTACTCGAGGGCGCTGAGCAGGGTCGCGCTGTCGGCGTAGTCGAGTTCGCCGCCCACGGGCATCCCGTGAGCCAGGCGCGTGACGCGCACCCCGAGAGGCTTGATGAGTTTCGCTAAATACAGCGCGGTCGTGTCTCCTTCGACGGTCGGGTTGGTGGCTACGATGACTTCCTTCACGCTTTCGTTCATCCGGGCTATCAGTTCTTTGATCTTCAGGTCCTCGGGCCCGAGGCCCTCCATCGGACTGAGCAACCCGTGCAGCACGTGATACGTGCCTTTGAACTCGTTGATCCTTTCGACCGCCGCGATGTCGCGGGGCTCCGCAACCACGCACACGATCGAGGTGTCTCTACGATGGTCTACGCATATCTCGCACCTGGCGTTCTCGCTCACGTTCTGGCAGACCTCGCAGAACTGGAGCGACTCGCGGGCGTTGCGCAGGGCCTCGGAGAACCGGCGGACGTCGTCCTCAGGCATCCGTAGGACGTGGTAGGCGAGCCTTTGCGCCGACTTGGGCCCGACGCCCGGCAGTTTTTCAAACTGCGCGATGAGTTCGGCTAAAGGCCTCGCATAGAGCATGTTGGAGGGCTAGAACTGCATCCCTGGCGGCAGGTCGGGCATGATCTCGGCGAGTTTCGACTCGCGCAGTTCGGTCGCCTGGGTGAAACCGTCGCGCACGGCGCTCACGAGCAGGTCTTCCAGCATTTCCAGGTCGTCTGGGTCGACGGCCTCCTTGTCGATCTTGATGGACTTGATCAGGCCAGTGCCGTCGAAAGTCGCCTTGACGGGGCCCTTGTCGACTTCGATGGTCTCGCTCGCGAGTTCCTTTTCGAGCGTCTTCGCCCTTGCCATGGCGCTTTGCGCCTTTTGGAGCGCCGCCTGGAATCCTTGTCCGCCGAACTGCTTGGGAAGTTTCATTCTTCGTCGTACCTGTCTTCTCTAGATTCAGTCCTGCCCGAAGACCTCGCGGCCCATCTTCTCGAGCGATTCTCCCTGCGCAGGAGATTCTACCGTCGCCGTCTCTACGGGCTGCGGCCTGGTTCCGTTCTTTTTCTCGGCTTCGAACAGTAGTTGCAGACCGTCTCCCCCGCTCTTGTTCCAGACCTCGTAGATCGCTTTTTGGACCTTCGTACTCTCGGACACCCACTCGGCGTCGGACTGGCGGTTGAAAGTGACGGTGACCTGCTTGCCCGAGGCAGCGGACACCTTGCTCCCGTTGAGGCGGGCCGAAGCGACCTTGCTCACCTCTGAGAGTTTGCCGACAACTTTGTGCCAGGCCTGCGCGAGGTGATCGAAGTCCTGGTCGCCCGTCGCCTTCGGCGGCTCAGACTTGACCTCCGCAACGGCCCTAGCGGGCGGATCGGCCTTGCGGGGCTCGGACTTGGGGACCGAAGGGGCAGTCAGTTGCGACGTCCGCACTAGTTCCGACTCGACCCAGATGCGGGGCAGGCTGACGTCCCTGACGGCCCTGTGCGCAGTCGAAAGTTCGGAGCGGAAGAGCAGCAGCCTGTCCTTGCCGATCTGCGAGGCGGTCGCGGTCAGCCGGTCGCCGTGCGAAGAGTCGCCGACCTCGATGCCATATGCAGCGCGAGTTAGGTCGGCGAGGCGCAGCAAGAGCGACTCGATGATGCTGCGCGGATCGCGGCCGGTCCGGTAGATCTCGTCGAGGCCCTGCACGATGGCAGGCACGTCGTTCTCGGCCATCGCCTTCAGCAGCGCGTCCGCGGACTCGTCGGCGATCAGCCCGAGTTGCTCGTAGACAAGTTCGAGAGTCACCTTGCCGTCGCACGTAAGGATCGCCTGCTCCAACAGCGTCAGCGCGTCGCGATAGCCGCCGTCCGCCATGCGCGCTATCGCCGCCAGCGCCGCAGGGTCGCACTCGATCTTCTCCTGCTCGGCGACGTACTGCAACCGGGAAGCGACCTGCTGCACGCTGCCCCGATGGAACTCGAACCTCTGGCAACGGGATCGGACCGTCGGCGGAACCTTGTTGTACTCGGTCGTTGCGAGGATGAAGACGACGTGCTCGGGCGGCTCCTCGATCGTCTTGAGCAGGGCGTCGAACGCCTTGCCCGATAGGTCGTGGACTTCGTCGATGATGAAGACGCGGAAGCGGCAGAACGCGGGCTTGTACTCGCTCGCCTGGACGATCGCCTCGCGCACGTCGTCGACGCCGGACTCGCTCGCCGCGTCCATTTCGAGGACGTCCAGGCAGTTGCCCGCCGTGATCGACAGGCACGGCTCACACTCGTTGCACGGTTCGGTGCTCGGGCCCTTCTCGCAGTTCAGCGCCTTGGCGAGCAGTCGAGCGGTCGAAGTCTTCCCCGTTCCGCGCGGACCGGTGAAGAGGTAGGCGTGCGCGAACTTTCCCTGCTGGATGGCGCTCTGGAGCGTCTTGACCACGTGCGGCTGACCGACGAGGTCGCCGAACGTCTGGCTCCGATATTTTCTGTACAGTGCGAGTTGCGACACGAGTCAACCAAACCTAAAACGAAAGACAGACGCCGGGAATGGTGCGTCGCACAGTGATACGACTTACCGTTGCTACCTTCCGGTCCTGGCGGGGTTCGCCGCACATCTGCCGCGCAGTTCCCGGCGGGACGCCTTATCATAGCATCCCGCCGGTTCCGGCGCCTGTCTTATCCGTGGGTCATCAGTTGCTGCGCAGGCCCGGCACCTTGATGATCTCTGTGTTGTTCGACCCAAAGGCGCCCTTTGTGAAGTTCGGGGTCTGCACGACCGCGGGCTCTCGTCCCTGCCGGTACTTGCCTGTCATGTAGATCATCTCCTTGGGCATCTCGAGTGTGGCGAACACGACCCGCTGCCCAGGTCTGATCTCGGTGTTGAGATAGCTCTTGTCGGTCATGCCCTCGCCGTTGAACCCGAACTTGTCCTGGATGTGCTGCGGAGCGCTGCGAGGGTTGTAGTAGAACTCGAGCACGTACTTGTCCTTCACCAGGGGGTACATCGTCACGTCGCGGCTCATGTCGATCTTCCGGCTGAATCGCCTGTTCTTGACGAACAACTGGTCTTCGAGGAAAGTCTCGTCGGGCGGAACCTTGAAGTCGACGTGCTCGCCCTTGTCCCACTTCATGCCGCCGGGGACCGCTCCCGGATAGTCGGCGTCTCGCAGGATGAACCGGACGCGCGTACCGACGGGCAGGACGCCCCAGGTTCCTTCTACAAGCAACAGTTTTGGTTCGAGCACAGTGACGCGGGCGCTGAAGCCGACATCGAACGGCGGATCCACGTCGTATCCCGTGAAATCGGTCTCGCCTCGCTCGCGCGCAAACTGTCCGCGCTGCGCCATGCGGACCAATAGGTTGTCCAGGTTCCCCTCGATCGTATCGCGGTTGACCCTGGTCTCGTAGTCCTTCGGGTTGTCCTTGAGCGCCTGCTGCGCCTTCTGCAAGAGGTCGTAGAAGTTCTGCTTCGCCTTGTCGACCATTCCCGCGCGCAGATAGACCTTGGACATGATGTTGCGCCGTGCAGCAGGGATCGCGTTTGCAGTCGCGTGGTACGCCGCCTCGAAGTCGCTCATCCCGTCGCCCTTGTACTGTTTGAAGAGGGAGTCGAAGTCGTAGGAGTTGGCCTTCTCGAACCACTTGACGGCCTGGTCGTAGTCGTCGTCGACCTTGTTGTACCAAATGAACCCCGTCTCGAAATAGATCTCGTAGGTATAGTCGTTCAGCCGTGAGCCCTCTTCACCGAGCGCGAGCGCCGGTGCGATGTAGCGCCTGTCCGACCTGTTCGCCTCGTCCGTGAAGTTGTAAGCGATGTGCCACATACCCGTCGTGTAGACGTCGAGCTGCTTGGGATCGAGCATCGTGACGATCCTGATCATCGGCAGGATCGCGTCGTAGTTGCCTTCGTCAAAATAAGAGTCTGCGCGGACCCACAGCAGGCCCGCGATCATCTCGCGGAAACCCGCCAAGGCGAAGAACAACTGGTCCGGAGACAGCGAACTCAGGTCGCTGTCAGTGCGCGGCGAGTAGTACTTCTGCCAGTACGGAAAGATCCGCACGTTCTGCATCCAGCCCTGGAACACGATCAGGACGATCAGAAGCGGAAGGGCGATCGACTTCTTGGCCTTCATCGCCTAAACCTCCTTCTTGTCGAAGATCAAGATCGCGATGATCAAGAGGATCGAAATATAGGCGATGCCGTACCCCGCGAGGTTGATATAGTGGAACGCCTCGCCGCGGATAATCTGCGTCGGGTTGACGACGGAGTTCTGCACGTTGAAGTTCTGAAAGTTCGGCACGATCGACTGGATCGTCTTGACAGCGTACTTTGCGAACGTCGGCATGTCCGCGTTCTTGCTCACCGAGTCGAAGAGCGTGTTGAAAAGCGAACCGACCATGTATACGCCGCCCGAGAGGAAGAAGTTCACAACCGGCGAAGCGAAGGTCGAGAAGAACACGCCGACGGCAGCGAGCAGGCACATCTGCACGTAGAACATCGCGCCCGTGCGAGCGAACTCGCTGAACGTGTCCAACTGGTCCGACTGTACGCCGAGCCAGATCAGGATTCCCATGAGTCCAGCCGCCATGATCCCGATGACGACCTGGCCCATGGCCTTGTCCTTCAGTCGGCCCGTCATGGCGACGAGCGCGATGAGGTCGGCGATGAACAGGCTGATGGGCAGAGGAGGCTTCTTATCGCCTTGCATGGCCGCGTAGACGAACAACAGCGTGAACGTCATGAGGCCGATCATCAGACCGAGTGCGCCGATCGCACCCAGGTACTTGCCGAGCAGGAACTGCCAGCGCTGAACCGGCTTGGAGAGGATCGTGTAGATCGTCCGGCGCTCGACCTCGTTCGGGAGCATGTAGACGGTGAGGACCAGCGCGATGACGGCGCTCGTGATCTGGATGACGCCGAGGGTCAACCCCTTCAAGACCGTCGTCTCCTGACGTGCGGTCAGCATGTTGAGGCTGGGGGCGACGACCAGGAAGAGCGTGCCGATCAGAAGAATGACGAGCAGGATCCTGCGACGGACGGCCTCACCGATGGTCGTCTTCGCGATCGATAGGATGATGTTCAAGCCGTCACCTCGGCAGTCGCGGGCGAGTTGACCTCGCGCACCGACTCGACGAAGAGGTCTTCCAGCCTCATTCTGCGCGGGACGATGCTAACGACGCTCGCTCCGGCGGACCGGACGGCGTCGACGATCCCGTTCGTCTCGCCCGTGTCGGCCATGTCGACGGTCACCGTGTCGCCGCTCGAGGATATGACGGCGTCTCCAGAGGCGAACTCCTTCGCCTTGTCGGGGCTCAGTCCGCGGAAGACCATCTCGACCCTAGCGCCCGTCAGGAGTTCGACCAGGTTGCCCTGTTTGATGACGCGGCCCTTGTTGATGATGGCCACGCGGTTACAAATTCGCTCGACCTCGCTCAGTTCGTGGCTCGAAATGAAGACCGTGCGACCCTCGTCGCGGAACTGGAGGATGAGGTCTCGGACCTCCTTGTGCGCGAGCGGGTCTAAGCCGCCGGTTGGTTCGTCGAGGAACAGGAGTTCCGGGTCGTTGAGCAGGCTCTGCGCCAGGCCGACGCGCTGCTGCATACCCTTCGAGTACTCGCCGATCGGCCGGTTCATATCGTTCTGGAGGTTGACCCGCTCGAGTAGATCCTTGCAGAGTTTGTCGTCGCGGATCCTGAACAGCGACGCGTAGAAGTGCATGATCTCGAGCCCTGTCATGTGCTCGTAGTAGTAGGGTCGCTCGGGGAGATAGGCGAGTTTCTTGTGCGCTTCGATATCGCCCGCGTACTTATCGAGAACCTTCGCCTCGCCGTGCGTCGCGTGGATGATGCCAAGAAGGATCTTGATCGTCGTCGTCTTGCCCGCCCCGTTCGGGCCGAGAAAGCCGTAGATCTCGCCACGCTCCACGCGAAGGTCAAGGTCCTTCACGACGTCAATCGGACGGCCTCCTTTCGACTTGTATGTCTTCGTTAGATTGTTTGTTTCTATGACAAGGCTCAAATTAGACCTGCCTCCAGTAAAAATGCGGGGCGAGTATACCAGTCAGTCCGTAAACGTGGGCTGGCTGACAGACCCGCCGCAGAGTTGCAACACAGGCAGGGCAAAAATCGTGCCTGCCGCAGTGATTATTCACTCAATTGTCGATCCATTGCTCGGACGGCCTGAATGAACGCCCGGACGGCCCCACGGTCCTTCTTTCCGGGCGATGACTCCACGCCGCTACTGACGTCGACCGCGTAGGGCCGCAGTTCCTTGACGACCTCGCCGACGTTGTCCGGATCGAGGCCCCCTGCGACGATCACTGGCCGCGTCGATTCGGCCATCGCCGCCCGGGCCGATCGGAAGTCTATCCGCTTGCCCGTACCGCCGTATTCGCCCGCCGAGAACGCGTCCAGAAGGACGGCGTCTACCTCCTCTGGATCCGGGAACGGCTCACCGGAGCCGACTCTGTAGACAGCGACGGCCCTCTGGCTCGCCTCGAGCCGAGTCCGCTCAACACCGATGGCCTGCACGGCGTCGAAACTTGCCAGGTGCCCGCCCGGCGCGAACGGCCCCATCACCGCTACTCGCGCTACATAGGGGGGCACCGCCGACAGGAGGTCTGCGATGTCTCCCATGCCGACCAGTCGCGGGCTGCCCTGTTCGAGGACGAAGCCGACCGCTGAGGCGCCTTCGTCCAGCACGACCTCCAGGTCGTCGAGGTTCGTAATGCCACAGACCTTGACCCGCGTCACCAGCCCATCACCTCCCGCACCTTGGCACCTACGTCCGGGGCCCTGCAGAACGTCGTTCCGATCAGCACGGCCCGTGCCCCGGCCGCTGCGACCCGCTGCACGTCTTCGTGGCTGGCTAAGGCGCTCTCGCTGACGACGGTCGCCCTCGAGGCGATCTTCGGCACCGTCTTCTCGGTCGCCGCGAGGTCGGTCTCGAACGTGGTCAAATCCCTGTTGTTGACCCCAACGAGGGTCGCTCCCGTCTCGAGCGCCGCCTCCGCCTCCTCCAGCGAGTGAGCCTCGACGAGGGCGTCCATCCCGAGCCCCTCAGCGACCTCCCGGTAGTCGCGCAACTGGCTCGTGTCCAAGCCCGCCACGATCAGCAACACTGCGTCCGCCCCCAGAACCCTGGACTGCCAGACGTCGTACTCGTCGACCGTGAAGTCCTTGCGCAGAACCGGCAGTCCTGACTCATCCCGACACTGCGACAGGTAGTCGGGGTGGCCTTGGAAGAACTCGACGTCGGTCAGTACGCTCAGGCAGTCGGCGCCTGCCTCGCGGTAAGCGCGTGCGATCTCGACGGCATTGAAGTCCTCCCTGACAACACCCTTGACCGGGCTGGCCTTCTTCACTTCCGCAATGAGGGACGGCCGGTGAGATGAGTCCTCGAGGGCCGCGTGGAAGGGCCGGACGGCAGGCGCATTGACCGCCCTTCGTTTGACCTCGTCCAAAGGGGCCTCCGCCTTGCGTCGCGCGAGCGCCTCCCTCTTCGCTTCAAAGATGCGAGTCAGGACGTCCAAGCGGCCATCTCCTCGAGGACCTTGACAGCCCTTCCCTGCTCGATAGCGGCGACAGCCATGCGGGCACCGGTCGGCAGATCGTCGCAGAGTCCGGCAAGGTACAGGGCGACGGCCGAGTTGGGAAGAATGGCCTTAGCCCTGACGGAGTTGGAGTCTGAGATGGCCTCTCGCAGGATCTTCGCGTTCTCCTCGACAGTGCCACCGGGCTCTAGCGCGTTGCAAAGCAGAGGCTCCAGGCCGAAAGAGTCAGGAGCCAACTCCATCTCTGACACCTCCCCTCCCTGCACCTCAGCCACAAAGGTCTTGCCACATGGGGAGACCTCGTCCATGCCCTCTTCGCTGTGCACGACCATGCTGTGCTCGGTTTCGAGCAGCGCCAGAGCCTTGGCCATGGGCACCACGAGAGAGCGGTCGAAGACGCCGACCAACTGGCGCTTCGCCCCAGCCGGGTTCGCAAGCGGCCCGAGTTGATTGAAGACCGTGCGGACGCCGAGAGCCTTTCGAACCGGGCCGACGTGCCGCATCGCCGGGTGGTGGTGCTGCGCGAAGAGGAACACGATGCCCACCGTCTCCAGAGCCTTTGCCAGTTGTTCAGGATCGCCGCCCAGAGTGACGCCGAGGGCCTCGAGCACGTCCGCGCTTCCACAAGCGCTGGTCACCCCCCTGTTGCCGTGCTTGGCGACCTTTGCGCCGGCGGCGACGGCGACGATTGCAGCAGCCGTGGACAGGTTGAACGTCGTCGGGCCCCCGCCTGTGCCACACGTGTCAACGAGGTTTGGGACGCTCGTCGAGAGCGAACTTGCGTTCTGCCGCATCACCTCTGCGAAACCGGCCAGTTCGGCCGGCGACGCGCCCTTGATCCTGATCGCCGTCAGCACCGCCCCGAGTTGCGCGTCCTCCAGGGCCCCCGACATGATGCGCCGCATCAGGTCGCTCGCCTCGTCGCGCCCGAGGTCTGCACCCTCGATGAGGCGACCAAGCAGGTCTGGGAAGGTCATGGGCAGATTGTACTTGGCACCTGCCCGGACGGTATGATCCTGCCATGTCCGGCGAGTTCCTCCCGGTTCTCATCCTGCTCGGAGTCGCAGCACTCCTTTGCTCCGCGATGGTCGTCCTCTCCTGGGTGCTCGGGCCGCGAAAGCGGACGCCCTACAAGTCTTCACCCTACGAGTGCGGCGTCGCGCCGCTCGGAGACGCTCTTGAGCGAGTCCCGATCAAGTTCTATCTCGTCGCCATTGTCTTCGTGCTGTTCGACATCGAGGTGGTGTTCCTTTGGAGCCTCATGTCGGTCTTCCGGGACGCTGCGCCCGAGTTCAAGGTCTTCACTGGGATAGCCTTGGGGATCTATATGCTGCTTTGGATCATCGGCGACGCTTACGTACTGCGGGTCGGGGCCATCGACTGGGACGAGTCCACGACGATCGCTAAGGAGAAGATGCAGGACACCGCCATGGCTACCCATGGCAGTAACGCCGCGATACGTGCAGATTCGGAGGCGACCGCCTAGATGAGCGTCGCTGAGCGTGCCGACGTCGCCCTCCTGAAAGAGAAGTTTGGAGGCGCTATTGAATCTGTTACAGATAAGAATGGCGACGTTTACGTGTGCGTCGCCACTGAGAGCCTCGAAGAGATCGCGAAGTTCCTAAAGGAAGATCCCCGGCTCGCGTACAACTATTACGTGGAATGCGTGGGAGTCGACTATCTGACTTGGGAGCACGGACGAGATTTCTATAAGAGGTATGAGGTTATACATAACCTTTACTCTATCGATTTTAATACAAGACTATTTATAAAGGTCGCATGTGACGATGGAGAAACTGTTCCATCTCTTATAAATGTCTATATGGGAGCAGAGTATCCTGAGCGGGAGATTTGGGATCTCCTCGGTGTCGTCTTTAAAGGGAACGAACAAAAGGAGCGGTTCCTACTGCCCGACGACTGGGTCGGCCACCCGCTGAGGAAGGACGTGGGCTTGGGCGGTGAAGACGTCGTATTTGACTCTGGAACCCTTGGCCCGGCGGTCGAAGACGTGCAGTCGCCACACGCGGGGGAGAGCTTTGAGGGGAAGACTGGGAGCGAAGACGTCTCAGGCAGATAAAGATTGTTATATCTTGGAAGTCGCCTTCTATTTTTCGTGCTCACTCCCGTGTTTGTTCTGTCTTTCAGAAAATCGGCGCGTTATTTGCTAATTTTTTGGTGACATTGTGCGCAACAATCGCGTAATGTACTGACGGACGGGCGCGGAACGTTGCCCGATCCACAATACATTGAGGCTTGCCTCACCGCTTGTATATCTTTCTATACACGGAGAAATCAACATAACATGCGAAAAATTAGTAATGCATTTACTTTGATTGAACTACTCGTCGTCATCGCGATCATCGCGATCCTGGCGGCCATTCTCTTCCCGGTCTTCGCCGAGGCGAAGGAGTCCGCAAAGGCGGCCTCCGACCTCAGCAACATCAAGCAGATGGCCCTGGCCGTCGCGATGTACTCGACCGACTACGACGACCTGATGCCCCTCGGCCACGGCACCGACGCCCTCGGCAACCAGGGCTGGAACTACCACAAGTACGTTCCCGCCGACTGGGCGGAAACACCGGTCCCGCCCGCGCGCGTCGACTTCTCGCGGCCGTTCATCATGAACACGCTGCAGCCGTACGTCAAGAACGACCAGATCATGCAGTCGCCCGGTATGACCAAGTACATCCGGCCCGGCTCGCACGACGGCGCCATCCGCCTGCTCGTCCCGAGCGGCGACCCGGTCAAGGTCGGCGGCTCGAGCTACGCCTTCAACGGCCTGCTCCACGCCTACAACAGCACCGCGATCGCGGCCCCGGCAGAGCTGCCTCTCTTCACTGAGAAGAACGGCGCCCGCTGGGCCTACGGCGGAGGCTTCGCCAACCCGACTCTGTTCTGCCCGAACGCCAACGAGCAGTGCTTCTACCGCACGGCCATCGGCCAGACGGACTGCAACCCGGCCAACGGCGGCCAGAGCGCCATGTTCTTCACCATGGAGCGCTCGCCCGACTGGGTCTACAAGAAAGGCCAGAACTACTCGTTCGCCGACTACCACGCCAAGTGGCGCCGCGTCGGTGCGACCATCGTCGCCGACGAGACCGACGTCACCACGATCGGTAACGGCCCGCACACCGACTGGCGCGTCGACCCCAGCACCGGATACACCCACCTCGGCGTGTCCTGGTACTACTGGGTCGACGACCTGTTCTGCCACGCGTGGCTGTTCCGGCCCGACTACGACTTCTCGATCGTCTAAGGACGCTCTAGAAGCCGGTTCAATCAAGACCGGGCCGCGGCAATTAGCCGCGGCCCGCCTTGCTTAACTCGCTCGAAGTTGCGCTAGAATAGTGTTGCTATGAAGAAGACTCTCGCCATTATCTTGATCCTTGCACTCGTAACACCGCTGATGATAGGCTGTGGCAAGAAGGAAGAAGACACCGGCCCAGTGACGATCCGCGGTAAGGCACCGTCGATCAACAGCGGCGATCAAGCCACCGCTCGTGGTAACCAGGCCAAAGACGCCCAGTAGCTTGGAGGGCAGAGCCGATCGACCATGCAATAATGGGGTCAGGCTCGTAGGAGCCTGACTCCACCGAACTGTCTCAAGGACTCATACCATGGAACTGAGGAATTTTTCGATACTTGCGCTGTTGAGCCTGGCCCTCGTTTTGCCAGGCTGCCGCAAATCCAAAGAACAGTTGGCGATGGAGCACGCTGGCAAGATTAAGAAGCCCGGCTTGATCCGCGTGATCAACCTGACAGGCAAGCCGCAGACGCTGACGTGGGGCGGCCGACCGCTTGCCTCCAACATTCCCAAGGACTTCGGTACTCTGTTCCAAACGATTGGAGCCGGAGACCAGAAGGTCGGAGTCGAGGCCGACGGCAAACAGGAGATGGAACTCCCGCTCACTGTGACGACGCAAGAGTTGTACACTCTTGTGCTGTTCCCAGGCGGAAAGAGCACGTTCATCCACGACGCACAAAAGTTGCCAGACTCGACTCAGAACCTCTCGTCCTACTTCGTCGATTCGAGCGGCAAGCCGTTCGATGGGAAGGTGACGATCACAGACGGTACGAACACCTTCGACATCGACCAGTCGACGGGAGGAATGCTCATACCCGAGGGTGAATACACCTTGAAGGGCGACGGGCTCGACATTGCCCAGGGATCCAAGGTCGAAAGCGACAGCGCCTACAGCCTCATCGTCATTAAGACCGACGAAGGAAGGAAGGTCGCCATGCTCATGCGCAACGCTTCCCCGTTCAAGCCGGCCAGAGCCGGAGCCTCGGGCTAGCGCCTCATCCCACGACTAACACGGCGGGCCAGGGTCACCCTGGCCCGCTCTTCGTTGCTTGGCCACAGGTATATTCGAACTAGGCTCAGGCGGCACGCAGACCATGTCCAAGACCTTCATCCCCTCGACCGAAACGGTGTTCGAACGAACCGGCGAGAACACCATGATCGTGAACATGGGGCCGCAACACCCGAGCACCCACGGGGTCTTGCGCGTGATCTGCGAACTCGAGGGCGAGACCATCATCAACGCGAAGTGCGTCATCGGCTACCTGCACACGGGAATGGAAAAGGAGGCCGAGTTTCAGCAGTACCACAAGTGCGTCGTCATGACCGATCGCATGGACTACATGAACACGAACGGCAACAATCTGGCGCACGCGCTTGCAGTCGAGAAACTGCTGGGCTGCGAGATCCCAAAGCGGGCGCAGTACCTGCGCGTTCTGCTGGCGGAACTCTCGCGCATCGCGTCGCACGCAGTCTGGTTGGGTACGCACGCGCTGGACCTCGGTGCGATGACTCCGTTCTTCTACATCATGCAGCAGAGGGAACTGATCCTCGACCTGTTCGAGATGTTCTCCGGCGTGCGCATGATGGGCTCTTGGATCGTCCCGGGCGGTCTTCGCGGCGACATGCCCGAAGGCTTTCCTGAACGGCTGCGCACGTTTCTGGACCAGTTCCTGGGCGAACTCGCAGTCGTCGAAGACCTGCTCGTAGAAAACCCGATCTGGAAGGAGCGAACCCAGGGCGTCGGCGTGCTGACAGGCGAGCAGGCTCTCGACCTGGGGTGCTCGGGGCCGATTGCGCGGGCGAGCGGTGTCGCATTCGACCTGCGGCGAGCACAGCCCTACAGTTCCTATGAGGACTTCGACTTCCAGATACCGGTCGGATCCACCGGCGACGTGTACGACCGCTTTTTGGTGCGCATCGCCGAGATGAAGGAGTCGCACAAGATCGTGACGCAGGTGATCGACCGCCTTCCGGAAGGCGACTTCCGAACCTCCGACCGAAAGATCTCCCCTCCACCGCGCGAGGAACTCGACACCTCCATGGAGTCCCTGATCCACCACTTCAAACTCTATACCGAGGGGTACCGGGTGCCCGTAGGCGAGGCGTACGCAGGCATCGAGGGCTCCAAGGGCGAACTTGGCTTCTATATCGTCAGCGACGGCACCTCACGGCCCTACAGGTGGCACGAGAGGCCGTCGTCGTTCATGAACCTCAAGTCGCTCGAAGTGCTCGCGAAAGGGCGCCTGATCGCCGACCTGATCGCCATCATCGGATCTATCGACATCGTCCTCGGCGAGATCGACCGCTAGGTGTAAACTGCCCCCGTGAGCGACCTGATCCAACTGAGCAACGGCCAGGCACGGCCCAAGGCTCCGCGCGTCGAAGACCTCGAACTCAAATTCAGCGAGCAGGCCGTACGGCAGTTGGACGCCCTGCGCGGGCACTACCCCGAAGCCAAGGCGTGCATTCTGCCCGCCCTGTGGATCGCCCAGCGCGAGTACGGCGGCTGGCTGCCACCTGAGGCGATCGCCGAGGTCGCGCACAGGCTTGGACACTCCTATGCGGAGGTGGAGGGTGTCGCGACCTTCTACACGATGTACAACACCGACCATCCGGTCGGTAGGCACATGATCGAGGTCTGCACGTGCCTGACGTGCCACATGTGCGGTGCGTACAAGATCGCAACATACCTACAGAAGAAACTGGGGATCGGCTTTGGCGAGACGACCGCAGACGGGATGTTCACGCTGCACGAGGTCGAGTGCCTCGACGCGTGCGACCGCGCCCCGGTGCTGCAGATCGGTGACGAGTACGTCGGGCCAGTCGACGAGGCGCGGATCGACGCGATCTTAGAAGAACTGAGAAAACGAGAGGACGCGAGCGTGGTGAAACTCGCGGACGAAATCGTTAGAGTGCACTTGATGGCCGGGGAGAATAACTGATGGCAGAAAAGAAACTCCTTCTCGAACACGCGCACGACCCGGCGTACCAGACGCTGGCAGGCTACAGGGCCAAGGGCGGCTACAAGGCGCTTGAGAAGGCGCTAAGCGTGGACCGCCAGGCGATCATCGACGAGGTGAAGGCTAGCGGCCTGCGAGGGCGCGGCGGAGCCGGCTTCCCCACCTGGATCAAGTGGAACGGTCTGCCCAAGGAAAAGACCAAGCCTCACTACGTCGTGTGCAACGCCGACGAGGGCGAGCCGGGCACCTTCAAGGACAAGCAACTGATGGAGGAGACCCCGTTCCTGCTCGTCGAGGGAATGACGCTCGCTGGATACGCGACTCGGTCTGAGGTCGGATATATCTATGTTCGGGGCGAATTCTTGGACGCAGCGAGGGCGTGCCGCAAGGCGATCGACGAGGCGTACGCCGCCGGTCTGCTCGGTAAGAACATCATGGGCAAGGGCTTCGACTACGACCTGCACATCCACACGGGCGCTGGCTCGTACGAGTGCGGCGAAGAGTCCGCGCTCATGTCCTCTCTCATGGGCGAGCGTGGGATGCCGCGCCTGAAGTTTCCACACGCGCCTCTTCCGACCGTGGCCGGCCTATGGGACCTGCCGACTTTGATCAACAACGTCGAGACCTACTGTTGCACGCCGTCTATCGTCGACCGCGGCGGCGAGTGGTACGCGACGATGGGCGCTTCGACCAAGAACTCGCGCGGGACAAAGATCTTCTCCGTCAGCGGCCACGTCAATAAACCCGGCAACTACGAGATCGAGTTTGGCACTCCCCTCATGGAACTGCTCGAGATGGCAGGAGGCATGAAGGGCGGAGAACTCAAGGCGTGCGTGCCTGGCGGCTCCTCTGTCCCGATCATTAACAAGGAGTCTTGCGAAAAGGCGATCTTGGGATACGAGGAGATGGGCGACGTCGGCTCGATGGTCGGCAGCGGCGGATGCATTTTTCTCAACGACCAGACGTGCATAGTGTCGTTCATCTGGAGGACGTCGAAGTTCTATGCCGAAGAGTCGTGCGGCAAGTGCACGCCGTGCCGCGAGGGCACGCGGTGGATGGAGAAGGTCCTCGAGCGCATCGTACGCGG
>OBLQ010000039.1_pt1 | contig 37902 bp, 22 predicted proteins | sample 1519881 | NCBI WGS metagenome assembly OBLQ01 (sample SAMN01911456, study PRJEB22533) | soil metagenome | biome: Soil | place: Malaysia | collected 2012-04-30 | depth DG_metagenome m | reverse complement strand
ACTTGGTTTGGAGTGAACATGAGGTTATAGGGAGCCGCTACCACCAGTTAACAGCCCAGCTGTTACGGCTCGTTCCCTTGAGATGACCGTCAGTCGCCAAACCGTAAGTGTGGGCGGCAGTAAGATCTCTGACGATTGTGTCTAAGTCACGGGCCACTCCGACAGTTATCTCTCGGTCGCGGACGCGGCGACCGTCTTGGCGTTGCCAAGAGCGGAAAGTCGCGCTCAACGACGCAGGGTTTACGAATCCACCATTACGGATAGTTGCCTAACGGATATTTACTGATTGAAGGTGGCCGTAATGCTACGGGGCAACATCACCCAGACACAGTTGATTCCTCGAAGATGTGATTGGGCTTCAGATCAGAAACGGGTCTAAGCACGCAGCTTTACTGACTCTTTCGGAGCGCCTGAAGCGAACGCCACGGGTTTGGCGGCCTTTCCCAGCGCACCTCCGTCAACCGTGATGCTGTCGCTCGAAGTGCCCACCACTCGCAGAAAGACTGCTGCCGGCGAAAGGACCCGCGCTGCCGTGATCAGGACATCCCGGGTTTCAATGAAGCGCAGCAGCTCTTCAGCCTGCGCGTTGCCTTGCGCGCGAAGACCATTGATGTCAGCGTCCACCACGTGATCGAGCACGACGGCGGGTCGCAGATCAGGGTGCTCCATCTGGAAACGAACATTTGAAAGGGTGAGGCCACGCACCCTGCGGGCATAAAGCCCATAGGCTGGCGGCGTACCCATTTCAAAATACTCTCCGGCGATAGGCGGAACCTGTCGGGCAGCTTCCTCGGTTGTGCCTCCGCCCTCATAGGTGACATGAACATCATTGAGCACTACATTTTCGAGATAGCCATCCTGCACACAGTTGAGCGCAATGCACTGGCGGGTTTCACCCGGGCGGTAATGGCTCTCAAAAGGCAGACCTGGAAGCTGTCGGCCTGTGGCCAGAACATGTGCCCGGATCCCGTTGAACATGATGTTGCGGACAAATCCTTTTTCCTGCGGGCCAACCGACCCGTCGTCATGCGGCCTGCGTTTGTTCAGATCGATGGATATCGGTCCGGTCACGTCCTGCATGACAAGATTCGAGAAGAGAATGTTCTGCGCCCGCGATTCAGTGCCAAACTGCATCTTAATGGGGCACCCGTATGTCTCGTAAATCACGCAATTGGAGATGGTGATGTTTTCCGGATTGCCGCCACCGAAGCGAAATACCGCCCAGCGTGTGCTGAAGGTACTGTTGGTGACAGTCACGTTCCTGCAGCTGCCGAACAGCGCGCATGCGTCATCCTGCGATTGCACATCACAGTTGCTGACGTGGACGTATTGGCTGCTGATAAAGTGGAACCCGTCGTTGTTACCGTTGACGCGATTATAAATGCGGATACCATGGCACCACACGAAATTGCTTTCTATAATGCGAACGGAATGGAATGCGCTGTCGAATAAAAAAATGTCACGCACGCGCAGATTCTTGCAGCGATAGAAAAGCAGGTGATACGGCCGGTGGCTGCCGCCTCTTCCAGACGGCGGCGGGACGCCGCGCTTCGGGCTGTGGAATTGAAGGCCCTGGCCATCGATGGTTCCGGGGCCCTCGATGGTGATGTTCTCCGCGTTGACGGCAAAAATGAGCCCCACGTTGCCATCGCGAAGTGTTGTGTCGCCTTGTAAAGGGATGGTTTCAATTGCATGATACTGCTTGCCGTCAGCGCTGCCGAGCAGCCTGCCTTGTGCGGCAATGTGAAGCGTGACGTTGCTTTTCATCTCGACAGTCCCGATGACGAATACACCGGCTGGTACCAGCACCGTCCCACCCTGCTCCTGGTTGCAGGCGTCGATGGCGGCCTGCAGCGCCGCGGTATCCAGCGCCTTGCCGTCGCCTTTGGCGCCGTAATCGCGGATGTTGTAGATGCGAGCGCCGGTGATATGTTCCGCACTCGGGTTGGCCTGGTGGGTGGTGGCCCCCGCGGCATCTGTGGCCATCAGGCCCGAGCCAAGAGAAGCGGTTGAGATCATCCCCAACAAATTGCGCCTCGAAATTCCTCTTTTTGAAATTGTCATGATCTATCCTCATTATTGTGGTGCCGGATATTGGTCCTGCCAGTGGCCAGATCCAGCTGGAGTCATTGCCGGAATTCGTGCGGAATCGCAGCCGCCATGGCGCCCCGGATTGCGACGCGGCAGTTAACAACCTCAGAAAGTTCCCTCGATTGCGAGTCGAATGATATGAAGGATCGATTTCATCATTTGTCGCAACGACTTTTATAAAGAAACCGCTTGTCTGTCAAGCATGTCTCATTCAAGACTCCACCGGGACCACCTTGCTTACACTATTGAACTTCGGTCAATCAGGTGCAGCCTCACGGATCCTTGTTTGCGGCGTGATTTTAAGAAATATCTGTAGGCGTAACTCTTGGCAATGAACCCATCCCGCTACTCATCCCGTGCGAGTTCCGTCCTGCTGGCCTGCTGGACGGTTGGACTAGCTTGCCAATGAATTTCGCTTACCAATGGCTGAGGAAACTGCCGCAGCGGTTCCCATCACGGACCGGGTAAGCGAAGGAATCCGGGCCCGACTGATTCTGCTGGTGGGGCCGGCAACGCTGATGGCGGCAATGGCACGTTGTTTGGAGTCCAGGACCGGGGCGGCGACACACCGAGAGCCTACCACCGCCTCCTCGTCGTCGATGGCATAGCCCCGCTCTCGAATTTGAGCAAGTTCCTTCCGAAAGCGGGTGGGTGATGTAATTGTCCGAGGCGTCTGTCGGGAAAAATCGAATGCCGCCAACAGGCGTTCCTGGTCTGCCTCTGGCAAGAAAGCCAGCAACGCTTTGCCGAGACCTGTGCAATGCAAGGGTCGCTTCATTCCTGGCCTCGAAACCAGCCGAAAAGCATGCGGGCTTTCCAGAACCTCGATATAGAGAACAGCATCCAGGTCCAATACCGCCAAATTGACCGTTTCGAGGACGGCACGCTGGAGTTCCAACAGGAATGGCCAGGAAACGGAGCGCAGGCCCTCTACCCAGTTGCCGCGTGTGGCCATCTCAATGAATTTGATTCCCAGAACGTATGCTTGGGAACTGTTGCGGATCAGGTAGCCTTCCCGCTCCAGATGGACCAGGAAACGGTACGCGGTGCTCTTGTTAAACCCCGTCTTCTCACTGATCTCTTTTAATCGCAGCCCCCTGGGAGAGTCACAGATCAGCTCAAGAATTTGGAGAGTCTTCTTCAAAGCGCCGACAGGCTGCGCCTTCCGAGTACCGGCCTTCATTGGGCAGAGTCCCCTTCACATGAATCGAAAAAAGCTGCGGAGTCAATCCGCTTAAACTGTCCACCAAGGCTGCATTCTACCACTTGTCGCTTAATAAGAACGTGAACCGTGACCATCGGATAAGGCGATGTCGATTCGACTGGTGCCAGATTATACACACATTGTTGTGGATTATGAAAGAAATTACCAGAATGCCGCACTAAATTTCATATAATGAAACATTATAGCTATTATTTCAAACTTAGGACTTGACAAACAACTACTGCGGGAATATAACCCTTGCCGTACGTCGGGTTTTTGGGGCTGCTTGCGCTGGGCGTCTGATAACACTTTTCAGCTTGATTGAAATGAGCCGAAGGAGATTCTCCTTTTGCCGCGAGTTTATTAAAGAACTGAGGGCCATAGAACGCCCCCAACCCCAGCGGTACAAGCGTTCTTAGCTTCAGCTTTCCAGGAGAGGAGCGAATCTAATGAAGGGACTAACTACACGTTTTGGGGCGCGTGGGTTCAACTCATTGGTCCTGGTCGCCGCGCTTTTTGGATTGTTGCTTGCGTGGCAGGGACCGCGAAGTTTCAGCCAGACGGGAACTGGAGAAATCAACGGGACCGTGACCGATCAAACCGGGGCCGTTGTCCCGAGTGCAACCGTCACTTTGAGGAACCAGTCCACGGGGGTTGTTAGAAGCACAACTACGACATCGAAAGGCGTCTTTCATTTCTTGAGCGTCTTGCCGGGCACCTACGTTCTCAAGGTGCAGGCCAGCGGTTTCAAGGTTGCAACGTTTCCGCCTTTTGTCGTGGGTGTCAGCCAACTCGTGACGAAGAACGCAGAGCTGGCCGTCGGCGCCGTTACGCAGACGGTTGAGGTAGCTGCTCATGCGCCTCTTCTGCAATCCTCTTCGACCGAGCTTGGATCGGTTCTTACTGAACGATCGGTTCAGGACCTTCCCCTGAACGGCAGGAATTTCATGGAATTTCTGTTGCTCCAACCCGGGGCGACGCCGATCACAACCGCCCAGGGAGGCCAGAACGGCGGCGGAAACCCCGACGGCGGCATTATTGCCATTCCCGGCGCGAAGGTCGCGAGACCTTCGTTCCAGGGAGCCCAAGGGCGCTCGGCCATTTACTATACAGATGGAATCATCAATACCGATTTCCGTTCCAACGAACCGGGTGTTCCGCCAAATCCGGACCTGATCCAGGAATTTGACGTGGTCACGCATGATGCCCGCGCTGACTTCGGCGGTGTTACTGGTGCGGCAGTCAATCTTGTAACCAAGTCCGGAACTAATCAGTACCACGGCTCGGCATTCGAGTTCGTGCGGAACAACATATTTAATGCCAGGAACACTTTCGTCGCCGGACCCTTGCCGGCCTTTCACCAGAACCAGTTCGGGGCCACGGCGGGCGGTCCCATTCGGCGGAACAAGACATTCATTTACGGCGGCTACAGCGCCTGGCGTTATCTCACTCCCAGCACGCACCAGGGGGAAGTGCCTCTGACCTCGTGGCTGGATGGGGACTTTTCTTCCAACCCCTTTGGTAATGTCAATCCGATTTTCAACCCTTACAGTACCCAGCCTGATCCCAACAACCCAGGAAGTTACATTCGCTCTCCTTTCACGTGTGACGGCGCGGGGAACCCGATCGCTCCGAATCCGGACGGAACTCAAACTGGAGGGACGCCCTGCCAGAAGATTCCTTCGCAACTGATTTCTCCTGTATTGCAGGACATGCTCAAAACTTATGACGATGTTCCAACCCGGCAGTTTCCCTGCGACCCCACAAAATATAACTTCTGCTTGAACGGGCGAGCCTTCAACAACGAGAACGATATGTCCGTCCGGGTGGATGATGTTTTGACCAACCGGGACAATGTTTTCTTCCGCTACAGCGAGATTTGGGAAACGGCGCTATCAAGTTCTACGCCGAAAAGCTCTTCATCCACGCAATTCCATGACATCAACCTGGGCGGCGGGTGGACGCACACGTTTGGACCTACACTGGTCCTTGACGCTCGCGGCGGCTGGCTGCACGGGCCTGTAGATTCTTATGATCAGAACACGGCGGGTGTGGATCCGCAAAAGAAGTACTTCAACGACCTCGATAGTTTTGGCAGCCTCCTCACGGGCGGCATCGGCCATGGGGCTGATTTCATTCCATACCGGGATAACTTCCGCAACAACCCGGGCTGGAATTTCACGGTCAACTTGAACTGGTTCAAGGGCAGCCACAACTTCCAGTTTGGATACGCTTACCTTCGCACCATCCGAATTCAGCAAAACAAGTTTGAGCAATTCAACTTTAATAGCAGCCAGACTTGTGACCCGGGGAATTGCGGAAAGACAGGTGACGCTCTCGCCTCGGCCTTGCTGGGCTTTCCTGACTCTTTTTCGGGCCAACTCATTGACCACAGCGAGGTTCACCTCATTAATCCGGAGTGGGCAATTTACGCTCAGGACCAATGGAAGATTAGGCCCAAATTGACCGTCAATTGGGGACTGCGCTGGGATGTCAACCCGCTGGCGACAATCGTGGGCCCGCGCGTGTCTGATGCCGTGGACATCTTCAATCAAAAGTTCATCGTAGGGCTCGATGGCGCTCCGCCACTTTGCAGCCAGTCGCCGGGGTCCAATCCCTGCATGCCGCAGGATCTTTCGAGCATCCCGGGCAACCAATTCATATCCTTTGGCGGAAACAAGCTGCAGGTCCCTCGTGCGGAATATGACCAGTTCGGCCCGCGCGTTGGAGTGGCCTGGCAAATAACGCCGACCATGGTCTTGCGCGGCGGGTATGGACTGTACTTTGATGCCGTGGTTGCAAGGACACAATCTGCGCAGAATGACCTTGAACAGCTTGCCTGGCCTTACACAACCGGATTCAGCGGCGTTTCCAACGTTCCAACCTCAGGCGGCGTACCGGCGGGGGGAGCGGGCAATCCCCTGGTTCCCATCACCAGTATCGAGGGAAGTTTCCCGAACCCTGTGCCCCCTGCAACTCCGTGGACCCCGCACGGTTGGGCCGACGACCCGAACATTAAGGACCCTTATTCGCACCAATGGAATATTGAAGTACAGCGACAATTCGGACCCAACACCATGCTTTCAGTCGCATACGTGGGCAGTGTCTCCCGGCGGCTTCCTTACACCGGCCCGAACGCCAATGCCGCCAGCCACCCATCGCCAGCAGGAACGCCACTGACCACCATTGACGGCCTGCGGGCCTTCCCGACCCTTCAGGGCGCATATCTCTACTACACCCAGGATATCGGGTATGCAAACTTTAATGCGCTCGAAGCCAAACTCGTGCGGCATTTTTCCGGTGGCCTCCAGTCGCAGATTGCCTTTACATGGGGTAAGTCGATGGACAACAGCAGCGGCTACTATGACGTCGAGAACGGTGCTGGAGGACCAGGAGTCCAGAACTATTTTGACCCTCATTCGAACTATAGCGTGTCCGGCTACGACGTTCCGCTGGATGTCAATTGGTACACCGTTTACGATCTTCCATTCGGGCCCGGCAAGCGGTGGCTCAGCAATGGATTAGCATCCTGGATTCTTGGCAGTTGGCAGGTGAACTACATTATGCAGGCATACTCCGGCCAGCCATATACCCTCGGGGTCACCGGCGGCGATATCGCCAACATTTTCGGGACAAACACCGCAGGTGTTCGAAGCTACATGCGACCGGACATCACCGGCGACCCCCTCGCAGGCGTTCCAGCGGGCTATGAATTCAACGCGAATGCGTACGCCATTCCAGTAACCGGAACCTACGGAAACGTTGGACGTCATACTCTACGGTCTCCAGCGGTTTTCGATATGGATTTCTCAGTGTTTAAGAACATCCCTCTGGGCCATTCGGAAACACGGAGGCTGCAACTTCGCTTTGAAGGCTTCAACGTGTTTAACGTGATGAACTGGAGCGCGCCGGCCAACACAAACATCGGCACGAAGAATGCTGGTTTTGTGAACAGTATCGCAGTGGCGCCGCGCTCGCTTCAATTCGGGGCGAGGCTAATCTTCTAAGGAACAGGTTCCAATGCTCACATGCCCTCTGCAAGAGTGGAAACCCAAAGCCACAAAAGACTTTCCCCTCTTGCAGTGGGGCGAGGGCTTTCGAGTCTACGCTTGGTTGCGGGGAAGCAGTCCTTGATTAGCGGTACTTATGGATATAACCTTCCTTCCATCTTGCAACAGAATTGTTCAGCGTCGGACAACTTGAAATCGGCTCTGCAAGACCGCGCGTACGTAAGGAAAGTCCTGGCAATAGCAGTGGCATCCCTATGTCTCTCCGCGGTTTCTGCGCGCCTCCTGCCCTGCCAGGCGGGTCCGGCCCAACCGGCGGGTGAAACCGCATCGTCGGAGACGGCGCGGCAAATCGCAACGGCCCACAGACTGCTGCAAAGAGGCGAGACGGGTAAGGCCATCTCCCTTTTGCGCGAAGTCATCCAGAGCCAGCCTGAAAATGCAGATGCACATCTGTTGTTGGGGACCGCACTTGTCATGGTCCCGAATGAATCTGAGGCCATTCAGGAGCTTCTCCGGGCCGTGAAACTGGCTCCTGACTCTGCCAAGGCTGTCTTTTCCCTGGGTACTGCATTTGCCCACTTTGGCCACCTGAAAGAGGCGGAGGAGGCTTTTCGAAAGGCCATCATTCTGAAGCCGGACTTTGCTGAAGCTCATATCAGTCTGGGTTTGATTCTTGCCCGGGGGGAACAACTGAGTGAGGCCCGCGGGCAATTCGAGGATGCCTTGAAGCTTCAGGGAACAACATCGGCCGCGGCCTATTCGCATTATTTGCTGGCCCGCGTGCTGGCAGAACAACGCGAGACTGACGGCGCCGTGCACCAGCTTGAATCTGCGATCAAATTGCGCCCCCGGTATGCAGAAGCGTACTTGAGCCTGGGCAATATTTACAAATCGCTGAACCGCGAGGAAGAAGCTCTAAAGGCCTTCACAAAAGCTGCAGAGTTGGAGCCCGGAAACCCCGCTGCACAGTATCAACTGGGCTCGGCCCTGCTCCGAGGCGGGCAACCGGGTGCGGCGGTCGTCCATCTCCGAGAGGCGCTCAAACTACAGCCGAATGACCGTGCAACGTTGTCTCATTTGTGCCAGGCCTTGTTCAGGGCCGGGAAAGAGGCAGATGCAAAGGCCTGTACGGAAAAGGCCTCCGCAAAGGCCCGGGATGAGGCCAGGGCAGACAGCCAGGAACTCCACGCCGGAAGGCTCAACAACGAGGGCGTGGAGATGGAAAAGGAAGGCAGGCTTTCCGATGCACTCGAAAAGTATCGCCAGGCCGTCAATCTCGATCCTTACCGTACGACCTTCCGCCGAAATCTGGGTCTGGCTTTGTGCCGCATGGGACGATGGGATGAGGGAATTGACGAGCTGCGGAAGGTGCTGAGGCAGGATCCTGGTGACATGGAGGCTACGAAGGCCCTTTACATCGCCATCGAGAATGCCCGCGCAGCCAAGCCGAAAAGAGCCGCTGGCGACTCCGCTTTGCCGGGATCGAAGTGAAATTGTCGAGGTGGAAAAATTCATGGAAAATCGGACGGACAGCATCGACCGAAGAAAGTTCCTGAAAGTGGGAGGGACGGGTCTTGCAGCGGTTGCAGCGGGACCTTTGTGGCCAAAACACCTTCAGGGAAACACACGCCCCAGTCCGGTTGATCCCATAGTCCTGAAGTCCTCGGAACTCGAGATAATTCTCGATCGCGAAGACGGCTTGCCTTACGAATATCACCTGATCAAGCTCGGCACACGGATGGCAGGCGAAGGGCTCGGAGAACCAATGTCGGCCACCATTTGCCGCCGGCAGCCCCGGGCGTTTGCCACCGCCAGCGTAAAGGCTTCTTCGGTTAAAGCTTCCACTGAGGAAGCAACCTTCAGTTTCAGGGTGCAACATGACGGGAAAACGGCGGCGGCCTTTGCCATCCGGTACGCCCTAGAGGGCGGAACTGTTCACGTGACGATGCTGGGTATTGAGGAGTCGGAAGGGTATGAATTGATTGAAATTGCCGCTCCGCGCCTTGTAACTGTTCACGAAGAGGATGGCGGGGCCTGGCTGGCACATGGCGACGATGGAGGCAGTGTGGCTGACCTTTCGAAGGCCTCGGTGGGCCATTTGCAGCCCAATACATTTTGGGGCAAGGTGGCGGCTTCGCTGCCGGTGGTGATGGTTGGAACGGACAAGGCGATTTGCGTTCAGGAAGTGACGGCCTACATGGACGGTACGGAGCTGGCGGTGGCAGGGGAACCCGGCCATCGCCTGGCTTCACTTGGGACAATCAAGAGGCACCGCGTCAACGGAAGCCAATGCTACAACATGAACACAGGCCCCGGCACGCCGCGCAGTTGCGGAAACTCGACCACCCCAAACCTGCTGATTGAGGAAACCCCCGCGTGCCGGCTGGATTTCATCGGTGATTTTGATGGCGATGGCCGGGTGGACTGGATGGATGGGGCCAAGCTGGTTCGGGAACGAATGCCGGAGATCCCTACCCATTTTTATGACGACAAGTTTACATATGCAATCCACTGCGATGAGCCGACATGGAAGAAGCCAGGTGCGACATTTGAACAGGCTTCCCAATTGATCCGGGACGTCGCCTTGCTGACCGACAACATTCCGCAGATCGCGCATCTGTGGGGCTGGCAATTCCGTGGCAAGGACACCGGGTATCCGGCGGTGAACGAAGTGGACGAAAGAATTGGTGGATATGACGGCCTGATGCGTTTGATGGAGGACGCGAGGCAACATAACTGCGTGGCGACTTTATCGGACAACTACGATGACGCTTACAAGAGCAGTCCGGCGTGGGACCCTGCTGTTGTCGCCCGACGGCCCGACGGTGAGCTCTGGGAGAGCCGGAATTGGACAGGTGAAAATTCGTACGTCCTCGGAATGGCGAAGTTCATGGCCGGACCCGGCATTGACCGGGTGGATTACACCTGCAAGCGATACGATTTGCGGGAAACAATCCATGTAGATGTCCTCAGCTATTTCTCGATCCGAAACGACTGGGACCGTGAGCATCCGGCAAGCGGCATCAAAAACCTGAAGGAAGGCCGGTACAAGGTTCTGGAGCGATTTGCCAGCCATGGGGTCGATGTAAGCTCTGAGGCACTGCGCTATGCATTTATCGGGAAAGTCAGCAGTTTCTGGTACGCACAGGGGCCCGCGCCGGACCCCTTCGGGGGCGATCCGATCCCTCTGCTGGCGATCATCTATCGCAAAAGCGCTTTGTGGGGCCAGTCGGGAAAAACCAGGGGTCCACTTGATGCCTTGCTGAAGATGCTGTTCTACAATGGTGCCGTCCACCTCTGGCACACCGCCGAAGTGGACCGCAGGATGATAACGGACCTTATCTTCATTAATACGCTGCCTTGGCAGAAGGTCTGCGCACTCAACATTGAAAAATTCCGCCGGCAGGGTGAACGGACTACGCTTTACCTGGAACATGATTCCGTAATCGATCTCGACTGGAAGCTGCAGAAATACTCCGTCAGCCTTAGCGGCGCGGAAATCGCGCGCGATGGAAGCACGTTCTGTCCGCTGGACGACGGCCGTATGGCATTTTATTCCCTTGAGCCGAAGGAATTGTCAGCGCCATTGCCAGCGGATTGGAAGCCGGGAGAGGTTGCCGCAATAGCGCTCGACCTTCATCAGCCGGAGGAACTCCACGTAGATGTGGATGAAGGACACGTGAAAGTGGCAGTCCCCGCCCGCCGGCCGGTGATGATTTACCGCGACGGAGCGAAAGCCCGAAAGCGGCTTCTTCGCCGGGCATAATGGCACGGACCGAAAGAGTGGTGTCGCATTCCCCACATGCCTGCCTTTCAACGGGTCGGCTACTCTTAGATGTGGCCGCAGTATCATCTCTGAAAGTTATGCCTGATTGACTGGGAACTCGGAAGTAATCATTCCCTCCAGTAATCCTCTTTACAGGAATTGAATTCTGTGGCGTGACTGATGGGATCGCGGTCTTTTGATCCAGAGGGAAAGTTAGTTTGAGGCAAAAAAACTGAAGGTCTCCCCGTTTTAGGTCCACTTGGGGAGTGAAAGTTCCGGGCCTTGGAAGATCCCCTCATTTCTGGTCCATTCAAGGAGTGAGGATTCCGGGTTCCTTCAACCCGCCTGGGATGGGGTTGCCCCACCCCAGGCGGCGAATTCTGCAGGCGGCACGTGGCCCAATGCTGTGTGAGGACGGCTCTCATTATATTCCGTTTGCCAGGCTTCGATCGTATCTTTTGCCTCTTCCATGGTGCCGAACCAATGGGGGCCAGACATTCGGCCCGCAGCGTCCAACTCTTTACTTTAGGCCGTGAAGGGTCCCCAAAGTCCTGCGTATGGAACCGTAAGGAGAATTGCATCCGCCCCTGGGTAACCCTTTGTGAATTCACAACTAGTGCGTGACTTCGCTACCTGGGCGGAGCTGATCGGTGCCCTGTACTACGACCTCATCTCCTTCCTTTAGGTCCCCAAATACCTCGATAAGTTTCCCGACAGTGGCGCCCGTTTTAACATCGACCCATTCAGTGCGATGGTTCCGCACACGGATGACAAAGGTGCGCGCCAAGTCGCTCGCCACTGCAGTGCTGGGAACGAAAAGGGTCGGATAGCTGCGATGAACGGGCCACTCCACCTGGCAAAATGTTCCCGGAATCAGCTGGGCATGAGGGTCTCTCACGTCCAGCTCTACCGGCATAGTGCGGGTTTTGATATCGACCTCATGCGAGACCCGAGCGATGGGCGCCTGGAACGTTCTGCCCGGAAAGGATGGAACGGTGAAATTCACAGTTATGCCGTCAGAGACATTTCCTGCGTCGTACTCCGGGACCGGCACAACCAGCCGAAGGCGAGTAAGCGTCTCGATGCGGACGATTGGGGTTGAAGCTCCTGCCCCTCCCTGAGGGCCAACCAACGCCCCGGGATGGACGTACCGCGTGGTGATTTGCCCATCAAACGGGGCCGTGATCTTGAGGTAAGACTCAAGCTGCGTGATGGCCTGGAGAGCATCCTGCGCCGCTTTGACGTTTTTCTGAAGCGCCGTAACATTCTGCCTGTCGGCGACGGCAGTCTGTTGCGCGATCTCAAGATCATTACCGGCGACGACTCCCGGGACTTTAGCTGCGGCCTCCATGCGTTTATAGGTTGCTTCGTCGGAGGCTAACTTGGCTTCTGCCGCCAACAGTTGTGATTGGGCGCCCTGATACTTGGAATCCGCCTCCGATCGTTGGGCAACAAGCTCCGGAGCTTCTAATTGCGCAATCAATTCACCTTTATTGACCCGGGAGCCCCGGTCAACCCCAATCGATTTCACAAACCCGGTTTCTTTCGCGTAGATATCCACGGTCTGATAGGGCATCAACTGGGCCGGAAGCTGCACCGAAATAGCAAGCTTCTGCGCGATGACCTGCGCGACTTCCACCTTGGGGGTAGGGCTCGATGTTGTCGTTGCGGCCTCGGTCGTTCCGTTGCTTTGCCTCGCGCAGGAAACAGAGAATGCGCTGAGAGCCAGAAACGCGATCAAGCTCAAGCCCGGTCTGGATTTCATGTTACCTCCTCGTACGGTTTCGAAGCTCACTCACTTATCCCTCTGCATAGCGGCTTGCGGGGTCGTCCGGATCAAGCGAAGGAGAGATCACGTTGGCCCGCTTCTGCACAATAGAAAAAACAAACGGCAGCACGGTCAAGTTTGCCAGCGTGGCCGCCAGCAGGCCACCAATCACAGCCCTGCCTAATGGCGCAGTGTGTTCAGCCCCCGTTCCCCAGGCAAACGCCATAGGGATCATGCCGGCGATCATCGCGGCGCTTGTCATCAGGATTGGGCGCATTCGCACCCGGGCTCCCTCAATGGCTGCGGAAATGGAATCTGCGCCTCCCCTCCGGTGTTCTTCAGCAAAGGTCACCAGCAAAATGGCGTTGGCAGTACCGACGCCGACGGCCATAATGCCGCCCATGTAGGACTCGATGTTGAGCGTCGTGTGCGTAATGAGGAGCGTCAGAATCATGCCGCAGATCGCAGCAGGGGCGGTGGTGAAAATGACGAGCGAAAGCCGCAGGGATTCGAAGTTTGCAGCGAGAAGAAGAAAAATCACCAGGATGGCCAACAGCAGCCCGATGGAAAGGTTGGTGAACGTCTCCTGCATGGGGCCGATCTGGCCCCGCACACTGGCAGTTGTGCCGCGGGGCGGCGCTCCCGCCTGCCGGATGGCCGCATTAATGCTCCTGCTAATTCGTCCCAGGTCCTGCCCCGTCACATTGGCCACAAGGTCCAATTTCCAGAGGCCATTTTCCCGGTCATATTCCCCAACCGTGACTCCGTCGGTTACACTCGCGAGATCGCCCAGCAAGGGATGTTCAGTGTCGCCCGGCATCACGGGAATATTTCTAACATCCTGAAGAGAAGTCATACTAGGCTGCGGAAATTGCACTTGAACCTGGTAGGCCACGCCTGTCTTCGGATCTGCCCAGTAGTTCGGCACCGTAAAGCGGCTCGAGGATGTGGCCTGCGAGAGTGAAGTGGCCACTTGTCCTGCCGTAACGCCAAGCTGGCCAGCCAATTCGCGGTGGATATCGACGTTCACGCTGGGGTAGTCAAGTGGCTGCTCTATCCGCAGGTCGCGTAGACTGGATATATCGCCCAGTTGGCCCTTTAACCTTTCTGTGTAAGCACGAAGCTGGCCAAAATCCGGTCCTGTTACCGCGACATCGACCGGCGTTGGGGCGCCGAAATTCATGATCTGGCTTACAATGTCGCCTGCCTCAAACGAAAAAGTGCAGCCCGGAAACTTGGGAGGAAGAATGTTTCGGAGTTTTTCCTCAAAAGAACCAACGTCAATACGAGCCTCTGGCCGTAGACCTATGTTGATCACCGCCTCATGAGGGCCACTGGTCCACAGGAATACGGTATTAATCGGATAAGACGCAGCTTGTGTGCCGACGTAACCCAGGGTCGTGGTGACATTGCCGGATCCGCCTGCCTGGCTGACCTGTCTCAAGACCTCCGACGCCAAGTTGGCCGTTTCCTCGGCACGCGTGCCGTATGGCGCTTCAAGTCGCAGCCGAAACTGATTGTTGGCAACCTCAGGGAACAACTCCTGGCCCAGAAGAGGACCTAAGATTAAAATGATCAGCAGCGCAATCGCGAAGTAAGCTCCGACGATCAGCCACCGGAACCCAACCACACGGTGAAGGCCGGCACTCCATCTCTCTCTAAAGGCCTCGAAAGTCGAATGGCTTTCGGATGCAGGAGTCCCGACCGCCCCGCGCTTCTTATGCATCCACATAAACATCACCGGCAGCAGAGAACTGGAAAGCAGGAAAGAAGCAATCATGGAAAAAGCAACAGCGAGCGAAAGGGGCACAAATAAGGCTTTGGTCACGCCGGTCATGAAGAACGAAGGGACAAAGACCGCTACAACAGCCAGCATGGAAAGGAAACGGGGGCCGATCGTTTGCTGCACGCCCCGGAGCACCGCTCGGGCGACCGGCATATCGGGTTCTCGCTCAATTGTGGCGTCGATGTTTTCGATCGCAACCACGCCCTCGTCCACCAGAATGCCTACCGCCAGCGTCAGACCACCAAGGGTCATTATGTTGATCGTTTGGCCGCTCATCCACAACGCCACGACGGCGGTCAGCAGAGCGAAGGGGATCGTAGTCACAACAATTAATGAACTTCTTGCATCGCGCAGGAACAATAAAATCACGAGGCCGGTCAGCAGGGCACCCAGCAGACCTTCACGCGCGACGGAAAGCAAGGCGCTCCTCACGTACCCCGACTGATCAAACTCGTAGCTGATGTTGATGCTCGAAGGGACCAACGACCGAAACCGAGGAAGGGCATTTCTTACTTCTTTGACCACAGAAAGTGTGGAGGCATCCGGGCGCTTGGTAACCGGCTCATACACCGACCGCCGGCCATTTACCAGCGCATACCCCGTGGGGATGTCGGTGCTGTCAGAGACGTATCCGATGTCGTGCAGATAAACGGTGGGACCTGGCCCCGTGCGGATCGGCAAGTCATTGAGCTGACGAGTAATGTCGGGAACAATCGCATTGCTGTTGACGATGCGCAACAGGCTGCCGGTACGCACGTTGCCGGCCGGCATCAATTGATTGCCAGACTGAATGGCCCTTGCCACCTCATCAGGAGCCAGATGATAAGAGCGCAGCCGTTCAGGATTGATGGTGATAACTATCGTCCGCTGGTTTCCACCGAAGGGAGGAGGTGCGGAAACACCAGGCAGCGTCGCGAATATCGGCCGCACCCGGTTCAGTGCCAGATCTTGAATCTGGCCAATGCTTAAAGTCGGGCTTGAAAAGACGAGGTCCCCCACGGGCACAGTCCCCGCATCAAAGCGGATTACAAATGGGTTCACAGTGCCATAAGGCATGAAAGCGTGGGCCCGATTGACGTAGGCGATCGTCTGCGCCAGCGCCTGGCTCATGTCGGTCCCTGGGTGAAAGGTGATCTTGAGCAGGCCGTTACCCTGGATGGATTTGTCTTCGACGCTTTGGACGCCGTTGATATAGAGAAAATGGTACTCGTAGTAGAACACCAGGTACCCTTCCATCTGTCTCGGGCTCATGCCACCGTAAGGCTGCGCAACATAAATAACGGGAAGGTTGAGGTCTGGAAAAATGTCGACTCGCATCCGTACAACCGCTAGAATTGCGCACAGGGCAATGCCAATGACGGCGATGAGGACGGTAATGGGGCGCCGCAGCGCCGTGCGAATCAGCCACATGCTTAATGCCCTCCTGTCCGGACAAGTTGAAAAAAGGGCTCCAAGTCCCCCTCGGCAGCCGCAAGATTCGCGAGGTTATGCCAGACGGCAAGCTTGGCTAGCGCATCATCGATCTCGGCCTGTTCGAGCAGGCTTTCCGCGTCGGCTAATTCCACAATAGTTGTGAGCCCGGCCTGGTAACGCGTTCGCGACTGGACTTCTCCCGTGCGGGCGGCATTAAGCTGGACAGGCGTGTTCTCGGCCACACGCCGGGCGCCATCGAGCATGGCCTGGGCCTGCTCCACCTGGCCATTGATCCCCAGAAGCGTCTGATGATAGTAGTTCGTCTGGGTCCGCACGTTAGCCTTGGCGGTCTTCTCCTGGGCGCGAATGCCAAAAATGCTGAAGATGGGGAACGAAATGGTGACTGCCGCTCCATAATTTTCCGTTCCAAGGCCCAAGCCATTGCCGCCACCGAGAAGGTTTCCAGTCGGGGAAAAGCCGGAACCAATTCCCGAGACGAAGGACTGAACGTAAACGTCTGGATAGTAGGAGCGGCGAAGTATCTGAAGTTGATCCTGAGCTTGCTTTACGCTGTTTTGTTGTGCTAAAGCGGCGGGATGGGAAGTTGGAGGCACCTCAGGCGGAGCGGCCTTGGGGGGCAAACCCAACACCGGGCCGGCCGATGCCTCAACTGCGCTCGTCTCCAGGCCCAAAGCGCTGGCCAAGGCAGCCCGGTTCACCGCTACTTGCTGCTGGGCTTGGATAAGCTGGATATTGGCCTGGGCCAATTGTGCGTCGGCGCGCGAAGCATCTGCGCCCGGCCGAAGTTCCTGATCCACCAGAGCATGAACGGATTTGTTCACCGCTTGCCATTGCCGGAGGTTCGCATTGGCCACACTGACGCCCTGTTCCGCCGCCACAAGGTTGAAGAATGCATTCATTGCGTTCGCGGCTATGTTCAAACGAGTCATCGCAAGATTTGCCGAAGCCAGGTCAACTCCAGTCCGCGCGAGATTCACTTTCGCATGGCGATAGCCAAAGGCATAGGGCTGCCATGAAAACAACAGCCCGCCAATGCTTCCCCAGGCGGTGCTCGTCGAAGATGGCAAGACGGGCCCACGAATGCTTGGAACCACCGATTGTGGGAACATAATGCCCATCACGTTGTTCGAGGTTGCGCGGTTAGCTTGCCAGAGTGAGTCAAGCTGCGGCAGATAGTTCGTGCGAGCGAAGTCGACGACACCGCGGGCAGCCTCCACCTGATCGCGCCCGGCCTGCATTGCGGGATAATGCGCGAGGGCGTAGTTAACAGCTTCTTCCAATGTAAAAGTCTGCGGTTTCGCAGCCTGAGGAGGAGCGGCCTTGAGCCGGCTGGTAGCGCCCAGCACCGCGATAAGAAGGACCGGCAGGGCGGCAAAACGTTGGATAGGTCTTTTCAGCACGGTCGAATATCCTTCCTTAAAACATCGAATTGCAATCGCCACCTTCAAACGACGCTTCAACTGAACCGGCAGTGAAGATAATGGTTCCCGACCGGGCAGCACAATCCGTCGGAGAGAAGCGCGTCAACTCGCTTTTCATGGCTCCCCCTATTCAGTGCATGTGAAGTAAAAGCCTTGCCCCAGATGGCCCCGATGGGTCCAGACTTTGGATCTCAGATATAATCGAAAAGCGCCATGAAGCCGAAGTCCATATGCAATAGCTGGTGGCAGTGGAAGAGCGTGAGGCCGGGATCGTCAGCAGTGAAATCGACCTCCGCCTCCTGGTACCCTCCCACCATGATCACGTCCTTCATGATCCCGCTAGTTTGTTTTCCCGCGTACTTTATTATTTCGAATGTGTGACGGTGCAAGTGCACAGGATGAATGTCATCGCTGGCGTTTCGCATGCGGAGCCGGTACCGTTTCCCGTGCTTCAGATGGTACATGACCGGCATGGTTTTCCGATCGAATGCCACCCCGTTGATCGTCCAGCGATTGAATCCATTCTCGGCCGCGTTCTCCTTGGCAAAGGTCATTTCAAACGTCTCGTCCGGTTTGAGTTGGGATTGGCGGTCGCTTCCGAAAAGGGTATAGTCCCAGCGGGCGGCCGGAGGAGCCACCCACTGCGGGTTGCCTGTTCGCCCGGAGTATTCCACAACGATACCCATCCCACGGTTCCGGTCGTCATCGCCGAGGTCACCCATCGTCCAGACCCCGGGATGGTTCATTTCGACAATGGCGGAAACTCTCTCCGCAGTTCCCAGCCAGAGCACGGGCACTTCCACCTGTTTCGGAACGGGATTCCCATCCAACGCCACAACACGGAAGCGATGGCCGGGAAGCGCCAAGCTCCGAATCTCGGTCGCGCTGCCGTTCAGCACATGGAACAAGACGCGCTCGCCCTGCCTGACGCGAACGGGTTCGCCGTGCCCCAGCATCTTTCCGTTGATCGTGAACAGGCGGTAACCCACCTCATACCCGTGCGGCATTCCGTGGGCCAGGGACGCCCGCATGGCGCTATCGCCCCTTTCTTTCAGCTCCTTCTCCTCGGTCGAAGGAGTGAGGAAGTCCTGGGCCATGTCGCCGCCCTGGCTGAAGAAAGGTTCAAACTCCTTCAGGACGAGGAATACCTCGCGGTCGTAGTCGCCGGCATCATGGGAGGGCTCGATGTAGACCGGCCCCACCTGCCCGGTGTATTGACCACGGTGGAGGTCGCTCCCGCCGCGCACGTGCGTGTGATAGAAGCGGAAGCCTGCCGGCCGTGGAACAAAAGAAATGCGACGCATGCCGTGGGCTGGAACGTAAGGCGTTCGCTCCTCAGCGGCACCATCCACGTCTGGCGGTACAAACTGACCGTGCCAGTGCAATTGCTCTGGGGTATCCGTGTCATTGTGGATGTCCACCGTGATCCCCTTGCCCTCGTGCAGGCGAAGCAAGGGGCCAGGGAACTGGCCGTTGTAAGTAACCGTGGAAAGGATACGCTGCGGCGAGATCTCGATTAGGTCGGTACCAATTCGAACCGTCGCATCAGGGCGCTCCGATTGAGCGGAAGCGGAGGCCGCTGCCGAATCGCCTGCGTCGCCTGAGCTTGTTCTGGCACTCGCTGCCGCGCTGGTAAGCAATAATCCTGCGCCTGCACGCAGAAGCTCTCGCCGTCCGAAACGATCGGTCGTCACCTTTAGACTCTTCTTGCGCCCCATTTCAAATCACTTCAATCCCATGCGGACGTTAGATGTGGGACTCGGCTGCTTCTTGAGGCCTCAGTTGCTTCGACGCTTGCCGACCTCCTCGAACAGTTCTCCAAATAGCTCCCGAACCTTCGCTCGTCCTTCTCTTAGGGCCCGGCGACCCAGCGGGGTAACCCGATAGAATCGTCGGAAGTGCCCGTGGCAGAGCTCTCGCGTCGACTTGAGGTAGCCGCCTTTCTCCATGCCGTGCAGAAGAGGGTAGAGCGTTCCTGCGCTGAGTTCGTACCCGTGACGGCGGAGCTCTCGGATCATGTCCAGTCCGAAGATGGGCTCCTTGGACGCGTGGTAAAGAACATGCAGCCGAATCAGTCCTGAGAACAACCTGATATTATCAGTTATCGACATCGATTTTCAAGATCGGTATCTTATATATCTGCTTTTTGCCTGTCAAGCAAAATGTGCACCCCATTGCGGGCAGCCCTTTACGATGCGGTTGTATAGGAAGTTGGCGACTCGCACGCCTTTGCCCTGTGATGGTCGGAACCAGTTCGTTGCCGGGGTTGTGAGTTTTTAAGCGTTGGAAAGGCTCGCGTGTAAAGGGCCCACTTACCCGAGGACCGCAGAATCCTTCCCTGAATCAGACCGCTTCTCGTGTGAGGTTGGGATATCCACTTACGAAAGGTAAGGATGAAGGTCGAAAATGCCAGATTCACAACGGGAGCGTCACGTCGAAGTGGTTCAGGCCTATGATGAGCCGGAGTCCATCTGAGGCGGACACACGATCAACGACGATTGCTACCGGAGAATACCAAACGGCTTACCGACCACGATTGACTTGACGGTAAGTCGGCTAACCGCTCGGCTGCGCCCGTCGGTGGTTTAGGGTTTGACACCCAGCCGATCGTTCGCGGCACCGTGAACCCGCTGCTTGCTCCCCAGGTACACCTCGGTTGTCTCGACCGAAACATGGCCAAACGGGAATCGAATCTGCTGCATTTCTCCCTCCACCATGTGACACAGACGAGGGCAAGAACGAATTTGGATAGCCTCGTTGTGACTCTGGTGAACGCAGGCTGTTAAGCACTGCCGATTTAGCGTGGTCCAGATCAGGCGGTCCGGGCTTTGTTTTCGGTCGGCAGGTCTTCTATTTAATGCCCTTTGAGTTCATCATGGCCAGCCACCTCCTAACGGTCGACCCAAAGATTAGTTGAGTCATTGAGGTGAGCGGATAGGGTAGGCCGTTATACGGCGAGCTGGGTTGTTGTTTCATTTAATGGTTTGCGCAGCGAGTACGAAGGCTGCTTTAGCGAGATGAAGGATCGAATTGCGCAATCACTCTGGGGGTGCTAGAATCAGCGCGTCAGACCGCATCACCCCTTGATCGTCACAGCGCCATGTCTGGTGTAACTCAACCTGGGCACCATCTTCTGCGAGCGGCCGTGATGATAGCCGTGGTACTCGCCAGCGGAGCTGCGGGCTTCGTGCCCATCGAGAGGGCTTCAAACCGACCCACAAACACAACGGAAACTGCTCCCGTTTTGAATTCATCCGGAGCTTCGCATTCTGCAGTAGAAAACGATAGCCTGCACGACGGCTTTCCGGACGCCGCACGCATCGTCCGCCCGGAAGACCGAGCAACGTTCATCCGCTGGCTGACTTTTCTGGCAGAAGCGCAATACTACGCTCCGTCCCCAGGGGCATCGGATGAAATTCACGATTGCGCTGGATTGATCCGCTTTGCCTTTCGCAACGCGCTGATGGCCCATACGTCAGCGTGGCTCAGATCAGTCCTTTCGGCACACCCCGGCGTGGCGGCGCAGATTGAGAATGAGGCGAGCTTCGGCGAACTTCAGGAATTCATTTACCCGGAATGGGTCCTGGGCCCGAATCTGTTCCGAACGAGGGCCGGACCGTTGGCGCCCGGCGATCTCGCGGATGGTTCCTTCGCGCAATTTGCCGATGCGGCCACACTGCTGCACTTTAACACCTTCTTTGTCTCCCGTGACGTCCGCGCCGCCAGGCCCGGAGATCTTTTTTTCTACTATCAGCCGGGTCAGCATGAAGCTTACCACTCAATGCTGTTTGTGGGCCGGTCGTACTTTCAGCCGCAGGCCGCGGACTGGGTGGTTTATCACACGGGCGACATCAACGGGCAGGCGGGCCAGGTGCGCGAGATGGAGGTGCAAATGCTGATGAAGATCCCGGACCCCCGCTGGCGGCCGCTGGCCTCCAACCCGCGATTTCTGGGCGTATACCGTTTTGAGCTGTTGCGATAGGAAACTTTTGCCACGGAGCAGACGGCCTTGAAGAATGCTGAACAGTTGAAAGCACAGTTGCGACGGACGAGAATCGTCCCCCCAGTTGTACAACTCGCCGTTGTGACAGTAATGATGACGGTGCTCGCGCCTGCAGCCTTCGGCCAAAGCTCCACATCCAAAGAGCCCTTCTTTACGGTTTCAACCTCGCGGACCTTCTCGCCTGCGCAACAACCAAAAGTTTCAATAACCTTCCGGCAGGTGGACCACCTCGATTTCCGCGTCTATCGGGTGATGGATCCCGTCAATTTCTTTTCCAAGCTGCGTGACGCACACTCGTTTGGCGGCATCAAGCAGGAACTGGCACGCAGGAAAACGTTGCTTGAACGCTTCCACAACTGGAAGCGCGACCTGCGGTTGAGGATCCGTAACTTCTTCCGTTTCCAGCTTCAGTATCAGACGCGCGCAAAGTACCACGCAGCCGTGGTCCGCAAGCGCGAACTGCGGAAGCGAATTCCGCTGGATATCGCTGCTTACGCGCAGGTGCCGTTGCTGAACCGCGAGCAACTGGTGCTGGGGTGGCGCGAACTGCTACCCAGAACGCGCGGCACAGAGTACCAGCAGATCCCCGTTGTTCTGCACAACAAGGGTCTCTACCTGGTTGAGGTGACCGACGGCAGCCTGCGCGCCTACACGCTGCTGATGATCACCAGTCTGGCCATGGTGTCGAAAAATGCTCCCGGCCAGATGCTGCTCTACGTGGTGGACCGCAACACTGGCGTTCCGGTGGCCGGAGCAACGACCGTCGTCTTCAACAACCACCAGGAAGTGGGGCGCGCAAACACGGACGCCTCCGGCGTTTCGGTCATGAAGTTCGGCCAGATCAAGGTGCAGGACGCCATAATGGTGGCGGAGTCCGGCGACGACGTAGCGGCCACCAGCATTGAGTCATTCTGGTACTGGGACACCTCGGCCACCACGATTGTCGGTTACCTTTACACGGACCGGCCGGTCTATCGCCCGACGCACGAAGTGCAGTTCAAGGGCATCGTGCGTGCGCGCGAGGCCGGGCAATTTAACCTGGACGTTCCCCGCTCCGTCACTGTGCAAGTGACGGATCCCACGCAGAAAACCGTCTACCAGAAAGAGCTTGACCTATCGCCGTTCGGTTCATTTCACGGCGCGCTGACGCTAAGTCCACTGGCAGCCCTGGGTGTTTACCAGATTGTCGCCCACGTGGGCAGCAGCTCGGTTTACGGCTCGTTTGACGTGGAGGAGTACAAGAAGCCGGAGTTTGAGGTTTCAGTCGGCACCAGTAAACCGCGGTACCTGCAGGGAGAGAACATTGAAGCGACCATCGAAGCCCGCTACTACTTTGGCGAGCCGGTGGCGCAGGGCAAGGTAAAGTATTCGGTCTACCGCGCCGGCTACACGTTTCCCTATTGGCGCATCTTGTGGGGCGGCGAAGATTTTGAAGGAGACGATTCCGGCCCGGATGACAGCTATTACGGCGGCGAGATCAGCCAGGGAACGGGCGTACTGGACTCCAACGGCCGAATGACGGTCAGAATCCCGACCGAAGTGGACGAGTCCGGCAAGCGCGACGCCACTTACCGGATTGAAGCGCAGGTGATGGACGCCAGCAACCGCGACATCAGCGGCGGCCATAGCGTGCTGGCCACTTATTCAACGGTAGTGATCATCCTGGACACTGACAGCTACGTCTATCGCGCCGGCGACCAGGCAAATGTCACGGTGCGCACCCTCGACTACGACTCGAAACCCATTTCTGCCGCTGTCAATCTGGCATTTTATACCAATGTTTATTCCAGCCCCACCTTGCAGCCCTGGCGACAAACATCCAGCCGCAAACAACTGGGCAGCGCCACCGTCACCACCGATGCCAACGGCGTGGCCCATTATCAATACTCCGTGCCGTCGGAGAGCGATGTCACGCTGGTGGGAATGGCAGTTGATTCCAACCAGCGCCAGGCCCACTTCGAAACCAGTCTCTGGGTGGCCGGCGCGGAGTACGGCGAGATGGCCCAGCGGTACCAGTCACCGGATATTTATCTTGACAAGCACTTCTATCACCCCGGCGACACCGCGCACGTGCTGATCGTCACGCATAAACCGGGCGCCAATGTGCTGGTCACTACTGAAGGCCAGCGGGTCTACACATGGTCTACGCATACCAGCGACACTGGTTCGGTGACGGTTGACGTTCCTATCGAAGAACGCGATGAGCCGAATTTCTTTATCGGCGTCGGCTTCGTCAAGGACGAGCAACTCTTTGAAAACACCAAGAACGTTGCTGTCCCTCCCGCTGACAAGATACTGAACGTTTCCGTTGCCACTGACAAGGCTCAATACAAGCCTGGAGAAAAAGTCACCTACACTGTTACCACGCGCAACTCCCAGGGCAAACCTGTGAGCGCGGAAGTGAGCCTGGGCGTGGTGGATGAAGCCATCTACGCTGTCCGGCCCGACGCCACCCCGCCGCCCGACAAGGTGTTCTACGCGCGAGGTTGGAACCAGGTGCAGACGCAATTCTCCACCGTTTACTGGTTTACGGGCTACTCGGGCAGCCATCGGATGGAACTGGCGCGACTGCGGGCCCCGACGCCGCTCGCCGACTTTAAGAATCCGGCGCAACTGGTCCAGCCCAAGGTGCGCAAGTACTTCCCCGACACCATCTATTGGATGCCGTCGCTGGTGACAGACTCCGCCGGCCAAGCCCGCGCCACCTTTACCTGGCCGGATTCACTAACGACCTGGCGGGCCACCGTCCGCGCTGTGACCGCGAACACGCTGGTAGGTCAGGTAATCCAGAAGGTGATCACGCGCAAGAATCTGATTTTGCGGCTGGACGTGCCGCGCTTCCTGACCCAGGGCGATACCATGACCGTAACCGGCATCGTGCACAATTATTTGATGCACGATACGACGGCGCACGTCTCCCTTGCCGCGAAAGGCGTGGAACTAGAGAGCCCTGCCGAGAGCACGGTGAACATTCCCCAGAGGGGTGAGGCCACCGTCACCTGGAACGTGCGCGCATCCAGCATCGGCGCGGCGGACTTTCTGGGCAAGGCTCTGACCAACGAAGAGTCTGACGCGCTGGAGCTCACCATTCCTGTGCACCCGTGGGGATTGCAATTGAACGCAGCCCGCAGTGGCACACTGAGCGGCGACAAAGGTAATACCACTCAGACGCTCGCGCTGCCGCCCGACATCAATCCCGGAGCATCCACGTTGCGGATCGACCTGGCACCCTCTGTGGCGGGAACGATGATGTCGGCACTCGACTACCTCTCGACTTATCCTTACGGATGCGTCGAGCAGACGATGTCCAGCTTCTTGCCCGACGTCCTGGTGGCACAGGCCGTAAAGGAGTTGGGCTTGAAGGCGCCGCCGCCTTCAGTGGAACTCGAATCCAAAATTGCCGCCGGACTGCGTCGGCTATACCAGTTCCAGCACGACGACGGCGGCTGGGGCTGGTGGGAAACGGATGAGACGCATCCTTTTATGACTGCTTATGTCGTGGCCGGGCTGGCACAAGCCCGCGGCGCCGGCTACACCATTGACGAGGAACGACTGGAGCGCGGGCGTGAATCGCTGGTGAAACAGCTCAATGAGAATCAGAACGCCGTGCCCGACATCCTGGCTTACATGATTTACGCTCTGGAAACCAGCCTGAAGCCGGGGATGCCTCTTTCGCGGGCTCTGGAGGCAACACGCAAGGACCTTCCGGCCAATATCAGCTATGCGATGCAGCAGCGCCTGCGACAGAATTCTCTCTACAACGGCGACCTGGCGCCCAACCTCCTGGACAATATAGTCAATTCCGGTGACCAGCTCTCACCCTACGGAAACGCGCTGCTGGCGCTTGCCTTCGCCCGCATGGAGGACCAGCGAGCACCGGAATTTGTCAAACGGCTCGAGCAGACGGTCAAGCAGGAAGGGCCTTACGCCTCCTGGAGGTCGGAACGCGAGTTTATGCTCGATTTCTCAACGGATAATTCCTTCGAGGCCACTGCGTTCGCCCTTAAGGCGCTCGCCCACCTCGACCCGAAAAGTGATTTGCTGCCCAAGGCCGCGCGCTGGCTGATCGACCGTCGCTCGGACGGTTACTACTGGACCTCGACGGAACAGACGGCCACTGCCATTTTCGGCCTGATCGACTATCTGAAAGTTTCCGGCGAACTGAAGCCAAACTACACGCTGGGCGTCTATGTGAACGGTCGGAAACTGGCAGAACGTCACGTGACCGAAAAAGATGTCCAGAACCCGCTCCCGATCACCATAACGGCAGATGCCACTCAGTTGCACGCGGGCGCAAACGAGGTGCGCATCACCAAGAGCGGTCCCGGCGTTCTTTACTGGTCGGCGTTTGCCTCATACTTCACGCGCGAACCGAAGCCCGCGCCGGTGGGGGCAACCTCCCTCAACGTGGTTCGGCAATATTTCAAGCTGGTGCCGGAAAAAGACGGCAACCAGATCTTCTATACCGAACAGTCCATCCAGGGGCCGGTCAATAGTGGAGATGTCATCGAGGTGCGATTGACGGTGAGCGCGACGGGCGACGAACAGTATCTGCAAATTGAAGATCCCATCCCGGCCGGCTTCGAATTCGTCGAGCAGGAAAGCCTCTATCCGCTGAAGCAACAACCACCCTGGTGGGACTACTATTACACACGGCGGGAATTTCATGATGACCGCGCGGCGCTGTTTTCAACCACTTTCCGGCGCGGGCAGGGTCAATTCCACTATCTTCTGAAAGCGGTTGAGCCTGGAACCTACCAAGCCAACCCGGCGCGCGTACTGCCCATGTACGACCCGGCACGGCAGTCGTCCACCAACAGCATGACGGTGACCATATCTAATCAGCGGGGAGCGGAGGCCAACGCCCGACGACCAGCCCTCAAAGAACGGTTGAGAGTTTTTCCGGCAACAATGATGAGGTGAAGCGGTGGTGATGAAAAACCTTGGAGCTATCCGACCGGTCTGGACGCAAAGCCTGGGCGTCGTGGCGCGCAGCCCCATCTATGTCCTGACGCTTGCGGCTGTTGCTGGCCTTTGGGGGCTGGGGGCATACGAGTGGCTTTGGCTACCGGAATCGTCCGTGTGGGTGTTGACGCTGACGGTCGTATGGTTCCTCGCGCTGGTGTGGATTGCCCTCGCGGTGCTGGCGGGCAGCGCAGCAAACGCGTCATCGGTTGCTTCCGTTAGAGACCGGCAATTCCGCCTGCGAAAAATCCTGAACTTTGAAAAGAGACGCCTGGGGCGCACGTTTTTGGTTGTCCTGGCAGGAACGCTTCTGTACCTTGTGCTCGGTGCCGTGTTCGGCTGGCTCGACGCCCACGCGCTCAACGTGGGGTCGTTCCTCACGTTTCAGCTGCAGAACCCAGTCAGTTCCGTGATAATCGCCAGCATCCTGTGGTTTGTCGAAGCGATTATCTGGATCATCTATGCAGGATTTGTCATCACATGGCTGCTCGAGTATTCAAGCCCGCCACAAGCAATGGTTCCGCGAAACGCCCGGCAAACGCTGGCCCAGTCAGTCAGTCTCTCCGTTTTTCTCACAAGCCTGCTTAGCCTGTTTGTTTTCGGCGGGCTAGTGTGGGGACTTGCCACCTCGCGACCGGTGTTCAAGCCGGGAGCCTGGGACTACGCGCAGTTCCTGGCCCGCAACGGCATTGCACTGCTGTTGGTCACCATTGGCTGGCTCTTCTGGGTGTTGGCGCTGGCCCGCCTTGCGACACCGGCTGTCACGGCGCCAACGGGGTCGCCTCCTGTCGCTTAAGCCACTTCAAATCGTCCGGCGAGGGGTGCTCGAGCACCTCCCACAAAGACCCGGGGCCGCGCTGCCCTGCAAGGCGCCGAACCAGAAGTGCTGCTCGCGCGTAGGCGGCGTGCATCTCTGCCGCGGAACGAGGCCGCGCCAGTGACTGCCCAAGTGCGCGGGCACTAGCGTGCATGGGTGCGCCGCTCGAGATAGGTTCACCCGTAAGATAAAGCACGAGGCCTTCTTCATACCATTCCGGCACGCCGGGCGTGCGCAGCCGGTGGAGTATCAGGTGCGTCAGTTCGTGACGCAGCGTCGAAACCAGAACGCTCTTGGCGGCAAGCGTGGCCAGCGGCTGCAAGAAAATCGATTTGCCATCGCTGCTGCCTGCAACCCATCCCGGTTGACCCGTGGCACGAATAAATTCGAGTGTGGTGTTCCATGTTTCCACGTGGACCTTTTTCTCTGGCGGGCCTGCATACTGCGCGAGAACCCTGCGCCAGCTTTCGAGTTGGTTCAACGCGTGGTTCACCCACCGCCTTTGCGTTTCCGGATACGCGAGTTCGAAATGCTCGCTTGACGCAATGGGATCCGAAGCGCGCTCCACTGCCATCCCAAACTTCTCTACCGTCGTGCCCGGGAAGTAATGCGCGAGGATCTCCCGGTAACTTGCTCCCAATCCCGCCATGCCATCGGCCCCGGCCTGGCACAATCCAACTCCGTGCCCCAATCCGCGCCCGTCGAAAACCAGTTCATCGCCGCTCCGCCGCACGCTGTAAAGATTGCTCTTCAGCAGGTCCCAGCCCAGCTGTTCACCGACGGCATAGCGGAACTGATTGGCATCAACTAGAAATCTGCGGGCCGCCAGAACTTCCAGTGTCCGCACCCGCCCTGAACTGTCACGCGTGGCCACTCTCATATCACTCACGTTGCCGCGCACCGACAGGCCCATACCGCGGCGAAGGATGGGCGCAATGCGATCCAATTGAATTTTCCGTTGCCAGGAAGAATGCGCGCTCGCGGCGCAGTAAGAATCGTGAATGCTCACCAGATACGGCTCGCCTCGGTCGGGCCAGACATTGGCGGCGGCCTCCGTTTCGCCTCCGCAGACGGCGGTGAAGTACGGGTCGGCCAGCCGGCCGCGGTATTTAAGAATCAGACCCTCCGTGGTGCGCGTGGCGTCGATGATTTTCGGAGAATAGCGTTTCCTCGGGCTGCGAGGCAGGCGGAACACCTGGCAGTGAGTGAGAGAGCAGAAATCGAAACCTTGCGCACGATGACGCCCCACATAGCGCAGGGCCCAGGTTCGCGCAAGAATGGCCATGGCTTGGAGCGCGGCGTGGTTCCGGAAGATGCCGGCTTCGCCCGCCAGGACACCTTCCACGTAAGCGTCCATGTCAACTGTGATGATGGTGGGGCGAGGCGCTTTTCGAGCGGCGTTTTGGGCTGTGTAAGGCCCGCGGGGCGTAGAATGAATCTGGACACGAAACGTCTGAGCCAGCGTCGGGAACGGAGTAAACAGCAGTAGCGCTACCACTGTGGCAGAAAAGACCTGGCGCTTAATGCCGCGCAACGGACTCCCCTCCCTTCCGCATGGTCGCAAAATAATGGCGAAGCAAATTTCCCGCCAGGGGAGCGGCCGTGTGCTCTCCCGTGCCGCGATCAAGGAAAACCACCAGTGCGACTTCCGGCCGTTCGGCGGGTGCGAAACCCACAAACCATGCGTGTGTGGTGTGGCTTCCGTCGAGAGCTGAAGCAGTACCCGTTTTGCCCGCCACCTGCACGCCGGGCACAGCGGCCGCGCGGCAGGTGCCGAAACGGACGCAGGCAACAAGGCCGTTGAGGATGGTCTGGTAGGTCAATGGCTTCGCCGTGATTTGTCGGAATGGGTGGGAGTGGCGCCGCCGAACGTCCTTCGTCCGCAAAGGCCAGACGGCACCCTGATTGGCGACCAGCACGTAGGCCTCGAGCAATTGTGCGGGTGTAACGACCACGCCCCATTCGCCGATAGCTTCCAGTGCCTTTGCTCGTGGACCCTGTGCCAGGCGCACTTGTCCGGGTGAGGTGGCCATTCCGTCGAGCTCCGCCGGCGTTCCAAATCCAAAAACGGAATACCAGTGGATAAGTGATTGTGCATTCAGCCTGAGGCTGATGACGGTGAAAAAGTAGTTACAGGAATTCGCAAGCGCCGAAGAAACAGTGAAACCCTGTGGCGCGGGAGGATGAACACAACGATAATCGGTACCAAGCAGAGGAGGAATGCGTCGGCAGACGATGCGGTCGCTGGGCGTGAGCAGGCCCTGCTCGAGCGCCCCGGCAGCCTCCACTATCTTGCCCGTTGACCCGGGAGGATAGGCGTCCATCGTGGCGCGCCGCAGGTTCCAAGCTGCACGTATCGCGCCCGTCGAAGGATTGATGACAATAACTGAGCCGTCCTGCCGTGCAGTCAGAGAGTTTAGGTAAGACTGGAAGTTGTGCTGGGCTTGAAGATGCAAAGGCTGAGCGAGAGTGACGATCAGGCAAACCACCACTCTGCTGACAATGGAAATCTCACTGCACTTCGTGAATGTGTGCCAATAATGAAGCGCCACGTGCGGCCTCAAATCTTCTAGTTTCAGGTAAGTCTCACGACCAAGCCCAGGTGCAAAAGTTGAGAAAGTAGTTATTCAGCGTGAAAGGCAAGCGGGATTACGAAAAGCGTATCCAGGGTTGATTGCTTAGTGAGGTTCGTGGTACAGAGCCTCACATCCCCAACCTGGCTTAGCCTCTTGCCATGCCTGTTCACGATACCACAAGCATTCAGCGCGTGTGCAAAGTTGATTCTTGTGATGTTTGATTCTCATATTCCGTGAGTTCGAGTCTTTATGGTGGTATGACTTTTCGGCTGCGTCTTGGTCGAACGAAAGTGGGAACCGGCCATTGTCACGCGTCACAGCAACTTTCAAGTGTGTGCATCACAACACAAGTGGACGTGTAGTCGGCAAACCGTAGATCTGGTCTGCGTTTCAAATCTGACGGTCAAGCCTGGACCACGGGCCACTAGGAAGTAATCCAGTCGGCGATAAGTTGTCATTGCAGAAGTGGGGATTTTTCATGTGACAATGAAGGTCACATGGCGTAGGTGAGCTAGATACTGAAGCCACCACTCCTGAGTGGAATTTCTTGTGAATGTTTTTGCTCCCCTGAAAGGCCGCTGATGTGCGTCGTTCCACTACAATCGGTCCATCTGGGGGCTTTCCGGCGAAATCAGAGTATCGCCTAACCGTCTGAACTTAAAAGGGGAAACATGGTAGGCGTGGAGGGATTCGAACCCCTGACCCACGGTTTGGGAAAGCGGGGCAGAGGTGAGCCACGGTTTTTTCGACCGTTGCTCGGGGTTTAAGATCAAGCGAACGCCTCTCTGACCTCGTTCATCAACCATAAGGCGGACCTTGCAATTTGGTCTTAGAGAGGAGTTCCCAAGAGTGGGGCCATTAACAAAGTACACTGGAGAAGAGAGTTGATGCTAGAACTTCCCGTGTTACCGCCATTCCCGGAGTTGATCGATTCCGCTTCCCCTACAAACCTCATCACTGCAGGGTGCAGGCTCTTCATTGCGGCCTCGGTGCCGCATTGTCGATTCACCCGGTCTACCGATTCCTATCAAAATAGCCGGGACTCCTTTGCCATTTGTCAGATCTAGCACGCAACCATGCCCAAGGAAACGTGTCAATGCGCAAGTCGATGCCTCACACGTAAAGCAGCTCGAGCATTTGGGCAGCGGACTCGTCAAGCTGCTCGGCCCGGCGCACCTCATCAAAGCGAATCATCAGATCGTCGACTCGCAGGCGGCGCTTTTCCGCCCCTTGAAAATCCTGAATGATTTCTCCGTGATTCATCATGATCAATCGGTTGCCAAGATTAACGGCATGTCGCATTGAGTGAGTTACCATCAGAGTGTTCAATTTTTCTCGCTGGACGATCTGGGCTGTCAACTCGATCACTTGTTCGGCGCTTTTGGGATCAAGCGCTGCGGTATGTTCGTCGAGAAGCAGCAACTGGGGTCTCAAACAGGTTGCCATCAGGAGGGTTAAGGCTTGCCGCTGACCGCCCGAAAGGGTCCCAATGGGGCCATCTAACCGATTCTCCAGGCCCATATTGAGTTGCCGCACCCGGTCGCGAAATGCGCTCAACGACCCTTTGCTTAATGCCCAGCCAAGCCCGCGACCACGTCCCCGGCAGATTGCCAAAGCCAAATTCTCTGCGATAGTCATGTGGGGAGCTGTACCACTGAAAGGGTTCTGGAACACGCGCCCGATCAATTTGGCTCTCCGGTGCTCCGGCCAGCGGGTAATGTCATTGCCGTCCAAGAAAATCGATCCGGAGTCCACGACAATGGTTCCTGCCACGGCATTTAGCAGGGTCGTTTTGCCGGAGCCATTCGTGCCAATAACGACGACAAAAGATTCACCTTTCGTAGCCAGATCAACCCCCTGAAGGGCGCGCACCTCGTTGGGTGTGCCACGGTGGAACACCTTGCGAACCTGACGAATTTCAAGCACGTGAATGTCCTATTGTCCGAGATTTGAGTCTGTTGACCATTCCGGGGAGAACCAGTGCGACGAAGACGAAGGCGGCCGTGATCAACTTCAGATCGTTTGGATTCAACCCCAATCGCAGGGCGATGGCTACCAGCAGACGAAAGAGCACTGAACCCATGACCGCTCCCACAATCATCAAGCCCAGTGAACGTGACCCGACCAGTGCCTCGCCAATGATCACACTTGCCAGACCCCAAACGACCATCCCGATTCCCATCTGCACATCGGCAAACCCCTGGTACTGAGCCAGGAAGGCCCCCGCAAGTCCGATGAGCCCATTTGAAACCGCCAAGCCGAGTATGATCATGTTCTCATCGCTCACTCCCAAAGCCCGGATCATCTGGGAGTTGTCGCCTGTGGCACGCATGGCCGTCCCCAGGTTCGTCTGAAAGAACCAGTAAAGCCCTGCACCTACCAGAGCAATCGAAAGAAACACCAGCACCAACGTGGACGCGTCGAGCACCGAGACTTCCCAACCCAGAATATTCAGCGGCTCCGACCCTCCGAGAAACTTCGCACCCGCGCCCTGGGCGTAGGTCGAAAGTGTTATCGAGGAGAATAGCGGAACATTGCTGCGGCCCATAATATGGAGGTTGACCGAATACAATCCGGTCATTACAAGAATGCCGGAAAGCAGGCCATTGATCTTGAACTTAGCAGCCAACACACCCGTCACGGAACCAGCCACGAATCCTGCCGCGAAACCTGCGGCGGTCGCGAGGGCCGGATTACTCCCGTTGACGATAAGAGCCGCTGCCACGGCAGCACCCAGAGTACTTGAACCATCCGCCGTAATATCGGGGAATTCAAAGATCCGAAAACTGATGAAGACCCCAAGTGCGAGCAGTGAAAGGATCAACCCGATGGTCAAAGCTCCAATGAGCAAACTCATGTAATGTTCCTCATGGAAAAACTATGAAATGGGTCCCATCCAGATCGCGCCGCGGACGAACTCACTTTCTCCAACTCCCTCCATGGGACGATTGTCGCTCAAAAGATGCAGCACTCCCTGCAGCGCGTCATTGTCAAATAGGGAACGCACCGTATCCTTCAAATCGATCTCGCCTTTTTGGAGGTAACGGTAAGTGAAAGCTGCGGCATGAAAGTGCCCGACAAGATCCGGTTCCGGGCCTACTGGACGAAGCATCGATCCCAGTGGCCCAGGGTCGCCGCGGGTCACGAGGCCCACCACCAATGCCAGACTGTGCGCGTAAGCTCGCTCGGCAGTAAAGGAAAGCCAGCTTCGGACTTCGGGAAACTTGAAAGGCGCATGTTCCGAGACAGGCTTCGTCGGAGGCTGGCGTAACGCCGCACCAATCAAACCTGTCGTTTCCGCCACGATTACCATGCCTAATTTTTCGGCGCCAACAAGCTCCAGGCCAGCCTGAGCCAGCTGCGTAAGAGTAACAGACCGCAAATCCTTTTTCGACTCAAAACGTGCCATCTTCGCGAACAGTCCTCGAAATGTAGCCGCGTAACAGACTTGCACGTTAGCCACGGAAGAACCCGCAGGCACAAAATAGTCGGACACATTCGTTCCGTCAGTAGGAAGGTAGGCGACCGCGCCTGAGGCGGCAAGGAATTCTCCGAACCGTCTCTCGCAATCCTCATATCGATCCCCGAGCGTCCCAACGCCTACGGCGAAGGTTGATTCCTCAAAGGCATGCGTGCTGCAATTCTGCTTCCCGAACCTGCAACCGCGCAGAAGGGCAGGATCTCCGATCAGGCTCGCGTTCAGTTTTGACCCTTGGGAAAGCGTAAACAATTCGAACGTCCCCTCGGCTCTTTCAAATGTTTCGCCGCGCTTTGGGCCTGGAGGAGGGGGGTGGGCGGCTACCGTGCTTTCTGGTACGGGCCTTTCCACATGGAGCAGCACATCTTTCAAGCCTGAAAGGTTAATCAACTTGAGGACTTGATCCGAAGCGCTGGAAATGACTAGAGTCCCACGAATAGCCTGCAATTGTCTGTGGCACGCGACCAGTACACCGAGTCCAGCTGAACTCATAAAGTTGACTTCAGATAGATCCAAAGAGATTTCGTGTGAGCCTTGACGTACCGTATCATTCAGGGCGGCTCCCAGATGTGGCGCCCAATATGCGTCCAAGTGACCGACCACTTGTATCTCCGCACGGTTGCCTAGAGTACGCTTCTTGATGTCCATGCTTTATTCCGGTTTCGAGATTTCTAACAGCCTAGGAATTAGGTCCGTCAGCCCTGCCTCCCGTACAGAGTTATTGACTCGCTAAATCCTCGGCATCCTTCAATATTTCTTGTGGGAAAGCAATGCCCAATTGCTTTGCCACTTTGCGATTAACCACTAATTTTCGGACAGCCATGTTTTGAAAAGGCAGATTCTTGGGGTTCTGTCCCAGCAGAACTTGCGCGACACGCTTGGAGGCAGCCAGCCCGGTCTCATACCAACCGATGCCCACCGCCATGATCGCTCCCTGGTCCGTAAACTCCGGATCGTTGATGATTAAAGGCAAGCGTGCCTGCGCTGCCACCTTGGCAATGCCGCTGAAGGCTTGCAGGGCGGTGTTGTCTCCCGTAATCCAAATTGCCTGTATGTTTCGTGAGGCCAAAGTCTGGGCTGCCTGGAAAACTTCGTTGGTATTGGTGATGGCGATTTCATCGAGTTTGATCCTATGCTTTCGGAACAAATCGCGGGCTACCGACACGACTTTTCGGGAATTCGCTTCAGAACTGTTGTAAAGCGTTCCAACAGCTTTGACCCCAGGCACGATTTCCTGTATTGCTTTGATGGTGTCTTCGACAGGAGGGAACGAGCCCACACCGGTGATGTTGGGCAAGTGGTCCTCCATCGTTTTTCCCGCTCCGGCGGCAACGGGATCGTAGACGTAAGTAAACACGACCGGTTTGTGTTTGACGGTAGTGCAGGCGGCCGTCAGGCAAGGTGTTGTCATAGCCACGATCAAATCCACATCCGAGTTGTCGAAGTTTTGCATGATGGGCGTAATGTTGGGGATTTCACCATTGGCGTGAGCTTTCTGAACGGTCAGATTGCGGCCTTCTTCAAACCCCATTTTCCTGAGGCCGTCAAAAAGGCCCTTCATGCACGAATCAGCGCCCGGCTCCGGCGCAAAGAAGGCCAGCCCGATTTTGAATTTCTTCCCCGGGGGAGCATGCAATGAAACCTCAGCCTCAGCGGACTCCGATGCCATACGATTGTGGATGCCGGTCTCATCAACCAGAATCGCAGCTCTGGTACGAAGTCCAGGTGTAACGTGCCATGGATCCTTTAGTCCCTTCAAAGCCAACTCATTTACGACGAGGTATTCCGGCACGATATTCTCAATGGGTATCTTGCTGGGATCGGCGCCGTGCAGGACTCGCGCGGCCAATTCGCCCACCTGCAATCCCACCCGGTAGAAATCTGCTCCGGCATCGAATAATGTGCCGCGGTCCGGCTTACCCGGGATAAGCGAGAAGACCGGAATATGCGCTCTGCGGCCTGCTGCAATCACCGCGTCCATGGCCACGGCCAATGTGACGTCCCCGCCCACCCAGATGGCCTGCGCGCCGCGCGAGGCGAGTGAGCTAATCGCCTCGCCGACCGCACTGGAGTTGTCAACGTTGGCTTCCAGCAGCGTGATGCCCAGTTGCTTGCATAGCTCGCGCGCCTTGACCACGAAGGCCCGCGAGTTGGGCTCCGAGGGATTCCACGCAACCCCGACCACTTTCAATGCTGGGAACATTTCTCGGGCAATATGAAACGCCCGGTCGACTGGGATAAAACTGCCTATGCCCACAAGGTTAGCGGGATGATCCAGCGGTTTCGACATGTCAATGCCGACGCCGGCTGCCGCGGGATCGGCAACTGCACCAAAAAACTGTACCATCTTGTGGCCCCGGTTGGCGTTGGCGAGTGTCTGCATGGAAATTGTGCTCGAGGTCAGGGCCAGGTCAAAATTTCCGTTCACAATTTCCTTTGCTATGGAATTGCTTACCGAAATGTCGCCTTCTGAGTTGAAACGCTGATAGGTGATCGTCTTGCCCTCAACAAAGCCTTCCTTTGCCAGACTATCGACCATGCCGCGCACTGCATCCTCAAGAAGCGGGGTGGATGCATGCTGAAGGACCGCGGCACGTGGTATATGTTGGGGGGTTCCTGTACGCCTGTCCCAGTCGGAAACCAGCAGGCACAAGGCAGCGAGAAAAATCAGGAGAAACCCCAGCGACAGACTCTTGATGGTTCTTACCATTCAGCTACGCCCCGATTTTCTTGCCCTGAAGGAATTATTTGCGTGGGAAAACTATTCAATCTCATTACGCGTTCTTAGTCAAGGTCGAAAGTCTCGTACTTGGATAACCTGGAATCGGACGGAGTGAAAACAGAACTTCGTGTGGTCGATCAATTCGGGAGTCGACCTCTACTTGCAGAATCTGATTTGCTCGACTCAAGAGCATGAGCTCGAGTTCTCCCCAATCTCCCGTTGGCGTTTAAGGTTCGCCTAGTCGAAACGGGCGCTGGCGATTTCCCGGCGGGAATGCGGAGTGGTTTGGGAAAGATACGAGCCGATATGCCAATGCGGATACTTCTGAGGTTCTTGTGGACTTCGGCGACGACGTCGAAATTGGTTCAAAACCTTCCGGTATCTGAACCCCCAGGAAAGCTGCCGACTGGCGGTTGAATACGCGTTTCCGGACCTTCACCAGTTCCAGATGCACTCCAGAGGCGTTACCAATCTCGAGAATGTGTGCAGCCTGTTCCCCAACCTGCCGTCCCCACGCATAGAAATCCGCGCCGTAAGCGGCTAACGCTCCCCGTGCGACCAAACCTGATTCGCTGGAATAGATGGGCAGGTGCACCTCGTCACAGACCTTCTTAAGTGCCTCGAACGAGGCAAAGACAGTATTGTCTGGCATGGCGAAAAACGCCTGGGCCCCTCTGGCAATCTGGGCCTGAGCCACCATGACCGCATCCGTCGGAGAATCCACCGGGGCCACATCCAGAATCAGGCCTTGCTCGGCGAACGCCTTTCGAATCACCTTCAGTGCCAGCACAGACTGGGGTTCAGCAGGGTTGTACACTAGTCCTACCCTGCGCACCCCAGGGGTCAGTTGGTGGATAATAACGGGGGCTTCCTTAAGATAGTCCAGAGTCTCGTACGCTCCCAACAGGTTGCCCTGGAATGCACCTCCGGCGATGGTCAGACCCACGATGTCGGGCCGCGGCGAAACCATCATCAGGATCGGGATATCTGGCGTCTGGTGGGCCGCGACAATGGTCGAAAGGGTAGGGCAAGTGGCTACAAGCACAGGATGCCGTGATACCAGGTCCTTGCAGGCCAGGATCAATGTCGGCTGATCGCCCTGAGCACAGCGGTAAACGAATTCGATGGTTCCTTTCTTTTCACTGAAGCCGTGCTCATCCAGAGTCTCGATAAACCCTTGCCGGGCTTTGGCCAGGGTATCGTCCTGTACGAAATCGAGAAATCCCACGACAGGAGTTCCGGGTTTGAGGGAGCGGCTGCATCCTGCCAGCACGCAGGCCAGGGTCAGTGCCGTTGCCAGACAACTCGCGTTCAATCCTGTGAAAATTTGACGCATGTATTTTAGGAGACCTCACACCCTGGAAGTCGGGATGACACAATGCAACCGATCTTTGGTCGGTCCGATTTAGTGTTGAACTTTGAGGCTTGTTTCCGGCGAAACAGTGGATTTGCACAAGGCAGTCACTTGTTTATCCCAAATACCGGATCGCCAGTACCGTCACGTCGTCTGCTTGCGCGTGCCCCCCCGCGAACGCTTGTACTTCCCCAACAAGTCCGCTGACAACTTCCTCTACAGGCAAACCTCCGGAACGTTGAAACCATTCTACCAGCCGTTCCTCCGAGAAAAAGCTATCGGACGTATTGATCGCCTCGGTCACACCGTCGGTGTACAGCAGAACTGTGTCTCCCGCCCTGAGCTGAGCCTGATGGGTCCGGTAATTCGAGTTGGGAATCACCCCCATGATCCTGCCGGGGGGAACGTCGAGAGAACGGACGCTTCCGGCACTAAAAACGTAAGGGGGATTGTGTCCGGCGATGCAGTACTCCAATTCACCAGTTCGAGTATTCAAGATGCCATAGA
>OBLQ010000038.1_pt1 | contig 37918 bp, 41 predicted proteins | sample 1519881 | NCBI WGS metagenome assembly OBLQ01 (sample SAMN01911456, study PRJEB22533) | soil metagenome | biome: Soil | place: Malaysia | collected 2012-04-30 | depth DG_metagenome m | reverse complement strand
AGGGCTGGATGCTGGACATGGCACGCTATGCGGTCGAAAGCGAGAGGTACCGCACCATCAAGACCGCGACTCGCGCGCGAACGCTCCACAACCTCAAGGCGCGCATTCCCAAGGGAGAGATCGAGGACTACTATAAGGTTCGCGACCGCGACCACCAAATCCAAGAGGAACTCCTGCGCATGACCGAGGACGGCGTGTTCGACTACCTGATCTTTGGACAGGACGACGCACAGCCCGAGGGGCCGCACATCAGAGAGACCGAACAACTGCAGCAGTTGGTCCACAAACTCAAGATTGACGACCGCGTTTCGTTCGCCGAGGGCATCGACCAACACTCGAACGTACTCGTCTGTCGCGCGATGCTCGAGAGCGCGGGCTGGTCGCCGCGCGTACGTATCGTCTACGCGGACGACGCGGCCAAACAGCGCGTGGCCGCCTATGAGAGCGAGTCCATCGGGAAGAGCCTTACTCAGCAATTGATCGTCTCCGGTGCGACGCCGGTCGGCCCTGACGACCCGTTCGACTATTCGCTCTACGTCAACACGCCCGACTCGAACACGATGCGGCTCAAGATCTTCCTCGACTCGCTCAAGTCGGAGGTCGACCAAGGCTTTCCCGTCGCAGTCGCAGACATCAACTTGGGCAAGTCAGGCACGGGCGACCCCGCGCTCTTCAATGTCGTCACCGAAGATGGAAGGGCAACAAAGTTGCTCGCGTACGCGGGGTGGAACACCGCCGGCAACACGATGGGCACCGCGATTCCGGCGGCCAACGTCTATCTTCTGGCGCGCAAGGAGCAGGTCGATCCGCTCGTGCGAGAGGTCGCCTTGAGGAAGTTCGTCCTGCACCGCCTCGTCAACGACTTTGAGTACCACAACTTCGTCCGTCCCGAGGCGTACAAGATGATCAGCCAGATGCCAAACGCCACGAAGGCCGAGGCGCACGGCAAGGACTACCAAAAACTGAACCAGTACGTGTCGGAGGACATGAAGAAACGGCTGCTCGACCTCTTCAGTAAGCAGCTCCTCGGCACCCGGTTCTATGAGGGGACGCAGCAGTACGAGATCACGGGGCTCAAGGACGTCAACGTCTACCTTCCGTGGCCGCGCGCCTACGAGGTGCGTCTCGAGTTCGACATCGAGACGAAGCCCGTCGTCCAGGCCACGGACCTGCCAAAGATTTTGATCTTGCCGCTCGGAGACGGGGGCCAAAACCTGTAGACACAGGGTAACATGTCTGATATGATCGCGCGGCTCCGTGGCGAGGTGATTGAAGTCGGAACTGGCCGCGTGACCGTCGATGCAGGGGGAGTCGGATACGAAGTCTTGGTACCGGAGTCGGTGCTTCTCGCCGTCGGTAGGGAGGGCGCCCAGGTCGACCTCCGCATACGCCACGTGTTCCGCGAGGACGGGCAGGTCCTGTTCGGATTTCTGAACTCAGACCAGCGACGGCTTTTCGACCTGCTCACCGATGTCAAAGGATGCGGCGCAAAGACCAGCCTTGCCATGATCAGCGAACTCGGCGAAATCGGCGCGGTCTCGGCGATCGCAACACAGGACCTGCGCATGATCGCCCGCACGCCCGGGATCGGCATGAAGCTCGCCGAACGTATCGCCATCGAACTCCGCGACAAAGTTGCCGAACTCTCGCTTGTTCAGCGCGCAGCCGTGAAAATTGAGCAGCCTGAGGACGAGGTCGTCGACGCCCTGCTCGCCCTCGGCTATCGAAGGCAGGAGGCTGAGATCGCCGCGAGCGAAGTGCGACGTGAGGGCGACTCTGTCGAAGTCCAGATCAAGTCCGCTCTGAGGAGGCTCGCGCGATGAGCCGCACAGAGGAACTCGATCCTAGAAGGCTGCCGGAAGACTCCGTCGAGACGACCCTGCGCCCGCGCAGGCTTTCGGAGTTCATCGGCCAAGAGAAGATCAAGTCGAACCTCTCCGTCTTTCTCCAAGCCGCCAAGCAGCGCGAAGAGCCGCTCGACCACCTCTTGCTCTATGGTCCGCCCGGCCTCGGCAAAACGACCCTCGCGCACATCGTCGCCAATGAGATGTCGGCGCAAATCCATGTCACGAGCGGGCCGGCGATCGAGCGTCCCGGCGACTTGGTCGGCATCCTCACCAATCTCGACCCGCACTCGGTTCTCTTCATCGACGAGATCCACCGCCTGGCGCGCCCTGTCGAAGAGATCCTCTACCCCGCGATGGAGGACCGTAAGGTCGACATCATGATCGGCAAGGGCCCCGCGGCGCGCTCGATCCGTCTCGACGTCCCGGCCTTTACGGTCGTCGGCGCAACGACGCGACAGGGACTGCTGACTGGTCCGCTTCGCGATCGCTTCGGCATCACGTTCAACTTTTCTTTCTACGATCCCAGGGCACTCTTCCAGATCGTCGAGCGTTCGAGCGCATTGCTCGGCTATTCGATCGAGAGCGAGGGCGGCGAGGAACTCGCGCGCCGCGCGCGCGGTACCCCGCGCATCGCTAACCGGCTCCTTCGCCGGGTGCGCGACTTCGCCCAGGTCGACGGCCTGGAGACCATCACTAAGCAGATTGCTGACAAGGCGCTCAATGCGCTGGAGGTCGACCACCTCGGCCTCGACCGCGTCGACCGAGAACTCCTACGCGCGATAATCGAGAAGTACGACGGTGGGCCCGTCGGCGTCGAGACGCTCGCCGCTTCCACCGGAGAAGACTCCCAGACCATAGAGGACGTCTACGAGCCGTTCCTCCTGCAGCAAGGGCTCCTGGCCCGCACCCCGCGCGGGCGCACGGCCACAAAGTCCGCCTATGAGCATCTCGGAGTCAAGCCCACCGGCAAGCCATCGCTCTTCGACTCCTAACCCGCCGTGGAGGCTGTTGCTCTGTGGACGCCGTCCACAGGTAGTAACATCAGAGCGCAGATGGTCACGCTTTCCACGCAGATCATAGAACTGAAAAAGCAGTTCCCGCTCCAGATCAGCAGGGGCACGAGCACCGGATCGAGAAACGTCTTCGTCACCGCTACGGACGGGGAGCACACAGGAATAGGGGAGTGCGCCCCGGGCACCGGGGAAGACATGGATCTCGCCGCAAAGGCGGTCGACCAAATCGCGGCGCTGAACAAGGCCGGCCTCTACGACCTCGCGATCCAGGAGGTGTTCACAAAGATGGAGCACATGGAGATGGACCGTCCGGCGATGGCGGGCGTCGACATCGCTCTTTGGGACCTCCTCGGCAAGCAGGCGAACCTCCCGCTCTACAAGATGTTCGGTCTTGGCAAGCCGGTTAATCCGACCAGCATAACGATCGGTATCAACCCGCCCGATGTCATCGCTGAGCGCGTGCCGCAAATCATCGCCGACTGGACACAGTGGCAGGCCAAGGCGCTCAAGGTCAAACTCGGCAACCCCGAAGGCACGGAGGCAGACAAGGCTGCATATCTAGCAGCGAGCGAGGCCGCCGCCCCCTACGGTCTCGACCTGCGCGTCGATGCAAACGGCGGCTGGACGGCCAAAAAGGCGATCGAGATGATCGCGTGGCTCGCCAAGCACGGCTGCTCCTACGTCGAGCAGCCTCTGCCGAAAGGCGACGAGGACGCCCTGGTGGAAGTGTTCAAGAGGCGCAAACTCCCGATCTTCCTCGATGAGTCGATCCACACGTCCAAGGACGTCGCAAAGTATGCCGACCGTTGTGACGGAGTCAACATGAAACTGATGAAGTCGGGCGGTCTCACTGAGGCGCTGCGCGTCGTCGCGACCGCCCGTGCCCACGGCCTGCGGACAATGATCGGATGCATGGGCGAATCGAGCGTTGCGATCGCCGCAGGATGCAGCATCGGCGCGCACATGGACTACATCGACCTCGATGCTCATTTCAACCTCGACCCAGACCCCGCGCACGGCACCAAGCTCGTTGCGGGAGTCGTGGTCCCGACCAACCACGCGGGGCACGGGGCCTACCTCGAATAAGTGCTGCAGCCGCACCACCGCATCGCACTGTTCATGGAAGGGGCGTTCATCGACCGCACCGGCAAGATGGGCATGGGAGTCTTGCGCTTCTCCCCGAACGAGGTCGTCTGCCTGGTCGATTCGCACAACGCCGGTGCCGACGCCGCAGACCTGACCGGCATCGATCGCCACACGCCAATCGTAGCGACGGTCGAAGAGGCGCGCGCCCACGGCGCCGAGGTGCTGGTGCTAGGAATCGCACCGCCGGGCGGCCTCATCCCCGAGAAGTGGTTTGCAGCGCTCGATAAGGCGGTGGAGATCGGATTTTCGCTGGTCAACGGCTTGCACGATCTGCTCGCCCCGCGCTATCTCTCGCTTGCGCCCGGCCAGTTCGTGTGGGACATCCGGCGCGAGCCGGAGGGCCTCGGCGTCGGTTACGCCGAAGCACGCAACCTCACGAACAAGCGCGTGCTCTTCATCGGCACGGACATGGCCGTCGGCAAGATGACCGCAGGCCTGGTCATGTGGCGCGAAGCGAAGGAGCGCGGCGTGAAGGCGGAGTTCGTCGCGACCGGGCAGATCGGCATCACCGTCACTGGGAAGGGCGTCCCGCTCGACTGCATCCGCGTCGACTTTGCAGCGGGCGCCATCGAGAAAGAAGTGATGGCGGCGCGAGGCGCCGACCTCGTGCTGATCGAAGGCCAGGGCTCGCTTGTCCACCCGGGCAGCACTTCGACGCTTCCGCTGATCCGCGGCTCACAGCCGACGCACGTCGTCCTGTGCCACCGCGCGGGCATGGAAGTGCTGCCGCGCCTGCCCTGGATTCACGTGCCCGATTTGAACAAGTTTGTGTCTCTATACCAGGACTTAGCAGAAGTTTGCGGCACCTATATTCGCCCTCAAGTCGCGGGCGTCTGCCTCAATTGCTCGCACCTGACGAGCGACGACGAGGCACGCGCCGCAGTGGAAGCGATCGAACGCGAGACAGGCTTGACGACCACCGATCCAGTGCGATTCGGCACCTCGCGGCTTCTCGACGCGATTCTTTAGGAGCCCTGCTGGTCCCTCGGCTCGATTGCCTTGGCGATCCCCGGGATCGAGCGGATCGCTTCGTAGACTTCCGTTGGAACACTGAGCACGACGGTGTTCGACGCGGAGGATCCGAGCCCGTCGATCGTCTGCAATGTGCGAAGTTGCAGAGCGCCAGGGGAAGTCGCCATCATCTTCGCAGCCTGCGCGAGGTTTTCGGCGGCGTCTCGGTCGCCCTCTGCCTTCGTGATCGTCGCTCGCTTTTCGCGCTCGGCCGACGCCTGCCGCGCCATCACGCGCTTGAGGTCTTCCGGCAGTTCGATGTCCTGGATTCGGATGCCCGCGACCTCCAGGCCCCACCCGTCGATCTCGGTCTCGACCATCTCCTCGACCTTGCGACCAAGCGCTTCGCGGTCATTGAGGATGTCGTCAAGCGATGTCGAGCCGACGATGTCGCGCAGCGTCGTTTGCGCGTACTCCTGCACGGCCTCTTCAAAGTTCTGCACGCGGATCACCGCGGCAGAAGGATCGTCGACGCGCATGAAGATCACACCGTCGATGCGTACCGGCACGTTGTCCTTCGTAATCGCCTGCCTGTGCGGTATCTCCAGGGTTCGGATGCGCGTGTCGATCATTCGCACGCTGTCGAAGAACGGCACGATCGTGAACAGCCCCGGCCCGCGCTGTGCGTAGAACTTGCCGAGCCGGAACACGATTCCTTTTTCCCACTCGGCCGCGATGCGGACCGAGTTCGCCAGCACGAGGCCCGCTAGGACGAACAGCACGAACAGGGTGATGCCGAATGCGGACCCCCCGAACAGCGAGAACAGCCCGTAACCGGCCGCGCTGAACAAGACTGCCAGAATGCCGGGGATAGGGTTCGTCAGGCCAACTACCTGCGGTTGCCGGTACCTGACCGAGCGCGACGAAAAGATCTCTGGGAAATCGCCGTTTGCCATGCCTTTAATCAGTATACGACGGCCTTCGGCGCGAGGTTTAGCGGGGCCGTTGGGACCAGGACGCCCGGATGCCCAGCCCGACGGCGAAGAGCGAGAATAGCAACCACAGGACGGCCCAGACGACCGCTGGGACGTGGGTGAACGCCTGCATGTTCGTCGCGTCGTTGTCCCCAAGGTTGTTGGACGTGATTTCAAACAGGATCAGGAGCGCCTGGGCCGAGGTAAGGCACTGCTGCACGCCCAGGAACTGTGTTGCAAAGATCGCGGCGTTGCCGCGCAGCAACATCGCTCCGGCTGCCAGGGCGACGAGCCAAAGCAGGCCCGTGACCACGCCGATCGTCTCGCCGCGCACGAAGAACACCATGCTGAAAGCGAGGAAGCCCGCGGCGACCCACAGCATCTTCCGGGCGGACTCGGCGGTCCGCGAGAAGTAGACGAGCAGGCCCCCCACGACCGAACTCCCGACGTACCCCGCCGCCGAGACAAGCATGGGGCTCCCACCGTGCGTCAATGTCACGCCGCTTCCGCTCGGATCGATCAGGATATAGTCGACCCTTCCTCCGGTCAGGACAGCCGTCAGTGCGTGGCACAGTTCGTGGATGTGCGTGTTGTAGAAGATCAGCGGCAGCACGAAGAACCGTAGCGGCGCGATCGCCCAAAGGGCGACTGAGGCGAGGCTCGCCCATAACAGCATCCTCTGGTCCTTGCGCAGCGTCATCCAGGCTTTCCTACGGTCGCGCCCTCCGTTGGGACGCAATCTTTTTCCATACTCGGGACCGCGGCCCACACAAACCTCAAGTAGATTGCGAAGTTTTGACCCTGTTCCTCCTGGCAATTGTGCCGATAGACAACGTGGGATGCAAAGAGGTCTCGAAGCCAGCGCCTTTGGCATGACAGCCGCGCAGAACCTGTTGGACGTGGTCAGCAACAACCTGGCCAACGTCTCGACGACTGCGTTCAAGCGCGACGGCGCGTACTTCAACGACGTGCTCCAGCGGGCGATGTATGCCGACGACGGGCACTACCTTGGCGTCATGGGCGCTGGCGGGGGCATGAAGGGCACGTTCACCGTCATGCAACCTGGCGCGATGCAGCAGACCGGCAACCCGCTCGACGTCGCGATCCAGTCGCCCGACGGGTTCTTTGCGGTCCAGGCGCCGGGCGGCGTCCGCTACACGCGCAACGGCTCCTTTACGCTCAACGCAGACCGGGAACTCGTCACGCAGGAAGGCCTTCCGGTCCTCGACGCGCAGGAGCGGACGATCACGGTGGGCAAGGGCCACGTCTCGATCGACGGGCAGGGCAACGTCATGGTCGACGGCAATGCGGAGAGCCAGATCGGAGTCTTCACGGGCGTGATGACGAAGATCGGTTCCAGCCTCTATACGGGCGACAACGTGAGCGCGAAGGACGATCCTTCGATGCAAAGCGGAGCGCTCGAGGGTTCGAACGTCAACGCGGTCGAAGAGATGATCGCGATGATCCAACTGAACAGGATTTTTGAGATGGCCCAGCGCTCGGCGCAGAGCCAAGACGAAATGACAGACAAATTGATCCAGTCCATCCGAAGCCAGTAACGCTGGACCGCCCGAAGGAACGGGCGGGGGCGCAGTAGGCCGCAGAAGTCGGCTACTCAGGCACGGATGGCGATCTCGACAAGACAGAAACGAGGAAATCGCCAACAATGATGCGAGCACTAAACACAGCGGGCACCGGAATGGTCGCCCAACAAATGAATCTCGACACGATCTCGAACAACCTGGCCAACGTCAATACGACCGGGTTCAAGGAGCAGCGTGCAGAGTTCCAGGACATGGTCTATCAGACCTTCCGCGCCTCCGGCGCGAGCGCCGGCGGCAGCGGTGCCGCCCCGCAGGCCGCGCAGATCGGTCTCGGTTCGCGCTTCTCCGCCAGCGCCACCAATTTCGCCATCGGCACGATGCAACCTTCAGGCGACCCGACCCACCTCGCCATCAACGGCGACGGGTTCTTCCAGGTCACGCTGCCCGACGGCTCCACCGCCTACACCCGCGACGGCACTTTCGCGCTCGACTCTGCAGGACAACTGGTCACTGCCGACGGTTACATCGTCGAGCCGGCGATCACCGTCCCCACCGGTGCGACAGCCCTCTCGATCTCTCAGACGGGCACCGTTTCAGCGACCCTGCCTGGGCAGGACGATCCGACCGAACTCGGCACCATCCAACTCGTAATGTTCTCCAACCCTGCGGGCTTGACACGCGTCGGGCAGAACCTGTACCGCGCTGGCGGCGGCAGCGGCGACCCGGTCACGGTCACCCCCGGCGACCAAGGCTCCGGAACGATCAACCAGGGGTTCATCGAGGGCTCCAACGTCCAGGTCGTCGAGGAGATGGTCCGGATGATCACCGCGCAGCGCGCCTATGAGATCAACTCGAAGGCGATCCAGACCGCCGACGACATGCTCAGCATTCTCAACAACCTCAAGAGGTAATCCATGACATCGACTCTTCTCAGCGTACTTCTGCTCGCGGCGCAGGCGACCGTGAGCGTGAGCGTCGACGGCGACGGCTACATCCGCTTCGTGCGAGATGGCCGCACCGTCTATGCCAAGTCCGCCGACCTCGTTATCGAGGACGGCGCAATCTCCGCTGGGAAGGGAGTAACCACGATGCCTCGCATCCAGGTCGTCGGAACTCTGGACGCATTGCGCGTCCAGCCCGATGGCACCGTCATCGGCGTCTATCCGACCGGCGCGCGCACGCTGGGCAAACTGTCGCTCGCGCTCTTTCCGGACGACGTCCGACCGGTCGTCGTTGACGGGTTCCTTGTTTCTTCTTTCCGCCCCAAGGTCGCTCAGCCCACGAAGGACGGTGCAGGCAAGATCGTGACTAAGGGCGACAAGTCGGTCGCTCCTGCGATCATCGTAGGCGGAGGCATCGAGATCAAACTGAAGCCGTCAGCGGAAGTGGACACCGACCAGTTCACGGTCGGTGACATCGCCGAGGTCGATGCGCCGGACGCGGCGACCAAGGCAAAGGTCGAATCGCTCGAGGTCTCCACGACCCCGGCGCTGGGCGTCAAGTACATGCTCACGACCGACACGCTTCGCACCCGCCTGCTTCGCTATGGCAAGGAGGCGAACGACTACAAGATGGTTGGGCCGAACATGATCACCGTCACGCGCAAGGGGCAGACGGTGACGAGCCAGCAGTTTATCGACGCCGCGATCGCCGAGGCGCGCAAGGAGTACGGCCAGGACACCGCCCTTTCCGCCGACAGTACGCGCGAGATGATCGTTCCGCTCGGCAAGGTCGAACTTGTCCGTTCGGAGATCCACACCTCTGGCCTGAAGATCAACGTGAAACTGGACGTCGTCGTCGACGGACAAAAGTTCAACAGCAAGACAGTCGTGCTCGACAAGAGCGACCCTCTGTCCAAACTTCACGTCGGACAGACCGTCAAGGTAATCGTCCGCTCGAACGCAGCGACCGTCGAGACCAGCGGCCGCGTGAAGTCGATCGACACCGCGGCCGGCACCGTTGCAGTCACTACTGAAACTGGCGCAGACCTCGTCGGAAAAGCAACCGCCGAGGGCGTCATCGAGGTCGTACTATGAAACGAACGTATTTCATCATCGCAGTGCTTTCCCTTGGATGTGCGTCGTACGCGCAGGTCAAGGGCAATCCCGGATCGCTCTTCGACCCAAGGGCGCGCAACATGTTCACGGACAACGTGGCGCGCGAGGTAGGCGACGTGCTGCTCGTCGTGGTGGACGAGAAGACGATCGCCGACTTCAGCGCCTCGACACAAGCCTCCAAGAACGACAGCAACTCGATCAGCACGAAGTTCTTCAACAACTTCCTTGACCGGTTGTTCCGGCCCCTGACGACCGGCGACCAGAGCAGCAACAGCGGCGACGGGGAAACCAAGCAGAACAGCCGCATGAGCGCTACGATGAGCGTGATCGTGAAGCAGGTCCTGCCGAACGGCAACATGGTCATCGAGGGCTCGCGCAGCCTCATCACCAACAAGCAGACCCAGACCTTGACGCTCAGCGGCGTCATCCGTCCGCTTGATATCCGGCCAGACAACAGCGTGCTCAGCAGCGTGATCGCCGAAGCCCAGATTAAGATGGACGGCGCAGGACTGATCTCACAAAGGCAGCACAAGGGCATCTTGACAAAGATCCTGGACTGGCTCTTCTAGAGGAACGAAATGAAACGGACACTCATCACTATCGCGCTCCTGGCAGCCTTCGCTCCCGCTTTCGGGCAGGTCAACTATGGTGTGACGAAGGAGCAGAAGGAACACGCCGACGAACTCACCCAGGTCCACGATAAGATCGCTGAGGCGGAACGCGACGGCGTCAACGTCCGCATGAAGGACATCGGCCGCTTCCGAGGCGTGCGTGCCAACATGCTGCAGGGCTTCGGGCTTGTCATCGGCCTGGCCGGCACCGGCGATTCGCAGCAGACGCAACTCTCCGCGACGCTGCTCGAGAACGCGCTCAAGCGGTGGGGCACCATCATCGATCCGACTAAGTTCAAGCCGAAGAACGTCGCGGTCGTCATGGTGACGGCAGAACTTCCTCCCTTCGCCGCGCCGGGGAACACCATCGATGTGACGGTCAGTTCCTTCGGCGACGCTAAGAGCCTGCAAGGAGGCACATTGGTCCTCACGCCCCTCTACGGGCCGTCCGACTTCCAGACGGTGATCGCCGCGGCACAAGGCTCAATCAGCATCGGTGGCTTCAACGCGTCCGCCGGTGGCACGACCAGTCGCAAGAACCACCCGAACGTCGGACGCATCCCCAACGGCGCGATCGTCGAGACTGGCGTCCAGACGCAGACGGTCTTCGAGGGCAACAAACTCTATTTCGAACTCTACGTGCCTGACCTGACGACGGCGCAGCGTGTCGCGGACGCTCTCTCCAAGGAACTTCCCGACTATAAGGTTGCCCCGGTCGACGGAGGCACAATCGAGATCACGCTCCCCGAAAAGAACGAGCCGATCCTGGCGATGAGCAAGATCGAGCAGACGACGGTCCACGCCGACGTACCGGCGGTCGTCGTGGTCAACGAGCGCACAGGAACCGTCGTCATCGGCGGCAACGTGAAGATTGGCCCTGCGGTCGTCGCCCACGGTTCGCTCCAGATCAGGATCGACGAGATCCCGTTCGTCAGCCAGCCGCCACCGCTCTCGAGCGGAACGACCGTGGCCGGCAGCCAGAACATCGTCAATGCTGAGGAAGGGCCGACGCAGATCGGCGTGATCCCGCCCAACACGACAATCGACGACTTGGCGAAGATCCTGCAGACCTTGCAGGTCTCTGCCCGAGACATCATCGCGATCCTGCAGGCGCTAGCGGACCAGGGCGCATTGAAGGCGAAGATCAGGATCCAATGACGAACTCGATCGCCAGCACCACGGGCACGATCGCAGCGCCACAGGGCGACGTCTCGAAGCGGCCGACGATCGACGACGGCTTCGCTGCGGAACTGACCCGCAAGGTCGACGCCTGGATCGGAGCGCCCGGCACCGAGTACCGCGCCGAAATGGAAAAGCGCGTGCCCGGCTTGCTCGGTGAGCCCGACGCGAACGGAGACCGGCACTTCGACCTTGCTCAACTGAGCGATAAGAAGATGGCCGAACTCAAGAAGCTCGAGAAGGCCTCACAGGACTTTGAGGCGATCTTTGTGAAAGGTCTGCTCAGTCAGATGCGCAAGTCGAGCTTCGCCGAGAAGACGGACGAAATGGGCGACATGGCCAAGGACATGATGGACCAGGCCGTCGCAGAGAGCGTGAGCCGTGGAAGCAGCACGCTCGGAATCGCAAAGACGATCTTTATGGAGATGGCCCAGCGCGTCGTCAAGACAGAGGGCGCAGCACAGGCACAGGACAAATAGGAAGGAACAAATGGCAAAGAAGACGAAACAACTACAGACCCAGTGGTGGGACTGGCTGAGCACGGCAGAGCGCCTTCTGCTCTCGTTGCACGAGCAGACGGCCGCACTGACCCTGCGAAGGGTCGAAAGGCTGGAGGAGATCCAGCCCGAGATCGACTCGCTGCTCAACCGCATGAACCAGATCGACGACGACGCTGTGGCATCGGCGCGAGCGCTGGCCGAAGACTTCGGGTGCGAGCCCGACCTTCGAAGCCTCGTCGGTGCGCTCGAAAAGGCCGAAGCACAGGAGGTCCAGTCGATCGCGAACCGCGTGATCGTCGTCGGGCGAAACGTCCAGACGGTGATCGACCGGAACAGGGCGCTCATTGAGAACGAACTCGAATACGTGAACGGGACGCTCGCCGTCGTCGATCGCACGATGAGGGAGCAGGAAGGCCCCTACGCGGAGAAGAACAAGTCCGGCAACCTCGTCATGAACCAGGTGGCCTAGAGGAGCAGAACGATGCCAGGCGCTTTTTCAGGAATCAGCATGGCCGCAAACGCCCTCCAACTTCTTCAGAGGGCGATGGACACGGCGGGACACAACATCTCGAACGTGAACACGCCGGGCTACTCGCGCCAGACCGTGGAGTTCAAGACCTCCATGCCGCTGACGATCTACAGCCAGGGCTGGAAGGCGCTCGGCACGGGAACGATCCTCAGTTCAATCTCGCGCGTCCGCGACGCGTACCTCGAGCAGAACGCGCGCAACAACGCGGGGTCTCTCGGGAAATACCAGACGCTCTCGGACGCGCTCCAGCAGATCCAGTCGGTGTTCCAAGAGCCGGGAGACTCAGGAATCGCCGCGGCAATGGACCAGTTCTTCGACGCCTGGTCGGCTCTGGGATCAAACCCGTCCGACTCTGGCGCGCGGCTCCAGGTGCAGAGCGCGGGCGCGACGCTCGCAAACCGCATCCGCAGTTCGTATGCGCAGTTGTCGACCTACGGCAAGCAACTCGACACGCAGACGACAGCGACCGTCGACCGGATCAACGAACTTGGGCAACAGATATTCACGCTCAACAAGGAGATCAGGGGCTTCGCCGCGACACAGGGAACGCCCAACGACCTCATGGATCAGCGCGACGCGGCAGTGCGCGAACTCAGCGGCCTCATCGACACAAAGGTCGAGACGTTCAAAGACGGTTCTTACTCGGTCTATGTCGCCGGCTACCCGCTCGTGGACGGCATCGAAGCACGCTCGATTTCGCCGAAGTCCCTCGACCCCGCGACCGGCACGTTCACATCGGACGGAGTCACATTTACACTGCACACTGGCTCGCTTTCTGGACAGTTGCAGGCGATGCAGCAGTTGCAGACGCAGAAGGGTCAACTAGACACTCTTGCAAACCAACTGCGAACGCAGTTCAACACGCTCCACCAGACCGGAATCGACCAGGACGGCAACACCGGCATCAACTTCTTCAACGACTCCGTTCCGCAGACCGGAGCGATCGACCTAGACCTGAGCGCGGAGGTCAAAGCGTCGCCGCGCGCTATCGCCGCAGGGGTATCCGGAGCGCCGGGCGACGGCGGGCTCGCTTTGAGTTTCTCGCAGATGCGCGACAACGCGTTCGCGACGCTCGGAAACAAGTCCTTCCACGACTTCTATCTGGGCAACGTCGGTCTGGTCGGCTCGCAGGCCTCGTACTACGACAACGCAACGACGACTGAGCAGGGGATCGCCACGCAGATCGCAAGCCAGGTCGCCGCGAAGAGCGGCGTCTCGCTCGATGACGAGATGGCCGACCTCACGAGGTTCCAGAGAAGTTACCAAGCGGCCGCCAAAGCCCTAACAATCTACGACCAAACGGCCCAAGATTTAATCAACATGGTGAACAGGTAGGTAGCGGGCCATGATGCGGGTGAGTACCAGTTTCCAGTACGATACTTATACGGAGAACATCCGTAGAGCGCAGTCGAACTACTTCGACGCGCAACAGAAGGTCTCGTCTGGAAAGCGGTTCACCAAGGTCAGCGAAGACCCAGTCGCGGCACTCACCTCCCTCAGCGCACGAAGTCTCAGGTCGCGGCTCGAACAGTTGACGAAGAACCTCGACGTCGCCAAGGAGTACACCGGCACGACCGAGAACGTTCTTGGCGAGGTCGGATCGCTGCTCAAAAGTGCCCTCACGTATGCGATCCAGGGCGCGAGCGACACCAGTACGAACGAATCGCGGCAGGCGCTCGCCGAACAAGTTTCGTCGATCCAGAAGCGGATCGTCGAACTCGGTAACACACGCGGTACCGGCGGGAAGTACATCTTCGCCGGACAGTCGATCGACACGAAGCCGTTCTCTGCCAGTAGCGGCGCCCTCGTCTTCAGCGGCGACACAAACCCGATCCAGGTCGAGGTCCGTCCAGGCGAGACAATGCAGGCCAACCTTCCCAACGCGGACGCGTTCTTCGGCGACGTCTATTCGAAACTTGAGCGGTTACGCACCGACTTGCTCGGCAGCGACGCCACGACGATCTCGAACGTCGACGTCCAGGCAATGAACGACGCGATCGATAAGAACAGCCTCGTCCGTGGCCAGAACGGCGTGCTCGTCCAGCAGATCGATCGGCTAAGCACGGAGAACGCGCGGCGCTCGGACGACCTCACCAAGACGATTTCCGACAACGAAGACATTGACATTGCTGAAGCGATCACGAAGATGCAACAGGCGGAAATGGCCTACACGGCCTCTCTGCAGGTCGCAACCAAGGGCTTCAGCCTGAGCCTGATGGACTTTCTAAAATGACGACACTCACGACAGAGACCACGAAGTTCGGGAACATCCGATACACGAACGACGACGTCGTTACGCTCCAAGGCGGGCTGGTCGGCTTTCCGGGCTTCACTCAGTTCGTTCTGATCCAGCACAGGGCCGGGAGCCAGTTCCGGTGGCTGCAGAGCCTGGACAACGGCGACGTGGCCTTCCTGGTCGTCGATCCCGCCCACTACGTGGACGGCTACGCCCCCGAAATCAGCGATTCTCAGGCTCAAGATATCGGGCTCCAGGAGGAGACCCCCCGACTCGTCTATACTATCGTTACTATTCCGCCCGGCAAACCGGATCAGATGACGATCAACCTCGCGGGGCCGATCGTCGTCAATCTCGAGTCTGGCCGCGCGCGCCAGATCGTGATCGAGGACGAGTGCTACCCAATCAAGCACAAGGTCTTCGATAAGGGCCGATCGGGCGACGCGGCAGCCTGACAGAGACGGGTGCCAGGAGCCATGGAGGGCTGACCAGCGTGCTGGTACTGACAAGAAAGGTCAACCAGAGTATTGTGATCGGAGACGACATCGAAGTCGTCGTCCTGGAAGTGCGTGGCGAGCAGATCAGGCTCGGCATCAAGGCGCCCAGGGACGTCGTAGTCCATCGCAAGGAGATCTACGACCAGATCCAGGAAGAGAACAAAGCGGCATCCCAGACCAATCCCGCCGACGTGCCCGACCAGGGCGCAGAGTAACCGATGTCGTCGTGGCGCGCAAAGGTCGCAGAGCGCTGGCCCTATGCGGCATCGGTGGTCGCGGTCCTCATGTTCACGAGCATGCTTGTCGGCGCGTTCGTCACGTGGCAGGCCGGTGGCAGTCGCCTCCTCAGTTTTGTGCTCGCGTTCGTTGATCCGGTCCTGGCCGCCACACTTATGTTGGCCCTTTGCATGGTCGTGCCGGAACTGTACGCTGGTGGTCGCTTCCGCTTCCCACACTTCGTCACGCTGCCTTCTATCTATGTAGGGACGATCTTCATGCTCAAGTCCCTCGCCCGTGTGTCCACGACCGAGATCCAGCGCATCGAGGGCGCACGCCGCTTCGACTCGCTCTGGTCCTCGCCGCGCGTGCTTCTCTGGGACTGGGTGCTGCTCGTCGTGATCCTGTGGATCATCGGCTCGCTTTCGGTCATGCAGCCGTCCGAGGACGTAAAATAGCCCCTTGATGCTGGTGCACTTTGGGACACAGGCGCTTCGCGCGGGTTGGGAGTCCGCCGTCGTCTGCATAGGCACCTTCGACGGAGTCCACCTCGGCCACCAGGAGGTCGTGCGCACAGCCATTTCGAAGGCCCGTTCTGCGGGGGCACCTTGCGTGCTCGCGACCTTCGACCGCCATCCAGCGTCCGTCGTCGCCCCACATCGCGCACCGCGCTCTGTATCAAGTTTGGGTCAAAACCTAGACGTTTTCAGTTCGCTCGGCGTCGATGCTTGCATCATCCTCGCCTTCGACGAGGCCATGGCCGCCATGCCGGCCCAGGCATTCTTGGATGGGATACTGCGGGGTTCCCTGAGGGCCAAGACAGTGGTAGTAGGCCACGACTTCGCCATGGGGCACGGTCGTGAGGGCGACACCGCATGGCTCTCCTCGCGCATCGATACCGTCGTCGTTCCCGCCTTCCAGGTCGACGGGCACAGGGTCAGCAGTTCTGAAGTGCGCTCTTCGGTACAGGAGGGCGACGTTGCTCGGGCGCGCACCTTGCTCGGGAGGCCCTTCACACTTCGTGGCGTGGTCGTGCGGGGCCAGCAGTTGGGCAGAGAGATCGGCTTTCCGACAGCCAACATCGCGCTCTCGAGCGAAGTCGTCGTACCAGGCGACGGTGTCTACGCCTGCTCGTGCAAAACGCCGTTCGGCTTCTATAGGGCCGCAACGAACGTCGGTGTTCGCCCGGCAGTGGGCGGCGGGCCGCGCACGATCGAGGCTTACCTCGTCGACTACGGTGGAGAAAGCCTCTACGGTCGCTCCGTCGACCTGTCGTTCTTCGAGAGGTTGCGAGACGAAGAGGACTTTCAGGACATGGATAGCCTCAAATGCCAGATTGCAGAGGACGTTCGGCGGGTCGCTGCCATCGAGTACGCAACTGACTGACGTATTAATGAGGCAATCGTGAAAAAGTGGTTATGGATCCTTTCGGGAGTCGTCGTCGCCGTCCTGGCTGTCGTGTTCGTCGTTACGACTCCGAGCGACGAGCAGTTGGTGAGACAGGCTATCGACGAATCGGCACAGGCGAGCCAGGAGGGCCGGCCCGGGGGCGTGCTCGACCACCTCAGCAAGTCGCTGACCTTCAACGGCGCGCCTGTCGGTGACAAGGCGGAGATCTCCCGCGTCGTCCGACTCGCAAAGCCAGAGGTCAAGTTCAAGGACTACACGCCCTCGATCGATGGGGACAAGGCTACTGTCATTGCAGATGTCTACGTGAAACTCGACTATCTGGGCCTCCACTACGACCAGAACGTGAGGGGCGTCAAAGTCGACTTGGCCAGGGAGAGGGGGTTTCGCTGGCTTGTTTTCCCAAGTTCAAAATGGCGCATAACCAGCGTGTCTGCTCCTGACTTGTCCACACTTTCGGACTGAGTTCACTAGGTCGGCCGCCATAAACGCGGATTCTCGCGTTATAATGCTGGGAGCGGTGCCTAGTGTTCCGCAATCCGAGTGGTGAATATCGACATGAAGAAGCTGATTACTCTTCTCGCCATCCTTTCTGTGATGGGCTTTGTTATTGCGGGCTGCGGTCCGAAGAGCGACACCGGTGCGACAACCGGTAGCGGCGACGCGACAACCGCCCCTGCTGATAATTCCGGCAGTGGCGACATGGGCTCCAAGTCCGACGACACGTCTGCCACGACAGGCGGTGATTCGTCGGCTACGACCGGTGGCGATTCGTCTGCCACGACCGGTGGCTCAAGCGACTCCGGCAACTAGTCTTACAACGAGTTGAAACGACAGCGGGCCTCCTGACGAAGGAGGCCCGCAATTCTTTTACTTCGTCGCTTCTGCGCGCGACTTGATCGCGTTGAGGACGCCGTCCATGTTCTTGACGACGATTCCGTGGATCACTTTCTTTACGAGCGGACCGAGCCCCGGCACGACGTACTCGTACTCCAGCGTGCTGTCGAATCGTGTTCCCCCGTTCTCTTCCGAAAACCGCCACTGGCCCTCCATCTTGTCGTAGTCGCCGCTGACCTGTCGGAAGTCGCAGACGTGGGTGTCGTCGTTCCAGACGTCTTCTTGTCGCCACCGCACCTTGAGGCCAAAGGCGGTGATGACGCCCACCCAGTCGCACACCTGGCGGCTGCCCTCGCGCTCGACGACCTTGATGGATTCGACGTCGTCCATGTACTCTGGGAACGATTCGATGTCCTTGGCGACGGAAAAGGTGCGGTCGATCGGCGCGTCCACCCAGACGGATGTCTCGACTGTGGCCATAGGGCAAGAAATGTTACCAGCCTAGGCTCAAAGCGGTATCCTAGATTTAGCCCCGGCAAGCCGGGTCCGGCGTATACTTGGCTAGAGATCGGACGTCGAATACATATATGCGGATTGCACCGGTCTTGGTCGCTGCCGCGCTCTTCAGCGGCGCTTGGGCCGTCCCCCAGTCTCAAATGGCGGACGGTGGCGCATCCGTACCCAAAATCGACGCCAAGCACGAAAAGGACATCGAGGCAGACAAGAAACTGGGCGAGGAGTATTCCAAGCAGATTGCAAAGGAAGTCAAGTTCTCCGAAGACCAGGCGGCGATCGACCGCGTCACCCGCATTGGTGAAGACCTCGCAAAGATCGCGAACACGCAGAAGGTCAACGTCCTTTGGGGGGACTCTCGGCTTTCGCCCTTCGACTACACGTTCCACGTAATCAAGGGCGACGACGTCAATGCGTTCTCGATTCCGGGCGGCTACATCTACGTCTATGAAGGTCTGGTGAACGAAGTAGAGAGCGACGACGAACTTGCCGGCGTGCTCGCGCACGAGATTGCACACGCGGCGTTCCGGCACATTGCAACGATGCAGCACGAACAGAGCAAGTTCAACATCGTCAACATCGGTGCGATCCTTGCAGCAATTTGGTCCCGTAGCGATGCGACGAAGATACTCCTGCCGACACAACTCCTCAACATCGGTATGCAGAGCGGGTGGAGCGTCAAGGCCGAGGAGGCTGCGGACTACGGCGGACTGCAGTACATGCTCAAGAGCAAGTACAACCCGCTCGGGATGCTCACGTTCATGGAGCGGCTCGCGTATCGCGACCGCCTTTCGCCACAGATCGCCTGGGGCATCTTCGAGACGCACCCGCCGAGCGAAGACCGCGCGCAGACTTTACTGAAGGAACTCAATGAGCACAACGTGCCTCTCCATCGCAGCCTCGTATCGTCGTCGTTGCGTGCGACGAGCAAGATCGGTGACAGCGGGATAGAACTGTTCTTCGGCCCGAACAAGATCCACGTCTTCGCCGGCGACGATTCACAGATGAGAGCGGACCGTGCCGTAGACAGGATCAACGCGTTCTGTGACAGCGTACCGGCGCTCTACGAACTCGAGGTGCGCGACTCATCGCTCTACGGCGAAGGAAGGCGCCTCTTTGAAATCGAAGAGACGGATGCAGAAGCCGAAAAGGTCAGCCTGCGAGACGCCGTCGCAAAGGCCAACCAGGCAATGAAGTCTGCCCTGTTCGATCTTTCCTACCGTGTCTGGACGACCCGGCCGGGGCTAGGCGACGCAGACCCCTCGCCACCGCCTCCGTAACCCTCTCGGCCGTATCACGCCCGTTGAAGGAGAGAGTCGCCTCGTACCCGCCTCGGTCGTAGTCGTCGGGCTGGAGGATGTACCCGATCCATCCGTTGCAGTGGCTTACGACGACCGAATGTGGAAAACCCATGGATTCCGCCAAAACTTGCACTTTACGCCCCGTTTCACTGGTCGGCTCGCCGGGAATTCCGATCAGAAGCAACGATCCGATCTGGAGAAGCGACACGGCGGCCTCAGGGGGCGCAAAACGCTTGATTAGAACCTGATCCAGGGGTGGAGGGGCTCCGAAGTCCTTGGCGAAGTCGGGGTGCGGCACCGGCGGATCCAGTGCGATTGGCTCGCTCGTCGCGGAGATTATTGGTAGTTTCCCAAGGAGCGCCGTGCTCTTAGCCGAGAGCCGCCCCTGGCGCAGTTTCTCCACAGTGGCCGCGAGGTTTTCCACAGGATCGTCGGTGGGGTAGTCGGGCGAAACGTCGCCGATCGCTCCGGGCAGCACTAGGCCGCCCTCGGCTCGCGAGTACGCGCCCGGCCAGTCTCCGCTTGTCCTCATCCGCTTTTCATCGTAGATGGTGCCGTGCGCCGCGTAGACGGTGAGTACAGGTTTTCCTTGGAAATCTATCCATGTCGCGGTCTTGTCCGGTTTCGCTCCCTTGCGCCGACCGTGGTTGGCGTCAACTCTAGCCGAGAGCAGTCTCAGTCCACCGGCATCCATGGCTGGCCCATCGAGAGCCTGCGTCACGGCGCTTGAGATTTTCTCCGCATACCACTCGAGCCACCGCCTGCTGAAGGCAGCAATGCCCGGGATTTTGAACGTCATGCGGTTATTGAGCATCTGGCTGTCCGGCGCGGAGTGAGTGTGTGTCGCCACCAGGAACAGGAACACGTCGTCTGGGATCCTAGACTTGACAGCGGCATAGAGGCTCTCAGGGACTGTCAGGGTCTCAATCGAGACGATGGCGACTTTCTGACCGTCGGTCTCGAAGACAAGAGCCCGGGCGTAGAGCGGGTCGCCTCCCGGCACCATCTTGTCGTCGCCGCGCGCTGTATAGCCGCCAAGTGGTAGCGCCTCGTCCGGTGTGATGTCGACCGTCGCCGTCTTGAAGACAGCGCCGGAAAGCACACTGAGCATCAGCGCCGCAGCGAACATCTCACACCAGTTTACGGTACCGGGCACGCATCTGGGTCGTCTGCTAGAATCACGAAGATGGGCTTGCGCGCGTCCCTATCGAGCGAGTCGTACAGTGCCGAGCCTGGCACTGCTGCGGTCGTAGCGGTCAATGTGACCAACGACGGGTCCGCGCTCATGAGGACGGAGATCCAACTGGAAGGGGTCGACCCGGAGTGGGTCGCGCTGCCCGTACCGGTCATCGAAGTTCCCGCAGGCGAGACCGTCACGGAACGGGCTTTTCTCAAGCCGCCGCGCGAACCGGAGAGCCTTGCTGGCTCTTATCCCTTTTCGCTGACGGTCAAGTGTCTCGAGACCGGCGACGAGCGATCGCTTCCTTCCGTCCTCGAGGTCCTTAGTTTTCACAACGTCAGTATCGACATCCAGCCGCGCCGTGCGCTGCTCTCGTCGCTCGCCTCCGAGACCGATTTCCAAGCCACGGTCATGAACCTCAGCAACGTCGAGCACACGTTGCGCCTCTTCGCGACCGACCATGGCGAAAACTTCACATTCAGTTTCGACAACGAGCAGGTGACGGTCGGCCCCGGAGTGCAGAAAACGGTCCGCGTGACGGCCACCGCCTCCAAGCGTGCGCTGATCGCGAACGCGCGCTTACAGCAATTCACGGTCGCATGCCGCAGCACCGACAACAAGACCGTCGCGAGTTCAACTCACGGCCAGATAGAACAGCGCGCGCTGATCACGCCTGGACTCTCTGCGCTAATTGCGCTTGTCGTTCTGATGATCGCGTCATCCATCGTTTTTTGGCCGCGCCCTCCGAGCATCGATACTTTCATCGTCCCGCCAGAGCCGATTCTAACCGGCAAGGACGTGACTGTGCACTGGTCGACCTCGCACGCAAAGTCGGTCACACTGGTCGTCGATGGTCGTCGCTTCGAAGACCTTCTGCCCAACGGCTCGCGGACGGTCACGATGAGCCACGCGGGCGACATCAAGTTCGACGTCATCGCGGTCAGCGGCCATCGGACTAGCGGAAACAAGGAGCGCATAGTCCAGGTGCGCGACCCGATCGTGCCGCCAGAGCCGCAGATCCTTTCGTTCGACATCGAGCCGAAGATCGTCACCGTCGGCCAAGTCATACAGGTGACGTATAAGTTGAGCGAGTCGGTGACCGACGCTGTGCTCTCGCCTACTGGCCTCAAACTCGATCTCAAGGCGGACGGGACGCAGTTGGAGGCGCAGTTCACGGGCATCCAGACGTACCGCCTTATCGCGCGCAACAGCGCGGGCCAGAGCACGGAGAAGTCGGTCGTCGTCCAGGTCGTACAGGGATCAAAGGCGTCGATCATCGTCTTCCGCGCAGAACAGGCCGTCGTCGACCCACTGACCAAGATCGTAACGCTGACCTGGCAGGTGAGCGGTTCGCAAAGAAGGGAACTGATCTATGACGGGCGCGAGCAGTTGCTCGACGAAGAGAGCGGCCAGCGCGACTTCCCGGTCCGCGGCGATACGACGTTCATCCTCCGCGTCTGGGACAGCGACGGCAATACGACGGAGCGGCAGGTGAGCGTAAAGATGGGGCCCGAGGACGGATTCACAGGGGGAACATTCAGCAGGATCAATCAATAATGCCAAGAGCACTGATATCAGTCACGGACAAAACGGGGATCGTCGAGTTTGCCAAGAGCCTTGTCGAAAACGGCTTCGACATCGTCAGTACCGGCGGGACCGCGAAGGCGCTGCGCGACGCGGGGCTAAAGGTGCAGGACGTCAGCGACGTCACCGGTTTTCCTGAGATGCTCGACGGCCGCGTCAAGACGCTGCACCCGATGATCCACGGCGGACTGCTCGGCGACCGCACGAACGCATCGCACAAAGAGCAGATGCAGAAGCACGGAATTGCAGGCATCGATCTCCTGTGCGTCAACCTCTACCAGTTCGAGAAGACCGTCACAGGCGATCACGATCTTGAGCAGGCGATCGAGAGCATCGACATCGGTGGGCCCGCGATGGTCCGCGCAGGAGCGAAGAACCACAACAACGTCGCAGTCGTCGTCGACCCGTGCGACTATGACGACGTGATCGGTGCGATCAAAGGCGGAACATTGAAAGAGAGGAGCCTTTCGCTCGCAGCAAAGGCGTTTCGCCACACCGCTTACTACGACTCGGTCGTCTCGCGATATCTGACAGGCGTCGCGGGCGCAGACCCATTGACGGAGACGGCGACGATGGGCTACAGGCGGAAACAAGAAATGCGCTATGGCGAAAACCCCCACCAGAGCGCGGCGCTCTATACGGATCCGTTGCAGAAGGGCGGCGTCGCGCACGCCCGACAACTTTGGGGCAAAGAACTAAGTTACAACAACCTGCTAGACAGCGACGCCGCGTGGGAACTCGTCTGCGACCTTCCCGAGGGAGCGTGCGCGGTCATCAAGCATGGCAACCCGTGCGGCGCGGCAGTCGGCCCGACGCTCGGCGAAAGTTTCCGGCTAGCCAGGGCCTCCGATCCTATTTCTGCCTTCGGCGGAATCGCCGTCTTCCACGGTGCGGTCGACCTGGCGACCGCCGAAGCGATGACCGAAAAGGGCAACTTTCTCGAAGTAGTCATAGCCACATCGTTCTCAGAAGAGGCTCAGAAGGTCTTCCAGGAGCGTAAAGGATGGGGCCAGTCGGTCAGGCTGCTCGAAGCGCCTATCTCCGCCCGAGATTCCTACCTCGCTGTGCGGAGCGTTCGGGGCGGGGCCCTCCTCCAGGACTCCGACGAGGATCCGGGCGGCGAGTGGAGCGTCGTGACGGAGAAGAAGCCGTCCGAAGACCAGATGGCCGCCGCGAGGTTCGCGTGGAGCGTCATCCCCCACGTCAAGTCCAACGCCATTGTGGTCTGTGCCAAGAACCGCCTTCTGGGAGTCGGGGCTGGTCAAATGAACAGGGTCCAGTCAGTCCGACTCGCCCTCGCGCAGGCGGGCGAGGGGGCCATGGGCGCGGTGCTGGCCAGCGACGCCTTCTTCCCGTTCCCAGACAGCATCGAGACGGCCGCCGAGGCAGGGATCTCCTGCGTCATCCAGCCTGGGGGAAGCAAGAAGGACGACGAAGTGATTGCTGCGGCAGACAGATTGTGTATCTCGATGGTAACGACTGGCGTCAGACACTTCAGACACTAGTCCGAATCTGCTATCATTTAAGCAGCCAGGAGCGTAGATTTGAAGAACCAGAACGACTTGATCGTTGCAGGCGCCATCCTTCTCGTATGCATCGGCGTCGCGCTCGTATTTATGCTGGAACAGCGCAAACCGTTCAAGCCCGCCCCTCCCGAGCAGGTCGTGACGACTGAGGCGGTCCCCACGGGCGCCACCGTAGTCTACGGTAACTCGTTGCCTGGCGCTTCGCCGAACGCAGCGGCCGGGGTTGCGGGCGGCAGCGGCCAACGACGGGGCAGCGGCCCGGCGGTCGCTGGTGCTGGCGGAGGGTAGTTCGACCGGCCCAGGTTCCCGCGATTCGGCCGCGCATCGTGGGCCGCTTGGCATCAAGAAGCGACCTCGCGTGGCCGATAGAGAAACATAGACGTGCTGCAAGGAAGCAATCGACAACGGTCTGGCGGTGTTTGGTCTGGACGTCGTGGGCATCCCGTTCGGTCGCGGCCGCAGCGGGAGGTCTCCTGATGGCGCGCAACGGGCACTCAGGTCTGTTCAGGGGGCTCCTTCAGAAACTCAGTCTTGACGTCGGCATCGACCTCGGCACGGCCAATACCGTCGTCTACGTCGCGGGAAAGGGCATCCAGATCAGGCAGCCCAGCGTCGTCGCAGTCAACAAAGACACCGGCAAGGTACTCAAGGTAGGGGAGGAGGCCAAGCGAATGCTTGGTCGTACGCCGGCCAACATCGTCGCCATCCGTCCGCTCAAGGACGGGGTCATCGCCGACTACGACCAGACCCTAGAGATGATCAAAGAGTTCGTCCGCCTCGCACGAAAGAACCACGGCTTTGCGCTCTACAACACCGTCGTCGTCGGAATCCCGAGCGGCGTTACAGAGGTCGAGCGGGACGCCGTCCTCGACGCCTGCAAGAAGGCGGGCGCGCACCAGGCCTATGTCATCGAAGAGCCGATGGCGGCGGCGATCGGAGCGGGCCTTCCCATCGGGGAGCCGGTGGGCTCCATGGTCGTCGACATCGGTGGCGGCACGACGGAGGTCGCAGTCATCTCGCTGGCCGGCATAGTCCACGCACGATCCATCCGCGTCGCGGGCGACGAGATCGACGAAGCGATCGCTGCCTACGTCCGGCGCGCCTACAACCTCTTCATCGGTGAGCGCACCGCCGAGCAGATCAAGATCGACATCGGGAGCGCGTTCCCACTTGAAGAGGAACTCTCTATGCCGGTCAAAGGGCGCGACCTGGTGACAGGCTTGCCGCGGAGCGCCGAACTCACAAGCGAGGAGATCAGGGTCGCGATCCAGGAACCGCTCAGCGAGATCGTCGAGGCCGTCAAACTGACGCTCGAGGCGACTCCGCCGGAACTGGCGGCCGACTGCATGAACAACGGCATCGTCGTCGCAGGGGGAGGAGCGCTGCTGCGCGGGATCGACCGCCTGATCGCCGAGGAGACCGGCATGATCGTCCACGTCGCGAAGGACCCGCTGAGTTGCGTCGCCATCGGAACGGGAAGGATGTTGGACATGATCCACGACGACCCGACGATGCGCAGAATTCTTGAGAGGGCATCGAGGACCTGAGGGACACAAAGCGCACCGACTGGATGATTCTGATCGGGCTCCTTATAGTGGGGTTCGTGTTAGGCCAAGTCCAGACGGTGGCACGGAACAACGGACGTCCCGACTTCGTCTCTCGCGCCATGCAGGCCGTCGTCATGCCGCCGGCACGAGTGATGCAGTGGGGCCTCGGCGTTGCGGATGACTTTTGGGTCGGCGTGCGCGATTCGCACTCCCTCCGCTTGGAGAACGAACGACTGCGTGCGCTCGCCGACAGCGCCAAGCGGTACCAAGAGAACATCGACCGCCTGACGGCGCGCCTCGAGTCCATGAGCCGCGAAGTCGGCTACGTCCCTCCTCCTCCCCGCACCAAGGTGTTCGCCCGCGTCGTCGGACTGTTCCGATTTCAGAACAGGGCCACTCTTGATCGCGGGTCGGAGAGCGGCATCAAGCCGCAGATGCCGGTGGTGGCGGCCAACGGCCTCTTCGGGGTCGTTGATACGGTAAGCAAGGGGTCGTGCCAGGTGCTGCTGATCACTTCTCCCTCGATCCGCGTCGCTGCAAAGGTTCTGAGCGCCAAGGAGGTGCCTGCGATTGCGCGCGGTGAAACGTCTGTCCGGCTTGCGCTCGACATGCTCGAATCGGACGAGATCCACACCGGAGACTTCGTCGTCACCTCGGGCTATTCTACGACGACCCCCGCGGGGATTCCGATTGGGACGGTGGTCGAGGCGCGCGACGACCCGAGGTTCGGGACCAAGCGGGTCTTTGTCCTGCCTAACGTCCAGATCGGCGAGGTCCACGAGGTGTTCGTGCTCAAATGAGCCGAATTCGGCCCTACTTGGTCTTTGCCGCATGGTTTTGGATCGTAGCCGCCCTGCAGCAGACCCTCGGTACGCGAGCCATGATCGGATCGGCCTCGCCGGACTTCCTGCTTACTCTGGGCCTGGTCGCGGCGGTCATGTACCCACCGCGGATCGCATGCCTGCTGGGATTCACGGCCGGCGTCCTCCACGGCGGGATTGCGGGCGCCGACCTGTCGGGACTGGCCATCTCCCGAACCCTCGCCTGCTTCGGAGCCGGCTTCGTCAGCAGGCTCGACCTCGAGATCAAACCGGTCTATGTGGCGCTCGTCGTATTCGCGGGCACCCTGGCCGCCCAAGTCATGATGATGGTGCCGGCCCCCCCTCCCGCGGCATGGGTCTACGTCCGGGATACACTCTTTGGCGCGATGTACAATGCCGCGTTGGCACTACCTGTGTACTTGCTACTGCGTCGGAGCCTCCGGCATAGGATGAACTGAATCCATGAGCGAACAAGAGAACGTCTTGGAAATGGCGCGGCGCCAACTGGCCCTCGCCTCGCGTCACCTCGATCTAGACGACGGCCTTCACGCCGCCCTTGCAAAGCCAAAGAGGCAGGTCACCGTCAACTTCCCCGTGGTCATGGACAATGGCCAAGTGCAGGTTTTCGAGGGCTTTCGCGTGCAGCACAACGCGAGCCGCGGCCCCACCAAGGGAGGCATCCGCTACCATCACGACGTAGACCTTGACGAGACCACCGCTCTCGCCATGTGGATGACCTGGAAGTGCGCAGTGGTCAACATCCCTTACGGCGGGGCGAAGGGAGGCGTACGCGTCGACGTCAAGCGGCTCAGCAAGCGTGAACTTGAGAAACTGACCCGCCGCTTCGTCACGGAGATCACCGGCATCCTCGGGGAGCGAAGTGACATCCCCGCTCCAGACATCGGCACGAACGCGACAGTCATGTCCTGGATCATGGACACTTTCTCGATGCACGCCGGCTATACAGTCCCCGGCGTCGTCACAGGCAAGCCCATCGAGTTAGGTGGTTCGGAGGGACGGGTCGAGGCCACGGGCCGCGGAGTCGTAGTCTCGATGGAGGAGGCGGCCAAGCTCATCAATCTCGATCTGGGAAGCGCAACGATCGCCGTACAGGGCTTCGGCAACGTCGGATCTGTTGCGGCCCGACTTGCACACGACCTCGGTGCTACGGTGGTCGCGGTGAGCGATGCCAAGGGTGGCATCTACAACCCCAAGGGTCTTCCAATTCACGATCTTTACTATCGGTACAGCGGTATTGAGGGCGGCATCCACAACTTCAAGGAGTGCGAAAAGATTACCAACGAGCAACTCCTTGAGATCGACTGTGACGTGCTTGTGCCTGCGGCCATATCGCAGCAGTTGCACAAGCGCAACGCGGACAAGGTAAAGGCGAAGTTGATCGTTGAGGGCGCCAACGGCCCGACCACGCCCGACGCCGACGAGATCTTCAGCGACAAAGGAATCCTTGTCATCCCTGACATCCTCGCCAACGCCGGCGGCGTCGTCACGAGTTACTTCGAGTGGGTGCAGGACCTCCAAAACTTCTTCTGGGAGGAGTCGCAGGTGAACGACCGCCTCGCGCGCATCATGCGCCATGCCTATCACGCGGTCGACCAGACCATGAGGGCTCACAAGACCGATATGCGTACCGCAGCCATGATCATAGGCGTAAAGCGCGTCGCAGACGCGACCGTCATGCGCGGCATCTACCCCTAGGGAGTCCCGGGGGCGAGTCATCCCTACGGGACGATAAGGACGCGTGGGCCGTAGGTATAATCCGCCCTGCCCAAACGTGCGCGGGTGGCGGAATTGGTAGACGCGCTACCTTGAGGTGGTAGTGCCCCACAAGGCGTGAAGGTTCGAGTCCTTTCCCGCGCACCACTCCTGATCTGGGGAACGACCCGCCCGCGCTCAAGATGACTGTGTCTTAGGGTCACGGGACGCTGGCCGGGAGTCACGGCCGGGATGGCTCAGGCCCTTTTTCATCAAATCGCCAGAAAACCCCCAAAAAGAGGGAACCTGGAGTTGGTACAGTAACGTTCTGAAAGCAGGTACCACTATGCTTACTGCCACAGTACTCACGCTAACAGTGTGGTCGGCGACTCTGTACCAGTCGGCAGACAGGTTAGCCCAACTCAAAAAGGCCCTGCCTGCGATCGGCACTGTGCCGCCGAACTTCAAGACCACGGACGACGAAGGTAACCAGTTCGAGCTCTATAAAACCTTCGACAAAAGGCCGAAGGCTACGATCATCAACTTCTGGCACATCGAATGAACGCCCTGCCGTGCGGAGTTGCCGCACATCGATGAAATCGCCAAGAAGTTTGGTGCCAAGGGCCTTAACGTCTTCGCCGTGAACATCGGCTTGGACGACATGAAGGCCATCAAGGACTTCAGTAAGGAACAAAAACTGAATAGTATAAAGTTTCTTGCTAGTCCTCCGGTGGACGATCCCGGAAACATTAGGAACAAGTACGGCGTCGTCGCGACGCCCACGACGCTGATCCTCGACTCCAATGGGAAGGTGATGGCGCAAGTCATTGGCGCACACACCGACCAGATCGAGGCGGCGCTCGCCGACCTCGGTTTCAAGGACTGATCTCGACCCAGACATGGCCCGGGTGGTCTTGGCCCCCGGGCCGCTTTACATTTCTCACTCCCGTTCCAATATAGACCTCCCTACATAGTTGTTGTTTCATTGGTGCCCAAAACTTGGAACCGTGTTGTGCCAAAATGGGTTCAACCAATGGTGAAACTATGATTACCGCCGCAGTCCTGACGTGTGCGGTCTTGACCGCCAGGGTTCAGCAACAGACTGACCCGTTTGCTCGGTATAAGGCGGATCTGCCAAAGATCGGCACCGTGGCACCCGACTTCAAGACCACAAACGACAAAGGCGACACATACGAACTGCACAAGTCTTTCAAGAACGCGAAAGGCACGCTCCTGAACTTCTGGTTCGCCCACTGAGGGCCTTGCCGTGCGGAGTTTCCGCACCTCGACGAACTCAGCAAGAAGTTCGGCTCTCAAGGCCTCAACGTGGTTGCCGTCAACACCGGTGTCGACAGCATGGACGACATCCAAGGATTTCGAAAGGATCTCAAGTTGGAGTCTTTGACCCTGCTATCCAGCCCGTCCGGCGCAGACAGCATCGCCAAGATGTACGGCGTTCACGGCACGCCGACGACACTGATCCTCGACGCAGACGGAAAGGTGACGGCGCAGATCATAGGCGGCAACGCCAAGGCGATCGGCGAGGCACTGGCCAATCTAGGCTTCAAAGACTAGTTCCCAAGAGGCGGCGCGGGAGTATCTCGGCACTCCTGCGTCGCCGTGCTTTGTCAGGCCGTATAATCATCTGGTGACCGTCCTCTCGATCCTCAAGGGCGCGCCGCCGCACTTCTCGTTCGAGTTCTTTCCACCCAAGACCGAAAAGGGCGAAAAGCGCCTCTTCGAGACCATCAGCGATATGAAGTCGCTGGAACCCGGCTTCGTCTCCATCACTTGTGGAGCCGGTGGCTCGACGCGGAACCGTACGGTCGAGTGGGCGCACAAGATCAAAGGCGAAATAGGAGTCGAGGTCGTGGCCCACATGACCTGCCTCGGCCAGACGCGCGACTCGCTCGCGACCGAACTACGGAGCATGCGAGAAGGTGGCATAGAGAACGTGCTAGCCCTGCGCGGAGACCCTCCGAAGGACGCCGCGCCGGCTCCCGAGGGAACATGTAGGTACGCCATCGACCTGATCCGGCTCGTCGCAGAGCACCATCCAGCGGCGTGCGTCCTGGCGGCCTGCTATCCCGAGGGCCACGTCGACGCGGAGAGCAGGCAACAGGACTTGCTCCGGCTGAAGGAGAAGTGCGACGCTGGCGTGCACGTCCTCGTCACGCAGCTCTTCTTCGACAATAGTGCTTACTTCGAGTTTGTCAAAAGGGCGCGCGACATAGGGATCGACCAGCCGATCGTGCCGGGCATCATGCCTGTCACCGACCTTCACCAGGTGCAAAGGTTCACTTCGATGTGCGGCGCAACAATCCCCAGCGGTTTGCTCGAGTCACTACGCGCCTGTGGTGACGACAAGGCCGCCGTCGCTAGGGTCGGCGTCGAATACGCGGTCGCACAGTGCAGGGAACTGCTTGCAAGCGGTGTCCCCGGTATCCACTTTTATACGCTCAATCAGCGGCCATCGACAAGGCTGGTGGTTGAGGCTCTACGGTAACTGCCGGCTTTGCGTCGAGGTCGGAGGTGTCCTTCGGTAGCAGGCCCTCGTACTTGTTGCTCGCGTGCCACAGCAGGTACTCGTTCACCCCCAGTTCCTTGATCGCCTTGATCTGGTCGCGCACCTGGTCTAAGTCGTAGCCGCCGAATGTCTGCAGCCACGGGCGGAGCGGTTTCTTGCCTAGTTCGTCGACGTAGTCCTTCACGCTCTTGTGCACGATCAGGTACGGGTCGTCCGCCGGAACCTTGATCCCGTACTCGCCCTTTGCATAGTGGTTCGGATACACCATCGGGCACAGCAGGTCGAAAGGCTTCGGAAAGTGGTCGATGTCCTGACCGATCCCCTGGTCCTTGGTCGTGTTGCTACTGACGATCCCAAAGATGTCTGCGCTTAGGACTTCGCTCTTAGGCAGTCGCTTGTGGATGAACTCTGCAAACTGCTCGATGACCTCAGCCTCGGTCGTGCCCTCCGGCCAGTCCTTCTGCGCCGGAAAGACCATCGAAGACTTTTTGCCCCCGCTCGGAAACCGTACGTAGTCGAGCTGGATCTCGGGGAACCCCGTCTTGACGGCGAAGTCGACGATCTGGCCGATGTACTCCCAGTTCTTCTTGTTGTAGGGGTCGAGCCACGTTCGGCCGCTTCGCTCCTTCCAGGGCTTGCCGTCGGGTTTCTGAACGGCCCTCGAGGGGTCGTACCGTGGGACGAAACTGTCTGCAAAGCACGCGATCCTGGCGATCGGATAGATATCCTCGTCGTCCAACAGTTGCATCAGTTCCTTAGGCTTGGGAACGGCCAGCCGGGTCGCGTGGGCCTCCTTCGAGAGGGGGATGCCAGTCTCCCAGTAGTTCTCGCCGTTGTCCCTGACGTCGATGACCACGCTGTTCAACTCCGAATCCTTGATCAAGTGCAGAATCTCGTCCCGGCGTGCCGTCGCCCCGGCGACCCAGGCGGTCATATAGAGGCCTCGGACGTGTTCGGGGCGCGGGTACCTCGGCTCAGGCGCCTTCGGCGCGGCCTTAATGACGACGTGACCGAGGGCGACGGGCGGCTGCGTCGTTCGGACGGTCTCCTGCTGGCAACTGACCGCTGCCAAAAAGACCAGAGCGACGCCTGCCCGTATTTTCATCAGGGGACGAGATGTTACCAAGGTAGTTACATTGTCGGCGCGGCACCGGGGTTTTATGGATGAGACTTGTGGGCCGTTTTTCCACAGTCTGTTGTTTTTGCTGGCTAGTAGCCGCGCTCGATGTCCATTAGGCGTGGCGACCCGCCACCGGCGATCTCGCGCAGCGAATCGGTGAGCACGTCTTCGCTTGCGGAAGATTTTCTTGCAGAAAGTGTTAGATTACGCTTAAATCCTAGAAAGTCGATTGACGTCACCGCAGAAGTTATGTACGATGGGATTGTCATGAAGAGCAACATGTTCAAACTGCGAAGGGGGGGTAAATTCCTCGCCCTCTCAACTTTGATGCTAGCCGCTGGCATTGTCAGCGCACGACTACCGGCAATCCGCCGAACGACCTGTGACTGGGCGAGCCCCGGAGAAGCGACAGTTTCAAGCACGGCTCACGTTACACTCGCACATCAACCCTTCACTGGTATCGAGTTCAATTGGGTTGTCCAACCTATGATCGTCCATTCCCACTTTTATGTCTCTGGCCCACCATTGCCTGCGGGACAGGAGGCAGGATGTCCTTGGTTCCCTTCACTCTACTCTGCCGAGGCGCATAACGACTGGGAAGATACGGTGGGCGGGACTAAGCATGTCATGCCCAGTGAATTGTGGAGATATGTTGGGGACTGGGACGACAGAGATGGAACTGGATGGCTTGTCTACACGCCGCCTGACCCCGACGAAAAGTACGTTCGGACGCTGGACATGTATGTGTTTGAACAGGCGTACTTTGAACCAGTTCCTCCTGAGGAGGCACAGGGTGGTGCGTAAGGCGGGCTCGCGGTTCCCTGTCTGCACGCTCGCTATGTCGCTGCTGGCCGCCACTTGTGCGGCCAACGGCGCCCAGCCCCGGTTCCAGTGCGTGCTCGTGCTGACTCCTGGAGCCGAAGCTTCGGCTTGGCAGAAGTTTTCCAAGAAGAACGAGGTCATCGATTCTGTTGACAAAATGAAAGCGTTCTTCCCAGAACGGGACTTCTTGTATGTAGAAGAGGCTGGACAGCCCGCCTTCGTTTTCGACAGAGAGATTCCCGAATTGCGCTGGAGGGTCTCAGCCGTCACCGCACTCGACGCCCTTCTTCACCATGCGGATTCAGACGGCATAGTCGCACTCCGCGACCTGTCGCAAGACGAGTTAGAGGCCGTGGCCTACATTTTTGGCTCCGCAGGGCTCGAGATGGTCAGAGGCGGCAGTAACCTGAGCCAGGTCAAGATGCGCCTGAGTGCCGAACTCGTGGTCGATGCGGCTGTGAACGGCGAGTCTGTGTCGTGCAAGATCGAGCCTTCCTACGACGCTGAGCGAAAGAAGCGTGTCACGAATGAACTGGTAGAGGGGGCCTTGGTCATGAAGGATCTCAGCGAAAAGGAGCGAGAAGCTATTTACGCGGAGGGAAGACGACGGTCGTCCGAGACATATGGGCTCGGTTTTCGGTTCGTCGGGATACACGACCGTCTCCAGACCGAAATGTCGCGTCGGGCACTCGACTCGCTGAAGAGATACTTGGCAGCAAACCTCGATGCTTCTCGCAGCCTACTGGATGAAGCAGAGGGGCGTCTTGCGGGCAGTCAACTGACGGAGTACGGAGGAACCGTGCCAGACTCGCTCCTTCGCTCAAAGATGTCAGGGTATTTGTGGGGCGCGTTTGCCAACCAAATTCGGGCAGATCCCGCTCGTTATCGACTGGATGGTTCCGACGCTGCGAACGCGTTTCTTGCGGGCGTCCAGTCAGTAGGTATTCAGGTCGCATACGAACTCTCCTACTTTGTCTCAAGCGACAACGGTACTGGAGCTACGAGCAGGCCGGTCGGCTACCGTGCGGAACTCATCAGGCATTGAAACGCTCACGCTGCAAGTCTGCCAAGAGAGTGCTTTCAAACTGATGAATTTGATTGTGTGTTCGTAGAGGCGCATCTGCCTAGCCGGCCTCAGTACCCCCGCTCGATGTCCAGAGTGCGGGGTGATCCGCCCGACGCGATTTGGCGCAGCAGGTCAGCGAGAGCGGCCATCCGCGCCGGCTCCGCTTCGCGCCATCCGCCGCCGACGTGCGGCGTCATGACCACGTTGCGCAGCGACCCGAACGGGTGCGCGCTTGGCGAGACCTTCTCCTCTGGCGACCTTGGGTACTGCCACCAGACGTCCAGCCCGGCCGAGTCGATCCTCTCCTCCTTCAGCGCGGCAAACAGCGCCCCCTCGTCGATCACCTTCCCGCGGCCCACGTTGACGACTACCGCGTTGGATGGCAAAAGACCGATCTCCTCAGCCCCGACGAGACCTTCCGTCGCAGGAGTCAGCGGGGCCGTCACCACGAGGTAGTCAGCAGTAGGCAAGAGCGACCTCAGATCGCCGACGTTCTGAGAGGTCACCCCGACGACCTTCATCCCGAACCCCTCGCACATCCGCCCGACCCTCTGGCCGATCTCCCCGAAACCCAGCACGACCACGTTCTTGCCGAACAGCCCAAGCGCGTCGCGAGAGAAGTACCGAGGCTCCCAGTCGTCATGGCAGAAGCCGTTGTGCAGCCCTACGATTCTTCGTGCGCAGGCCAGCAGCAGCGCCATCGCCATCTCGGCAGTCGCCGAGGCGTTGTGGTGAAGGTTGTACACCTTCACCCCCGGATACTTTAACAGGACCTCCTTGGTCTTGGGCTGGAGCCCGGCGAAAGGAATAATCACATGCTCAACCTTCGGTGCGGCCTCCATGTGCTCCGGCTTCAGTTGCCCCTCCACTAGCACCGTCGTCAAGGGGTCGATCGCAGGGCCGAACGAGACGGGCGCCACCTCTTTGAGTGAATCGACCAGTTGATCGCGGACCGGCGGCTCCGGCTCGCGCACCATGTGTACGCGCATAGGACGCATTTTATCGCGTCGCGTCGTCGAGGACGCGCTGGATCCGTTCGGCGAGGCCCGGAGGCACCTTGAAATCCTCGCAGCTCCGCCGCACACAGTCCAGAAGCGCCTGCGCGTCGTTCGCCGCAAGTCGACAACTGCTGCACACGCAGAGGTGGCTTCGCACCATCGCGGACTCGACCTGGCCCAGTTCCTGGTCCAACAGGTCGAACAGCCTTTCACGGACGCGCCGACATCCAAGCATCGATCGTGCCTATAAGGGCCCAGGGCCGGGCACGGTTCCCGGTCTAAAGGACTTGTAGAACCGGAGGCAAGACAAAATAGGACCATGGATGCGGCAGAAGTAGCGGTTGTCATAGGTGCAGCGATAGCGGTCGCCTGGGTGGTCTGGTACTTCTTCATGTCCTCGCCAGGGTCCAAGGAAGGAGGAACCCATGAGCACTGAGCGGGTCACCCTTCCCATCACCGGTATGTCCTGCGCGGCATGTGCCCAGAGGATCGAGAAGAACCTCAAGCGCGCACAAGATGTCACTGACGCCACCGTCAATTTCGCCACTAAACAGGCGACGGTCACCTACGAGCCCGGCACGATGACGACAGGCGGCCTCGTCGACGTCATCCGGCGTACCGGCTACGACACGGCGGGAGTCGCACAGGCGACGCTCGAAACTGACGACTCTGCGGCCGAGGCGGCGGCTCTCGCGATCCCCGGAGTCCTAAGCGCATCTCGCCACTCCGGCACTCTTCAACTCACGTTCCTCTCCTCGACGACGAGCGTCCAGGACATCGAAAAGGCGTTGCAGACAAAAGGCATCGCCGCAACGAAGCAGAGCGAGGACGTCGACACCGACTGGGAGCAGACAGCGCGGCACGAGGAGTTCGTCGATCTGCTCAGCAGGTTCCTCGTGGCGGTTTCGCTCACCATCCCTGTGCTCTTCATTGCGATGCTGCCGCATGTTCTGCCCGACGACTCCGTCCTCCACAACTTCCTCGAACTGCCATCAATGGATTGGGCGCAACTGGTCCTCTCGACCCCGGTACTGATCTATTCAGGAAGGCACTTCTTCGTCGGGGCGTGGAAGTCGTTCCGCCAGCACGGCGCCGACATGAACACGCTTGTTGCGCTAGGCACGGGCGTGGCCTACGGCTATAGCACCCTCTCAGTCCTCTTTCCAGGATTCGTCTCGCCCAACACGATGCACCCGCCCGTCTACTTCGAGGCGGCGGCTGTCATCGTCACCCTCGTCCTCCTCGGTCGGCTTCTCGAGGCGCGCGCGAAGGCGAAGGCGGGCGACGCAATCCGGAGCCTAATCGGCCTCCAGCCAAAGACTGCTCGCGTGGTTCGCGACGGATCGGAGCGCGACGTCCCGATCTCCGAGGTCGTCGTCGGTGACGCCGTAGTCGTGCGTCCGGGCGAACGCATCCCAGTGGACGGCGAAATTCAGAGCGGAGGCAGCGCGATCGACGAGAGCATGCTGACTGGCGAAAGCATCCCGGTCACAAAGTCCGTCGGCGACCAGGTGTTCGGTGCAACCGTCAACACCACAGGATCGTTCACCTTCGTCGCGAACAAGATCGGCAAGGACACGGTGCTGCAACAGATCGTCCGCGCGGTGCAGGACGCGCAGGGCAGCAAGGCGCCTATCCAGCGGCTCGCCGACGTCGTGAGCGGAATCTTCGTGCCGAGTGTGATGATCGCAGCGATCGTCACGTTCGTCGTGTGGTTCATCGCGAGCCCCGTCGCGGATCGCGTGACCGATTCTCTCGTCGCTGCGGTCTCTGTCCTCATCATCGCGTGCCCCTGCGCTCTCGGCCTCGCCACGCCGACGGCCATCATGGTCGGCACGGGCCGGGCCGCAAAGCACGGCATCCTGGTCAAGGACGCGGGCAGCCTTGAGACGGCGCATGAGATCGACGCGGTCGTTCTGGACAAGACAGGGACGGTCACCGAGGGCAAGCCTCGATTAGTGGAGGTTAGTCCGCTCGGAGCCTACACAGAGAACGACGTCCTTCAAGCCGCTGCGAGCGCCGAGTCGCGGTCGGAGCACCCCGTCGGTCTGGCTGTCGTCCGTGCGGCGGGAGAGGCGGGCCTGGCCCTCGATGAGCCGCGCTCGTTCGAGTCCGTTACCGGCCGTGGAATCGTCGCCAGCGTCTCTGGCAAGGAGGTGGCCGTCGGTAGCCTGCGCTTCATGCAGGAGCGCGGCGTCCTAGAGCCTGCTTTGGGCCATGAATTCGAGGCGAGCGCTGCCAAGGGTCGCACACCAATGGCCGTCGCCATCGACGGCAAGGCCGCCGGAGTGGTCAGTGTCGCCGACACTGTCAAGCCAGGTGCGAAAGAGGCGGTCAAGGAACTTCGCGCGATGGGCGTCGAAGTCGCGATGCTCACCGGCGACAACAAGCGCACTGCCGAAGCGGTCGCAAAAGAGGTCGGAATCAAGCGGGTCATGGCCGAGGTGCTTCCGCAGAACAAGTCCGAAGAGGTCAAGCGCCTTCAGCAGGAAGGCAAGACCGTCGGCATGGTCGGCGACGGTATCAATGACGCGCCAGCGCTCGCACAGGCGGACGTCGGCATCGCCATAGGCACGGGCACGGACGTCGCGATCGAGGCAAGCGACGTCACGCTCATGCGCGGCGACCTCGCGGGCGTCGTCTCTGCGATCCGACTCTCACGCGCGACCATGAGGACGATCAAACAGAACCTCTTCTTTGCGTTCGTCTACAACGTCATCGGCATCCCCATCGCGGCGGGCGTCCTCTATCCGGCTTTCAGTATCACTCTCTCGCCGGAGATCGCAAGCCTCGCTATGGCTCTCAGCAGTGTATCCGTCGTCACGAATAGCCTGCGTCTGCGCCGGGCAAGATTCTAATCTTCGAATCAAGTGAATCGGCGAGTCGTTTGCCGCGTTAGATACTAGACTTGCGTTTTGAGGTGCCCGCGAGTCGCCAGAAGTGGCGGTATCGTAGTGGCGACCAACGCCGATAACTATAATGTTCACTACAATTCTATTAGACCTTGCTTAATCTGTCTTCGTTGTCCTATAGTGAAATAATCTCTAGAAAGGAGCAAGACATGAAGAATCAAATGGGACTCGATTTAAGCGGTGTGCGTACGTTTGGAAGGCCATGGTTGAAGCCCCTCCTTTGTCTGGCAGTGCTTACATGCGGTCAGATGGTCGTTGCGCAAGGGACAGCTAGCGGAACCTCTGGACAGAATTCAGATCCGTGGAACCCGGACAACTGGGACATGTATTACGCAGTCTCGCTCAGTGGATCAGAAACCGCAACGGCCTGGTCAATTGCCAACAACACAGATACGGAAGGTGTCGTGGTAAGCAGCTGGTCTATGCCACCAGCGGGTCAACCGTACTCGACGCTCTTGGTGGGCAACCTCACCAATAATCCTCATCCAACGTCTATCATTAGCTCGGGCACCGTAACTCGCAAACTGAGGTGGATAGGCTACGGAACCGCCCCATCGACAATACTGGTCAAGGTCACCTCAGACGTTGACTTTAATTGGACAGGAGACACTAGTGCAACTGGCACTGCCAATAATGGCCTGGGTTCACAATTGACGATTTTCAGCGGGCTTGATGGTGGTGGAAATGCAGACGGCTCCGCATACCAGTTTGTCACTGTCGATCCTACGACAGGGGTAGGGGATT
>OBLQ010000037.1_pt1 | contig 38008 bp, 26 predicted proteins | sample 1519881 | NCBI WGS metagenome assembly OBLQ01 (sample SAMN01911456, study PRJEB22533) | soil metagenome | biome: Soil | place: Malaysia | collected 2012-04-30 | depth DG_metagenome m | reverse complement strand
GGCGGCGCCTTAGAGCTCATATAACCTCATTGACAGGTTACTCACCCTGTGGCAAGCATCGGTCATAGTCCCTTTATCAGGAGATGTTTTATGCCCGGTATGCTCCGGTTGGCCACGGTTGGCGCGGCGCTGGCGCTTGGCGCAGCGCAAGCGTCTGCAGCCCCTCCCTCAAGCTCGCCCAATGCACCGGCTCAGGTTCCAACCGCTCGGATCGGAAGCGACTATACCTACGGCCCGGTCACTGATGTGAGCTACATACGTGTTGAGTATGGGCGCTTTGAGACCTACATCGACTGGCTGAATTCGACATGGAAGCCGACCATGGTAGCCCTGAAGAAGGCTGGGATCATCATCGACTACAAGGTCTACCAGTTGAGACCAAAATCGCCTGATGAACCGAATCTAATTCTCATGCTCACCTTCAAAAATATGGCGGCTTACGCTGGGGATATGGGCGACAAAGTCGAGGAGTTCGAAGCGGTGACCGACAAAGTAATTTGCAACACCGAATGTCAGAACAACGCCAGAGTCGCTCGGGGTGAATACAGAAAACTTCTAGGTAATGAATTGATCCGTGAAGTTATTCTGAAGTGACGGCGTCATAGACGCGCGGCGCGCGGCGCCTGTGCTGCCGGCCCTGTCGCTGGAGTAATCTGCGAACGGGTCGAGTGTGGGCGCTTTGCGACCTCTATCGACCGGCTGAATTGGGCGTCGAAGCCGACCACGGACGCCGCGAAGAAAGCCGGGCAGGTCTTTAGCGTCACTTCCAAAACACCGGTTCAACCCTGCATGCTTTTCTGGATCGCCTAGAAAAACGCGGCGGCGGCTCTCGACGACGGCGTTGAGCTGTAAGACGCGGCGACCTTTGCAAGGCGCGCGATTTTCCCGTCGTCGAATCTCCCCGAAAGAGCGGAGGCTATCGCTTCCGCGCCCGTCACGGATGAAATCGGCGCGAAGCTTAGCCAGACTGCGCCCTACGCCGCCGTTTAAGGCGTTGATGGCGCTCGGGTTTGTAATGGCGCCATTTCGCCAATAAGAACTTTGATCGCAATGATGCTTTTTGCGGCCCAAATCGGCGCCTTGCCATGTCCGACGCTGCGAATGGACGTAGCCTACGCCCCGCGAGGTCCGAGAATAATAACAACGTGAAGCGGAGAGAACCCCATGGACAAAATAAGCCTGCAAGATCCGGTATTCGCAACTTACGCCATCGCCGCCGCGCTGATGATCCTCAAGGCGGTGAGCATGTCCTGGCTGACGGTCGTCCGTATGATGCAGGTAAAGGGCGGCTTCCGTTCGCCGGAAGACCTTAAGAAGACGCCCTTAAACCCTGAACCAAATCCGAATCAGCTTGCGCCCAATGAGCGCGTTGAGCGCATCCGGCGCATCCAGATGAACGATTTGGAGAACCTGCCGTTTTTCCTCGTCGCCGGTTTTCTCTACGTTCTCACCGGGCCGCCGCTCTTGCTCGCGCAATGTATGTTCTACGGCTATGTGGCGTCGCGACTGCTGCACTTCGCCGCTTATTTCACCGGACAGATTCACGAAGTCCGCGCGACCCTGTGGACGATAGGCTCGGTTATCCTCATCTTTATGGCCGTCAAAGTCTTGATCGTCGCCATAAGCTGAGGGGCTGTCGTCAAAAACCCTCTCCGGATCCCGTTCGCGCGGCGCGCCGCCGGCGGCAACGGAACCTTGAGCGCAGCCGCCGCCCGAAGAAAGCGCCGGCCTTGCCCCGGCCGTGAAAGCATCAAGCGTCGCCGACAAAGCGCGCGAAACTCCCGCAGTTCTCCTTGCTTGCGGAGGCTCGCTAATTGCCGCAAGCGGCCTTGATCGCGGCATAGCTCGCTGCGTCTTTTGCGCTGTCTGCGCCTTCGATCGGATTGGCGGCGACGGCCGCTTCACAGAGCTGGCGTTGCGCATCGCTGACCGCAAGGCCGTTCCTTGCGCTGTCATTGCTCTTCAGCGAGCTGAAAATTTCGCCCACGGCCTTCATATAGGCGCCGATGAAATCGGCGGGCAAAGCGACGAAACCGGTGATCTCCCCGTCCACATTGGATTCGGCTTTCGTGAGAACGCCGTCGGTGAGCGTAAATGTCGTCTTGTTGTTGGCGAAGAGCGCCCTCTTTAAAGGCGCGAACTGGATCGGCGCCTCATTCGGAGAATAGGCGATGAACTGCTGCGGGCGGCGCCCTCCGAATTCAACCGACACCAAATAGGGAATTTCGGTCTTGTAGAAGATTCCCGCATTGGCGCGATCAAAGCCGGAGGATCGCCTGGTATCGGCGAGCGGCGAGGCGCCGCCGAACGCCGTTACATGGACGGCCGCCTGGCAGATCTCGCCCTCGGCCTTCTTATCTTCGGGCCAGAGATAGAGCGTATAGGTATGGGATTTTTCGCAAGGCAGCTCCGATTCGCCGATGCCGAGCGCACCCGAGATCGTTCCAATACCGGCGCCGGCCGCCTTGACGAGCGCGTCAAGGCCGCTCTTTTCTTCGCTGGAGGCGGTTTGCAACAGTCCGTTCGGACCAACCTTGATCACCGTATTGTTCGTACTCAAATAGTTCTCGGGCAAACGCAACAAATAGGGGTGCGCACGGTCCGGCGCAGCGGCGACCTTCGCCAGCGAGACGGTCATGACGCCTTTCGCATCGATCGCCGCCTGTACGACGATCGGTTTCACCGGCAAATAGTAATAGACGCCGTCTTGCGCCGGCTTCGGCGCCCCGTCAGCGGGCGGAGCAACGGGCGTCGATACGAACCCCGCGCATCCGGCGTTAAGAAAAAATGCGGCCGCGACAGAACAGGCGAGCGCGCGCGTTGCCATTATCCCCCCCAATGAACGCTCCGGGGGGAAACAATCATTGTTTTTTTTGCAAAGTCAAACAGGAACCGTCGCCGCTCCGGACAAAGCGACGCGCCCGACCGCAAACATCTAAATACGTTGTTTTTGTTGTAGGTTCCGGCGCGCCGGGGCGAAAGACGGGCCGCACTAGGCGATGTTGGCGCTCGGATCTGGCATGAGGCCTCGCGGCCGGCGGGCCTGCCCCCATTTTCCGGCAAGCCGCCCAATCCAGTTTTTCACCTTCACCGGCGGGCCGATCTTGTGCGAGGGTTGGCGCCAGCTCGCTCTGTGTCGGCAACGGCGCCGAGCTGCGCTTCCGCCGATTTGCGGTATTCTGATAGGTGAAGAGAGTCCGGATCGGCAGCGCGGGCCATCAGCCGAAGACGAACCCGAATTTAGTTGAGAGAAACTCTTGTCGCGACAATCTCTACGACTGCTCATCACAGCTTTCGCCATTTTCGTGCTAATCGGCGTCGCGTCCCTGCGTCTTCTCGGCGGCAGCGACGGGAATTATGCGCACGACTTTTACAAGGTGCTGACGCTATTTCCGCTCAACGGCTCGTGGGTAATCCAGGAGCATGTGAACAACCCCGTGATTTTGGTGCAGGCTTTCGTTGCGCCGATATTCGCCGTGTTCGGTCTTATCGAATTATTTGCGAGTGATTTGTTCCGCAAACTCGCGCGCGCGGCGCGCCTGTCGCAACTCAAAGACCACCTGGTGCTGGTCGGGTTGACAGAGGAAAGCCTGATGTTGCTCGATGCTCTGAGGCATGAAAACACCGGCCTGAAATGCGTGATCATTGACAAGAACATCGATACCGAGTTCGCGCAGCGCGCGCGTAAGAAAGGCGCGATCACGCTTCCTGGCGATCCGAGCCTGCCGGAAACTCTCGCAAGGGCGCGCCTTCCCGCCGCCTCGCAAGGAATATTCCTACATGCCGCCGTTACCGAAGCACTGCAATTCATCCTCGCGTCTAATGCTTCTCTGGCCCCCGATGCGTCGTCAAAGCAACTGATCGATGCAAAAGCGATCGATCTCTGGGTCGATTTGAAAGACGCCGCGATGGGCGTTCGGCTCGGCGAGTATTTTAAGTTCACTGGGCTGTCCGAGCACCTTCGTACGCAGTTTTTCAGTCTGGACGAATTAGCGGCGCGCCAATTGCTCCGGGCGCACCCGCCCGACGTTTACGCTGACGCATTCGGGCAGGAGAGAATACATCTCGCCGTCTATGGGCTGAATTCGGTGGCGATCAATGTCATTACGGAGACGCTCCGGCAATGCGTAACACTTTGCACAAGCCGGGTGAAGTTCACGATCCTCACAGATGAGGATGATGACGATCTTGCGGTCCTCTACGCAGCGTTCCCTTCTATCAATGAGATAGCCGACATCGAGTTTCGTCGGTTGAAAATATTTCCGACTGGGATAGCGGACGCAGACTATGAGGCGATTGCGGAAAACGTCACGCTCCATGTTGTCTGTTTCGATCGTGCAGAGAAGGCTGCGAGCGTTGCACTTTCTCTCAGGCGGTTGCTGCTTGCGCCTCCGAAGCGGTTTGAGGATGCGCCGCGCCGTCTGAATGCGCCTATTTTGGTGCGCCTTGGCAGGACGAGCGGTATCGGACAGCTCTTGCGGTCGAATGTCGACCGCATGAAAGTGGACCCTACAAACTCCCTCGATAGAAATATCGGTGAACGCGAAATACCTGATGGCATCTATGCGTTTGGAACGCTTGAGGATTTGCTTTCCGCTGACAAAGGCCGGCTGTTCATCCCGACTTTGATTGACAATCGGCGTGAAAACATCGCGAAGCGGATTCACGTGATTTACATGGAAGAGCGAGATTCGGTTCTTGCATCAGAAGGGGACGCCGAGACTATTCGAGAGCGATCTCGGCAAGATTGGGCGAACCTTGCTCCCGAATTTCGCGATTCCTGCCGGCAAAGCGCCGACCATATCTTTACGAAAGCGCGCGTTCTTCGGCTGCGCATCTCGCGGCGAACCCGTGACCTCGAAACACCTGTCGACCGGGCGATCGACGGCGATCCAGAGAATATCCGGCGGCTGGCGCTCGTCGAGCACCATCGATGGATGAATGAGCGATTTCTGGCGGGCTGGACGTTTGACGAGAAAAGAGTCGATGCGGCGCGCCGGCACAACCTGCTTAAGCCCTGGAGCGAATTACCAGACAAGGACGCAAGGCTGGATTATGGAGTGGTGCATCGTATGCGTGATGCGCTGCGCGCTGCAGACCTCGATGCGCGGCCGTCATTCGTCATCGGCATTGTCGGTCATCGTTCGAACACAAATCGTCCGTTCGATTCCGGCTATATACGCCAAGCGTTGAAAGCGCGAATGACAAGCGAGATTGCGGCGCGGCCGGGATGCGAGCCCATGCTGCTGACGTCGCTCGCTCCTGGCACTGACATCATCGGCGCCGAGATCGCATTCGAGCTCAAGATTCCGATCGTCGTGCCGCTGCCGCTTCCATTCGAAGCTTTGGCGCAGGACTTCTCGGATGATAATCGCTTCGAACTCGATAAATTTCTTCGCCTCATAGCAAGAAGCGAGCGGTATATTGAGCTTCCGCTGCGATTTGGAGATCTTGTCGAAGTCAGCCGCGTCGACAGACAAGAAGAACCGATGGCGCGGCGTCGGCAATATGCATTGGCGGGCGCCTATATTGCTGAACGCGCCGATCTCCTCATTGCTGTTTGGGACGGACGAGAAGCGCGCGGGATCGGCGGCACGGCGGACGTCGTGCGTTGGCGGGAGCAGGGCGAGCCTCCAGCCGAGTATCGCACCGCTGGGCGATATTACGCGCGGGCGCCGATTGCTCCGGCCGTAATAATTTCTCCAACGCCCTCCGACCGGTCTCCCGCCTTGGTTGTATAACTCAGGAATTGTGCTGGGCCATCCAGATGGTAGGTTAAGCCGGATTTCGTAGGGGGGAATGGGCGGATGGTTGACGTTTTCATCTCGTATTCGCGTGAAGACCGATCAAAAATAACGGTGATCGCTGAATGTCTTGAACAGCGGGGACTAAAAGTCTGGTGGGACCCGCATATCAAGACAGGCGCAGGGTTTCGCGAAGAGATCACCGCGGCGCTCGCCTCCACCAAATGCGTTATCGTCGCCTGGTCTATTCATTCGGTAGCCTCGCGTTTCGTCGCGGATGAAGCAGACGACGGCGCGCAGCGCGAAATTCTCTTTCCGGTCCTGCTCGATCTCGTCGATATCCCGCTTGGATTTCGGCAGATTCAAACCGCTGACCTGACGAGATGGCGCGGCTCGCCCAAGGATCGCGCCTTGGGAGCATTTCTCGACACTGTCGAGGAAGCCGTAAAGGGCGCCGCCCCTAGCCGAGCGCCTACGCCTACTCCGTCGCCTGCGCCTGCGCCGTCCCCCGCGCCGGAAACGGAAGCGCGCCGCCCCGAGGTCCCTGAACCGGCGCCGCCTAAGAAATCTTCTCCGCGCAAAAAACAATCCCGGAACACGGTCACCGGTTCGCAAGTGCGTGCGGCGCTGTTCATCCGCGCTGTGTTGCTTGCGTTGATCGTCGCTGGCCTATTCGCTGGTTTGGCTTATTTTGAAGATTTCGCGCTTCCGAATTTGCGTCCCTATTTCATCGCGGCCGTCGGCGCATTGGTGTTCATTTCCCGGTACTGGACATTCGTCGCAGACCGGCGCACGGGCGCGGCGTCCCTGCATTTGATTTCCAGGTCTTATTTCGCCCTGCTCTGCGCCGCGTTGATCACGGCGGCGCCGCCGATAATGGAGGCGCGGCTCTATGCGGCTGCGCTGGACGCCGTCAGAATGCGAGGAATCGAAGGCGCTGATATCAACGCAGCGGCGATCTCAGCCGACGGAAATTTGTTTGCAACGGCTTCGGACGACGGCACGGTTCGCGTCTGGGATACTCAATACGGCGTCGAACGCGCATTCTTGAAAGGTCACGAAAATTGGGTTTGGGGCGTTGCGTTCGATCCTTCGGGAAAACGCGTCGTTTCAGCCTCGCGCGATCTGACGGCGCGGGTTTGGAATATCGGGACCGGAAAAGAAGAATTGCGCCTTGAGGGACACAAGAACACCGTGTACGCGGCAGCGTACAGCCCGTCCGGCGATGTGATTGCGACTGGGTCGGGCGATGGAACCGTACGGCTCTGGGACAGCAATACCGGCAAAAACCTCGGCATATTGACGGGCCACAGTGATGACGTTGTCGCCGTAGATTTCGATCCCTCCGGGAAGCGCGTTGCATCCGCCTCAAAGGATGGCTCGGTCATTATCTGGAGCGTTGCTAGCGGCCAGTCCGTTATGCGGCTGCAAGCCGCCGACGGCGAGCTGACGAGTGTCAAGTATTCATCTTCTGGCGATCTCATCGCAGCCGGATCGGCCAAGGGCGCCGCCATCATTTGGAGCACTCGGGACGGACGCCTCTTGCAGCGGATTCCTCATGACGGGGCTGTTTTCAACGTGGCTTTCGCCGGCAAGGGCAAATTGCTGTTGACTGCCTGCGCCGACGGTGCAGTTCGAATCTTCGATTCCGCGTCGGGCAATATGATCGCCGAACACAAGGACCATTCCGACGCGGTTCGCGGCCTCGATGCGAATGAGGCGGCGAATATCTACGTCTCGGCGTCGCGAGACAACACCGCGGTCGTGCGCGAGATAACCAGCAGCGAGGAACGCGCGGTCGTCGGGCATATCAGGCCCGCGATTCGCATTCCGCTGGCCGTGGATGCGCCGCCGGTGCTCTACGCATCGCGCGCGCCGACGCCCGTCAATATCCGCACCGATAGCCGCGTCATCGGATATTCGCTGGCCAAAGGGGTCGGCCTCGCCTTGGCGCTTATTGCGATTGGCCTCCTGCTGAAGGGGATATTGCATCTGGTCCGCCTGCGCGGCGCTTCTTCCTTTGCGCTGGCCGCGGCGATGACGATCGGCGTCGCTTATGCAGCGCTCGTCATGCTGACAGCTCTCCCGCTTGAGGCCTTTATCCTCTGGATAACGGTCGCCTTCGCGCCGGCTGTCGCGCTTGCGGGGCTTCGCGTGATTGGCGCTTATTCATTCAGCAGGCCAAATTAGGCGCTGCAAAGAAGCAAGGAGCATTTTTCGAGGATATCGAAGCAAAGGGCGATCTGAAAGGACTCGCCGCTCGAAAGTGAATGGCGCCCTTAACGAATATGAGCACGAGAGGCAGTCGATAGTTCGGGTGAAGAGATAAATCGGCTCACCCAGACGTAATAAACCGTTGGGATTACAAACAGCGTCAGCGCCGTCGTCGAGACCATGCCGCCGAGCATCGGCAGCGCGACGCGGCGCATGACGTCGGACCCCAAGCCCTGGGTGATGAAGATCGGCAGAAGGCCCGCCATAATCGTCATTGCGGTCATGAGGAGCGGCCGAAGGCGCTGCACGGCGCCGTCTATAATGGCGGCGAAGAGCGCCTGGCGGTTCGCAGGCTCATGATCGCGGATGCGCTTGTCGATATAAAGCAGCATGACGACGGCGGTCTCGGCGGCGAGGCCGCCAAGCGCGATCAAGCCGACGGCGACGGCGACCGACATGTCGAAGCCCGCGAGATAGACCGCCCACAGCGCGCCCGCTAGAGCGAAAGGCAGCGAAAGCATGATCATCAAGGTTCTGTCGAGCCGGCCGAAATATAGCATTAGCAAAAGGAAAATGATCGTGACCGCGGATGGAATCGCAAGCTTCAGCCGCGCGCTCGCCGCTTGCAATTGCTGATACTGGCCGGACCATTGGACGGCGTAGCCGGCCGGCAACGGCACGGCCTTTTCGACGACGCGACGGGCTTCAGTAACAAACCCGCCGAGATCGCGCCCGACGATGTCGACGAACACCCAACCGGAAAGGCGCGCATTCTCTGACCGGATCATCGGCGGACCTTCCGTGAAGCTGACCTTTGCGAGTTCGCCCAAAGGAATGTGCTGCCCCTCGGGCGTCGGGATGAGAATGTCGGATAGATCGCCGGCGGTTTCTCGAAAGGGGCGATCGTAGCGAAGGGTGATATCGTAACGCTCGCGGCCTTCGACGCTCTCGGCGAGCTTCATGCCCCCTAGCGCAGTCTGAATGACAGACTGAAACGCCGCCATGCCGATATTGCGCCGCGCGAGTTCAGTGCGGTTTGGCGTGATTTCCAGATATTTGCCGCCGAGCACGCGATCGGCGAAAGCTGAACGGGTGCCTCTAACGCTAGCGACGACGCGCTCCACTTTGGAGGCGATATTATTAATTTCATCGAGATTATCGCCGGTGATCTTGATCCCGACAGGCGTGCGGATGCCGGTTGAAACCATATCCATGCGAATTTTTATTGGATATCCCCAACTATTGACCAGCCCAGGAAGCTTGAGGCGTGCATTAAGATCGTCGACGAGCTTTCCGGGCGTCATACCCCGCCGCCATTCGGAGCGCGGCTTCAGGCGGATCCACGTTTCAATCATGGTGATCGGCGCGGGATCGGTTGCGCTGTCGGCGCGGCCCGCTTTTCCGAAAACGCTTTCGACTTCCGGGACTGTTTTGATGATGCGATTGGTCTGCCCGAGAATTTCCCGCATCTTCTCCATCGAGGCGCCGGGCAGCGCCACGGGCATGTAAAGGAGCTGGCCTTCATAGAGCGCCGGCATGAATTCCGAGCCGGTGTGCGAAAGCGGCCAGGCGACGCTGGCGAGGACGAGAAGAGCAAAGCCGATGGTCGCCCATCTGAACTGCAACGCCGCCTTGAGAGCCGGCCGATACAGACGGACGGCGATGCGGTTAATCGGATTCTTTTCTTCAGCGGCGATGCGACCCCGGATCAGCCACAGCATCAGGATTGGCACAACTGTCACCGATAGGATCGCTGCGAAGGCCATAGCGTAAGTCTTGGTGAAGGCAAGCGGGGAAAACAATCGGTAGCTTTGCCCCGTCAGCGCAAAGACCGGCAGGAATGAAACTGTGATAATGAGCAGCGAGAAGAAAAGACCGGGTCCTACTTCCTGTGCGGCTCTGATGATCGCCCTGCGGCGTTCGGCCGGCTTTTCGCCTGCGCCAAGCGCTGCGAGTTTGCGGTTCGCATTCTCGACCATTACGATTGAAGCGTCGACCATGGCGCCGATGGCGATCGCAATGCCGCTGAGCGACATAATATTGGCGGTGACCCCTTGCGCCGACATCACGATGAAGGCGCCAAGCACGCCCAACGGGAGCGTCACGACGGCGACGAAGGCCGAACGAACATGCAAGAGAAACAAGAGAGAAACGAGCGCGACGGCGATCCCTTCCTCGATGAGCTTGCGATTGAGATAGTCGACCGCGCCTTCAATGAGCGGGGCGCGGTCATAGGTCGGAACGATCGAAACGTTTTCGGGAAGCCCGGATTGTATCGACCGGATTTTGGCCTTAACGGCTTTGATGACGTCGAGGGCATTTTCGCCCTGGCGCATGATGATGACGCCGCCGACAGTTTCGCCTTCGCCGTCGAATTCGACGACGCCGCGGCGAAGCGCTGGACCTTTGATGACATTGGCGATGTCGCCCAAGGTGACCGGCGTCCCGTCGTCGGCATAAACGACGACATTTTTGAGATCGTCGAGGCTCGCGACGTAACCTGTCGACCGGATGACGTATTCCGTTTCCCCTTGTTCGATGACGCGCCCGCCGACCTCCTCGCTCGCGGCCCTCACCGCGGCGGCGATTTTGCCGATGGAAACGTTGAAAGCGCGCAAGCGATTAGGATCGATCAGGACCTGATATTCGCGGACGAAACCGCCGACCGACGCGACTTCGGCGACGCCGGGCACATCGGCCAATTCGAATTTCAAGAACCAGTCTTGCAGCGAGCGTAACTCAGAGAGGTCGCGGCGGCCCGATTTGTCGACAACAGCGTATTGGTAGACCCACCCGACGCCCGTCGCGTCAGGCCCGATGCGCGGTGTTGCGCCGTCGGGGAGAGACCCGCCGAGTTTCGAGAGCGCTTCTATGACGCGCGATCGCGCCCAGTATTGATCAATTCCGTCCTTGAAGATGATGTAGACATAGCTCGTTCCGAACATCGACTGTCCGCGGACATCCCTGGCGCCGGGAAGCCCCAGCATCGCCGTCGACAACGGATAGGTGACAAGATCCTCGACGATCTGCGGCGATTGGCCTGGAAAATCGGTGCGGATGATGACCTGAGTGTCGGTAAGGTCCGGGATGGCGTCGAGTGGAGAGTTCTTGATCGCGAGGACGCCAGCGACGATGAGCGCAACGGCAAGCGTCGTCACGATGAGCTGGTTGGCGACTGACCAGCCAATCAAGCGTGCAACCCACGATCTCGTCGGGTCGCGGCCGGCGAGGCCTCGAGTATTATCGCTCACCATCGACGTTCTCCATCTCCTTCGCGCCCGCTTGAGGCGTCGTCCCTGTCGATTCGCTCGGCGGTTCTCCGACGACCGGCGTCAATTTCCGGAATGCTTCGCGGAGGCTGCTTTCAGAATCGAGCAGGAATTGGCCGCTCACGACCACCGAGTCTCCCGACTTGAGACCGGCGACGATTTCGGTGCGTCCCATCGCGACCACGCCTGTCTCGACATCGGCAGGCGCGAATTTTCCATCCCCGAGTGCAATGATCACATGCGCGCCGTTAGAGTCGTGCAGCACCGCTTCGGACGGAACCGCGAGGCGCGGCTTGTCTTCGATCGGGACCGTGACATTTGCATAAGCGCCGGGGCGTAGCTGATCGTCCGGGTTGTCGAGGACGATCCGCGCCTTTCCGGTGCGCGTCTTCGAATCGACGGTCGGATATACATAATCGACAGTCCCGCGGCGCGCGTCGCCGGCTATCTCCGGGAAATCGACATCGACCGCGGCGCCTTTGGAGACGGCCGCCAAGTCCTGTTCGGCGAGCGATGCGATGACCCATACCGCCGAATAATTCTGAATCGTCGCGATCTCGCCGCCCGGTTTGACAAAAGAGCCCTCCCGAACATTCAGGGCCGCAATGACGCCGTCGCGATCAGCATAGAAAGGCGCGTGATCGCCGGCGCTCCCATTCTTGCGCAATGCGTTGATTGTCTCGTCCTGCAAGCCGAGCGATTTCAGTCGGCGCATCGCCGATTGTGCGCGACCTTCCGAGCCCGCGCGAATCGCCGATAGAAAGTCTTGTTCGGCCGCGATGAGATCGGGACTGTAAAGTCGAAAGAGAAGATCGCCTTTTTTGACTTCGTCGCCGATCGCGGCAACGGCGAGATCTTCGATCCAGCCTTCAACTCTTGCCGAAACCACAGTCTGCAACCGGGTGCTCGGCTCGACAGAACCATAGGCGCGGACGGTTCGGCTGAAAGTCTCTTCGCGGGCAAGCGCCGTTTTGACCCCGATCGTCTGGATCATTCCCGATTGAAGCGCGATCGCATCGCTCGCCTCTATGACGTCGCCTTCGTAAACGGGGATGTAATCCATCCCCATCGAGTCCTTTTTGGGGACGGGCGAAGTGTCGGGCAGCCCCATCGCATTCTTGTAGTAAAGAATCTTACCCTTCTCATGGGGCGCTTCGTTTGATTGCGAGGTCGCGTCGGTGTTGGTTGCACGGTTAGCGTCTTCGCTTTGTTTCGCGTTGCAAGCGGCGACCGCGAGAGCCGCGAGACCGGTGATGAAGAACTCTCTCATGGCGTCACCAATTCGCTGTTTGCCTGCGCGGCGAGCGTGATCGCGCGCGCGCGTTCCAAGGAAAGATCGGCAAGAAGCGTCAGGCGCCCGATTTCCGCATCGAGAACCTGCGCATAATCGCCCCGGCCGGCTTCGTAATTGCGGCGAAGCGCGGCAATGGTTTCATCAAGCGCCGCTGTCTTCGCTTGCAAAATATTTATGTTGCGGACAGACGCCACGTGAGCCGCCGTGAGAGTCACCAATTTTTCGCGAATATCCCGATAAGACGTTTGATAGGCTGCGCTGGCGCTCGCTTCGCGTGCCTTGGCGGCGCGCAATTTCGGCGCCTCGTTTTTCGGCGCCCACAGCGGAACGGAGAATGTCACGCCGGCGGAAAACCAGTCGTCGCCCGGAAAGGTCGCGCCAACGGCTGGATCTCCAGCTTGACGCTGATGATAGGTGAACTGCACGCCGAAATTGGGGCCGAAGGCGGCTTTTCCCTCGGCGACGCCGGCCCGGGCCCGGTCGATCCCGGCGTCGGCGATCCGCGTCGCGTAAAGCGTCAGCGCATTACCGTCCCAAACCTCGAGATTGATCGCCGGGGGAGGCGTGTCCGGCGCCTCGCCGACAAGATTGACAAGAACGGCGTCCGTGCGGGCGAGGTTCGCTCGCATTTCGGCAAGCGAACGATCGACATCGGCGCGTTCGACATCGACCTCCGACAGGCGAAAGTAAACGGCACGGCCGGCGGCAATTTCACCGTGCAGGCTGTCGCTGAGGGCGTCATACAGTTTGAGCTTTTCCTGCGCATCGGCGATTTGCTCGCGATATTGCCTTTTTTCGGCAAGGGCTTTGATGAGTTCGGCGCGCAAGAGCGACAATTGGTAGTCGGCGCGAAGACCGCTGGCGCGCGCTTCGCTTCGCTCCGCCGCCGCACGCGCATGCCTGACGCCGAAATTGGGAATGTCCTGACGCACGCCGATGGCCTTATTGGTCATCATGACATGGTCAAAAGCGGGGTCGTTTAGCGGGACGTTGTTCGCGCTGAATGAAACCGTCGGATCGGGGAGTGCGCGGGCCGCCGTCGAAAGCGCCTGTCGCGCGCCGGATTCCGAGCGCAACGCCTGCACCGATGGATGATCGGTAAGCCGAGCCGCAAGCTCATCAAAACTTTGCGCATTGGCTAGGTTTGCGATAACGCACGCGGCGAGCACGCCGAGACCAACGCGGAGAACGCGCGTTACAGGCGCCGTGGCGCCCGAGGCCGATTGTTCTGACATTGCATTTGATCCTGCTGCGAAAGTTGAAATCAGGCCGCGCGGACGGCGACCGGTTCGATCAGCAGGCTAGATGCGCAGACTTGTGTGGAGAGAAATCGGCGTGAGGGAAGACGGCGGCCCCGAAGGCGGCGGCTTCAGGCGGGCGCGCCGCATGGCGATCAGAGGCGCCGAAGCCCAGGGTGATCCGTTGAAGATCATCACAAGCGGAGGCTGAGCCGTTGGCGCCGCGGACATCATGACGGCGTGTTTTTCGAAGCTCATGGAAATCGCGCATGGCGATGTTCCAAAGTAATTGTGAGCTATCAGGTCGTCGGGACCGTGGTTTGCAATCGGGCGGGCGGGTCGCGCCATGTCGGCGCTGGGCGCCATCGCCGCGTGGTCGCAGTTCGTCGTGGCGGCGTGACGGGCCATCTGCGCCCGACCGGGCCAACAGCAGCTGTCGGCGAAAGCTGACCCGAAGGCCATTGAGATCGCCAGCAGAATAACTGAAATGCGCCGCAAAATACTCATAGCCGGAACAATATAGGCCTTTGGCTGAAAGTCCGCCACGCCGGAACTTCACTTCACTGCAAGCATCGCGCGCCGGGCGTTAACGATAATTGAAGAACCAAACGGCCTGCCGTTTCATACGCCATTCTTCGAGTGCTGGCCCAATCTCCATATTGGCAAGGACACCGACGAGATCTCGGCTAATATTCGGAGCGCCGCCTTTTTGGCGGCATCGACGCCGATCAAATTCAATGTTGCGCGGCGTCTCTATTGGGCGCCTGAGATCGCGCTGTCCACAGCTAAACGGTAATTTACGACGCTTGGAAGAGGGCGCGTTGACCTAAGTCAAAGGGCGGACGCGACAGAACGCAAAGACCGTACGGTCGCGATGCGGCCAGTCGGCCCGAACAGGCTGCAGCGCCAAAGAGCAAGGAAACAGACAGCGGACGCTGACTAGTTCGATTGCCGCGCCCGGCTCTGAGATCACATCTTCTGCAGGCCTGCGGACGACCAGGGGGACGGACGGCGGGAACGCCTCTGACAAGTCCAATGGCGACCTCAACGGGGTTGGGCAGGCGGGCCGTTGCTCTTTCCCGCGCGTCCATGTGAGCGGGTGCGAACTTATCGGGACGCTTACGAAAACGCGGGTCTAGAGGTTCTCCTCAAGAAATCTGGCGGCGTCGGTCTTCGATTCGAAAATATGCGGCGCGACCGTTCTTTTGAGAAACGCGCCCAGCTTCAAGCGCATGAAGGCGCTGGTCGTGTAACGCGAGATTTTTTCATAATAGGCGGATTCCATCTCGGCCGCGAATTCGGCATAGGCTGTCTCAAGCTCCGGATCGAGCCGAAACGCATCATAATTCACGATCGCGCGAACTTTACGCCCAACTTTACTGCATCGCGCTTCGATCTCGCTGCGAAGCACCTGCATGTCCCCTCGATTGCGTATATGTAGCCCCTCAAGATTGACGAATAGAATGTTTCTCGCGGCGTCATAGGCGATCCGGTCGGCGATCTTGAGATTGAGCAGCGCGGCATAAAGGCCCATCGGCTCCGGCCGATAAAGGCGCGCATCCGATATTGTGAGCGACCCGATGATCGGCGTGAATTCCAAATATTGCAGTACGTCGCGTTCGAGATCTATGCCCGGCGCAATTTCGATAAGCTCGACGCCCTCCTCGGCGAGGCGGAACACGCAGCGCTCCGTAACGTAAAGAACAGGCTGCCTCAACCTCGCCGCGCGTTTGCCGCTGAAAGTGATCTGTTCGACGGCGGCGCGAAACTTTTTTCGCTCGCCTTCGCGGCGAATAGAAAGGCCGTGATCGGCGATATCGACCTCGAGCCCGCCTGCGGTGAAGGCGCCAGCAAATATCAGTTTGCGGGCGGTTTGGCTGATATTGATGAAGCCGCCTGCCCCGGCGAGCCGCCCTTCGAACCGGCTGACATTGACATTGCCGACGCAATCAACCTGCGCCATGCCGAGGCAAGCGAGATCGAGTCCGCCGCCATCATAAAAATCAAATTGCTGATTTTGCGCGATGATTGCGTCGGTGTTGATCGCGGCGCCAAAACTCAATCCCCCCGCCGGCATGCCGCCGATCACGCCCGGTTCAGCGGTCAAAGTCAGATGGTCAAGCAGGCGTTCTTCGGCCGCGACCGCTGCAACGCCCTCCGGCATGCCGATCCCAAGATTGATGACGCCGTTGATCGGGAGTTCAAGCGCGCAGCGGCGCGCAATGATCTTGCGGATATCGAGAGCGAGGGGAGGGACGTCCTCGATCGGCGCGCGAATCTCGCCGGCAAAGGCGGGCGAGTAGTTGACGGCATAAGTCTGCTTGTGGTGCTCGGCGTCGGCGAGCACGACGCAGTCGACCAGAACGCCTGGAACCTCGACATCGCGCGCATTGAGCGAATGCGCCGCCGCAGCTCGTTCGACCTGCGCAATGACGACGCCGTGGCTGTTCTTTGCGGCGGTCGCGATCGCCAGATTGTCGAGCGTCAGCGCTTCGCGCTCCATTGTAATATTGCCATTGGGGTCAGCGGTTGTTCCGCGGATAAACGCGACCTGTATCGGCAGCGCCTTATAAAAGAGCCACTCCTCGCCATCGATGCGAATGAGCTCGACAAGGTCTTCGGTTGTTCGGTCATTGAGCTTGCCGCCGCCCAGGCGGGGATCGACGAAGGTTTCAAGTCCGATTTTGGTGACGATGCCGGGGCCGTGCGCGGCGATCTCGCGATAGAGCCGCGAAATGCATCCCTGCGGAAAATTATAGGCTTCGATCCGGTTTTGGAGAGCGAGTGCGCCGACCTTGGGGATGAGCCCCCAATGCCCGCCGATCACGCGGGCGAGGAGCCCCTCATGCCCGACGCGGTTGAGCCCTTGGGTCTTGCCGTCGCCCTGACCGGCCGCAAAGAGCAGTTGCAAATTTTTAGGCGATCCGGTTTCCAGAAATCGGCGCTCGAGCGCTGCAAGAAGCGCGTCCGGCGTGCCAATGCCGACAAAGCCCGAGGTCGCAAGCATGTCGCCGTCGTGGATGACGGCGACCGCCTCCTCGGCTGAAACGACCTTGTTTCTCACGAGGCGCTCCCTTTTCGAGCAAACGCTAGCGCAGGCTAGCGGCTCCGCCGGCTCATGTCTTGTCTGATTGATGCAAAGCGGATGGGCCGTCTGGCGCGGGCCCCGTCATGGCCGAGAATCGCCGACGCCGCGTAAATACGCGGCGTCGGCCCCTCATTGGACTGCGTCTTAGAAATCGTAGACGGCGGACAGGCCCACGACATGCACCGTGAAGTTCGGCGCCTGATCGCCAAGACCGATGATGAACGCCATCGAGTCCGGGTTGATTCCGTCGAGCGCGAAATCCGACACATTATAGTCGGAGAAAAGGTACCGCGCCCTAAGACGGAACCGTTCCGAGTATTGATACTCCGCGAGCGCCTCGACGCTGTGCAGCACCGTCTTAAGTTTCGGGAGAGGACCAAACTTGATCGCTGTCCCGCCGGTCAGCCCGATATTCGTCATTGCATCCGAGAAGTAATAGTCGACCGTGAAATTGAGCTTGTCCTTGATGGCCGCCCAATCAAACCCCGCGCCCGCCGTGTGAACCTGATCCTTCGTATCGGCGTTCCAGCCGAGAAGGCCGAGATTGAACAAATCCGCAAGCGGCGTCGTCGATCGCGACGAAAGGCCGGTCTGCATGTAGTCGTTGCGTTCATAAGTATAGAACAGGCGGTAATTGAACGCCGGGCTCACCTGATAGGAAATATCGCCCGTTGCGCTAAGCACGGAGCTTTCCGTTAGCCCGATCAGCGTCTTCTTGTAATCGTCCTTGCTGTAGTGGCTGAAGACCGAGACGTTGAGGTTATCGTTCGGGGTCCAATTCGTGCCGCCTTGAATGTTTAGCCGCTTGCGGTCCGCAATGTAGTATTTGCGCAAGAGCGGGTGATTTTCGAACTCGTCTCCAGGGTTGGGTCCGAGATGCTCTGGCGTCGCGGAAACAAGGAATGGCAAGTTATCGAAATATTCCGAGCCGTTGCGAACCGAATATTCGGCGCCCACCCACGCCGATGTGCGCATCGTCGGCGTGGTCTGGAATCGACTCTTGAACTTGTGCTCTTCGGTTTTCTTCACCTCGGTGAAGTCACGCTGGAGCTGCTCGTATTGATAGCCAAGCGTAATCCTGGACGTATTTGTCAGGCGATAGGTCGCCTCGACATCGGCGAGGTTCTGCTTGCGGCCATAGGGACGGTTTATCCGGGCCGTCGAATCGGAAATTGTCCCCTGGTCCTGGGAATCGCCCGGCACCACGAGGAAGACGTCGCGCGGCGTATTGTTGTCGCGGTTCTCGTAACGGTACTCGGCTTTGACGCTAAGCTTCGGCGTAATCGTTGAGGCCAATCCCACGACGCCGGTCACAGTGTTGATCTCGCCTTCGAGCGAGGCGCGCGGCAGCGCGACGGGCGCGGACAATCCCGGATTGATCGTAAAGGGAAGAAATGGATCGTTCTGCGTCATGTGTGCGTAGGTGAACTGCGCGTAACCCCTCGTCGTCGATGTCAGCAGATATTTTCCGGCGAAGGTGAAATGATGAGCGCTGTTATCGGGCGGCAGGGACAATTGCCCAAATCCCGTCGGGAATGAGGCGGGCGCCGCCCAGCTCGAGCTCGCATAAGGGTTCTGGAATATGAGTGAGTCATTGTTGTCGTGGAAAAGAGAGAGGTTGTAAGCGAACGCGAATTGCGCGCGCTTTCCTGAATAGGCGAGCGAAACGTCGACATTATCAGTCTCGTAATCGACCGGTTCAGGCACGACCGCGCCCGCGGGATTGCCGCCGTTTGAGCCGAATATCGCCCCGATCGTCCGCGTCCCTTTCTTCGTCTCGTGATAGTAGGAGGTCTTGGCCGTCCAATGCTCGCCCGGCAGCCAGGAAAGGCCGCCGCCCGCTTTCTCGCGTTGATGCTCGACCGTGATGTTCTGCAGGCTTGAGTTGAGGAGCGTCAGGCCGGCATTGCTGCGGTTGCTCGGCACCCAGCCGGCGGGCAGCGTGAGATTCGTGCCGCCGTCACGGAAAATGTACGGCGTTCTTGCGTCATCAAGCAGGAATTTCGGGATTGAGTTGTAGAATCCGAAAATGCTGAACCGGCCTTGCTCGCCATATTCGGCATAGACCGATCGAGATTCGAGCCCGAGATCGGATCCGCGAACGACGAAGTACTTGCTCGACTTTCCGTCATATGGGTCGCGGTACTGGATATTGACGTTGCCGATGAGGAAGGGGCCTTTCGTATTGAGGCCCGAATATTCCCCGAACTTGGCGGAGTCCTGACTAACCCAGCCGGGGCCGATTTCGATGCTGTTGAGGAAGACCGGCTTCGGCGGCGCCTCGGGCTTTGCGGCGATGTCGAAGCTGAAATCGCCCTGATCGCCGCTATCGCTTGGCGGCGATGCCTGGCTCGACCCGCCTGCCGCGCTTCTGGATGCGCCAGGCGCCGCGGCGGCGGATATCGACCCGCTTGCTGCAATATTGCCTGTCGCTCCCGATTGCGACGGCGCCGGCCCGGCGTCTGTCGCGTTTGCCTCAATCTTTGCGTCCGCGGCGCGGCCGCAAGAATATCCGGAGGCCGTCAATTTCGCCGCCAGTCCCGCAGCTTTCGTCTGACAATAGGAAACGGAATGGCGCGCCGACCACGCGACGTTCGCGCCGGCGCCGTCGCCGCGGTCGTATCGGACCTCGCATCCGCCCGCATCGGTTTCAACGACTTGAATCGTGCGAGCGGCCTCGAGACTTTCGCACTTTGTAACTTCTCCGGCGCCCGGCTGCGCAAGGGCGCCCATCGGCGCCAGGATCGCTAGCGGCGCCGGGAGGATCGCCAGCGAGAGAACGAGACGGCTTGACGAATTTTTCAACATACGCCCTCTCCAATTGTTTCCGTCGGGGCGAGAAAAACGCCCATTTCGATGATTGGTCATCGCGTGAACCTCGTTCCGGACGGATGATTGGAACCATGGATTTCGCTGTGGCAGTTCAGGCAGCTCTTGCCGACAATGCGTTCGCCGCTCGCCGTCGGCGGCAGCGAGATGCCGCTATAGAGCGTGCTCGGATGGAACGCTTCCATGTGGCATTGCTGACAGAGGAAAGGCGGCCGTATCTTCAACAGGCGCGGCTGCGTTGAACCGTGCGGCGTGTGGCAGTTCGTGCAGTCGTCGCGAACCGGCGCGTGCTCCCAGAGAAACGGCCCGCGCTTTTCAGTGTGGCACGTGTAGCAAAGGTCGTTGACGGAAACCGCCTTGAGAAGCTTGGGTCCGAACGATCCGTGCGGATTGTGGCAGTCCGAACAGATGACTTCGCCTTCTTTGATCGGATGACGCGAGCGCAACCGGTATTGCGCGCGTTGCTCGGCGTGGCAGCCGAAGCAGACTTCGGGCTGTTCCGTACGCGTCAGGATCGGGTCCTTGTTCGCATGGATCGTGTGGCAGGAGGCGCATGGCAGGCCAGCGTCGTGATGCTGGCTCATCCGCCAATTCATGCGGAGGCCGCCCTCATGGCAGCTGAGGCACTGCGCGTTCTGCTTTTCAACCGGCGTCGGCGAGTTCTTGCCGAAAATGACCTGAACAGGCGTCCGCGTCGTCTGGCCGGGCGTTTTGCGCAGATGGTCGGGGCTAGGGCCGTGGCAGGTTTCGCAATCGTGATTTGCGAACGGCGTGCGTGGATCGGCCCGCTGGCCGTGAGGCGTGTTCAAGATGAGCGTTATCGGCGGCTTGTCATGACACTCCATGCATGTGCCGGCCCCCTTCGGGGCGTATTGCGGAGAATCATCTTGCGCGAATGCCGCTGGAGCGGCGCCGAAAACTAGCGCCGCCGCCAGAACGATCATCGGCTCCAACATTCGAATTCTGGTCGCCATAACTTTGCCCCTTCGCATGCCCGACCTCGCCAGATTACTTTTTCTGGGCGATCAGGTCGGCGTCGCCGCTGTCGAGAGCGAGCGTGTACTGGAAAGAAACGTGGTGGAATCGACGGGCCGCATGAGCGTCATGAATCGCAAACGCGACCGTATAGGTCTTGCCCGGCGCAATCGTCTTGTGGAAACCGTCCGTCGCATGAAGCGGACCGCTAAGTTCGACCGTCCAGACGCCCTTGTCGAACGAGGCGGCGGCGGCGACATCCGATGACGGCTCTTCTGAGCGGTCTTTGAGAATGTATCCGTCCACGGTTTTGGCCAGCTGGCCCGGATTGAGCTGCGCCTGCCAGTAATCAAGATACTGGTCGGTCTGCATCATTTGAGCGAGATCGGCGTCCGATTTGAAATTTAGGCCGCCGCCTTGACGGGTGAGCTTCGTGCGCGATCGCGAGAGGTACTTTTCGAGTTCGTCGCCGGCGTTCGAAGGCATGAACGTCGCGTCGTCATGGCAGGCGCCCCAGCATCCTGCGCGCGTCGCCTCAACGACTGTTCCGTCATCGATCATGACGGTGATCTTATCCGCGTGATCAGGATCCATCGGCTTCACGGCCGGCAGATCCTGGGCCGTCCACTGAAACTGGAAGTAAAGCCGCTGATCGTCATGCGCGACCTTGACCTTCAATGGAATGGAGCCGCGCTTGCCCGGGATCGGCGTCGGCTCAAGCTTCTTGCCGGATACGATGAGCGCGCCCATATCCGCCTGTTCGCCGTCATGGCAGTCGCGGCAGTTCTTGCCTTCGCGAAACTTAGGCGCGCCGCTATGATCCGCCTGCGTCAGAACCCACTCCCACGACGCTTGCCCCGGATAAAAGAGCGTGACGTCCTTGGCGGGAACGCTGCTCCAATCGACAGCAAGCGCCGGCGTCGAAAACGTTAGTGCGCCGATCGCGAGGGAAGCGGCGTCGGCGCCCATGGACGCGAGGCCGCGACAAGCATTGGAAACCATCTAACGCTCCTTATGTTCTTTACTCAATCAATACGCGCAACGGTCACTGCAACTCGAACGAGTCGTCCTTCTCTTTTTCGTCTTTCTCATGCACGGCTTTATGAGCAATGCCCTTATGGCAGTCGATGCAGGTCTCGCCCGTCTTCGCCATGTCTTCATGTTGGGCGCGCGCACGCGGTTTTTGCAGGCTGAGATCCCAATTGGCGACGTTGTGACAGCTCCGGCACTCGTGCGAGTCGGAAGCCTTCATCCGCGCCCAGACGATTTCTGCAAGCGCAAGACGCCGGGCCTCGAATTTCTCGGTAGTGTTCACTGCGCCCGCGAAATGCTTGACGAGCTCGGCCGTCGCACCGACTTTATAAGCAACCATGTGAATCCAGTTGTCATGAGGCACATGGCAGCTCGAGCAAATCGGATGGACGCCGGTGCGGGTCGTGAAATGGACGGACTTCTTGTATTCTTGAAATACCGTGCTCTCCATTTCATGACACGATGTGCAGAATTCCAAGGTGTTCGAGTATTGAACGAAACTTGCAAATCCACCCGCGAACGCCAGCGCGATCACAAAACCGATCGCTCCGGGTACGGCGAACGGCCGGCACTTCATCCATATGCTGATGAATCGCTCGAATCTACGTTTCTTGCTTTTTCCGCTGTCCGCCATCGTCGCTCTCTGTTGAAGCGGCGTTCGGAGCTTCTCTTGACGCGACGACCTTCGAGGTCCCCGGACGGACCCCCGCGCGCCACTCAAAGACACCCGAAACCGCCGTCATGATTCGCCAAACTCGTTGCTATATAGTGTGCAGTCGATTGATTTCTCAAGCTTTGACTTAAGTCATAAATTCATCGAGCGTCTTCCATTAGGCGAGCGGCCGAGATTAAGATGCGAAACCGTGAACGATCGGATCGAGGCGTCGGCCCTGCACGGGCGTTAGGCGGAACGCGACGGAGGCGAGGCGGTGGAGCATGACAAGCGCGGCCAAGCAGATTTGGGCGAGGCGGCGCTTCCTGAATCCTGCGCGAGTTGCTCGGCATATCCAACGACCGAATGGGCCTGTTTGAGCGCGCTCGCCGGCGATATTTTGAAATCCTCGCGGCGGTTAACAACATACCGAATCGGTGAAACACTTTTTCATCAACATGGGGCCCCGCAAGGCATTTATTGCCTGATGAAAGGCCTTGTGATTCTCAAACGGTTCGATGTTTTCGGCAACGAGACGGCGTTCAGGCTGCTTTTCCCTGGCGAGACTTGCGGATGGCGCAGCCTTTTCGCCGAAGAAGAGCATGTGGCGAGCGCGGTCGTTCTCGAAGCCAGTACGGTTTGCCTGGTCCCCCGCGCCGAGATCGAGCGCATGATGAAGGTCGATCCGGGACTTGCCCGGCAATTCTTGAGGACAATGGCCCGCGATCCCGGGCCAGCCGACGCCATCCTCCTGCGTAACAATTTTCTCCCCGCGCGTGTCCGGCTCGCCCACCTTTTGCTCATTCTCGCCGACCGGTGCGCGGCGAACCCAGGCCAGGGAAGGCTGAGCTTCAGGTTGCCTATCAAACGCAAGCATATCGCCGCCCTGATCGGCGTCGGCAGCGAGACCGTCTCGCGGGCGATCAAGGAGCTAGAAGATGAATCGCTGGCGCGCTTCGACAAGCGCGACCTCATCATCCCTGACGTCGCGGCGCTGCGCCGGGCCGTCTCCTGAGCCGCTTTTTGCCGTCCGCCGCCCCCGAAACCCGACCTAGATCAAAGTCCGCCGTGATTTTTTTGGTATGGTCTGCTATGGGCGGGCTTGGATGATGTGCGCCGCTGACGAGGAGGTCGCTTGGCCATGGCGTATATTGATGTTGCTAAGAAATCGGATGGGGCCCGCCTATGGAGCGACGGGGCGTATATTGACCAGATCCGGGACAAAATAGCCTCGATCAAGGCCGAAGGGCGTTACCGCGTCTTCGCGGAGATCGGGCGGCGCGCCGGGCGTTTTCCGGACGCGGATTTTTTCGATGCGGACGGCGCGCATCCGATCACCGTGTGGTGCTCGAATGACTATCTCGGCATGGGGCAGCACCCGTCCGTCCTGAAGGCGATGGTCGACGCGGCAGGTTCTTATGGCGCCGGCGCGGGAGGAACGCGCAATATTTCGGGCACGTCGCGCCCGCTCGTCGAGCTGGAGCAGGCGCTTGCCGATCTTCACGGCAAGGAGGCGTCCCTCGTTCTCACCTCCGGCTATATCGCCAATGAGGCGGCGATCTCCTCGGTCGCGAACGCGCTCCCGGGCTGCATTATTTACTCCGATGCGATGAACCACGCCTCGATGATCGCCGGCATGCGAAGCGGAAGCAGCGAAAAGCGTATCTTCCGCCACAATGACGTCGCTCATCTTATCGAGCTCATGGCGGCTGACGATCCGAGCCGACCGAAGCTTGTCGCCTTCGAGTCGGTCTATTCGATGGATGGCGATATTGCGCCCATTGCGGAGATTTGCGACGCGGCCGACCGCTTCAACGCCATGACCTATCTTGATGAGGTTCACGCCGTCGGCCTCTACGGACCGCATGGCGGCGGGGTATCCGAAGCGCGCGGCCTCGCCGACCGGATTGACATCATCAACGGCACGCTCGCGAAGGCCTATGGCGTCATGGGCGGGTATATCGCGGCGTCGGAGGAGATCGTCGATCTCGTCCGCTGCTCGGCGTCGTGTTTCATCTTCACGACGGCGCTCCCGCCAGCCATTGCGGCAGCCGCCCGCGCTTCCGTTCTTCACCTCGCGTCAAGCACGGCTGAGCGCGAGCGTCACCAAGAACGCGCAGCGGCCGTGAAACAGAGCCTTAGGGCGGCCGGCCTGCCGGTGATGCCGTCCGAGACGCACATCGTCCCAGTGCTCGTCGGCGATCCGGTGCTGTGCAAGAAGGCGACAGATACGCTGTTGTCCGATTACGGAATTTATATCCAGCCGATCAACTATCCGACGGTGCCAAGGGGAACGGAGCGCCTGCGCATCACGCCAACGCCATTTCACACCGATGAGATGATTGAAAAGCTGACGACCGCGTTGGGCGAAATCTGGGTGCGGCTCGGCCTGCGCCCGCAGCGCGCGGCGCCGATTCAAGAGTAACATCGGCTCGACGCGTTACGCCGGTCCCATTCCGATTGCCGCGTTGCGGTCTTCGGGATGAGCCTCAACCCCCGAGCCGCGAAACTGCCGCCGGGGATCTGAGGCAGGAGATATGGGCGATGACGACACTCGTCGACGACCTTGAAAAGGACCACCGGCGCCTTCGGCGTTATCTTGCTTCCTATCTCGGCGAAATAGACAAGATGGCGCGCGGAGAGCAGGCCGATATGCGCCTGCTCGAATTTCTTGCGACCTATTTTGCTCAATTTCCGGACGAACTCCATCACAAGAAGGAAGACATCATATATTCGCGCCTCGAGGCAAAAAGCGGCGCGCGTCGCGCCGGACTAGAAAACCTCCATGAGCAGCATGAGCATATTTCGACGCGCGCGAGACACTTTGCCGAGATCGTCAAAGCCGTTCTGAATGACGAGGAGCTGCCAGTCGATCGGATCGTCGAAGAGGCGAAAACCTATGCGGATATTCTCGCCAAACACATGGCGGGCGAGGAAGGCTCGCTGTTTGAACCGGCGCGCGAACTTTTCACAAGAGAAGACTGGGAGGCGGTCAACGACGAAATCGCCGACCTTTATGCAATGGATATCAACTTCGAAAAAGCGAAGGAGGCGATCAGGATAGACGCGTTTCTCGATCGCTGAGCCTTGTGCGCCGGCGGCCGGTGCTGATCGCGTCACATGCGGCTACCTGTTCGGACTGCGAGGCCATGCGCTACGATCGTCTTTGTAATTTGGCGACGCGCCGCTATCACGGAATAGGCGCGCCTTGGCGCCAGACAGGATTTATGACTGCGCGGGCTCCGCACCCTCAGTCTGCATCGGGGCGCAGATTGAGCGGGTCGCCGTCGGCTTCCGAGTTTTTCCGGCACATCGCCTCGATTGCTTCCCAAGCCATAGCAACGGCCATGCTGTCCTTGAGGCATTGTTGATAGGCGGCTTCGCGCGTTTGAGCGGCCGAATCTTCAGGCGCCGGCGCTGATGCGCACGCCGACAGCAAATTGAACCCGACCGCAGCCAGCGACGTCAGGTCGAAAAAAAATCGGGCCATCGTCTCCTCCTGAATGCCGATCCTACGCGAAATCGCGGCGGCATTTAGGCGCTCCGGCGCCGAAAGCGGCGCACCGGTTCGCGGTCGAATGCGTCGATTTTCCACGCCGAGCGGCGATGATCGGCCCGAAGGACCTGCGAGCTTTGGCGCGAGCGCGCACGCGGCCGAGCTGCATAGAATAAGCGGTCGAGCGGACTATCTACATTTCTGCCGTCAGGCCGGGCGCTTCGCTTATTCAGCGGCGGCGCGCAGCCTTTCCGGTTCCGCTGACAGGCGCGGCTTGACCCGCAATAGGCGCAAGATGAGCCGCTCAAGCCGATCGACCCAAATCGCCGCCGCTGGGACAAAGAGCAGGCTGAGGAAAGTCGAAAATAGAAGACCGCCAATCACCGCAACGCCCATGCCCTGACGAAGCGATCCATCCGCGCCGAAACCAGCCGCGACGGGCAACATGCCAGCGCTCATCGCGAGCGTCGTCATGATAATCGGTCGCGCGCGCTTGAGGCCCGCGTCATAGAGCGCGTCTTTTATCGGCACGCCGCGATTGCGCTGCTCGACCGCGAAATCGACAAGCAGGATCGAGTTCTTGGTGACAATGCCGACCAGCATCACAATGCCGATGAACACAAAGAGCGAGATCGGCTGGCCCGTCACGGCAAGTCCGATCGCCGCTCCGGCAAGGCAAAGTGGCAGGCCCGTCATGATCGTGAGGGGCTGGAAGAAGTCACGGAATAGAAGAACGAGCACGAGATAGACGAGGAGCAATCCCCAGAACATCGTCGACGCAAACGCCTGCGTGCTGTCTTGCAGCGCTTCGGTATTGCCGCTCGTGCCGAACGTCACGCCGGCCGGAAGGTTCTTCGCCTCGGGAAGATCGCGGATCGCCTTCAATGCCTCTGCTGGCTGTCCGGAGAGCAAATTCGCAAACACCGTTACGCTGCGCTGGCGATCGGTTCGCTCGATTGTTGATACGCCGACGCCAATTTGGATATCGGCCACGGAGTCTAGTCGAACAGAGCCGCCATTTGCGCTCGGCACCCTTAGTCCGCGGATGACGTCGATATCGGTTCGCGCAGAATCGCGCAGCCGCACTCTGATGGGGACTTGCCGGTCGGAAGCGTCGAACTTCGCGACATTGCGATCGATGTCGCCGCTCGTCGCAATCCTGAGCGCACTCGCGATCGATGCCGCCGAAACGCCAAGTCGCGCCGCTTCTTCAGACTTCGGCCTGATCTCGAGTTCGGGGACCTTCAGGCTCGTCGAGGCGCGCACTTCCGTTAATTGCGGCAGCTTCCTTCGCATCGCCGCAACAAGCTTTTCTGCTGCATCCATCACTTTCGTCGGATCGTCACCCTTCATTTCGAGGTCAATGTCGGCGCCGTTACTGCCGCCGCTAAAATTTTGAAACGACAATCGGACGTCGGGGATCGAGGCGAGGAGAGGCCGTATCGCCTGCTGCACCTCGTAATCGGTACGCTTTCGGTCTTCGCGCGGGGTTAACTGATAGTTGACGGAGCCTTTCGAAACGGCGCCGTTGGCGCTGCTCGCCGATGTGAAGACCGAAACGACTTCGGGCACTTTTCGGCTTTTCGCCGCGATCAATGACAGGACTCGATCGGCATTGGCCAGCGTCGTGCCCGGAGGGAATTCCGCTTGCAGGCTAAGGGTGCCATCATCTATCCGCGGAATGAAAGTCATCGGCATTTGCGTCATCGCGACGACGGCGGCGACGAACGAAAAGACGCCGGCAGCGATCGGCGCGACGGGGTGGCGCAGCGAAAAACGCAGAGCTTTGTCGTAATTACGTTGCACGAAAGACGGCTTCTTGGGCCCGTGCGCACTCTTCAGGAAATAAGCGGCCATCATCGGCGTGATCAGACGCGCGACGAGAAGAGAAAAGAAGACGGCCACCGCGACAGTAATTCCGAATTCGCGGAACCAGACGCCGGTTTGCCCGCCCATGAACGACACGGGCAAGAAAACGGCGATGATCGTCGCCGACGTCGCGACGACAGCGAGGCCGATTTCGTCGGCGGCCTCGAGCGCCGCCTGATAGGGCTTTTTGCCCATCGCCATGTGCCGAAAAATGTTCTCGATCTCCACGATGGCGTCATCGACAAGGACGCCCGCGACAAGGGCGAGTGCGATCAGCGTCATGATATTGAGCGTGAAGTCCAGCGGGGGCAGCGCCGCAAAGGTCGGAATAGTCGCCAGAGGAATTGCGACCGCAGATATCAATGTCGCGCGCCAGTCGCGCAGGAACACAAAGACCATCATGACCGCGAGGAAGGCGCCTTCGATAAGCGCTTCGATCGATCCTTCATGCAGGCCTTTGATGAAATCCACGTCCGAGCCGATCAGCTTGAAATGCACGGGGCCCTTCGCGTCGAGTTCGTTCACCTTGGCGATAACGCGTTCGGCGACGTCGACTCCGCTTGATCCTTTCGTGCGCTGGACAAAAATGCCAATCGCGGATTGGCCATTGAATCGAAGCAATCGCGAAGGCTCGCTCGCTGTATCCGAAACCTCGCCAAGATCGCGCAGCCGCACGGATCGGCCGTCAGGGAGCAGGATCAGCCGTGTCGCGAGCGCGTCGACCGTTTCAGCGCCGCCGAGCGTTCGAATGAGCTGCGCCTGGCCGCCTAGCTCGGCGCGTCCGCCCGGCAGATCGATATTTGTGATGCGTAATTGGCGGTTTACCTCGTCGGCAGTAATGCCGAAGGCTTCAAGACGGTTCGGGTCGAGCGCGACCCGAATCTCGCGGTCGACGCCGCCGAGGCGCTGCACGGCCGATACGCCTTTGAGGGTGAGAAGCTCGCGCGTCAGCGTGCGATCGACATAATAGGTAAGGTCTTGCGCGGTCATCGCCGGATTTTCGACCGCGAAATAGGCGATCGGTTGTTCTGAGGTGTCGAAGCGGCTGACTTGCGGTTCGTCGACCTCCTGCGGCAGCTCTGATCTAATCCGAGCGACCGCGTCGCGCGCGTCTTCGACCGCGCGACTGACGTCAGCGCCGATCTGAAGTTGAATAGTGGTCTTGGAAACGCCCTGACTGACAGTGGAATAGAGGTGGTCGACCCCCGTGACGCCTGTAAGCGCCGCCTCAACCTGCTGCGTGACCTGCGTTTCGAGGTCGCTCGGCGAGGCGCCGGCTTCCGTGACGGTGACGTTAACGATGCCGAACTCGATATTCGGCGATTGATTGACCGGCAGCCGGGAATAGGCCATCAGCCCGGCGACCGTCAGCGCCAGGAACAAGACGATCGGCGGTATCGGATTCTTGATCGCCCATGCCGATATATTGCGCAGGTCCATCGCAATCAGCCTGCGTTATCGGCGCCGGCGGCGGAGGCAGCTGCGTCGGCGCTTACTGTGCGAACGGAGTCGCCGTCGAGGAGGAACGCGCCGCCGGCCGCCGCGACGACCTCGCCTTCCTGAAGACCCGACAGGACAGCAACGAAGTCGCCGGTGCGCGCGCCAATCGTGACGGGCCGTTGATGCACGACGCCATTCTCTATCACAAACACGCTCGGCGAACCCGTGGCGTAGCTGACGGCGGCCTGCGGCACTCCGAGCGCCATCGATTGGTCGACTATGACTTCGCCGCGTAGATACATGCCGGAACGAATGTTGGCGTCTTTTGGAAGATCGAAGAGCGCCTCGCCGGTGCGCGTCCTTGAATCAACGGCGACTGGCGCGACGCGCAGCGTCGCTTCGACGACGGCGTCGTCGCTGGTTGTGAAGGTCGCGGTTTGCCCCGCTTTCAATGAGAGAATGTCCGGTTCGGCCACGGCGGCGGCGACCTCGAGGCGATCGTCCCCGACGATCCTGAAGAGCGCTTGGCTGTCGGCCATTTCGCCGACACGCGCATTGCGTTCGATGATGAGTCCAGCCGCGGGCGCGCGCACATAGCCACCCTGAACACGGGCTTTGAGCTGTTCGAGAGCGGCTTTTCTGGCGGCGAGCTGAGCCTTCGCGGACTCCGCCGCCGCGCGCCGGGTTGCAATTTCTTCTTTCGAAAGGGCGGCGTCTTTTTCGTCGGGGCCGATGCGGGCGTATTCATCGGCGGCGCGCTTTGCCTCGATCTCGGCGGTGCGCACCTGCGCTTCAGCTTCGTCAATCTGCGCTTCAACGAGGCCCGCGTCCAGACGCGCAAGCGGCTGGCCTTCCTTCACTTCGTCCCCAATTTCCGCGAGGACTTCGGCGATGCGCGCACCGGTCTGCGGCGCAAAGACGCGGATGTCGTGAACGGGCCGGGCCTCGCCCGAAACGGGCGCCGTTTTCTTAAATTCACGCGGCTCGACAGTGATGGCCGTAACTAGTTGTATATTAGGCTCAGGCTTCGGCTTTCCTTTCTTGCCGGGGGCCTGCGGTTTGGCGGTGCTGGTCTGAGAGGCCTTCGCCGGTGCGGCGGTTGCTTGCGCCGACTTGCCGGCGATTGTTGGCGGACCGGACATCGTGGTCATCACGACGGCCCCAGCGCCGACGATGACGACCACGACGGAAGCCGCAATTGCTCCGCGCCAAAATCGTCTGCCGCGCCCCGATCGCTCGTCAGACCCCTCTAAACTCTCGATCGACCTCATGAACGACCACTCCGGTGCACGCGCCGCCCTTCACCTCGCTCAGTTTTGCGACACTACCGCTGAAATGGCGGCATGGCCCCCCAGGCGCAAGCCAAATTCGCCTTTTGGAGCCGCAAACACGACGATCCGAGCCGACTAGTGATCCGTTCACCATGCCCGGCCGTCCAACAGTGCCAAAGAATTCCTAATATAGGTTAGAAATTCCGGCAGCCGCGGAAGGGTTGGGCGGCCTCCAAAAGGCGAGTTCGGCGGTCCGGAGTGACTATTCGCTTCTAAGGACCGGCCAAGGCCGGCCGCCGAGGGCCGTTGCGGCCGCGGCAAGACCCATCGCAAGCGTGGTCACGACTGCGCCGAGAACGATCGCAAGAAGGAGAGACGGCGAGGGCGTCCATTCGATATCCATGCGCTTGGCGACAACATACCAGGAGCCGAACGCTCCAAGCGCGAGAGCGGCGAGCGCCGGCGCCGCGCCTAGAGCCGCGTATTCGACGGCGTGCGCGGCGAGGATGCGGCGTCGCGAAGCGCCGATCGTTCGCATAATCATGGCGTCGCGAAGCTTGCCGGCGAAATCGGAAGCGATTGCGCCGAAGAGGACGACCACGCCGGCGAGAATGGTGACGCCCGTCAGCACGCGGATGGCGAGGCCGATATTCGAAAGAATGTCGGCGATCGACTGAGCAACTTCGCGCGTTCTTATCACTGTCACATTTGGAAATTCTTCGGCGACGGATCGAGCGATGATCGATTCCGACGCAAGATCCGGCGTTCGCAGGCTTGCAACCGAACTCGGATTGGCCGCCTCGAGCGTTCCCGGCGCAAAGACCGCAGTGAAATTCAGCCCTTCGCGATCCCAATTCTCTTTATAAAGCGCCGCGATCTTCGCCGTAACCGCTCGCCCCTCGATCGATAGCGTCATGCTATTGCCGACCGAGAGCTTGAAGATTTTCGCCTGCCAGTCGGAAAGGGCCATCAAGGGCGGGCCGTCATAATCGGCCTGCCAGGACTTGCCTTCAGTGATAGCCCCGAGAGCGCGCGGGAAGGTTTTTTCAATTGTCACGCCCCAGTCTTGATCGCGCGCCCAGGGCGAGCGTTTGGCGCCAGGGATTTCGTCGAGCGGCCTGCCGTTAAGCGCGAGGACGCCGGCGCGCATCATGTAATAGCGTTCAAATTCCGCGCCGTTGGCGAGGGCTTTCATGCGTGCATCGAATTTCGCCGCATCTCCGTAAGGAATATCAGCAAAGAAAAGCGCCGGCGCGCGTTGAGGAAGCGCCTTGCGGATATCGCGCGTCAGATTGACGTCGATCAGCGAGACGATCGCAAGCAATGTGAGGCCGAGACCCAGCGAGACGGAAACGCTTGCCGTCGCCGCGCCCGGCCGCGTGAGATAGGCGGCGGCGATGCGAAAAGCCGCCCGTCTCGGACGCCAGAATCGGCGCGCAAGGCTAACTGCGCCCCAGGCGATGAGGCGAAGCACGAAATATGCAAATATGCTGCTCGCTGCGAGGACGATCGCGAATTTCCGGTCTTCGGAAAGGAAAATGGCAAGGCCGACAAAGACCGCCGCAAGTCCAGCCGCGATGATATAGTCGCGCAGCGGCGCGCGCGAATTCTTCGTTTCCACAATGCTTCGGAATAATGTCGCTGCGGGCGCGCGCGAGGCCTCGCCAAGCGGCCAGAAGGCGAAAGCGAGCGCCGCTAGCACCCCGAATCCGGCCGCTTCACCGAGCGCCGCCGGATAGAGGCCGAGCGCAGCATCGAACGGAAGAAGCGAACCGAACGTCGCCTTTGCTGCAAAGGGCGCTAGTGCGCCCGTCACGAGACCTAGGGCAACCGACATAAGCGCGACCGCCAGGATCTGAGCGAGATAGGTTTTCAAAATTAGCCCACCCGTCGCCCCGAGACATTTCAATGTTGCGATCACCGGCGTCTTGCGCCGGAGATAGGCGCCGACAGCGTTCGATGCGCCGACGCCGCCAATGACGAGCGCGGAAAGGCCAACCATGGTGAGGAAGACGTTGAGATTGCGCATCAGTCTTTCAAGACCGCGGGCGGCCTCGGCCGCCGTGCGCACGCGCCAGCCCTTGTTTGGATACGCCTCGTTGAACGCCGCCGCAAAATCGCTTGGCGATCGGTTCGACAGAACGATGCGGTAGGCGTTGTTGACGAGCGCGCTCGTGTCGAGGAGCCCGGTCGCGCGCGCCGCGTCCTCGCTCGCGATCAAACGGGGACCGAGCATGAAGCCGGCGCTCGCCCGGTCTGGTTCGTCCGAAAGGGCGGCGCGGATCTCAAATGTCGCCTGACCAATGATGACGCGCCCGCCAATCTGAATCCCGAGCTTGTCGAGCAGCGTTTGATCGGCGACGGCGCCCCAAATCTCTCCATCAGCGGATGGTTTCGGAGCGAGCGCATCGGAGAGCGCGCCGACGCCGCCGGTCAAGGCGACCGCGCCGATCAAGGGATAGGCGCCATCGACCGCCTTGAGTTGGACGACCGTCCGGGCGTTTCCTTGAGAAGCGCGCGCCATCAGTTGCGCGCCGACGATATGCGAGACGCGTCCGCGCGCTGCGAGAAAACTTTGCACATCGGCCGGAAGCGCGCCTTCGATCGATGCAATTTCGGCATCGCCGCCGAGAAGCTGACGCTTTTCGTCTTGCAGTCCCTGCTGAAAGGCCGCCGACAAAGATCCGATCGCGGCGAGAGCGGCGACGCCGAGAAATAACGCGAATGCAAAAACGCGGAAGCCCTTGAGGCCCTCGCGAGATTCGCGGCGCGCCAGCCGAAAAGCGGCGCTCCAGCCCTCGGCGTGCGCCGCCGCGCTCATTGCGCCGCCTGCGCGGCGGCGCGATCAAATAGCCTGCCGTCCTCCATCAAAACGATGCGGCTGCAGCGCGCCGCGAGCGCCTCGTCATGCGAAACAAGGACAAGGGCTGCGCCGGCCTCGCGCGCGAGCTGAAACAGCAAGTCGGCGACCATGGCGGCGGAGGCTGCATCAAGATTGCCGGTCGGCTCGTCCGCGAGAAGAATGGGAGGCGACGCGACGAGCGCCCGGACAAGTGCGACGCGCTGTTGCTCGCCGCCTGAAAGTTGGTCCGGATAATGGTCCAGTCGCTCGCCGAGGCCGACGCCCGACAGCATGGCGCGAGCGCGTTCGAACGCGTCTTTCTTTCCGGCGAATTCGAGCGGCAGCGCCGCATTCTCTAGCGCCGTCATGGTCGGAATGAGGTGAAAGGCCTGGAAGACGAAGCCGATATGGTCGAGGCGGAAGCGGGCGAGCGCGTCCTCGCCGAGCGCGCCAAGGTCGATCCCGGCGGCGATCACCCGTCCAGCGCTCGGCCGCTCAAGACCGGCCAGCACCGACAAGAGCGAAGACTTGCCTGAGCCCGATCGGCCGACGACGCCGACGCTTTCGCCGGGCGCAACGGAGAGCGAGACCTCTCTCAATATGTCGATCGGGCCTGCTTTGCTCTTGAGCGTAAGGTCGATCTCGTCTGCAATGAGAATCGGTCCGGCGGTCATGATGCTCCCGGCCTGGCGGCGGTTCGAGGCTTAACCCATGCGCAATAACGACGCCATCACGCCTGCGCGATCAACTGCGCACAAAACGCAGCGTCTAGCGGTCATCGCTGCGTTGATGCTGTTGCTGGCGGCGTGCGGCGGTCCAGGCGACAACGCCGAGTCGGCGGCGGCGAACGCCGCGGCGCCGAATACAACCGAGCACAGAGCGCCCTTCCGGCTCATCATGCTCGGCGACAGCATCGCAGCGGGCTACGGCTTAGCCGCCGACCAAGCCCTCCCCGCGCGCCTCGAAGCTGCGCTCCGGGCGCGCGGACTCGCGGTCAATATTATCAACGCCGGCGTTTCGGGCGACACCACGAGCGATGCGCTGGCGCGGCTCGATTGGGCGCTGGGAACGGGCGCCGATGGCGTACTGATCGAACTCGGCGGCAATGACCTCTTGCAAGGCGTTGATCCGCAAACAACGAAGGCCAATCTCAAAGCAATTATCGAGCGCGTCAAGGCGCAGGGCCTTTTCGTCCTGCTTGTCGGCATGCGCGCGCCGGGCAATTACGGCGCCGCGTTCGCAAAAGACTTCGATGCGATTTATCCGGCGCTCGCCGAGGGGGAGGGGATCCCGCTCTATCCATTCCTTCTCGAGGGCGTCGCAACGACGCCGTCGCTCAGTCAACGGGACGGCATTCATCCAAACAAAGACGGCGTCAACAAGATCGTTTCCAACCTTGCGCCCTTCATTGAGAACGCGATCGAGAAAGACGGCCGCGGGGACCTGCGATGACCCGCGCCGCTATTGTGTGAAGAATGCATCGATGACGATCGAGACGCTTCAGGACGACTACGGCGCGTTTTGCAAAGACGGGCGCTTCGTCATGGAAGGCGCCGCAGCTGGCCCGCTTGCGGGTCTTTCCTTCGCTGCGAAGGATAATTTCGATATTGCCGGCCGGATTACGGGCGCCGGTGATCCCGATTGGCGCGCTACTCATCCATGTGTGGAGGAAACAAGCGAGGTTATTTCAAAACTCCTCGCCGCCGGCGCGAGGCTTGTCGGTAAGACGAAAATGGATCCGCTTGCCTGGGGCTCGCTCGGGATCAATGAGCGCGAAGGAACGCCGATCAATCCGGCGACGCCGGGGCGCATTCCCGGCGGCTCGTCGAGCGGCTCGGCGAGCGCCGTCGGCGCGGGGCTCGTTGACTTCGCACTCGGCACGGACACCGCCTGTTCAGTCCGATTGCCGGCTGCCTTATGCGGCGTCTACGGCATTCGTCCGACGCATGGACGCGTCAGCCTGAACGGTGTCCTCCCGCTTTCGCCCTCGCTTGATACAGTCGGCTGGTTTGCGCGATCACCCATGGTCATGCGGGCAGTCGGCGCCGTTCTTCTGGAAGGGATGAGGGCGAAATCAAGGCTATCGCGACTTCTTCTGCCGCGTAACATTTTTGCGCTCGCTCAGGTCGATGTGGTTGAAGCGCTCTCGCCCATCATCGACAGGCTGAAGCGCGAGTTTCGGGGCGCTGATGATTCGCCCGCTTTCGAAGGTGAAGAGGGACTCGATAAGCTCTGGTATCGGGTTTGGTCCGTCGAAATTCGCGAGGCGTGGGCTGTGCATGGCGCCTGGATAGACGCTGTGAGGCCGAGATCGAAGATACTTTCGCGAGAAAGATTCGCTGCCGGCGCCCATTCAACGCCTGACGAGTTAGAGGAGGCTTCGCGGCATTGGCGGCGATGGGAGAAAGCCGTGCGAAGGCTCCTCGAATCGGACGGTCTTCTCATCATGCCGACGGCGACGGACATCGCTCCGTACCAGGACGACAAGGAAACGATCATGTCTTTTGCGCACACAACGTTGTCGCTCATGAGCATAGCCGGCGTCGCCGGCGCGCCGCAGGTAACGCTTCCCGCTGCGACGGTCGAGGGCTGCCCGGTCGGCCTTTCTTTGATCGGCCCGCGCGGAAGCGATGAGGAATTGCTCGATCTTGCCGCCGCGCTGATGGCCTGATCGGCCGGCGTTCCGCCCGACGCGGCGCCGGCAAGCTTTCATCAGTCCGCGTCTTCCGCGATGATCTTCAGAAGATCGGGCTGTACGAGCACAATTTGGCCGTCATGGCGGCGGATCAGCTCTTCCTCTTCCCAGGCCTTCATCTGTCGGTTGACGCTTTCGCGAAGGAGCCCAGCATGGGCGCCAAGCGCGCTCTGCGAGAGCGGCAGATCAATTCTTACGCCGTCCGCGTCCGGCTTGCCGTGCGAGCTGGCGAGCCGCAACAAAGCGCGCGCAAGTTTTGGCGCGGCGCCTTGATGCGCGGCGGCCTCGACCATTTCCGAAGTTTCCTTCAGCCGTTTGGTTAGCACTTCGATGATCCAGATGGCGGTTTGGGGATTGCGCTCGAGGACAGGCAAGAAATCGCGCCGCTGCACCTCGAGAACGCGTGTTGTCTCGAGCGCTTCGACGCTCGCCGTGCGCGGGCTCCCGTCGATCAGAGTCATCTCACCAAGGACCTCGCCCGGCCCCATGAAGGTCAGTATGCAGTCCTTTCCGTTAGCGCCGATCTTGGAGATTTTGACGCGCCCCGAGAGGATCATGAATAGGCTGCCGCCGGGGTCGCCTTCCGTGCATAGCCGCCCGCGCGCCTTGTAGACGCGCGGCGCCGCCGCCGCGAGAAGCCTCTCGAAGTCCGCCTCCTCAAGCCGCTCAAGCAGCGGGTTGCGCTTCAGCTCCCATTTGATGGAGTCCGTCAGGCCGACCATCGCCCCTCGCTCAAGGCATTGTCGCTTCGTCGACAATAGCAGCCAAGGGCGACGAGGGAAAACGCCGCCCGGGCCGTTGCGAGCACGAGACGTTCCGGACCCGGATCGTCGCAGGCCGCCCAACCGGCCACGCGCTGGTTCGGACCGACCCGCGCTGTTCAATCAGCATAGTTGGACGATAGAGACAATCTTAAGTTGTTTTGTTATAAATGAATTAACCGATAGTAGCACATGATCGCAATTGGCCCAGCCTTCAAACGGGCCGGCGTGAATGCGCCGCCCGCCTCCCATAGGTCCATGGAGCGCCGGCGTCATGGACAACCTTTGGGAGGGACTAAATCGGCGCCGGCGGCCGGCATCCGAGGAGACTGTTCATGGCGGAGAAAGACCGTCGCAAACATAGACGTCGCCCGCTTGGCCTCAGCGTGCGCTTCGTCGCCGGGGACCCGAATGTCGAAACCACAGGCCATGTGATCGACATCTCCGAGGGGGGCCTTGCCATGTTGGCCGACACCGAAGCCGACATCGGCGATGCAATCATCGCCTATCCGCAGGGACTTGGCCGGCTCACCGGCAAGGTGGTGCGCCGCTTCGACGGTGGAATCGCCATCCAGTTCAACTTGTCGGCGACCCAGCACGACTATCTTGCAAAGCGCCTCGAAGCCGCCGAGCGCGGCATGCCCTATGTCCGTCTGTTAGAGCGCCGCGCGCATGAGCGGCTGAAGCTCAATCTCGCCTCCGAAGCGCTCTTGCCGGCGACCGGCGAGACCTTTGAGTGCTACGTCATCGATATCTCCGAGTCGGGCGCCGGGATCCGCGCGGCGACACGACCGCCCGTCGGCGCGTTGGTCGAAATCGGCGCGCTCAAAGGCGCTGTGCGCCGCCACACGGAGGAGGGGTTCGGCATTGAACTGACGCCTCTCGCCGATGCTCGGGAATGCGCGTGACGACGAACGGAGGCGATTGGTCGCCGAGTCGACGGCAGACCTTGTTGCCAGCTTGAGCCGCGGCCCTTAAAACAAGCTTGATAAGAGCATCGGAGGGGCGGCGGATCGCCTAGGCGTTTGCCGGCGGCAATGCAGACGAGCCTGCAAAGAAGGATGCAGTTCGGCGCGCATGGCTTCGGCCGCGCGGGCGTCATCTTGGCTGCTTTCTGGCTCGCATTTGTTCAGATCGCCACAGTCGCCCACGCCGTTTCCGATGCCGGAACGGCGCCCAACCACGATCAAAGCGCTTGCGTCTTTCACATCGCCGCGGACCGGATGCACGCCGCATCGACGCCGGCGGGCCCGATCGCCCTTCCGATCGGCGTCGAATTTTCGCCGACCCCGGCGTCCG
>OBLQ010000036.1_pt1 | contig 38276 bp, 33 predicted proteins | sample 1519881 | NCBI WGS metagenome assembly OBLQ01 (sample SAMN01911456, study PRJEB22533) | soil metagenome | biome: Soil | place: Malaysia | collected 2012-04-30 | depth DG_metagenome m | reverse complement strand
CCACCCAGATGCGGTAGGGGTCGCGGCTCGCGTGCCAGGGAAGTTCGCGACTTTGAGCGCGGTACCACGCGAGAAGGCGGCGCTGGAATTCTGCAAGTGTTCGGGGTTCCAGGAAGGCTCTCATGCGCGAGCCATTCTTGCACAAACGGGGATCGGGTGAACCCTCTAAGGCCGTGCGATCTTGTTGTCAGTTCGCCTAGCGTGTGTGCAAGCCCGCCCGTCGCCGATCATTGTTTCGGGCGATACGACATCCAGAGAAAGGCAGCTGCGGCAAATGGGACACCCATCCAGCCCATCTGCCGCTTCCAGAAGTAGAGCCTGTCTCGCTCCTCCCACGTCGCGTATCTCATGTAGCCCCACGCCGCGCCCACTGGGTAGATGTGGCCGGTCGCGGCGACCGGGCGATCGGGATCGACTCCGTATAGGTTCAGCTCCATGTAGAGGGTCATCGCCCACACCGAGACGAAGAAGCCGAGGCCGCAGACAACCAGAATTTTTCGCCACAGTGGCAAAGCGCGAAAGGGAGGTTGATTCTTAACTGACTCTTGTAACGTCACAGGAAGCAATTCCTCCTTTCTTTACAGCCGGTCGATGAATAGAAAGTAGGACGAGGACCACAGCGCGGTGGGGATGGTGCGCTGCGGGCGGGCGGTGAGGATTATTTTGAAGATCTCGCGTTCGCTAGTGAGGTCGTCGAGGAACGCGCCGCCGGCTGCCGACGGGTCGGGCTGAATCAATGCGAGCTCGCGGAGAGCAGAGTAAATCATCTCGGCGGCGGGGGCCATGGGAGTGATGAAACGATCGGTGCGAAACTGCATCACGGAGCGGATTTCGTGAAAATGCCACGCGATGCATGCAGTCATGGCGACGGCGCGCTCGAAGCGCTCGGCGTGTTCCGCGGCGGCCCGTTCGCCCGATTCGACGCGCGGCGGGCCCATAAATGGGTCGAGCACGAGCATGACACGGCGTTCATCTTCGCGCGCAAACTCGCGGACCATCATGCGGCCGGCTTTCGCGGTGACCTTCCAGTCGACGAAGCGGGCGCTGTCAGTGGGTAAGTAATCGCGCAGGGAATGGAGCTCGTGGCCGCGGCCGCGGAAGTAGCTGGCCATCTCGCCGCTCAGCAGAGGCAGGACCTCGTAGAACTGGTCGGTCGGCTCGACGCGCGGGTAGACGGCAATCTCGATCTGCGATTCCACGCGCCGCGTCTTCTCGAAGAAACCGAAGGGGAATCGCGTCCGAATGCCGAAGGCGTCTTGGCGATAGACGCCGCGGCGCGGAAAGCGCAGTTCGACTTTCTGGCGCGTCGCGCTGCTGCGCGGCAGATAAGGGAAGAAGACGGGACGCGTGAGAATCTCGGCCGGAGCCTTCTTGCTCTCGCCGACGACGCGAAGCGAAAACGAAGGCCAGATCTGCTTCGCGTTGCGCAGTTCGATCTCGGCCAGCACGGGCTGCTCGGCAAAGATGTGGTCGGGCAGGTCGAATTTCAGTTCTATGCCCGTGAGCACGACGCGGGAGAGCACGCCGGAGACGAGAATCCCGGCCAGCAAACAGGCGAGAATCAGGAAGAGCAGGTTGTTGCCGGTATTGACTGCGGCGAGAACCAAGATGAAGACCGCGGCGAGGTAGATGATGCCGTCGCGCGTGAGGCGGTAGTCGATCTGATAGGCCAGCCAGCGAAGGCTGGAGCGCCTGGCCAGAGACGGGACGATCGCGAAGCCAACCCAGGCCGCCATGGCGAGCGAAATCAAGGTGGTGATCGCGGCTAGTCCGATGCGGCCCTCCCGGCCGACGGCCGCGGAGAAGAGCGCGACGAAAAGGGCCGCAGCCAGCACGAGCATGGCAACACCGAAATTACGCCAGCCGAGGCGATCGCGCCCGCGCCACAAGCGCGCGACAAACGAGCCGTGGGCTTGGGGCATGTGGGAAGCGCTCACGCGAACTCCCGGCCCGCGGCGCTCGCTCGGAATCGCGGCGCGGGTTGCATCGTCAGAGCGGGACGCGCGTGGTATCGAGGATTTCGCGGAGGATGGCTTCGCCCTGCTCGGATTTTTTCTGCGTCGAGACGTAGCGCGAGCTGACTACCACGCGGTGTGCGAACACCGGAAGGATGAGGCGCTTGAAGTCGTCGGGCAGGCAATAGTCGCGGCCTTCGAGAAAGGCGCGGGCCTGCGCCGCGCGGTGCAGCATCACGGCGCCTCGCGGGCTGACGCCGAGGCTCAACTGTTCCGTCTGGCGCGTGCGCTCGATGATTTCGAGCGCGTAGTCGAGCAGGCTGTCGTCGACCTTCACGCGCGACACCGTTTCCTGCATCGCAGCCACGTCGGCGGCGTCCATCAGCGGTACGAGCTGCTCTACGGCTCCGGCGGCGGAATGATTGCGGATGATCTCTTTTTCGCTTTCCCGCGCCGGGTAGCCCATGCGGATGCGCATCAAGAAGCGGTCGAGCTGCGATTCAGGCAAAGGATAGGTGCCGTGGTGCTCGATCGGATTCTGCGTAGCGAGAACGAGGAACGGCTTCGGCAACGGATGCGTATGGTTGTCCACCGTGACCTGGGATTCGTTCATGGCCTCGAGCAGCGCCGATTGCGTTTTCGGAGTGGTGCGGTTGATTTCGTCGGCGACGATGATGTTGGCGAAGATCGGGCCGGGCTTGAACTCGAATTGCTGCGTGGCCGGGTTAAAGACGCTGATGCCGATGACGTCGCTCGGCAGCATGTCCGAGGTGAACTGGATGCGCTGGAACGAGCAGTGGAACGAGCGGGCGAGGGCCTGTGCGAGGGTCGTCTTGCCCACCCCGGGGACGTCCTCGATCAGCAGGTGGCCGCGGGCGAGCAGGGCGGTCAGCGCGAGCTGAATGACGTCGTCCTTACCTTTGACGACGCGCGCAATCGAGCGCTGAAGCTCCGCGAGGCGGCTGCTGGCGGTGCTCGTTCCGGCATTCGTGGTGGTTTGCAATTCGCTGGGCCTTCTGTGAAAATGTAGCCGCGACCTTTCGGTCGGCCGGCTTCTGTCGCTTATCTCCGCAGTTCCGGCTTCGAATCAGGCGCGCAGGAAAGAGCGCCTGTGCGACGCAATGCTTTCCGTGGGCGATTAGCTCAGTGGTTAGAGCGCTCCCCTCACACGGGAGAGGTCCAAGGTTCAAGTCCTTGATCGCCCACCACTCGAAGCGGCCGGAGCCGCCGTCCCTGCAAAACATGCGAACTGAATCCCCACACCGGCCGAAAATCGATTCTAGCGGAATTCGCCCATGAGCTACATCCTGCGATTCGTGCGCGTGTTCGCATTAGGCACGTGGGTAGGAGCGATCGTCTATTTTGCCGCGGTGGTGACACAGGGCGCGTTCGCCGTGTTGTCGAGCCAGGATGAGGCAGGACTGCTGGTGGAATTCACGCTGAGCGGGCTGCATTTGATGGGCATGATCGCGGCCGTTGTGTTCATCATTGCCTCGGTGGCGCTGAGAAAGTCGCTGCGGGCGTTTATAGAGCCGGCCGTGATCGGAGTCATTCTGATGGCGGGACTGACGATTGCGTCGCAAGGCTACGTGATGCCCAAGATGGCCGTGCTGCGGACGCAGATGGGTTCGATCGAGGCGACGCCGGGAAGCGACCCGAAGCGCGTGGAGTTCGACCGATTGCACGCCATTTCGGTGCGGCTGGAGGGTGGCGTGCTTCTGATCGGATTGGCCTCGTTGTTTTTGACGGCCAGACAGCCGCAAATTCCGTCCGAACAAAGACCAGCCTAGAACAATCGAGAACAGCCGGGTGGCCGCCGAGGGTTTGCTCCGGGCGCAGCGCGCCGCCGCGAAGAGAGTTACCTCGGTCGCCCGCCACGGCAGGCTCCCGCAGCATGACGACGCTTGTCGCATCGTCACCTTTTGGCGGCGCGTTTCTTGACTGCGAGACGCGCCTTTTTCTTCGCAGGCCTTGTCTTTGTGATTTTGCGGTCGGATTTGCCGGCGTGCTCGATGGCGCGCCACATGTACCAGCTCGCCACGGTGCGATAGGGCCGCCAGCGTTCGCCGAATGCAGCGAGTTCGCGCGGCTTGGGGATCGCCTTTTTGCGATAGGTGATGGCGAAGCCCTTCTGCACGCCGTAATCGTGGATCGGCAGGACGTCTGGGCGCCCCAGCCGGAAGATCAAGAACATCTCGACGGTCCAAGCGCCGATGCCGCGAACGGAAATCAGACGTTCGACGAGCTCCTGGTCCGACATCTCGTGAGCCTCTTCAAGGGTGGGGACGACGCCTTCAATCGTCTTTCGCGCGAGATCCTTCACAGCCGCGATTTTGGCGAACGAAAGCCCGACCTTGCGCAGCGTCGGCTTTCGCACTCGAAGCAATTCGGCGGGTGTGGGGCAGCGATCGTCGGCGCCGAGCGCCTTGATGCGGCCGAAAATCACTTTCGCGACCTTGCCCGAAATGCTCTGATACACGATCGCTCGCAGCAGCGATTCGTACGGCGTCTGCTCGTCTTCGATATTCAGCCGAAACTCGATCGCCCGCCCGGACAAACGGTCGATCAGCCGCGCAAGCCGGCGGTCCGCCTTCGATAGGTGCTCGATAGCGGCCTTGTGATCGAACGGGCAGGCTAAGCTGTCGGTCATCGCGGGTGTACGCTTCGCAAAGGATACTGTGTCATCCAGCCCTCGCACAACTTCCTGCGTCAGTTGGGGTTCCGGTTCCTTTCGGTTTACTGCAGCTTGGCGTATTCGGATTTGGCTTGCTTGAGGATGGGGATGTCCGGGTCGGCGTCCTTCCACAGCGCGAGAAAATCCTGATAAGCCGTGCGGGCTTTCGCAGTGTCGCCTTGGAGAGCGTACGCGCGCCCGAGGCCAAGATGCGCAAGCGCTCCGGTGATGGAATTCAGAACGAAGGCGGGATGGTCCAAAATCATTTGAAACTGAGCGGTTGCCTCCGCTGGCCGATAAGCAGCGAGGTAGGCTTGGCCCCGAATGTAAACCGGCACCATCAATGGACCGAATGTCGCACTGTTACCAGCTACCAGAAACTCATGCGAAGTGATGGCGCCTGTGACGTCAATAGCTTCACTCGGCTTACCTCGGGCAAGCGCCGCAATGGCTTGAACCGCCGGCAGGGCTCCAAATCGAAGAAAGCTATTCTCGGGAAATCGTCTGGCGAGATCGTTCGCGAGCCTCTGCGCTTGGGTCGTCTGGCCACTCAGCGCCAAGGCGATGGCCACTTTGCCGCCGACGAAAGCAACGTCCCGGTACCGTTCCACGTCGTTCGCAGCTTGCCTGGCTTCCTGAAAATTACCGAGGAGGGCCTGCGTCACCGCACTGCTCGATTCGTAGCCTGCGGCCAAACCGACGCCTCCTTGCTGCTCGGCTGAGGCGATCGCGCGCTGCATCAGTTTACGGCTTCGGGCAACCTGACCATGGTAAACGGCCGTGTTCGCCTGATAACCATCCGGCGTGCCCGGCGGCGCGCCAACCCACGGGACACCTGAAAGCTGGTCCATCGCCGCAGAGTCACGTTGGAGAAATGCGATCTCGTAATCTGTCTGCCGGAATGCGGCAGGGTCTATACGGTTTGCTTCGCCTTGCTGGATCGTCGCGCGCGCCTCGTCCACGCGTCCCAGCATCGCATATACTTCCGCAAGTGTCGCGTAGGCATAGGCCGTAGGATCAAGACGCAGCGTCTCACGCGCTGTAGCCAGCGAGTTGTCCAACTGCCCCCCGAGAGCATAGCCTGCTTGGAGGCCAATGAAAGCGGGCGGGTCGCGCGGAAATGTCTTCGTCCACTGCTCCCCCAATTGGATTCCCTTGTCGACGTTTCCTGCGACCACAAGGGCGTAGTTCGTTGAGATCGAGAATTGTTCCCGTTCGCTCACCCGGTCCCTAAGGCTGTAGGCTTTGCTGATAATTTCCGCGCCGCGTTTCCACTCGTTCATCAAGACGTAGGAAATTCCCATCACCGAGTAGGCCGTCGCGAAATTCGGATCCAGATTCACAGCACGCTGGAAAAATGAAATGGCGGACGGAACCTGTCCCTTCAAGAGGGCGTCTGTGCCGTGGGTGTAGGCCTGCAATGCTTCGAGCGACGTTGTCGTGATGGCCTGGTCAAACGGCACGTTGTAAGTCCTCAGGGAGGCGGCCGACTCGCCCAGTTTCTTCCGCAGCTCAGAGGCGGCATTTCCGAGCGCGGCGAGAACCTTTTCCTTGCCGTTTGCCGTTACCTGTTCCTGCGCAAGCGACTCGCCGGTGTGGCAGTTCAAGGCCTCTAGACCGAGAACGTATTGGTTTCCGAGCGCTGCGATCGAGCCCTGAATCAACGCGGTGGCGTTCATGCGCTGGCAGACCTCGCGCGCCACGTCCTGCGTCAGCCGTGCATCTGGCGGCTTCTCCATCAGCTGCAGGGCGCGTTCGATCTGGTCGCCGGAAACGATGCTAAGGAACGGGGTTTGCTGAAGCTGCGCGGAAAGCCCCTGCCGCAGCGTGCCGTCGAAAACAGGATCGCCCGTGGTGTTCGTGAAATCCGCTACGACGATCGAATCCTTTTCGGTCATCATGGGCGCGCGGTGGAAATAGAAATACGCGCCAGCAGCCAGGCCAAGCACGACCACTGCCGAGGCGACTGGCGCGAACCACTTTCGCAGCGCCGACGCCTTCTCAACGCTTGCCGCTCTTCGGGTCGCACTCGAACGCCGTTGTGGCGGCGCTTTCTCAACGGCAGGCTCCATCTCCGTGACTGTCACTGCGGAACGCGCCGAGTCAGTATCGCGCTGGAGGCGTTTGAGGTCCGCGCGCATCTCGGACGCGTGCTGGTATCGAAGATTGCGATCCTTTTCGAGCGCTTTGTTAACGATGCGCTCAAATTCAGCGGGTAAATCCGGATTCAACCGCACCGGCGAGGTCGGTGCCTTGTGCAGGATGGCATCGAAGATGACCGCGGAAGTTGCTCCCGAAAATGCCTGGCGGCTTGTGGCCATTTCGTACAGCACCACGCCGAAGGAGAATAGATCGGTCCGCGCATCGAGTTCGTTGCCGAGCGCCTGCTCGGGCGACATGTAGGCCACGGTGCCCACGGCCGCGCCCGGGCTCGTCAATAGCGGGTCGTCTTCCTCCGTCGAACCGTCCATGGTTGCCGCTGCCAGCGCGCGGGGGCGGCGGGGAAAAAGCTGCTTGGCCAGTCCAAAATCGAGAACCTTCGCCTGGCCGCGCTCGGTGACGAAAATATTCGCGGGCTTGATGTCTCGATGGATGATTCCCTGGGAATGAGCCGCATCGAGAGCATCGGCGATTTGAGCGCCGAGATCCAGAATCGCGTCCAGATTCATCGGCCCACCGACGATGCGGTGTTTCAGCGTTTGTCCCTGCATCAGCTCCATGGCGATGAAGCGCTGCCCGTCGTGTTCGCCGATTTCATAGATCGTGCAGATGTTCGAATGGTTCAGTGCAGCAGCGGCCCGAGCTTCCCGCAGAAATCGTTCGAGAGCTTGCTTGTCGCCAGAAACCTCAGCGGGCAGGAACTTCAGCGCCACAGGCCTGCCGAGAATGGCGTCTTCGGCTCGGTATACGACGCCCATTCCTCCGCCGCCCAGCTTTTCAACGATTCGGTAATGCGAGATGGTTTGCCCGATCATTAGAACTCTTCGTCGCTTCGCTCAATCCGGGATGCCAATGCGCTTCACCAGTGCGCTAAAGCGCGGATCGTCGTGAAGATTGTCGAACAGCTGATGGAATTTGAGGAAGACAAGGAACTGGGTGTGTTCTTGAAACGCTTTCTCGAGCCAGTCGAACGCAGCGTCCTTCTCACCGAGGCCCGCATAGATGGTCGCTACCCAGATCGACGACTGGCCGTCCGGCTTCCAGGACTTTTCAGCCTGCTGAAGAATTTGGCGCGCCTCATCGGTTCTGCCCAGCTTGGCGTAAGCGCTCCCGACGTGCCCCGGTATCATGGCCACGTCCGGGGCGAGCGAAATCGCTTCCTTGCCCCGTCTGGCAGCCTCCGCAGGCTGGCCCGCCCACGCATGAGCCAGAGAGAGCAGGGCGAGAGCCTGCCCGTTTTGAGGGTCGATCTCCGAGCTTCTCCGCAGGTGCTTGATAGCCTCTTCGAACTGCCCAGCACAGAAATAGGCCGCTCCCGTATTGAATTCAGCGCTATCGGAGAGGGGTTGGAGTTCGAGGTTGCGCTGTGCCGCCTTTATGGCCTCCTCGAAGCGCCCACAGGCCATTTCGTTAAACGCAAGCACCTGCCACGCGGGAGCCAAATCGGGGCTGAGCTCCAGGGCCCGCTCTACTTCCCGTTGGCCGGATTCAAAGTCCCAAGAGTAAAAGAGGCTCGAGCCCAGGCTGAGGTGCGCGTCGGGCAGACTGTCGTCCAACTCGAGAGCTTTGCGCGCGGCCCGTATGGCGCGAGCGCTGGCTTCCGCTATGGGCGCGTAACCCGCGACACCTTGCTGGTAGTATGCCGCGCCCAGCGTTGCATGCGCGAGCGCAGACGTGGGATCGAGCTCAATGGCCCTCTGGGCGAGGATAAGGCCACGGTTCACGGCTTCCGGGTACATCTTGTACACGTTGTGGCGGGCTTCGACAACGAGGCGGAAAGCTTCGTTGTCTTGGGTGGGGCGCTTGCGGAGCTTTTTCTTTTCCTCGCCGGTGAGTTGCAGACGCAGTTTTTCCGAGATCTCGTTGGCCAGCTCTTCCTGTAGAGTGAGCAGGTCAGTCATTTTGCGGTTATAGCGCGTGCCCCACAGTTGCGCCTGGCGATCGACATCGACCAGCTCAACCGAGAGAATCAAATCATCGCCGCGCTGCAGCAAGCGACCGGCGAGAACGGCGCGCACGCCTAACTCGCGTCCCGCGGTGAGAGGGTCAACGGCCGGGCCGCGATAGCGGAACGCGATAGTGCGAGGCACGACGCGAATCTTGCGGAGCTGCGCGAGTGTGTTGATCAGCGTTTCGGCGATGCCATCGCTCAGATAATCGGTTTCAGGATCACCGGTGGCGTTTTCCAGCGGAAGAACAGCGAGCGAGTCGATGGCCCTGCTCTGCTTTCCAGAAGACGGCTTATCGCCCGATTTCGAGCGCTTGGCACCGGGCGGTTTCGCATGCGTCGCGACAGGAGGCGCGGAAATAGCATCTCCTCGCGCGGAGCCAGCCGGAACACTCAAATCGCGCGCCAGTCGCTTCAAATCAGCACGCAGCTCAGAGGCGTGCTGATAACGCAGCGAGCGATCTTTTTCGAGCGCCTTGTTGAGGATGCGTTCTAGCTCGCGCGGCAGAGTAGGATTCAAGTGCACGGGCGAGACAGGCGCGCGATGCAAAATGGCGTCGAACAGCGCCGCGGACGTCGATCCCGAAAAAGCCTGGCGGCCCGTGGCCATCTCGTACAACACGACGCCGAAGCTGAAGAGATCGGTGCGCGCGTCGAGCTCGTTGCCGAGCGCCTGCTCGGGCGACATGTAGGCGACCGTCCCAAGCGCAACTCCTGGGCTGGTCAAATGCGGATCGTCGTCCTCGGTCGTGCCCTCGGCAATCGCCGAGAGCGTGCGCGTCTGCGGCAGTTGCTTGGCGAGACCGAAGTCGAGAACTTTGGCTTGACCGCGCTCGGTGATGAAAATATTGGCCGGCTTGATGTCCCGATGCACGATTCCTCTTGCGTGCGCCGCGTCGAGCGCGTCGGCAATCTGGGTTGCCAAATCGAGCAGCACATCCAAAGCGAGCGGCTTGCCTCCAATGCACTGCTTGAGCGTCTGACCTTCGAGCAGTTCCATGGCGATGAAGCGCTGACCTTCGTGTTCTCCGATTTCGTAGATGGTGCAGATATTGGGATGATTGAGCGCGGCTGCGGCCCGCGCTTCACGAAGGAAGCGTTCGAGGGCCTGCCCGTCGCCAGCAACTTCTTTGGGAAGGAACTTGAGGGCGATGGTCCGCCCGAGCGTCGTATCCCCGGCCTTGTAGACCACACCCATCCCGCCGCCGCCCAGTTTCTCGACGATGCGGTAGTGCGAGATGGTTTGACCGGTCATTGTTCGGTCACTTCATTGACATCAGGCGTTTACCCTTATGAGCGACCCACGAGCCTGCCTCTATTTGGGCACTGGAAAACCTGTCATGCAAACAACGGTGCGGTCTGCCTCCTCCGGCTTTGCGTGCGAGAAGCCGAGATTGGCGGTGCAAAGCACGCCACCCTTCAATACCAGACTCGTGTTGCTGTCCAGTGGCGCGTTCCTCTTGCTGGCGATCAAAATCCGCTGGGAGCCGTCTGGCGAAATGACCCAAATGTCGTTTTGCACGATCTCCGAGACGTAGATGTTGCCCTTGGCGTCCAGTTCGACCCCGTCGAATACGGAGTATCCGGTAGGCAGTAGCGGTTGGGGGTCGCCGGCCGATCCGTCTTCCTTGATCGGGATTCGGAGCACCATCGGGTCACCCGTCGTCACGGCGTAGATATTCTTCTCCTGCCGGTCCAAGGCGAGATCGTTCACGCCATCGGGATACCCCGAGTAAGGTCGGGACGACGCATTGAGCAACGCGTGCGAGGACCAGAGATCTACCTTCTTGCCATCCGGCGAGATCTTCCATATGGCGGAGTAGGTGAGGTCGGTCATGTAGACGTTGCCGTGCGAGTCGATGGCTACGTCATCTGGAAAACAGAAGGGCCAGCCGTCTGCGCGCGTCGCGAGGGCCGCCACCTGATGGGTCTTTGCGTCGATCTTATAGACCCCGGATCGGGTGACCGTCGCATCTCGGCACGCGGGATGAAAGGGATCTCTCAAATCCGTCGCGTCATAATTGGAATGGGCTTTGTACGCGACGTAGATGTTGTCCTGCCTGTCGAGATCGAGCCCGATCAAGTCTCCCTTTCCGCTTTCCTCTTTCGAGGGCACCCAGGCGACGTGCTCGTAGCTGCCGTCATCCTTAAGCAGGACGACTTCGCCCGTGTGAAACTGCGTTGCATAGATATTGCCCTTCGAGTCGATTCCCAGACCCTCAGGCGTGTCGGGGAGCTTGGCCATCACCCAAGCCTTGAATTGGGCTGGTGCGGAAGGCGAATAGGCAAGTAGCAACGCGAGTAGAGATAGGAAAAATATCCAAAGCTTTCGGTGATCCCATGCCGATGAAGACATGCCGTCCCTCCCTTAGCCGTCAACCCGGAATCGACGTTTGAGGTATCGCTTCCTTCCCGTCGGCACGAGGCGCTTCAACGCTTCGGTCGAGTTCAGCACGACAATGCATCGTGCAGGTTGCGCAGCCGCGTTCGCTGAATTCGAGACGAGAAAAATGAACTTCTTTCCGTCCGAGCTGGCGCCCCAATGGCGATGTCCTCGGCCGTATACACCACACCCATCCCCCCGGCCGCCAAGCCGCGCAACGATGCGGTAATGAGAGACATTACGGCCCACAAGTGGGTCGGGATCGGGCATTGGGCAGACATCTTAGGTTGCACTTCACGTCAAGTCAACGAGCACACCCTGCGTAATGGCAACGATTTGCCACGTCGCCCGCCGAGCGAGTTTGCTTCGATTGGACAGGGTCCGCACATCTGCGGGGCCCACTGTGAACTTCAATCCCCGATTTCTCATATTTTCTTGCACTTGCAGCTATCCGTATTTTCCACAATAGAAATCGAGTCGCGCGATGTGCTAGCGTGAGTCGGGGCGACTTGCCGCCTCGGAAAGGAAGGAACATGTGCCATCGTGTCCCGGTTCCGCGAGCCTCACCCGCTCTCGCCTCCGGGGCCTGCGATCTAATCGACACTGTGGCGATTAGAAAACGCCCCAACTCGTTGAAAACAAAGAGCGGCGCTCCGTTCTAATCGACACTCCCGCCGGCCCTTTCAGGCCCGCCCGCTGTGTTAGTATCGAAAGCTTATGCAAACAGGAATTATTGGACTACCGAGGGTAGGGAAGACGAGTCTGTTCCGGATTTTGACGCGCGCGCGTGTCGAGGCGCACGGTGCTCCGACGCAGGCGCACGTGGGGATCGCGCGCGTGCCGGATGCGCGCGTGGCGAAGCTCGCCGAAGTGTTCAAACCGAAGAAAACCACCTACGCGACGATCGAGTACGTGGATATCGGCGGAATCCAAAAGGACCGCGAGAAGAATGCCGCATCGCTCGTGCCGCTGCGCGAGGCGGACGCGCTGGCGCACGTCGTGCGGCTGTTCGAGAATCCGGCGGTGCCGCACGAACCCGGCTCGCTCGACGCCCTGCGCGACATCGAAAGCGTGGATATCGAGCTGATGCTGAACGATCTCGAGCAGGCGTCGAAACGAATCGAGCGCGTCGAAAAGGATCTGAAAAAGAAGAAAGACCCGCTGCTCGAAGCCGAATTGCACGTGCTCGTGCGTTGCCGCCAGGCGCTCGAGGCCGAAACGCCTCTGCGCGAACTCGAATTCAAGCCCGAAGAGCAAAAGATGCTGACCGGGTTCATGTTTTTGACGCGCAAGCCGATGCTCTACGCGCTCAACCTCGGCGACGAGGACGCACCGGAGATCGACCGCGTGGTTGAGAAGTATCATCTCGAGAAACTGGCGTCGAAGAGGCAGACCGCCGTGGTTCCTTTCTGCGGCAAGATCGAAGCCGAACTGGCGGAACTCGACGACGCTGAAGCCGCCGAAATGATGCGCGCCTACGGGCTTGCGGAATCGGGGCGCGACCGCCTGATCCAGGCGAGCTATCGCCTGCTGGGCCTTATTTCGTTTTTGACATGCGGCGAGCCAGAATGCCGCGCGTGGACGATCGAGCGCGGCATGACCGCGCAAAAGGCCGCAGGCGCCATTCACAGCGACATCGAGAAAAATTTCATCAAGGCGGAAGTGGTGAATTGGGAGGACCTGCTGAAGGCGGGCAGCTTCGCGGCGGCGCGGGAGCGCGGGCAAGTGAAGCTCGAGGGCAAAGAGTACATCGTGAAGGACGGCGACGTGATATTGTTCCGGCATTCGGGGTAGCGTTTCACAGGCTGAAAAACCAATAGTAGATTCCGAATCCGGATCGATGGACTCGGAAAGACCGCAACACTCTTTCGATGAAATGAATTGAGATGATGGGGTGACAGAGGCAGGGGAGACAACTCGTATCCTGCTGGCGCTGCTGCTGGGATTGACGGCGGCTGCGGCGAACGTCCTCGGCGGTCTGCTGATTGCGCGGCGGCAATGGTCGCGCCACTACCTGAAATATTTCATCGCGCTGGGCGCGGGATTCATGCTCGCCACGGCGCTGATCGAAATGGTGCCCGAGTCGCTGAAGCTTCGCGGCGACACGGCCTCATTCTTCTTCGGCAGCGGAAACGCGGTGTTTCTGTTCGTTCTGGCGGGCTATTTCCTGGTTCATTTTTTCGAGCACACCGTTGCGCCGCACTTTCACTTCGGAGAAGAAACGCACCACGAGCAGATTTCGCACGCCCACGCGAGCTACGCAGCGCTGCTGGGACTCGTGATCCACACATTTTTCGACGGCGTGGCGATTGCGTCCGGTCTGCTTGTCTCCACGTGGCTCGGAGGCGTGGTGTTCGTGGCGATTTTCCTGCACAAGATTCCGGAAGGATTCACGGTGGCGTCGCTGATGCTGGCGAGCGGGCAGAGCCGACGCGCGGCGTTCACGTCTTCGGCGATTCTCGGAGGAGCGACGCTGGCGGGAGTGGGATTGATGTTTGCGCTGCGCAGCTCGGTGGCGGACGCACTGCCCTTGTCGGCGGGAGTCACGCTTTACGTCGCCGCATCGGATTTGATCCCCGAAGTGAATCACGAGCCGGGGGTGGGCATGGCCGTTCTGGTGTTCCTTGGCGTAGGCGTCCTGATCGTCCTCAAAGCACTCTTCCACGTCTAGTTGACCGGCTAGCTGGTTTTTCGAACGAGCGATGCTGAGCCTCGTACGTTCAGTAGATGAACGTCCAAAGGAGGGCCCCGCAAGATCGGGCTGGACGTGGGGTTTTGGAACATCGCTCGTGCCGCAACTTTATGGCTGCTGGCGTGTTAGATAGACTGTGGAAGCCATGGCCAGAACGGACGTCCAACTGATGCTGGACGTGAAAGCGGGGGACGACGCGTCCTTTGACTTTCTGCTGCGGAAGTACCGCTCGCCGCTGGTCAACTTCCTGAATCGCATGGTTCACGACACGGCCACGGCGGAAGATCTGGCGCAAGAGGTTTTTCTGCGCATCTATCGAGCTCGGAAACAATACACGCCGAGCGCGAAGTTCACGACGTGGCTGTTCCGCATCGCGACGAACCTGGCGCTCAATTCGGTGCGCGACAATCGCCACCAGAGGATGGCCGTGTCGATCGATGCGCCCGCGGATGATGGAAATCCGGCGCCGACCGAATTGCCGGCACCTGAAATGCGCATCGACGAGCACATGATCGAGCGCGACCGATCGGAATTCATCCGCCGCGCGATTGCGGCGCTGCCCGAGAAGCAGCGCGCGGCGGTTTTACTTCACAAATACGAGGAAATGGACTACGGGGAGATCGCCAAGATTCTGGATTGCTCGGAAAGCGCGTTGAAATCGTTGCTATTTCGCGCATACGAGACATTGCGTGTGCAACTGGCCCCGCTGGTGGCCCAGCCGGTGGCGCAGCGCGCCGGGGAAGGGAGAAAAACATGAATTGCGAAGACGTTTCGAAGGAATTGATCTCGTATCTCGACGGGCGCGCGAGCTCGACGGAGCAGCAAAGAATCGAAGAGCATCTCGCCAGCTGTGCGGCGTGCCAGGCGCGCGCCGAGGAATTTCGCAAAGTATGGAGTGCCTTGGAGGAAGTGCCCGCGGTCGAGCCGTCGTTCGGTTTCGATGCGCGCGTGCGGCAGCGCATTGCGGCCGAGCCGCGTCCGCGATGGTTTACTGCGTTTGTGCCGCGCCCGCGTCTGGCGCTGTCGGCGGCCCTGCTGGTTGCACTGGCGATATTGGTGGCGCGGGCGCCCTCCCGGCATTCCGGGACGACCGCGCCACTGGCATCGACACAGCAGGAGGATTTCAATGCCATCAAGGATTTGGGCGTACTCGAGGACTATGACGTGGTGACGAAGTTCGATGCACTTTCTGAGCTTCAACCGGCTGCTGCGCCACAGCCCGAGCCATCGCAGCCCGGGCGGCACACCAGCGACAATGACGGAGGCGTGTAAGTGCGACGGAAGATGCTCATTTTTCTGCCGGTATTGCTGCTTGTGACGGGCTTCGTGGCGCAGCCTGCCTCTGCGCAGGGCAGAGGGCAGCAGCAGTCGAGGCAGGCGGACAACGAAGCTGCGCAACAGGAGAGAGTGAACGGAAACCCAGAAAGCGGAAATGGCGTGCGGCCAGATGCCGATGGCGCTGCCGGAGAGGGCCGGCCTAACCCGCGTGCCGGCCTCCCGCCGAGATGGCTCGACAGAATTAGGAATATGTCGCCGGAGGAGCAGGAGCGTTTCTTACAAAACAATCGGCGCTTCCAGGCTTTACCACAGGATCGGCAGGATCAGATCCGCCGGAACCTGCAGAATTGGAACAGTCTTTCGCCCAAGCAACGTGCTGCGATCCGCAATCGCGAGCGCATTTTCGAGCGGATGACGCCGGAGCAGCGTCAATACGTGCGCCAGAGCCTGCTGCCGAGATGGCAGCAGTTACCCATCGAGCGACGCCAAGCGATCCGGGGCCGGCTTCGCTTGCTGCAGCGAATGACGCGCGTCGAGCGGGCAGCAGCGCTCGATGATCCAAGGTTCATGCGCGGGCTGAGCCCGGAGGAGCAGTCCTTGCTACGCGACCTGAATTTGCTGCGAAATCCACCCGACGAGTAGGCTTTGTTGGCCGCTTGCCGCAGCGTCCTCCGCACGCTCTCACGGGCTTCTCCGCGTTTTCCGGCGCGCCCAGCGGAAAGTTCCCGGCGCGCGATAGTTGACTCTTTCAAAACAATTTCGACTATTGCCGCCCTCAAACCGCTAGCTGTCGCTTGGCGGACGAAGATGTCCACTACCAATTGTGGTTATTCCGTTCTGGGGCCGAACGATGCGCGCCTTCCGCCGGTCCGGCGCATCCGAAAATAGTTTCTCGTTTTGAGAACATTCCACTTGACAAGACAGAGAAGGCAACTACAATCGGGGGCCAAAGTGGTAGAAAGTGGCGCGTAGTGGTAGAAAGTGCAACACGGTGGATGAGGCGAACGAGCAAGTGATTGCGGCCACACCGACGAAGGCTCTCGATGCTGCGTGGGACGTATCTGGCGACGGTGGACGAGAAGGGGCGGGTGAAAATCCCCGCCAGCTTCCTGGCCGAACTCCGCAGGGCGGGCACGAAGTTCTACGTGACCAGCGCCAGCGGCGATCACGCCCGAATCTATCCGATGAAGGTATGGGAAGAGATCGAGCGGAAGCTTGCGAAGAGGTCGTCTTACAACCCGGTCCGGCAGAAGTTTCTGGCACGCACGAACTATTACGGGCAAGTGGTAGAGGTGGATGGGCAGGGGCGCGTTTTAATTCCACCCGTATTGAGGGAATCCGCGGAGATGAAGGGCGAAGTCGATGTCCAGGGGCAGCTCACGTACCTGCAAGTCTGGAATCACGCGCGATTCCTCGAGCAATTGAAGCGTAACCCGATCACGGCGGAAGACGAAAAGGCGTTGGACGAGCTGGGCATTTAGCTTTTGAGCGTTCTGCATACGCCCGTTTTGGTCGCGGAAGCGATCGAATGGCTTCGCATCCGGCCCGACGGCACGTATGTGGATGCGACGGCCGGCACGGGCGGGCACGCGATCGAAATCGCCCGGCGTTTGACTGCGGGACGGCTGGTGGTGCTCGACCGCGACCCGCAAGCGCTCGAAATCGCGCGGGAACGATTGAGGCCGTACGAAGAAAAGGTGGTTCTAGTGCACGCGGAGTTTTCGAGGATCGGCGAACTGGCGAGCGGCGAGCTGACAGGCGGACTGAAACTGGCGCCGTTCGACGGAGTACTCGCCGACCTGGGGGTTTCGAGCCTCGAGTTGGACAGCCCTGAGCGCGGATTTTCGTTCCGCTGGGCCGCACCGCTCGATATGCGCATGAACCCTGAGACGCCGCTCACGGCGGACGAGATTGTGAATTACTGGCCAGAGAAGGAATTGGCCGATCTTCTCTATCAGAAAGCCGAGGAGAGGAATTCACGCAGAATCGCCAGGGCCATTGTTCGGGCGCGACCCATTCGCGACACCGGACACCTGGCAACGGTTGTGGCAGGGGTCCACAAAGCAAGGGGAAGGCAGAAACTGCAGCCCGCGACAAAAACGTTTCTGGCGCTGCGGATAGCGGTGAATCGAGAAGAGGAGGAACTCGAGCAGTTTCTTTCGCGGACCCCTGCCACTTTGACTTCCGGAGGACGCTGGGTCGTCCTCAGCTATCATTCGCTCGAAGATCGCCGGGTGAAGCAGGCGTTTCAGCGTCTGGCGCAAGAGGGAAGTTTTCGGGTGCTTACGAAGAAGGTCATCCAGCCCAGCGCGGAGGAAATCAGAAATAATCCGCGCGCGCGCAGCGCAAAGATGCGCGTTGCCGAAAAATTGGCGCCGGCGGAAAGTTCGCCGGGCAGGAGGAGCTGGTCATGACCGAATACTATACCGTCAAGCGGATCGATAATTCGCGGCTCGTGCGACCCACGCCTCCGGCGCAACTGCGGGAATTCTGGCGCCACGTGGCCGCGGGCGCGGCGATGGCGGCTTGCCTGCTGGTCTACACGTGGCAGCATTTCGAGTGCATTCAAATTCGCTACAAGATCGAGCAACTCGATTCCCAGCGCGCACAGGCCGCGGAGCTTAATCGCCAACTGCACCTGGAGGTTGCGACGCTGCGCTCGCCCATGCGCGTCGATGCGATTGCGCGAAACCAGCTCGGGTTGACCGTGCCGGTGCCAGCGGAGTTGGCTCCCGCCGAGGGGTCGAGCGACGCGGTACTGGCCGATGCGCGCCTGACGCAGCAGGCACCCAGGCCCTAAAATCAAACGATCGCGGCGATCTCGGTTGATCTGCCCCGATGGGGATCGATGGTACGCCACCGCGGAGCTTCCACGGTGGCGCGGCCGCGGCCGCTGGCGGAATACGTTACCGATGGGGTAGGGCGGAGTCCATGGAGCAGCGCAATCCGCGTCTCCGCTGGCTGGTCGTCTGGGTCTTAGCGGTAGTTTGGATGGCGGCCGTGCTGGCACGCCTCAGTTATCTCCAGCTGTTCTGCTACGGCGAATACCTCGCGAAAGCCCAGCGTCAACAACAGCGGATTTTCGAAATCAGCCCGATGCGCGGCACGATTTACGACCGCAGGGGCCGCGAACTCGCCGTCAGTCTGCCGATGGATTCGGTCTTCGGCGATCCCGCCGAGATCAACGACGTAAGCATGGTTGCGCGGCTGCTGTCGCGCGTTCTGGGTGTTCCCGCCGACGATCTCGAGGAAAAAATTCGCGAGGCGCGTACACCCGTTCGGCTAGCCAGAAAGCTTTCTCCCGAAACGGTTCAGCGGATCGCGGACATGAATCTGCGCGGAGTCTTCTTTCAGAAAGAGAACCGGCGCGTATATCCGCAGCGGGACCTGGCGGCCTCCGTGCTTGGCTACGTGGATGTGGACGAGAAAGGTATCGGAGGAATCGAATACTCGCTCGACAAGCAGATTCGGGGGCGCCCCGGCAGGATGATGGTGATGGCCGACGGGCGCCGCCGATGGTATGACCGCAGGGAATCGGCCGCCGAACTGGGCGCGAGCGTCACGCTGACGATCGACGAAACGATCCAGTACATTGCGGAAAAGGAACTGGCGCGAGCGATTCAGGAAACGCACGCGAAACATGGAACCGTGGTGGTGCAGGATCCGAACACGGGCGAACTGCTGGCCCTTGCCAACTGGCCGACGTTCGATCCGAACGACGCCGGCGCGTATCCGGCCGAGAGCCGCATGGACCGCGCCCTCACCGCCGCTTACGAGCCAGGCTCGACGTTCAAGGTAATCACCGTGACCGGCGCGATCGAGAACGGCGTGGCGAGTCCCAACGACCTCGTGGATTGCCAGATGGGCCAAATTCTAGTGGGCGGGCGAATCATCCACGACTGGAAGAAGTTCGGAATCTTGAGCGTGCGCGGAGTCCTGGCGCATTCAAGCGACGTCGGGGCCATCAAGATTGCCCTCCGATTGGGCGCGCCGAAGTTCTACAGGGCCATCGTATCGTTCGGCATCGGCCAGAGAACGGGCATCGAACTGCCGGGCGAAAATCGCGGTCTGCTGCGGCCGGTCGAGGAGTGGTCCGCGAATTCGATCGGATCGCTAGCGATGGGGCAGGAAGTGAGCGTCACGCCGATTCAAATCAGTTCCGCCATATCCGCTATCGCAAATGGGGGGACGCTCTACCGTCCCCGCGTGGTTCTCGAAGTGCGAGGCGGCCCGGCCGCGCCGCCACTCGCGAGCCCCGAGCCCCAAAGGGTGACCGACGCGCGGACGGCGGCCCAAGTGCGCGAGATGATGGAAGACGTCGTTCTCGAAGGCACGGGAAAGGCCGCGCAGCTCGATGGCTACACGGCTGCGGGAAAATCCGGCACGGCGCAGAAGATCGATCCAGCGACGGGGCGCTATTCGGCTCGTGATTACATGGCGTCGTTCATCGGCTTCGCGCCGGTAAACAATCCGGTGGTCACGATTCTCGTCGTGCTGGATTCGCCGGTGGGCCCCCACCACGGCGGCGAAGTGGGCGGGCCCGTATTTAGGCGGATTGCCCAGCAGGTGCTCGCTTATCTCGATGTTCCGCACGACGTGCCGGTGCCGTCGGATGTGGAGACAGCGAAGAGTTTCCGCCCGGTGCCGGGGCTGGCTGTGTCGGCGCACGACGGCGATTCGAGCAGAGCGCGATTCGAGGCCGCGATTGCGAAGGCGAAGCCCAGGGCCGCGGCTCCGACGGTCGCCTTCGGAGATTCGAGCGCGATCGCGATTCCGAATTTCGCCGGCCAAAGCGTTCGCGGCGTGACCGAGGCGTGCTCCCGCTTGGGGCTTGTACCGTCGCTGATTGGCGACGGGGTTGCACTCGAGCAGTTTCCCGACGCAGGCACACAAGTCCTGCGCGGCAGCCGCGTGACGGTGCGATTCGGACGACCGGGGGCGCTTGTGCCCGCGTCGGCGCGAGGAAACGGGAATTGAGCCTGACTGCTAGACACAAGCCCGGCGTGAGAAATAGCAAGGGGGGCGCTACACTGGAAATACGGGGTATGAAACTTCATAGACTTTTGGCCGGAGCAGAAGTAGCCGGCGTTACAGGGCCAACGGATGTTGAGATTCAGTCCTTGGTCTACGACAGCCGTAAGGTGACTCCCGGCGCCATTTTCTTTGCGCTGCGCGGCGAGAAGCTCGAAGGCGTCGAGTTCGCCGAAGAGGCGGTGCAGCGCGGCGCCGTCGCGGTGGCGAGCGAGGGAGCACGTCCGTATGGAATTTCCAAGGAAATTGCGTGGGTCACGCTGCTGGCGGGTTCGGACCGACGCGGGCTGGCCAGCGCGGCAGCAAACTTCTACGGGCATCCGGTCGAGACGCTGAAACTTGTGGGCGTGACGGGCACGAACGGAAAGACTACAACAGCGTATTTGGCGGATTCGATTTTGCGCGCGGCCGGGTGTACGACCGGGCTCATCGGAACCACGGTGTACCGAACGCCGAAGGGGAGCCGCACGGCGGTGAATACCACGCCCGAATCGCTCGACCTGCAGCAAATGTTCGCGGAAATTCGCGATGCGGGCGGAACGCACGTCTCGCTCGAAGCAAGTTCGCACGCGCTGGCCATGGAGCGATTGTGGGGCTGCCATTTTGCGGTGGCGATCTTCACGAACCTGACGCGCGATCACCTCGATTACCACCAGACTTTCGAGGAGTACTTTGCGGCCAAACGGCGCTTGTTCGAGGGCACCGGCGCGGGAGCACCGGAAGTGGGCGTGGTCAACGCCGATGATCCGTATGCGCCGCAGCTCAACGGGCTCGCGCGCCGAACGATGACCTACGGACTGAAGAGTCCTGCCGATCTGACGGCCAAAAAATTCGCGCTGAGTTTTGAGGGGCTGGAGTTTACCGCGCACACGCCGGCGGGAAACGTCGAGGTTCGCTCGCCGCTCGTGGGGCGCATCAACGTCTACAATATTTTGGCTGCTATCGGCGCCGGAATCGCGCTGGGCATTCCAACTGCTAGAATCGAAGCAGGCATCGCGAATCTCGAACTGGTACCCGGGCGTTTTGAAAGGATTGACGAGGGCCAGCCGTTTTTCGTGGCCGTCGATTACGCGCACACGGACGACGCGCTGCGCAATCTGATCGCTACGGCCCGCGAGCTGAATCCGTCCGGACAAATCATCACGGTTTTCGGCGCGGGCGGCGAACGCGACCGTGCCAAGCGCCCGCTGATGGGGGAGGCCGCAGGCTCGCTGAGCGACTTGGTCGTGCTGACGAGCGACAATCCCAGGAGCGAGGACCCGCTTCGGATCATCAACGATGTGGTGGTGGGATTGCAGAAAGTGAACGCGAACTACCGAATCGAACCGGACCGCGAGCAGGCGCTCGCGATCGCATGCGACGAGGCGCGACCGGGCGACATCGTGCTGCTGGCCGGCAAGGGCCACGAAACGTACCAGATCCTGCGCGATCGCACCATCGAGTTCGACGACCGCGAAAAGGCGCGAGAGATTTTGCGCCGCAAGGGATATTTGAAGATATCGGCTGGACGATAGCGAAGGAAATTGGGGTTCGCGGTAGAGCGGTTTCTCAGCACGGGGCCCGGCCCATTGGAGACGCGATGCGGTGGACGGTGGTTCAATTGGCAGAAACTTTGGGTGTCGCTGCTCCCCCGGGGCTCGACCCCATGGCCCGGCTGGCCGGCGTCTCGATTGACTCTCGCACTCTGCAACCCGGGGAACTGTTCCTCGCAATACGCGGACCGCGTCACGACGGACACGGTTTTATTGCCGGGGTACTGGACCGCGGCGCTCCGGCCGGGGTGGTGGCGCGCGAGCATCTCGCGGAATACCCAGAGAAAATTCGCCAGCGGCTGTTTGCCGTGGACGACACGCTCGACGCCCTCCAGCGCCTGGCGTCGCGCGCATGCGAAATCTGGAGGAAGGAGCGGCCCGGCCGGCTCGTGGCAGGCGTGGCGGGGTCGGTGGGGAAAACCACTACGAAGGAAATACTGGCGGCGCTGCTCGGAGCGCGGTTCGGTGTGTTGAAGACGCTGGGGAATTTGAACAACGAATACGGTCTGCCGCTGACCTTACTGCGGCTCGACGACACGTACGAAGCGGCGGTCGTGGAGCTTGGGATGTCGCACCGCGGCGAACTGGCGCACCTGGCGCAGATTGCTTCGCCGGATGTAGGTGTGGTCACGAGGGTGGCGGTCGAGCATTTGGAATTTTTCTCCTCGATCGAGGAGATCGCGCTCGCCGAGCGCGAGTTGATTGAAAACTTGGCTTGGCCAAACGCCACGGCCGTGTTGAATGCGGACGACGAGCGCGTCGCGCGGTTCGCGGAGGTTGCGCGCGGCCGAGTGATCCGGTTCGGGACCGGGCCGCAAGCCGAATTTCGCGCGGAGGCTATCGAAGAGCGCGGCTTGGAAGGGGCCGCCTTCGATTTCGTGTCGCCTGCGGGACGCGCCCGCCTCGAATTGCCGCTGATCGGCCGGCACAACGCGATGAACGCCGTGGCGGCGCTGGCCGCCGCGAGCGTCTGGGGCATAGGCGCGGAGGAGGCGAAGCGCGTCTTTCCCTCGCTCGTGCCGGCAGACAAGCGCGGCGAGGTGGTTCGTTTCGAAGACGGATTCTCGGTGATCAACGATTCCTACAACTCGAGCCCCACGGCGCTCAGTGCGCTCGTGCAACTCCTGGCCGCGACGCCGGGATACAGGCGGCGCATTCTGGCGGCCGGCGAGATGCTGGAACTCGGAAATTCCTCGCCCGAGCTCCACCGCGAATGCGGGCGCCTGGCTGCGCGACTAGGCCCTATCGACTGGATCTTTGGTGTGCAAGGCCGCGCTGCCGATTTCGTGCGCGCGGCGGTGGAGGCGGGGCATCTGCATGACCGCGCGCGTTTCTTCGAGAACTCGCAGGAGGCGGCGAATTTCCTTGAGGAGTTCCTCACGCGGGGCGACCTGCTGCTTCTGAAGGGTTCGCGTGGCGTCAAAATGGAAAAAATCCTGGAGGCGATTGACGCCCGGCATAAACGCGTTCCGGGAAAATCTTGGGCAGCTCCGGAGGCCGTGCAGAGGGAACGCGGCTGAAATGCTCTACTACCTGTTCTTCTACGCTCTCCGCCCGCATTTCAGCCCGCTGAACGTCTTCCGGTACATCACCGTTCGGACGGCCGTAGCGAGCCTCACGGCGCTGGTGCTTTCGCTGCTGCTCGGCCCGTGGATGATCGAACGTTTGCGCGAGTTGCAGGTGAGCCAGTACATCCGCGAAGAGGGCCCGAAGGCACACCAGAAGAAAGCCGGGACGCCCACCATGGGCGGTCTGCTGATCGTCGCCGCGATCGTGGTTCCCACGCTGCTCTGGGCCGACCTGCGGAATCCTTACGTGGTGCTGGCGCTGACCGCTACGCTGGCCTTCGGCGCGATCGGTTTCGCAGACGATTACAGCAAGATCGTGCGGAAGCACAATCGGGGGCTGACCGCAAAGAGGAAATTTCTGCTCCAGGCGCTGACCTGCGTTTTGGTGGCAGCCGTGCTCATTGGATTGGAAGCAAGGGGCGTCTACACAACGCAATTGAGCGTTCCGTTTCTGAAGCGCCTGCATCCGGACCTCGTGGTTGACTCGCTGCTGCGCTACCACTACATCTGGCCCTTGGCCTTTCTGCCATTTGTGGTGTTTCTCGTGTTTGTGATCGCGGGCCTTTCGAACGGCGTGAATCTTACGGACGGCCTGGACGGGCTGGCGATCGGATGCGTGCTGGTTTCCTCGGCCGCGCTGACCGTGCTGACCTATCTCTCCAGCAACGCGCGTTTCGCCGATTATCTGGAGATCCAAAAGATCCCCGAGGCTGCCGAGCTGACTATTTTCTGCGGTTCGGTAGCCGGCGCGTCGCTCGGGTTTCTTTGGTACAACGCGCATCCCGCCGAGATGTTCATGGGCGACGTGGGGTCGCTTTCCCTCGGCGGAGCGATCGGCACGGTCGCCGTCATTCTGAAACAGGAGATCCTGCTGCTCTCGATTGGCGGCATCTTCGTTCTCGAGCTGCTATCGGTGATCCTGCAGGTCGGCTCGTTCAAGCTGACGGGGAAGCGCATCTTTCGGATGGCGCCGCTCCACCACCACTTCGAACTCTTGGGGTGGAGCGAATCGAAGATCATCGTGCGGTTCTGGATCATGGCGCTGGTGTTTGCGCTGTTTTCGCTTACGACTTTGAAGTTGAGGTGAGGCGAGTTGAGAGTGGGAATCGATCTTGCGGGAAAGCGCGTGCTGGTGGTGGGCCTTGCGCGCACCGGAATCGTGACGTCGCTTTTCGCCGCGGGCTACGGCGCCACGGTGACCGCCACGGATGAGAAACCGGAGAGCGAACTGGCCGAAACCGCCGCGCGCCTGCGCGCCGCGGGAGTGAGGCTCGAGCTGGGCGGGCATGCGCAGGGCATATTCCTGGATCAGGATTTGATCGTCATCAGTCCCGGCGTGCCGGCGACGCTGCCGCCGCTCGCACTCGCGCGCGCCCGCGGGATACCCGTGTGGAGCGAGCTCGAACTCGCGTGGCGGTTTCTGCGGGGGAAGCTCGTGGGCATCACGGGGTCGAATGGGAAGACGACCACGACCTCGCTCGTGGCGCACATTTTGAAGACGGCGAAGATCGAGACGTACGTCGGCGGCAACATCGGGACGCCCCTGCTTTCCCTCGTGGAGTCCTCGTCCGACTCCAGCGTTACCGTCGCGGAAATCAGCAGTTTTCAGCTCGAGGCCATCGAAGCGTTCCGTCCGGAGATCGGCGTGGTGTTGAATTTAACGCCCGATCATCTCGATCGCCACGCCTCTTTCGAGGAATACGCAACCGCGAAGATGCGACTGTTCGCAAACCAGCTGGACCGCGACGCCGCGGTGCTGAACGCGGACGACCCCGAAGTTACGCGGCGCATGCCGTCGCGCCCGCACGTCTTCTGGTTCAGCCGCCGAAAGCGCGTGGCCGAGGGCGCCTTTCTCCGCGACGGTCAGATCATTTGCCGCCACGATGGCTTGGAAGTGGCCGTGGCGAGGCGGGACGAAATCCCGCTGCGCGGCGAGCACAACGTCGAGAACGTGTTGGCTGCCTGCGCGGCGGCGTACCTTGCTGGCGCGGATCCTGCCGCCATCGCGAGCGGCGTGAAGACATTCCGGGGCGTCGAGCACCGCCTGGAGTTCGTCGCGGAGGTAGCCGGCGTGGCCTTCTACAACGACTCGAAGGCCACCAACGTCGATGCGGCCCGCAAGGCCGTGGAAGCCTTCCCCGGTCCGCTCATCGTGATCTTGGGCGGAAAGGACAAAGGCAGCCCCTATACGCCTCTGTGCGAACTGCTCCGGGACCGCGCGCGGCTCGCGATCGTAATAGGCGCGGCTGCAGAGAAAATCGCTGCAGACTTGGGCGATACCGTCCCGCTCGAACATGCCAACACGCTGGACCGCGCCGTGCGAATGGCGATGGACTGCGCGCAGCCAGGGGACGTGGTTCTGCTGGCGCCGGCCTGCTCGAGCTTCGACCAGTTTGAGAATTTCGAGCATCGCGGTCGCGTGTTCAAGCAACTCGTGGCACAACTCGAAGATCACTCGGCCGCCGGAGCTTCCGCGAGGAAAGGATAAAGATGCCCCGCAGCCTGCAGCCCGATCGTCGGCTATTCGGCGTGACCCTGGCGTTGTGCGTGATTGGCGCGGTGATGGTGTTCAGCGCCTCGGCCATGATCGCGCGAGAACAATACGGCAACGCATACTATTTCCTGCTGCGCCAGCTCCTCTGGATTGTGCTCGGGATCGGCGGAATGTTCTGGCTGATGAATACGGATTACCGAAAATTGCGCCAGCCGCGCGTGATTTTCACCGGACTATCCGTTACGTTGGTGCTGCTGATCGCCGTATTCTTCCTCGACCGCTCGCACGCTACGCACCGCTGGATTCGTCTGGGGCCGTTGGGCTTACAGCCCTCCGAGCTAGCCAAGCTCTCGGTGATTTTCTATCTTGCGTGGTTTCTTGAAATCCGCCGGCCGCCGCGCGGCGCGGGCGTCAACAACCTGCAGCACACGCTGCTGCCGGCCCTTGGAACGGTGCTGCTCATCGTGGCCCTGGTTTGCAAAGAGCCGGATCTGGGCACGGCCTGCATGATCTTTTTCATCGCTGCGGTGATGCTTTTCATCGCAGGACTCTCGTGGCGCTACATCCTGACGGCCACGGCCGCGGCCGTGCCGATCGTCTATATCGCCATCGCCAGCACACCGTACCGTTTGCAGCGCGTCCAATCTTTTTTTTCACCGGGGTCCGACCCGCAAGGCCATGGCTTTCAGCTGCTGCAATCGCTGATTGCGGTCGGATCAGGTGGATTTACCGGTGTCGGCCTCATGGAGAGTCGCCAGAAGCTCTTCTTTCTTCCTGAAGCGCACACCGATTTCATTTTCTCAGTGATCTGTGAGGAGGCCGGTTTCATCGGCGCCGTGATTCTGCTGGCGCTGTTTGCGACCTACGGCTGGAGGGGATTTGTGGCGGCGATGAAGGCGCCGGACGAATTCGGGCGCCTGCTGGGAATCGGCATTACGACGATGGTCGTCGGGCAGGCGCTGATCAACTTAAGCGTGGTGCTCGGCCTGATGCCGACGAAGGGTATCCCGCTGCCGTTCATCAGCTATGGAGGATCGAGCCTGCTCGGCGTGCTTTTGGCCACCGGTGTGCTCCTGAACATCAGTCAGCATGCGGATGAAACGTGAGCGCGGATGCGAAGAATCTATTGATTGCCGGAGGCGGCACCGGGGGGCACGTCTTTCCGGCTCTTGCCGTTGCCCGGGAATGGATTCGGCGCGGCGGTAGGGAAGGAATCGGAGGAGGACGCAGCGTCGTGTTTGTGGGAACCGAGCGCGGAATGGAAGCGCGGCTGGTGCCGCAGGCCGGCTTTCCGCTCGAACTGATCCGCGTCGCGGGCCTAAAAGGCATCGGCGGCACGAGGTTCCTTCGCAACGCGGCGATGCTTCCGGCGGCACTTTGGGACTCGGAGAAGATTCTTCGCCGCCATGGCTTCGACGCGGCCTTGGGCGTGGGAGGGTACGCTTCGGGCCCGATGATGCTTTTCGCGGCGCTGCACCGAATCCCGACCGTGATCTTCGAGCCCAACGTGGAGCCGGGATTCACGAATCGAGTTCTCGCTCGAATGGTCACTCGAATCGCAGTCGCCCATGAGCCGACGAGCGGGCGCCTGGGCCGCCGCGCGGTCGTGACGGGCTGCCCGGTGCGCCCTGAGTTCTTCGCGGTGCCGCCCAAGGAGCATCGCGCGCCGTTTACCGTGCTGATCACGGGCGGAAGCCGCGGCGCGCTTCCAATCAACCGGGCGGTAGTCGACTCGCTCGACCTGCTCGCCGCCCGAAAAAATCAGCTTTTCATCGTGCATCAGACGGGCGAACGCGACTATAATGCAGTTCGCGTGGCCTATGCGCGGCGCGAATTTCAAGCGGAGGTCCTCCCCTTCATCGAAAACATGGCGGAGAGGTTTGCCCAGGCCGACCTGATCGTCTGCCGTTCGGGTGCCATTACTGTCGCGGAGGTATCCGCCTCCGGACGAGCCGCCATCTTTATCCCCTTCGGGGCTTCGACCGATGCTCACCAGACTCGCAACGCAGCGGCCATGCAAGAGGCCGGCGCGGCTCGCCTGCTTCCGCAGGATGAGCTGACGCCAGAGCGTCTGACAAACGAAATTTTTTCCCTCCTGGACCAGCCCCGGAGAATTCAAGAGATGGAAGGTCGCGCGCGCGCGCTTGCGCACCCGCGCGCGGCCGAGGACATCGTCGACCTTCTCGAAGGGGTGGCGCGCCGATGAACGTCACGTTTCGCAATTTCCAGCGGGTTCATCTGGTTGGCATCGGCGGCAGCGGCATGAGCGGCATTGCTGAAGTTTTGCTTTCGAGCGGCTACGCCGTGTCAGGCTCGGACTTGAAGCCGTCGGCTGTCATCGAGCGGCTGCGCAAGCTCGGCGCGACGGTGCACGAAGGTCACCACCCAGAGCAGGTGCACGGCGCGCACGTTGTGGTCGTTTCCTCCGCCGTTTCGCCGGATAACGCGGAGGTGGCGGAAGCGCAGCGTCTCAAGATTCCCGTGATTCCGCGCGCCGAGATGCTCGCCGAGCTGATGCGACTGAAGTACGGTATCGCCGTCGCCGGCGCCCACGGGAAGACGACGACCACTTCGATGGTGGCTGCGGTTCTCGGGGAGGCCGGTCTCGATCCCACATTCGTGGTCGGCGGGCGCGTGAATCACGCCGGCTCGAACGCGCGCCTAGGTCAGGGCGATTACATGGTCGTCGAAGCGGACGAGAGCGACCGCTCATTCCTACTGCTTGCACCGGTCATCGCCGTCGTGACCACGATTGACCGCGAGCACCTAGACCACTACAACTCGCTTGAAGAAATCCAGGACACGTTTCTTCAGTTCGTCAACCGCGTCCCGTTCTACGGCTCGGTGGTGCTGTGTCTGGACGAGCCGAACGTGCAGGCCATACTTTCGCGCGTGAAGCGGCCCGTGATTTCCTACGGCACATCGAGCCAGGCGGACCTGGTGATTGCAGACGTCAAGCTCAACGGCCTTTCGAGCGAGTTTCGCCTGAAATACCGCGGCGAGGATCTCGGCCTGTTTCGCTTGCCGGCGCCCCCGGGAATTCACAACGTGCGCAACGCGGCCGCCGCGGCGGCTGTGGCTCTCGCGCTGAATGTGCCGGCAGAGCTGATCCGAGCCGGCCTCGCGAAATTTTCCGGCGTGGGCCGCCGCTTTGAAATCAAGGGAACCTACTCCGGCGTGACGCTCATTGACGACTACGGCCATCACCCGGCGGAAATACGCGCCACGCTCGAGGCGGCCTGCGGCTGCGGCTACAAACGCGTGCTTGTGCTCTTTCAGCCGCACCGCTACACGCGCACGAAACATCTGTGGGAGGATTTCGTGCGCGCGTTCAATCAAGCGGACATCCTCGTGGTGACGGATATCTACGCCGCAGGGGAACGGCCGATCGACGGCGTCACCGGCGAGGGCTTGGCGGAGGCGATCAGCTCGGCGGGGCACAAACACGTGGTGCACACGAGCACGCTGCAGGGCGGCATCGAATTCATGCTGCGAGAGGCGCGCCGTGGCGATGCGGTTCTCACGATCGGCGCGGGCAGCGTCGGCCGCGTGATTGACGAGCTCGCGCTGCTGCTCGGATCAAGGATGTCGGTTTCGCATGCGGATTAACGACCAGACGGCGACGCAGTTGAAAGAGCTTGGAGTCGAGTTGCGCCGGGGCGTGTCGCTGGCAGAGCAGACGTCGCTCGGCATCGGCGGCACCACGGACGAGCTCTTGCTGCACCGCTATGAAACCATTCCCGAAGTCATGTCCCTGCTCGCGAGCGCAAGTATTCCGCATCGTTTTCTTGGAGGCGGCACCAATGTGCTGATCGGCGATGGCGAGCTCCCCTGGGTCGTGCTTCATCTGCCCACGGCCCGCCCCGGCATGCACATCGAGGGCAATACGGCATACGTTGATGCCTCGGCCGATTTGGGAGCGCTGGTGACGTTCTGCGCGAAGCACGACCTCGGCGGCATGGAAGGGCTGATCGGGGTGCCCGGAAGCGTCGGGGGCGCTCTGCGGATGAACGCCGGCGCTTACGGGACGCAGATCGGCCCGCACGTCCGCGAAGTCGAGCTGTACCGCGCCGCGTCGGGTGAAATCGAGACGCTGCGGGGCGCGGAGATCCGATTCGATTATCGCCACACTTCCTTCGCCCCCGACGACATGATGTTGCGCGTGAAGCTCGAGCTGCCCTCGAAGCCGTACAGCGAAGTTCTGGCGGGCATCCGCGTCTGTAACGAAAAGCGCCGGTCGAGCCAGCCGCTCAATCAGAAGAGCGCGGGCTGCATCTTCAAGAATCCTCCGGGAGGCTCGGCGGGCCGCATGATCGACGAACTGGGGCTCAAGGGTCACCGCGTGGGCGACGCGATGGTCAGCGACCGTCACGCGAACTTTTTCGTCAACGCGGGTCACGCGAACTGTTCCGATATGCTGAAACTGATGGACGAAGTGCGCGAGCGGGTACACGCCGCGTACGGCGTTGAACTTGAGAACGAGGTAATCGTCTGGCAAAACTGAAGGTCATCGACGCGGACGTCTATCCCCAGGAGGTCCTGGCGGACGAAGAGCCGAAGTATCTTCGCCGGCAAAAGCCGCTCGAGATTCGGCGGCGCAAGTTCGGCCGGAAAGCCTGGAAGACGTACTTGCGCGTCGCGATGGGCGCCGCCATCGGCCTCGCCGCGGCGTGGGTGGCATACGACTTCGGCCATTTCCTTATGGCCTCACCGGAAATGGCGCTCGTTCATCCCGAGCAAGTGCAGCTTGCGGGAAACCACTACGTCCCGCGCGCGAACGTGCTCGAGATTTTTGCGGCGGATCGGGGCAAGAGCGTTCTGCGGATTCCGCTCGAAGGGCGCCGGCGCCAGCTCGAGGCCATTCCATGGGTGGAACGCGCGACGGTGCGCCGCGCGCTGCCCAATCGAATCGAAGTCGAAATCGTTGAGCGGACCCCGGTCGCGTTTGTGCGGCAGGGAGACGCCATGGATCTGGTGGACGCACACGGCGTGATCCTGGATCGTCCGCTCGAAGGTGATTTCCATTTTCCGGTTGTGACCGGAATCAGCGCGGGCATGCCCTTGGAAGACCGCGGACAGCGGATGCAGCTTTTTTCGGACTTCACGCAGGAGATCGAATTGGCACACCCGGGTGCCATCGAACAGGTGAGTGTGGTCGATCTTTCGGACCCGCACGATGTGCGCGCGACGCTTACCGGCCTCGGTGGCGGGGAGTCGGTTCACGGTGCCGCGTCTGGAACGTGGGGCCAGGCCGATGCCCCCATGCTCGTGCATTTCGGCGAGAGGGATTTCGCGGGCAAGTATCGGACGCTTGTCGACAACATCGGCCAGTGGCGAGCCACCGCCGGCGCTGTCGAGTCGGTGGATTTGCGGTTCAGCCAGGAGGCGGTCGTGAACCCGGACGCATCGGCGGTCAAGGGACAGCGTCCGCCGAAGGCATCGGCCGCGCTGGAGACAAGGCATTCGAGATAGCGGCGCAGTTGAAACGCGAGGAGCGGCGGATTTGACGAAGAAAGACCGGCACTTTGTGGCGCTCGATATCGGTAGCACGAAGACATGCGCGCTCATCGGCGAGCAGGACGACGACGGCGGCGTGAAATTCGCGGCGCTGGGGGCCGCGGAATCGAAGGGCTGGCGAAAAGGCCAGATCGTGAACCTCGATCTGGCGGTCAGCTCCATTCGCCGCGCCGTCGAGGAGGCGGAGGCGATTGTCGGCGTGCCCGTGGAATCGGCAACGATCGGCGTGGCGGGGAGCCACGTGCGAGGAGTGAACAGTCGCGGCGGGATTACCGTGGGCGCGAAGCCGCGCGACATTCATCGCGAGGACGTGCGCCGAGCCATCGAAGCCGCGCGCGGCGTGACGCTGCCGGAGGATCGCGAGGTTCTGCACGTATTGCCGCAGGAGTTCTTTCTGGACGCGCAGGATAACATCCGCGACGCGATCGGAATGGTGGGCCAGCGGCTCGAGGCCAATGTGCACATCGTCACTGCCTCGGGCACAGCCACGCAGAACATCGTCACAGCGGTGAACCGCGCGGGCGTGCGCGTCGACGACACGGTGCTCGAGCCGTTGGCTTCCGCGGAGTCATGCCTCACGCAGGACGAGCGTGAGTTGGGCGCGTGCCTGCTCGATATCGGCGGCGGTACGACGGAGCTGATTGCCTATGCGGGCGGCGTCGTACGCGAGACGGCGGCGATTCCCGTCGGCGGCGACCACTTTACGAACGACCTCGCCGTGGGGTTGCGCACTCCGATTCCGGAGGCCGAAAAGATCAAGCGCGAGCACGCATGCACGTCGTGGCAGCCCGCGATGCGAGATACTGCGATCGAAATCGCGAGCGTTGGCGACCGGCCGCCGCGAACAGTTTTTGTCCGTTCGTTGTCGGAAATTGTCGAGCCTCGCGCGCAGGAGCTGCTGATGCTCATTCGTGACGAATTGCGCCGGGGCGGTCTCGAATCGCAAATCCCCGCGGGAATCGTTTTGACCGGGGGCGGGGCGCGCCTCCGTGGACTGCCGGAGCTCGCCGAGCGATTATTCAACCTGCCTGTGCGTGTCGCCGTGCCCCGCGGCTTGGCGGAGATGAGCGAAGAGGTATCCCAGCCCGAGTACTCGACGGCCGTAGGGCTCGTGCTTTACGGGGCGCGCACGCGGCGCCTTGCAGGAGCGCGTCCCGCGGGGTTCGTGGGCAAATTGAAGAGCATGTTCGCAGGCGCTTGAAATGGCGCGGAAAGTCCGAGGGGGCACGCAGGAGTAACGATTACCCGGGCCGTTCGCGTCTTTTGCCGAACGGGCTGGTTGATTGTTTTGGGCAAGGTGCAAGCCTGCCGGAAATCGCAGGGCGCATCGAATAGGGGGAGGAAGCATGACGCCGAAAGAATCGAGCATTCGAGTTTCGTTTAGTGAAGAGCCGCAGGACGGCGCAAAGATCAAAGTGATCGGCGTTGGCGGTGGCGGATCGAACGCGGTGAACCGCATGATTCGCGCCAAAGTCGAAGGCGTCGAGTTCATCGCCGCCAACACGGATCTGCAGGCGCTCAAGCTGTCGCAGGCGCCGGTGAAGCTGCAGCTCGGGGCGAAGCTGACCAAGGGGCTGGGTGCGGGCGCCAATCCCGAGGTCGGCCGCAAGGCGGCGCTCGAGGATACGGAAAAGATCCTGGAAGCGCTCGACGGCGCGGATATGGTGTTTGTCACCTCCGGTCTCGGCGGCGGCACCGGCAGCGGAGCCGCGCCCGTGGTGGCGAATCTGGCCAGCGAGCTCGGCGCGCTAACCGTCGCGGTCGTCACGAAGCCGTTCGCCTTCGAAGGCAAGCGGCGCATGCAACAGGCCGAGCAGTCGCTGGCCGAGCTGATCGGCTGCGTCGATACCGTGATCGTTATCCCGAACGAGAGGCTGATGGAGTGCGTCGAGCAGGGCACGAGCTTCTTCGAAGCGTTCCGGATTGCCGACGATATCCTGCGGCAGGCCGTGCAGGGGATCTCGGACATCATCACGATTCCCGGGATCATCAATCGCGACTTTGCGGACGTGAAGACCATCATGTCCGGCCAGGGATACGCGGTGATGGGCACGGCCGTGGCGTCGGGATCGAACCGCGCGATCGATGCCGCGAACCGCGCCATCAACAGCCCGCTGCTCGAGGACAATTGCATCAACGGCGCGCAGGGCATCCTGATCAACGTGACCGGCTCATCGACCCTGTCCCTGCACGAAATCCACGAGGCCTCGTCCATCATCCAGAAAGCGGCGCACGAAAATGCGAACATTATTTTCGGCGCCGTGCAGGACGACGCCATGAAGGAGTCGGTGAAGATCACAGTGATCGCCGCGGGTTTCCGGGAAGTCGCCGGACGGAAGACGCATGCGCGCCCGTCGTATCTCCCGAAAACGTGGAAGGCGGGCCGGGAAGCAAACGTTGCGCCGCCGCTGACAAATGTGGTTCAGCAAGTCGCGCGCAACGTCAACGAAGTGGCCCAGAATGTGCCGACGGACGACCTCGATGTTCCCACGTTCCTCCGCCGCCAAGCGCAGAAGGCCTAGGAGCCTGTCCTAGACGAGGGCGGGTGGCGGCGGGAGGGATTTGGAAAGAGGACCGAGTTGGGCAGGGCGCGGTGTTGGCGGTGCTCGCGCCGCCAGAGCGGGCTTCGTGGACCCGCTTCCCCTTGGGTGAGCGCGGGGACTAAGTCGCTGTGCTCACTTGGGCGCGCTGCATCGCTGCGATATTCTCGGCGTGGCGCGGGTGATAGTTGGACTGGAGGTCGCCCCAAAAGCCGAGCGGGCGATCGGTGACTCGAACGCCGCCGTTCCCGTCCCGGTTGATGACGATGTACTTGCGCCACTCGGGCGGGTCACTCTCCGGATAATCCAGCCGACGGAAGGTGAGCGCGTCGCTCGACGCCTTTCGCGCCTTCGACGCCTGCACGATCATCTGCGCGCAGGTGAGGATGTCCATCACGTCGAGCGCGCGCATCAACTGGTGTGGGTTTGCGGCCGAGACGCGGCGCAGATCGTTCTGCTCGATGTCGTTTAGCCACATCTCCGCGAGGGTGAGCAATTCCTCGTTCTTCACCTCGGAGCAGTAGTTTTGCATGACGCGCGCAACGCCGAAATTCAGTTCCTTCCAGTCGATGCTGTCTGGAGACTCCGCGAGCGGCGCGTAGGCGCGCTTCTTTTCTCGCTCGACTTGCGCGGCATCCAGCTCCCCATGGCTCACCCCTCGCGCATATAGCGCTGCGCGCGCCCCCGCGTAGCGGCCAGTGGTCGCCGCATTGCCGTGGTCCTGGCTGCCGAACAGAAGATCCCCGGCGCCGAACAGCCCTGGGATATTCGACATCAGATTCCAGTCAACCAACATGCCGCCGGCGACGCCGATCTCGCCAAATGTCCGCTCCTGTGGCGCGCCGACTTCAGCCATGCCCTGGCCTCTGAGAAAGTCGTAGGCCTGCAACATGTCCTGAGCGGGGTCGAAGCCAGCCTTTTCGTACGTCTGCACGACGGGGATACGCGTTTTGCCCTCTTGGCCGACCATCAGGCCCCAGATGACCTTGCGCTCGTACCACGGCATGCTCGTCAGGTCGGCATAGAACGGTGGCGTGAATTCACCCTTCAACATGCGCGCTTCGAGATCGGGGATCAGCCTCGGCCCTGCGTACTGCTTCAGACCCGGCGGGGGATACCCATTTCCGCCGCCCATTAGGAAAAACTTCTGACCTTCGGCGGGGCGGCAGCGTTCATCAGCCGTGGCTAGAACCTTGCCGTTGCAATCCACCCACGGCACTTCCTTGTTGTTGGCGTCCACGATCGTCGCCGGATACCAGGTGTTGTGCATATTCCCGCTTCCGTAGATCGGGAAGTTATACGGGCTGGCGAACACCGTTCGCATCGTCTTTTCCATCATGGTGAACTCGGCGCCGATGCGCCAGCCCATGGCGTAACCGTTGCCGACATTCGAGCCGCCGCGGTGGACCGCCGAACCCCGCTGTTCGGAAGAGAAGGTAAAAATGCGCTGCGGCCGGTTGGTTGCGAGGATGACCGCCTTGGCGCGGACCACCACAAAAGCGCCGGTGTGACAGTCAACGCCGGTAGCCCCTACGACGCGAGCGCCATGCGCGCCTCTTTCAGTAAGCAGCGCCGTCGCGGTGGTGCGGTCGAGGATCTCAACGCCGAGCTTTTTGCACTGCCTGCGCAGGAGGGGTTTGTAGTTCGCGCCCCATACGCGGATCGTATAGCGATTCGTATAGTCATAGGCGAAGAGCAGCTTGGTATTTTCGTCACGGAAGGGCGCACCCTTGAATTCATCGTCGGTGTCGCGGATCTTTCCGCCCATGGCTTCCATCTCGAGCAGGGTTTCGTAGGCCGAGGAGTTGAGAATGTAGGTGGAAATTCCGCTGCGGTAGCCGTAGTGATTGTCGACGAGCGCCTGCGTCATTTCCTCGGGGGTAACTGCGGAGCAGGGATTGTCCGCGGCATAGTTCCAATGATCGACACCCGTGCCACCGGCGCCGCTGCGCCGCGTGTCGGCTTTCTCCATGATCGTGACGCGAGCACCCGTGCGCCGAGCCGCGATCGCGGCCCAGACGCCTGCGATGCCGCCGCCCAATATCAGGACGTCGGTGTCATAGGAATTCTGCTGGCCGTAGCGGACGGGATATGGCCACGGCAGGGACGAATGGCTGGTCATCTCTCGCTCACCCAGGGGCCTACCTCATACGGAAGTGCTCGCCAGTGGCCTTGCGTTTCCATCGGACACGCTGCTGCAGCGGGTGATTGAGCCGGAGGGCGCCCTGGCGATTGCAGTCGTCCACGCACACACCGCAGTACCAGCATTCCTCGGGGTGGAGAATGATGGGAGGACTGCCCTTGGTCGGAGAGGGAAGAAAGACGTCTTCGGGGCAGATCGTCACGCAGACGTTGCAGCCGTGGCAAAAGTTGGGGTCGAAAATAATCGGCCGGCCGGGTGTCGGCGGGTTGGGTGTCGCATAAACGGGCTGTGTATCCACCGGATGCCCCCTTTCGCGCAGTGGCTCTTGGAGTTGGCCACCCATGGTTCGGTTTGGTTGCCGCCTGGGCCGGAGCTTAAGAGAGCGAGCAGACCGCGTCAACCCCTGTCTTCAACCCATTGAACGGCATACGAGTCTTTCAGGATGGCGGAAGATCCTCGGGCGGATGCAAGAGGGAGCTAGACCGGGACTGAGGTTCGCCCAGCAGATCGAGGCGGGTATTCGATGGTTTGGACCGTACAGGCTCTGCCGAGATTGCGCCCGTTGCAACCGGTCGTGCAAGAACGCGAGCAAGATAATGCTCGCCTCACCGCCTTGACACTCTTCGCGCGCAACCAGTAGACTGAATTGCGCGCACTTGCGACACGGAGCCTGCGGAATGCTTCTTACGCGTGATTACGTCGGCTATATGGCCAAGGAGATTGTGAAGCGCCTGATGGCCGGCAAAATGATTGAAACGAAGGACCCCGGAGCTCTTGAGCAGCAGGTTCGCCAAGTGATGTCGGACGAGATTACGATCGAAGACAGGCTGAACGATGAGGTCCGGGAGATCCTGAGCCGTTATTCCGACGAAATGCGGCGCACGGGAGCCTCATATCAAGAAATGTACAAGAAAGTGAAGGGCCAGTTGGCCCGCGAAAGGAAGTTGATTCTCCGCTAGGATGCGCTTGAGCCGCGAAAAGACGGTCCGACTTTCTCACCGCATCGTTGACTTTCTCGTTTCGAACTCTGCCGTGGACTTCGTCGAGGACCGCGACACGATCCGCCAGGAGATCGTCCGGATCATCACATCCTTACTGAAGCTCGAAGAGCAGGTTGACAGCGAGGTCCGCGCCAAGATCAGCTCACAGAAGAAGGAGATCCTAGAAGGCAGCGAGGAATGGGATATTCTCTACCGCAAGTATTACGCCGAAGGGCTCAAGCGCCTCGGCGTCTCCGAAGTTCACGCCCACTGACGGCGGCTTCAAGACTCTATCGCTAACAAAGTAAAAGGGGCGCTCCGAGTCGAGCGCCCCTTGAATCCTGCTTCGTACCTCTTATTTCCAATCTCCAGGCTTACGGTTGTTGGTCCTCCGGGCGCCGCTTCAGCGTGGGACGGTCGCTATCGTCTGACGTCTGATCGGACGTAGCGCCGCCCTTGTTCTGGTCGGTACGCTTCCGGAGCGAAGGCCCATTCGAATCTTTGACCTTGAGGTTTGCCTCGATCCTTTGCAGGCGGCGCTTCACTTCATCGAATTCGGAAGTCGTGACGATATATTCATTGCGCGGCGGCAGGATCGTGGAGATCTCTTTCTGCGCCGCCTCGATGCGGTCGGGGGTTGGCGGATGCGTCGCGAAGATCTTCGGAATCGTACCAGGATTCTTCTTATCGTCGGCTTCGATCTTCTCGAAGAAGGCCACGAAGGCATTCGGGTCGTATCCTGCCTTGTACATATATTGCAGTCCCAGGTAATCCGCCTCGGCCTCGTCCTTGCGCGAGAATCTCAGGAACGTGACGGGAATCAGAAAGTTCATGCCCTGATAGATGGCGAATCCGGTCCAGGAGTAGGGGATGAAGATCATGGCCGGTATGGACGCGAGCTGCAGGATCTGGCTCTTCGTCTGCTCCTTCGTTGCGTGCCGGGCACAGACGTGAGCGATCTCATGCGCCATGACGCCCGCCAGCTCCGATTCCTCGTCCGCGTGCAGGATCAGCCCGCTATTCACGTAGAAGAATCCACCCGGCAGCGCGAATGCGTTGACAGCGTCCGAATCGATCACTTTGATCGTAAACGGCACGCGCGCATCGGAATTTCGCACCAGGTTCTGCCCCACGCGGTTCACGTACTCATCCACGACCGGATCGGTGACGAACTTCGCGTTCTTGTCCACCTGCTGCGCCAATTGCTTGCCCAGTGCGATCTCGCGCTCAAGGGAATAGAAATCCAGTCCCTTGCCGACGTCTCGGTCTCCAATTGCGTTGACGTCGGCCTTGCTGCCGGGCTTCACGCTGGAGTTCGTTTGTTCCGGAGCCGCCGCTGATCTGGAGGACTGCTGAGCGGCGGATTGTTGTTGGGTATCCT